>TARA_R100001132_G_scaffold27184_1_pt1 | contig 32365 bp, 28 predicted proteins | sample TARA_R100001132 | Tara Oceans TARA_R100001132 (sample SAMEA2621247) | marine metagenome | biome: marine biome (ENVO:00000447); feature: mesopelagic zone (ENVO:00000213); material: "saline water (ENVO:00002010), including plankton (ENVO:xxxxxxxx)" | depth 800 m | reverse complement strand
CCGATTCCTCCGCAGTGGTCGAGCCTGTCGTGCGCCAGAACTTCGCAGATACTGCCTACTGGAACGCCGCAATCACAGCGGATGCAGAAGGTCTGGCGGAAGTTTCGTTCAAAATGCCCGAAAACCTGACCAGCTGGAAAATCCGCAGTTGGGCGATGGGGCAGGGGGCACGCGTGGGTGAAGGAGAGCAACTGGTTGTCACGCGGAAAAATCTGATTCTGCGATTGCAGGCACCGCGCTTCTTTACAGAGACTGACGAAGTGGTATTGAGCGCCAACGTGCATAATTACCTGAAGACTTCCAAGGACGTGAAAGTCGTACTGGAACTGGACGGCGATACCCTGGAACCGTTGGGCGATGTTTCACAGACAGTCACGATAGATGCTGACGGTGAACAACGGATCGACTGGCGCGTGAAAGCGGTCCGTCCCGGCTTTGCCGTGATTCGCATGAAAGCCTTAACGGATGAAGAGTCAGATGCGATGCAGATGACCTTTCCTGTCAAAGTGCATGGCATTCTGAAGACCGAGTCCTTTACGGGCATGATTCGCGGTGATGCAGATCAGGCACAGATCAGTTTTCAGGTTCCCGATCAACGCAAAGCGGAACTGAGTCGTCTGGAACTTCGTTACTCACCCTCACTGGCAGGAGCCATGGTCGATGCACTGCCCTACCTGGTCTATTCACCCCATAAAACGACCGACTGCACGCTGTATCGATTTCTGCCGACCGTGATGACTCAGAATATTCTTAAACGGATGGGCCTTAATCTGAAAGAGATTGAGGAGAAACGGACCAATCTGAATGCACAGGAGATTGGTGACGATCAGAAGCGTGCCGAACAGTGGAAACGCTATGATCAGAATCCGGTCTTCAGTCAGGAGAAAGTAGAGCAGCTCGTCAAGCAGGGAGTCGCAGATTTAACCAGTATGCAGTTGGCTGATGGAGGCTGGGGCTGGTTTTCCGGATGGCAGGAACAGTCTTCCCCCTACTTCACCGCGCGAATCGTCCAGGGACTGGCTCTGGCGAAACAGAATGACGTGGCGCTCGTGCCTGGCACTCTGGAACGGGGAGTGGAATGGTTGAAAAACTATCAGCAGAAAGAACTGCAGAAACTGTTGAATGCTGATTCGAAGAAAAAACCATATAAAATGACGGCTTCCAATCTGGATGCTTACGTCTTTCTGGTCCTGGTCAACCAGGGAATTGCTGATCAGAAAATGTACGATTTCCTGTATCGGGATCGGACGAAACTGTCGGTGTATGCTCTGGGGATGCTGGGGCTGGCATCGCATGAACTGAAAAATCAGGATCGCTTGGCGATGATCATGAGCAATATGGATCAATACCTGGTTCAGGATGCGGAAAACCAGACCGCTTATCTCAATCTGCCTGAGAGTAATTACTGGTGGCACTGGTACGGCAGTGAAGTGGAAGCCAATGCCTATTATCTAAAGCTGCTTTCAAAAGCCGATCCTCAGAATCCCAAGGCAACTCAACTCGTCAAGTATCTGTTGAACAATCGTAAACATGCGACTTACTGGAGTTCTGTTTCTGATACGGCGATTGCCATTGAAGCATTAGCAGAATACTGGTCAGCCAGTGGCGAAGATCAGCCTGACCTGACGTTGGACATCTTTCTGGATGGAAAGAAACAGAAAACAGTGCAGATCAACGCGGAGAATCTCTTTACGTTCGATAATAAACTGGTGATAGAAGGCGCAGCACTGACGTCAGGCGCACATCGACTGGAGATTCGCAAGCAGGGGAACGGACCGTTGTACTATAACGCGTACGTGACGAACTTTACGAAGGAAGATTTCATCACGGCGACGGGGCTGGAAATCAAAGTGCAGCGAAAATATTACCGGCTGATTCCGGAAGAGGCTGCCATAAAAACCTCTGGTTCGAAAGGGCAGGCCGTTGATCAGCGTGTGGAAAAATACCGTCGTGAGGCCATTGACCATGAAACAGAACTGACCAGCGGAGATCTGATCGAGGTCGAGCTGATTTTCGAGAGCAAAAATGATTACGAATACCTGGTGTTTGAAGATTTCCGGCCAGCGGGACTGGAAGCAGTCGACCTGCGCAGTGGATATTCCCGCAACGGGCTGGGAGCTTATCAGGAATTTCGTGATGACCGGGTGGTAAATTACCTGCGTCAGTTACCGCGTGGAACGCATAGCCTGAGCTATCGGCTGCGGGCTGAAATCCCAGGTCGATTCAGTGGACTGCCCACACAAGGGTATGGCATGTATGCTCCGGAACTGAAAACGAACTCGGATGAAATCAAACTCAAAATCAAAGATTAGATCGTGAGTGTTGTCAGAGGGGCTCCCAGGAACTTCCGTTCCAGCGACTGAGACGATTCCCGGCAGCGTCGAACAGGTAGAGCGTTCGATCCGGGAAAAGGGTCTGCAGTTGAGCCGGGTTATGTTGATCGGGTCGATAACGACCTGTCAGAATCGGAGCATTTAACGGGGGATCATTGATTACATAGTCAATGTGCCGATCAGAGGGATCATGGGTGATCAGGATCAACGCAGGCTGTCTGATTTGAGGATGATGCTGAATCATCTGTTGAAACTGAAAATGTTTCAGTCTGGAAAACGCCACATTATTGATCACGATTTCCAGTTTGGAGACAGTCCAGAGTGGGGGGATGGCGATCAGGTTGGTTGCGCTGGCAGTTAAAATCATGGCGGACCAGAGCCAGCTCATCAGGGGGCGTTCGAGTTCACTCCAGATGCGAAACAGGGTCTGTGTCACCCTCGCGAAGAGGAGTGCCCACAGCGGTCCCGTTTCGAATACGTAATGCCAGTGCATGATGCCATCATACCAGTAAGGAATGTGAACCACATGCAGAGTGATGATCGAAGCAAAGATCAGCCACCAGCGGCTCCCGCGTCTGCATTCGGTGATCACGAACAGCAGGCCGGCTAAGGTGAGTGGAACCAGCCCCAATGTCCACTGCAGACTGGCCAGCAGTCGGTTCTGAACATTCCGGGCAGCCAGAGCTGGCGTGAGGTTCTCGGCCCATTTGTCATAGTTTTTCAGTACTTTCGGGCCCAGCTTCTGTTCTCCCCGCACGACATTATCAAAGCCGTAGACGTGTCTCGGGGTATAAATGTCGGTATAAAGCTGGTAGGGCATTTTCCAGCCACTGCCGGTAATGGATTGATTATAAAAGAACAGCCCGATCAGACCGCAGGCCAGGGGGATTGCCAGCCCTGTGATCAGGGGGACGACTGATTTCTCTGTCGAAGAGCCTGACGGTTGATGGTTCTTTTTCCGCAGGGCCCGGCGGGCGCATTCCACTCCCAGCCAGATGCCAAAGGGTAAGGCAAAGCCGGCGGCGGTCATGGGACGACAGAGCATGCCGAATGTCAGGCCTGCTCCCGCCAGCAACGCATCACGAAACGAGCGGGTTCTCTGCATGCGGAGAAAGAAATACAGGAAAAACGATAACCCCACCAGTGTCGGGTGATGTGCCAACAGCAGGTTGCTGAAGATCGCCATCCCCGGGGAGAGGGCTACAATCAGGCCGGCCAGTACCCCGACGCCATTTCCGGACAGTTCTCTGCCTGACCAGAAAATAAAAAACGTAATGACCGCTCCCGCCAGCCAGTGCGCCAGGTAAGGATATCCCCATGTCACAAACGGGGCCAGCCAGAGGCCTGTGCCCGGGAAATAGCGGCTGGCCATCTTCCCTTCATTGAGGACATGAACCTGGTCAAACAGTTCCGGAGCTTCAGGCTGGCTGGGAAACCAGGTCTGACCCTGCAGGAAGGTTCTGGCCTGGAACAGATAGCTGTATTCATCGTGATAAGCGGGAGGCAGATCGCCGAGCGTCAGGTGTAATTCCTGATTCACAGTATGTGCAGCGGTCCAGAAACTCATGGCAAACGAAGTCGCAGCAAGCAGCAGACTGAGTGCGATCGCAAAAAGGTCAATTCGTTTATCGGTCTGTCTGCCGCGTACCCACTCCTGCGATAAACGGGGACGGATCATTCTCGAGAAAAAACGAAAGTGAATCGAAGGGCGGATCCACCAGCAGAAAGGGCTGAGCAACAGCAGCAGGAAATAAGGCGTCGTGTCGATATTGACGTACAGAAAAAAACGTGTCAGTAACGGCAGGTCCTGATTGTCAGTTTCGATCCGTTGCCACTCAAAGTAGCCCAGAAAGCAGAACAGGCTGAGCACGATCAGCAAATGCATCAGGGGGAGCCAGGGGGAAGGTCCTGGTCGCTTTTGTTCGCTCCTGTGAGGCTGGTGTGCTGATGGGGGCTGCTTGGAATCCATTAGTGAGTTGTTTTCAGAAAGGGAAACTTCAGTAGAGGCGGTGTGATGCTGGTCGTTTCAAGAAAAGTATAGCTGGAAGGCTCAGCAAAAAGAAAGGGCGTGATCCGGTTCCGATCACGCCCTGCGGTGGTTTTATTATTGATTCTCAGGATGGTTGAGATTCAGTGGTTTTATTTATTCGCTGTTTTTTTACTGGCTAGTTCCGCAAGAATCTTGTCCAGAATGGATTTCTGAGAAGGTTCCAGAACCGAGACGATTTCGGCGTCCTGCTTTTTGTTCAATTCTGCCAGTTGCTTTTTCAGACTGTCAATTTCTGACTTGTAGTCGGCCTGAATCTTATAAATTTTATCGCGTTGGGTATCGGAGAGATTCAGTTTACCGTAATGATTGGGCAGGCGCCCTTTGAACTTTTTGGCAGCGGGTTTGGTCTCTTTGGCTGAAGCTTCAGTTTTACCCGATTCCTTCTGTTGAGCAGACAGGGAATCACCTGAGCAAATGGCTAAGGAAACAGTAGTAAACAAAACGACAAAAAATTTCAGTATGTTTTTTTCCAGCATTACATCCTCCTGTTATTTGAATAGGAACACTGTTGAAAGGCACCCTTGTACCTCCACTGTGTATATTGTGAACAGGTGATATGGCTGGGTTCAACTGTCAGAGAGTGTAAATTTGAAAATATGTTATTTAGTTCAGTTGTTCGCGAATGCGGTATAATTCTTCCAGCGCGGCCAGTGGAGTCATCTCATCCACGTTTAAATCCCTGATTTCATCCAGAACCGGATGCGTTGTATTTCCGAACAGGGAGAGTTGCTGATGTGATGATTTTTTATCGACGCGGGGAGGAATCGTGGTTTGACCACTCTCATCGATATGGTCTTTTTCCAGTGTCGAGAGGATTTGATTGGCACGTTGAATGACCTGGTCAGGAATACCCGCCAGCCGTGCGACATGAATTCCATAACTTTTATTCGCGGACCCTTCGACGATTTTATGCAGGAACACAATTTCCCCGTCCTGCTCGTGTACGGCGACATTCCAGTTACTCGCCTGTTTGAGCGTCTGGGTTAATTCGGTCAGCTCATGGTAATGGGTTGCGAACAGCGTGCGTGCTTTGATCTGGTCATGCAGGAATTCGGTCATGGACCAGGCGAGGGAAATACCATCGTAGGTACTCGTCCCGCGGCCGATCTCGTCCAGGATGACCAGGCTCCGTTCCGATGCGGAGTTCAAAATACGGGCTGCTTCCGTCATTTCGACCATGAACGTACTCTGACCTTTACTCAGTTCATCGCTGGCACCCACGCGCGCGAAGATTCGATCGGCAATGCCAATCCGCGCTTCACTGGCAGGAATGAAAGAGCCCATCTGCGCCATCAGGGTCAACAGTGCGGCCTGGCGGATATAAGTACTCTTACCCGCCATGTTGGGGCCGGTAATAATCTGCACGCGACCATAGGGTTCTCCCAGCAGAACATCATTGGGAACAAATTCCCCCGAGGGTTGCAGACGGTCCAGAACCGGATGCCGACTCTCCCGGATGTCGAGCACCGGTTCTTCCGTCATTTCGGGTCGCGTGTAACCGGCATGTGTTGCCAGATGCGCCAGGCCAAACAGGACATCAATCTGGGCCAGGATCTCTGCTGTCTTTTGTGTGCGGGGGGCCTCTTTAGCGACCCGTTCCCGCAATTCGTCGAACATCGACTGTTCGAGTTCGACTGCCCGGTCTTCCGCTTTGAGCACTTTTTCTTCGTACTCTTTCAGTTCGGGGGTAATATAACGTTCCTGGTTCTTCAAAGTCTGCTTGCGAATATAGTGATCGGGAACTTTCGCAGCATGGGCGGCAGAGACTTCCAGGTAATAGCCGAAAACTTTGTTGTAGCCGACTTTGAGATTGGGGATACCGATCCGTTCCGATTCTTCGTTCCGATACCCGGCGATCCATTCTTTGCCCCCTTTAGAAAGGGAACGGAGTTCGTCCAGTTCTTCGCTGAACCCCGGGCGAATGACGCCTCCTTCATTCAATGTTAACGGAGGATCTTCGATGATCATCGTTTCGATATCCGAGCGGACTTCGGCACACAGATCGATGCCTGCTTCCAGGGTCTGCAGCAAGGCCGCTTTGCGACCCGCCAGTTTCGCTTTGAGTTTCGGGAGCAATGCGAGTGTCTGTGCCAGAAAACTCAGGTCGCGGGCACTGGCTCTACCGGTTGCGATGCGAGCGGTGAGCCGCTGCAGGTCGTAGGTTTTGGCCAGTTGCTCGCGCACTTCAGAGCAGAGAACCGGGTTCTGAGAGAGTTCTTCGACGGCATCCAGGCGGCTCTCAATTTGAGAGAGGCTGGTTAAAGGATTCGCAATCCAGTCCGTCAGCAGTCGGGCTCCCATCGAGGTGACGGTTTCATCCAGAACCGAGATCAGGCTGCCTTCCCGTTTGCCTTCCCGAATGGTGCGGGTCAGTTCCAGGCTGCGGCGGGTCGCTTCATCGATCAGCAGTCGATCCCCCCGCTCATACGGTTCGATCTGGTTGATGTGGGGAATCGAGCTTTTCTGGGTTTCCTGGACATACTCCAGCAGGGCCCCGGCGGCTGTAATCGCGGGGGTGCCTGTCTGCAGGTTGAACCCTTCCAGCGTTTTTGTGCCAAAGTGATCCAGCAGGCGTTTTTCTGATTCGCCTTCCGCAAACGACCAGGGAGGCCGTTCGGTCAGCATTGTGTCCAGGTGGCCCACCGCATTCTGCAAAGCAGTATTTCCTTCGGCGAAAATACACTCTGACGGATGGATGCGCGCCAGTTCGTCTACCAGATGTTCGGCTGTGGTATTGGAGGTCACAAAGCGACCGGTGGAAAGTTCCAGCCAGGCCAGACCGATATTGGTTTTGCCAAAATAGATACTCGCCAGGAAGTTGTTTTCATGCGGGTCCAGCAGGGCATCATCGGTCAGGGTTCCGGGAGTGACCACTCGCGTGACTTCCCGTTTGACCATGCCTTTGGCTTTTTTGGGATCTTCTACCTGGTCACAGATGGAAGCCCGGTAGCCGGCATGAATCAGCTTATACAGGTAGTTATCCAGAGAATGATGCGGAAAGCCGGCCATCGGAACCGGGTTACTGGAGGTTTTATCGCGACTGGTGAGCGTGATCCCCAGAATGCGGGCTGCGATCTCAGCGTCTTCGTGGAAGAGTTCGTAGAAATCACCCATGCGAAACAATAAGAGTGTTCCCGGATTCTGGCGTTTGACTTCCAGATACCGCTCCATCATCGGGGTCAGCTTCTTGCCTGATTTCGTCATACGTCCTGATTTTCTCTGACTTTAAGCGACTATAAAATACGTGATTATTTCTTTGACCGTTTTTCCGGAAACAGCGTGCTGACACTCGTCCGGTCGTGGATCGAACGGATGGCAGCAGCGAAGGAATGCGCGACTGACAGTACCTCAATGTTGTCCGGCAGCGGATCGACCTGGGTTTCCAGGGTATTGGTCATAAACATCTTTTTCAAAGGGCTTTTTCCGATTCGCTCGGCTGCGCCTTTCGACAGAACGCCGTGTGTCACAGCGGCGTAGATGTCTTTCGCACCTTTTTTCTTCAGAACTTCAGCCATGCTGACCAGAGTGCGTCCCGTGATAGTGAAGTCGTCCACCAGAATCACATTTTTGCCTTCGACTTCGCCGATGACTTCCAGAACCTCCACAGTTTCTGAATGGTCTTTGCGAAGTTTGTTACCGATCACGACGGGAGTTCCCAGCAGCTTCGCGAAATCAGAAGCTTCTTTGGCAAAGCCGACGTCGGGACTGCAGACCACCAGATCCTTGATATTCAACTTGCGAATATGATCGCTGATCACGTGCCGACCGTAAAGATGGTCCACGGGAACGCTGAAAAAACCCTGAATCTGCGGGCTGTGCAGGTCCATGGTCAGTACGCGGTCGGCACCGGCAACTTCGATCGCGTCGGCACAGACGCGGGCCCGGATGGAGACGCGCGGCTCATCTTTTTTGTCCCCTTTGGCATAGCTGAAAAAGGGGATGACCGCGGTGATCTGTTGGGCGCTGGCCCGTTTCAGGGCATCAATCCAGAACAGAAGTTCAACAAAGTTGTCGTTTACCGGGTAATGGACGCCCTGGATGATGTAGACGTCGCGGCCCCGTACATTTTCCAGAATGCGGACAAAGATATTGCCTTCACTGAACTGGTGCGCCTCACAGGGTGTCAGACGGATGCCAAGTTCATCGGCAATGGCCTGTGCCAGAATGGGGTTGGCTGAGCCGGCCATGATGGTCAGATCGCCCTGGGGAGGTTGAAAGGACTGGACGCGGGGTCCTCTGGAAAGTGGATTGGGAGAGCTGGACATTAAATAACAGATCAATCAAACAGGGCAATGATTCGCCGGAAAACGTGACTATTCTTGGGAATTCTGGATAATTTGGCTCTGCTCCATTTATGAAGAAAACCAGACTCCATAATATCGATGCTGTATAGCAAAACAAGCGAACGCTTGCCAATATCCTCAAGGATGGTTCCAAGAGGTACGGTAACGTCCGTATTATTGACACATAACTGGTGACACAGGACTGAACCCATCAATCAGTCCGCAACTGATGCTGAGATATCTAAAATGACAGAAAGAATTTATAACTTTTCTGCGGGACCCGCGGCTCTTCCCTTACCAGTACTGGAACAGGCTCAGAAAGATCTGATCTCACTGGGCGATACCGGGATCGGGGTACTGGAACACTCGCATCGAAGTAAAGCGTTCCTCGCCGTTTATGAAGAGGCAGAAGCGCTGGTTCGGGAGCTGGCTTCCGTTCCCGATAACTACAAGGTGCTGTTCCTGCAGGGCGGGGCATCGAGCCAGTTTTTCATGATTCCCATGAACCTGCTGAAGAAAGACCAGACGGCCGATTACCTGGTGACCGGTTCCTGGTCAAAAAAAGCAGTCAAAGAGGCGAAGAGCTTCGGGAACGTGAATGTCGCCTGCAGCAGCGAAGACAAAAATTTTTCTTATATCCCTGAGGAAGTTTCGCTCAGCGACAATCCGGCTTACGTGCATTTCACTTCCAACAATACCATTTACGGAACCGAGTTCGCGACTGAGCCGACTGTGCCGGCTGGCGTTCCTCTGATCTGCGATGCGAGCAGCGACATTTTCTCGCGACCCCTCGATATCTCCAAATACGGAATCGTTTATGCCGGTGCCCAGAAAAATCTGGGTCCCAGTGGTCTGACGCTGGTGATCATTCGCGATGACCTGATTGAACAGGGACCCACAGACATTCCGACGATGCTGCAGTACCGCACCCATTCCGAAGCGGAGTCGATGTACAACACGCCTCCGACCTTCGGGATTTATGTGCTGGGGCGAGTTCTGAAATGGTTGAAAGACCAGGGCGGGTTATCTGCAATCCAGGAGAAAAATCAGGCCAAAGCGGGTAAACTGTATGATTACCTGGAACAGAGCAAACTGTTTAATGCGACCGCTGCGAAACAGGATCGTTCGTTGATGAACGTGACCTTCGTGACGGGCGACGCCGACCTGGACGCCCAGTTCATCTCCAAAGCGACTGCAGCCGGGCTGGATGGCCTGAAAGGGCATCGCAGTGTTGGCGGGATGCGTGCCAGTATCTACAATGCATTCCCCGAAGCGGGTGTGGATAAGTTAATTGAAATGATGAGTCAGTTCGAACAGGAACACGCCTCTTGAATCAACCTGAAATCGATAAAGCGCATGCGGATATAGGGCTGGTTTGTGCTCTACCGATGGAGATCCAGCCTTTTCTGGATCGCTGTGAGCACGTCAAAAAATATACCGGCGGTTCGTATGTGTTTCGGGGTGGGTTTCTGGATCGAATCAAAGTGGCGGTCGTGCAGACGGGAGTGGGTTTTGCCCGCGCCCGTGCTGCCACGCAGGCATTGATCGACGCGCATTCGCCCCCCTGGATTTTATCAGTGGGGTTTTCCGGCGCTTTGAAACCCGAAATGAAAAATGGCGACATTGTCGTAGCGACTTCCGTGTGCGACCTGCATGGACAGGAGCTTAAGAACGATGTGCATTTCCCGGAAGATCGGGAAAACGGTTTATATGTCGGGCGAATTATCAATACGGACGAGATCGTTCGCACCGTCGACGAAAAATTAAAACTGGCAAAACAGTTTGATGCGCTGGCCGTTGACCTGGAAAGTCTGGCGGTGGCGCAGGTCTGTCAGGCAGCGCAGAAAGGCTTCATGGCGATCCGGGCGATCAGCGATGATTGTTCTGTCGACCTGCCTCCTGAAATCATGTCAATCCTGGGGGAAACCGGGGCTGTCAGAGCAGGGGCCGCGTTAGGGGCCGTCTTCAAACGACCGGAGAGCATCAAGGAAATGTGGAAGATGCGCGGCGATGCCTCGCGGGCCGCAACGCGACTGGCCAGTTTTCTGGATGGTGTTGTCGTCCAACTCTACGAAGCCCGGCATTAACTTAAGCTGAGTGAGACTTGGTCTAATACTCACCAATCTCTTCGCCGCCCGCCGGGGTGCTAAGGGCTTTCAATATCTCAGGATCAATGTCCTCGGAGATATATCGTACGTTCCCATCTGCCAGTAAAATAAGAGTTCCCCCGGTGGAAGGAGATTTTCTGTTGGGGCCGATCACTTTATCAGGCACGGTCAATGAAGTCGGATCGCCCCAGGGCTTGAACTTTTCGCCGATTTCCACAGCCAGGATGGTATTTGACATCCCATCGAGAATCTCATTGAAGGGCATGCCGACATTTGGTTTCAGGACCAGTTCATTTCCTGCGTAATGCGAAAGGGCATAACCATCGGACGAGCGGCTGGCTTCGTTTTTCGGATTGAGATATTCGGGGACTTCCTGCTGAAACGGTTTCATATTGGCCCGGTAATTCCAGGGCTTGCTGAAATCGATCTGATTGTAATAAAACTGCTGATCCAGATAGGGCAGAATCAATGCCTGCCAGCTATGTAGAGGCTTTCCTTGTATCGAGGTAATCGCTCCCGGTGGAAGTGTTTCAGAAGAATCGGAAGTGTTATCACTGTAGTTATGGAGCGCCAGACCGATCTGTTTCATGTTATTTTTAGTGACAGAGCGTCGAGAACCTCTTTTTGGCTGGAAGGCGGGCAACGAAAATCCAATCACAAGAATGAGGAACAGTACAAATAGCAGTGCCTGGACTCTGCTACGGGGGAGTTCATCGGCCTGTATCGGGTCATTTATTTCAATGAACAGACCGGGCAGTAGAGAAGCCGGAAAGAACTCTCGGCTTTCTTCCTGCCTGATCAGGTCTGATTCGATGACCTCACCCGCTGCCACGAACTCTTCCAGCTGTTCTCTGGAGAAGGGACCGGTGACTTGATCATCTCTTTTGATGTACCAGCCTGACATGAAGCTGTCTCCTGACTTCAACTGTTTACTTGAGGGATCAGGGCCTGATATTATTGTATCTGTCTGGTAATTAAAAATCGCCTACTTTTTCGCCGCCCGCAGGTGTACTCAAGGCCTTCAGGATAGCGGGATCGGTCTTTTCTGAAAGAAAACGAATACTGCCATCTCCGAACAGGACGTGTTTACCTCCCACATAGGGGGTGTTTTTGCCGGGGGCAAACATCTGGGAGGGGTTAGTCAGGTTTTCGGGATCACCCCAGGGTTTAAAATCTTCGCCCACTTCGACTGCAAAAATGGTGTTCGACACCCCGTCGCTGATTTCACTGATGCGGATTCCCCGGTTCGGTTGCAAAACCCGTTCATTTCCCTGGTAGTGGCTCAAAGCATAACCATCGGCAGAGACCGTTTCCTGAATATTCGGGTTACGATAAACTGGCACCAGTTGATGAAACGGACGCTGATTGGCGGGGTCATCCCAGGCTTTGTCAAAATCTATCTGTTGATGCAGATTCCATTGATCGAGGTACGGTAGCATAACAGTCAACCAACTGTGGCCGGGTTGACCTTCCGCTGTTTCAATGGAGCCGGGAGGAAATAGATCATACTGATGATGATATTGATGGAACGCGAGCCCCAACTGTTTCAATGCATGTTTTGACTGACTTCGCCGGGCAGCATCTCGCGACTGCTCAACCGGACGGAGTAAGGCGGGCAAAATGATCAGTCCCAGGACGAGTATTCCGCCTGCGAGAGCCGTGTAATACAGGAAGGAACTCTGTTCGGTATTGTGGTTGTCCGGTTTGTCTGGTCCGAAGTTCATCAGTCACTCCCGGGCGCAGACTGATCTTGCAGGGGCTCATTGGATTGAATGTGCTGTTTCTGCTCTGCCTCTTGAGCATGGTAATTCTGTAACGCGATTCCAATTTGTTTCAGATTTTGTTTTATATTTTCACGTTGAGTAGCATTGCGCGCTTCACCGATTCCAGTCCTGATGAAGATGGTGAGAACAACGAGGCTATACAAGGCAATCACGACAATCAACATGATGATCACGAAACGGGGGACGCTCATTTTCTGTCGTGCTGGTTGAGAGCGATTGTATTCTTCTTCAGATATATGATCGCCGTTGGGCATGGATTTTGTCTTTTGTTCGTGCGGAAATTCAGATTCGTAGAATTATTAATCGCATTTTGTTTCTCCCCCATCGGGGGTGCTGAGGTCTTTCAGGATTTGTGAGTCGATTTTATTTGAAACGAATTGTACGCGACCATCGCTGAAGAGGATGAGATTGCCGCCGGGTAACAGTGTTTTCTGATCGGGACCAATCACATCAGCGGGCCGGGCAAGATTGGCGGGATCTCCCCAGGCCTTGAAGTCATCGCCTCGCTCAACCGCCGAAATCGTGTTTGAGACTCCATCGGTAATCTGACTGAGCGACATCCCCTGATTCATTTTGAGCAGAAGTTCATTTCCTACATAATGAGACAGCGCATAACCGTCTGATGAGAAAATTTCATCACTCCAGGGAACGACATAACCCCGAACTATTCGTTGAAAGTGCTGTTGATTTGCCGGATCGTTCCAGGGTTTTTCTAAATCGATCTGCTCAAACAGCCCAGATTGATCCATGAAGGGGAGAATAGAGGATTGCCAGCTATGCAGAGGAGTTCCTTCTGCGGTAAATGTCGCACCCGGAGGGAACGTCTGGTGCTCTTCCTGATAGTTCCACAAAGCCAGTCCCAGTTGTTTCATGTTGTTCTTTGAAACCGATTGACGGGCGAGATTGCGTTTCTGAATTTCCATCTTTTCGAAAACGGGAGTGAACAGGAAAATCATTAAGCCAACTGCAAACAGGCAGCCAGCCAGGATCATAAAAAACGTTCTGGCAGAAGGAGTGAAGTTGTCGGGCTCCGTTGGATGGACCAGGGGCTGTTCAGAATTAGAATTCATCGATTCGTTCGCCTCCGTCAGGTGTACTCAACGCTTTGAGCACGGCGGGATCAATATTTTCGGAGAGAAATCGCACACTGCCGTCACCCAGCAACACATGACTGCCCCCTCTGAACGCAGTTTTGTTGCCGGAGTTCATTCGCTCTGCCGGTACCGCGGTATTGGTTGGATCTCCCCAGGGTTTGAAATTATCTCCCACTTCAAATGCGAGGATGGTATTGGAAGTGCCGTCAGTGATATTTCGAATTCCCAATTCGCCGTTTGATTTCAAGACCAGTTGATTTCCTGCATAGTGCGAAAGCCCCAAACCTTCCGGGGAGACTCTGACGTTGATATTGGGGTTCAGGTAAGTGGGGATTTCCTGGTGGAACAGTGCCTGGTTGGAAGGATGATCCCAGGCGTAGTCGAAATCGATCTGGTTATAGAGGACTGCCTGATCCACGAAAGGGAGCAGAAATGTTTGCCAGCTTTGTGATGGTGCTCCCTCTACCGTTAAGGTTTCTCCTGGTGGAAACACGCGATGAGTATCATGATAGTTGTGCATCGCCAGCCCGAGCTGTTTGAGATTATTTTTGGAGGCGGACCGGCGCGCCGCTTCCCGTGCCTGCTGTACCGCTGGGAGCAGTAGAGCGATTAAAAACATCGCCATTAAAATGCCCCCCACGCCGACCACTGCGAGAACGACGATCAAGGTCGTTTTGCTCTTTTTGGTTGCGGGTTGACTGGACTGCGGTTGAGTTTCCGGTCCGGAATCAAATTCATCCCAGGCTGAGGTCTCCGCTCCCGTGAAGAGATCACTCACTTTGGCAGCGGGGTGAAATTCGCCGGCTTCACCCTCTCTGACCAGGTCTGTTTTTTGAACTTTGCCTTCGGCCGCCAGTTGATTCAGGCGTTCCCGGGTCAGAGGCCCGGCGACTTGACTTCCGCGTTTTACATACCAGTTCGCCATGTTGATACCCTGTAATATAGTCCTGTCAGAAACTCAATCCTCATTCAGCATACCGGTTCTGTTCATTACAATACAGGCAAACATAAGGCGAGAATGTATATATTTATTTTATCAGGAGGATCGAGAACATGAGGTTTCGCAGGGAATCTGGTAATATGACAGTACTCCTGAATCATTCAACTTCATAGATCGCAAATGAGGAGAGAAACGCGTGTCCGCTGAATCTGCAATCCGTCCCTGGATTCTGTCCGAGATCAATTATGCTTATGTGAAAGAGAATCCTTACCAGGTCGCCGTTCTGCCGATGGGGGCGACTGAGCCCCATAACCTGCATCTGCCCTACGGAACCGATACCTACGAAGCTGACGCGATCAGCTCGCGGGTCTGTGAAGCGGCGCACCAGCGGGGCGCGAAAGTGGTGATGCTGCCTGCGATCCCTTACGGCACGGAAACCAACCAGGCGGCGTTCCCCCTGTCGATGAATGTGAATCCTTCGACCCTGGGGCAGATAATCATGGATCTGGTCGATTCCCTGGCGAATCATGGGGTCAATAAACTGCTGATTCTCAACAGCCATGGCGGTAACGACTTTAAGCCGCTCCTGCGTGAACTGCATGGTTCCACGACGGTGCAGATTTTCCTGGCCGACTGGTTTCGAGGTACGTCAGCAGATGTGAAAGCCGAGATCTTTGAGAACCCGGACGACCATGCAGGGGAAATGGAAACATCACTGGCGCTGGCTTACTTTCCCCAGCTGGTGAACCGCGATGCAGAAACGGGCGCGTTACATGCAGACGACGGTGCGACGAAGACGACTCGGTTTTCCGCAGTCAATGAGGGCTGGGTCAGCATTACCCGTCCGTGGCATTTACTCACGACCAATTCGGGTTCCGGAAATCCCCACAAGGCGACTGCAGAGAAGGGGGAACAGCTGATGCAGATTTTAGTCGACCGTTTATCACAATTTGTCGTCGAACTTTCAGAGGCAGATCTGGATGACCGGTTTCCGTTCTAGTCGAAATACGATTCCTGTCTGGTTGACAGTTTTATTCAGCCTGTTTGGTCCTCTGTTTTTTTCCATGAATGGCGATCTGTTCGCAGAGGAGAAACAGTCGGCGATAGCCTTCCAGGATGTGACCGATGCTGCGCAGATAACCTTTCAGCATCGCTCCCCGGTGACAGTCCAGCGGCATCTGCATCTGATGATGGGGTCGGGAGTGGGCTGGATCGACTTTGATCGTGATGGATTCCCTGATCTGTACTGTGCCCAGGGAGAAGAGTGGAGTAACGTCGAACGAAAGCAGAGTCAGCCTGTCGATATTGCACTCTCCAATCGTCTTTACTGGAATCGCAGGAACAGTCAGTTTCAGGATGTGACCGTTGCTTCCGGATTGACTGTTTTGAATTACTCCATGGGAATTGCAGTGGGCGATTATAATCATGATGGATTTGATGATCTGTATGTGAGCGCGTTTGGTCGAAACCTGTTGTACTGCAATCAGGGGGATGGGACATTTTCCGAAGTTTCCTCTTTCGCGCACGTCGATGATCCGGGATACGGGGCCAGTTGTACCTGGGCCGACCTGAATGGTGACGGCCTGCTGGATCTGTATGTGGTGAATTACCTGGAGATTGACCGGGACCACTATCCGATCTGCAGCCGTCGTGTTGATGCGGCACGCGTCTATTTTATCTGTCACCCGCGCTACGTTCCGGGGCAGTATGATGTGGTCTATCTCAATCTGGGGAATGGCTCGTTTCTGGATGTTTCCCAGAAAGCGGGCCTGCATAATGAACCGGCGCGCCAGGGGCTGGGAGTCTTCGCCGCTGACTATGATCAGGATGGAGACATGGATCTGTATGTCGCCAACGATTCGGTGGCCAACCAGTTATGGATCAATAACGGGCAAGGGGTCTTTACAGATCAGGCGCTGGTCTCTGGCCTGGCATTTAACAGGACCGGAGATCGGGAAGCAGGAATGGGGCTGGCAGGTGCCGACTATAATGGGGACAGCGAACTGGATCTGTTGGTCACGAACTATTTTGGCGAAACCAATACACTCTATCGCAATGAAGGGGCGTTGTTCTTTCTGGATGTGACAGATGAGACGGGGCTGGCTGCTCCGAGCCGCGCGCGACTCGGTTTTGGAACTTCATTTCTGGATGTGAATAATGATGGCTGGGAAGACCTGTTTGTGACCAACGGACACGTGCACGATCGATTGTCTCAATTGGGAAAAGCTGAGCCCTATGAACAGGAACCGCAATTGTTTCTTAATCTGGCTGGTACGAGGTTTGATGATGTTTCCGAGCAGTCCGGGGAATTTTTCAAAACGAAACAGGTTGGCAGAGGTTGTGCCGTGGCTGATTTTAACCAGGATGGACTGGCAGATCTGGCCGTCTCACATCTGAATGAGCGCCTGATCCTGCTGGAAAACCGCTCAGCACCCATTCACAAGAGCATCGCGTTGCAGTTAGTGGGAACCGTTTCGAATCGGAGTGCGATCGGCGCGGTTCTGGAAGTGACTGGTGGCTCGCGAAAAATGACCCGGTTGAGAAAAGGGAGCAGCAGTTACCTTTCGGCTGATGAAGCCTGGGTGACTTGTGGACTGGGAGACAGCAACGCGCCAGTCGCAGTCAAAGTCAGATGGCCAGGCGGGAAAACCGAAAACTGGACTGGATTACAGCCGGGGGGACGTTATACATTGATAGAGGGAACCAGCGTTTTACCAGAACAGCCTCCAACCCAGCCCTGAATATGAACCGTCGGACCGAACCTGAAAAACTGACACCGCCCTTTACTCAGCAGGCAAGGAGCCCCTTTTTCTCAAGTGGTTTCCTGATTCTGGTGGGAGGCTGCCTGGCGCTGTTCCTTTACCTTGTGTTTCAGAGTGAATCGGGCAATTCCGATTCCAGCCAGCCGGCCGCTGTGGAGCAGGTGACTGAGAATTCCCAAAAAGCAAAACGTAAGGAACTGATCGCGTATCTGCAGCAGCATCCTGATGATGAATTTGCTCATTTCCAGCTGGGAGAACTGATTCAGGACCGTGCTCCCTACCAGGCCCTGGAAAACTTTTCGCATGTGACTTCCCGGCATCCGCGCTATTACGAGGCTGTCGAAGCAATTGCGGAGATCGCATTGGAACAGGGACTCCCGGAGCGGGCTTCCGCTGCGTTATTCATCCTGGTGCGTGAGTATCCGGAAGAAAGGCGCTTTCAGAAAAGTCTGGCGCAATTACTGTTTGCACAGCGAAAATATAACCGGGCTCTCCGCTATGCCAGGCGGAATATTGAACTGGGCGGGGATCAGGCAGAAGACTATCTGCTGGTAGCGGAAATCCTCAAACAGGCGGGGCGTACGATTGAAATGACAGGGCCTTTGAAACAGGCGCTGTACCTGGAGCCCGATTTGTACGCAGCGCATCTCAATCTGGCGTATGCGGGACTGTATTCGGGAGATCTGGAAACAGCGACGCGCGAAGCGCGGTGGTGTCTTGCTAAAAAACCGGAGTCGACCACCGCACTCCGCTACCTGGCTTTAATCAATCGGAATCAGGGGAATATCGAGAAGTCGCTCGCTGTGATCAACCAGGCATTGCAGATCGATTCAGAGGATATCGAGTGTCTGTTGCTGAAGGCGGATCTCCTGATTTATCAGAGAAAAGGAGCAGAGGCATACGCGCTGTTGAAACCTCTGTATGCGACACAGCAGACCGACAGACGTTATGTTTCCGCATTGTCACGTGCCGCTGGCTTGTCCGGGAAGCGTGAAGAGGCACTCGAACTGCAGCAGCTCAATCAGCGACTGATCAAGAATGAAGATTTGAGACCTTCTTCACTGCAGAGTGAGAGCGTGCAGAAAACGCAGGCAGGTCGAAAATGAAGCAGGGGAGCGACAATAAAATATGGTTCAGCCCGTATTCACCTGGATGCGGCGGGGTTCTGCTTTCGGGGCTTTCGGCAGAAAAATCCGCAGGACACCATTGGCAAGCTTGGCTTCGATTTCGCTGTGAACAATTTCTCCACTCAAGATAAAGGACCGGAGAAAATTGCCCACTTCGTATTCTTTATGAAGCGGAAGTGCCCCTTCGGGAATCTGTGGCTCGACCTTTCCCAGCAGTGTGAGTTTATTATCCTGAACCTGAAGTTCCAGTGAGCCGACGGAAACGCCGGGCAGGTCAGCGTAGAGCACCAGCCCTTCATCTGTTTCATAGATATCAATTGGTGGCGTGAATACAAACTGCTCGGGAGTGAGAAATTCTCTCGGTTCATCTTCGCTGTGTGGTCGACTCATCGTTATGTCCTATTCTCCTGAGCTCACAGGAATCTGCCGCGGTAGCTCTTCTTCCAGTTTGGGAAGATGAATTTTCAAGACGCCATCGTTAAATTCGGCGGAGAGGTGTTCGTCAGAGATGCGATCCGGAATACTGATCGACCTCTGCCATTCCCCAAAGGTGCGTTCTCTGCGTCGAAATCGCTCTTCGGGGATATCTTGATTATCCACCACCGGTGAATCCCGATGACCTTTCAGTGTCAGCACACCATTGGCAATTGTCAGTTCCAGATCCTGAACCTGCATTCCCGGCAGTTCCGCTGTGATCAGGAACTCGTGCTCCAGTTCAAATATATTCACTGCCGGGTACTGGCGAGGCATGCGAATCCCCTGAACGGTGAACTCGACGCCTTGAATCAGGCGGTCTACTTCACGCTCCAGATCTCGTAATGGATTCCATGACTGCTCCCAGCGAAAGATCGGCATTTTTCCTGTCCTTATACAGCGGTGAAAAATTACTGACTTATATGATAAGCAAAGGGCATACCATTTTACCGGAGAGGATGTATTTGCAGGGTAGGATCTCTAAGTGTCTATGGAATAGTAGATTAGGTGGATCAATTCTGTTGCGCGGTGGGCGAGCCACTGGTGGCGAGTGTCAAACTGGCATGTGTTTTCCGTCACATATACAGCCCCGGGGAGTGCCAATCTGGCAGATGGGTTCCGAAGTGGTTGAGGCTATATTGACGTCAATTCCATTGAATGGGCTGGATCCAGCCTGCAGCCAGTGCTCCCCCAAACAGGGTGCCAGTGATAAAAATCAGTCGTATCACCCAGAGCGCGGGTAGCGGTCCCAGGGAACGTGTGAGCCTTTGGCCTTTACGGGTATTGGCCTGAATCCATTGTGCTTTGACAAATCCAATTACGGACAGAATCAAAACGATTCCACCAATCAGTTGATGTTCTGCAATATGAAAAGGCATTGAGCCAGCGTCCTGGTTGAATGTGTTCGCCGTGAGGATTTTTGAAACCGGTATCGCGTGGATTCCACGAAGCCATTCTATCCCGGTGCTTCAGAATGGTCCATGCGTTGAGAGGTGTCCGTTTTGGGAAACAGGATCCAGAACATGAGAGTCGCGAACAGAGCAATCGCCGCACTGCTGAGCCAGATCCCGGGCCAGTCCCGGAGTAACTGGGCGGTTTCGCCAGCCAGATTTTTCTGAGTAAATTCGATGATACCTGTCTGCGAGGGGATATTCCACTGCGTGCGTAACAGGGTGTCTCTGGCAGTGGAAGTAAAATAATCGCCGATGCTTCCACTGATGAATCCTCCGGCGAACATTCCCAGCCCAAACACAAAAGTTCCGAAAAAAGTCTGCATGGAACCACGTACGTCCAACGGTGCGACTTTATCGACATAGATATAAGCAGCCGCCAGAAAGCAGCCGAAGCAGAGTCCGTGCATGGCCTGGCCCAGGCAGGTGAGTGCAATGGCAACCGTGAAGCCTTTCATGATTGCCGCAGTTCCAATGGTCGAGGCATAAGCAAAGATGAGGCTGCGTACAAGGTAGGAGAGCAGGCCCACCAGCATCACGGTTTTAAATCCGTATTTCTTGAGCCCGAACCCGAGGACCGCCATCACCAGAACTTCAAACACCTGCCCGATCGAACTGATCCGTTGTTCCCAGGCACCGGTCACATCAGCCTGCTTGAGGATCGCACTCAGGAAGGGGCTGTTCCATTGAAAATAAAACTTATGGACGATCGAAATGATAAAGGCCACGATCACCAGCACCAGGAAATGCCGATATCGGAGCATCTTGATTACTTTTCCCGGAGCCAGGTCTTTCTTATCACTTTTGACAGGAGGCGTGTGTGGCAGGGTTAAGCAGTAGGCAGCCATCAATAACCCCACCACGCCTGCCATTGCCAATACGATCCCCCGGCCCGTATTGAGCGCTTCCCCTTCCAGGTTCGCGAGGAAGACGCCTTCGGCAATCCAGGCGGGAACGACAAATCCAATCGTGCCCCACAAGCGGATCAGAGGAAATTCCTTGTCACTGTCTTTCAGATGTTGAAAGGACAGTGAATTGGTCAGCATCATGGTGGGAACATACAGAATGGAATACAGCACTCCCAGGGTTACCACCGGCCAGAAGCTCTGTTGTACGAACAGCGCCAGCATAATCACACCACCTGCCAGATGGCAGAATGCGAGCACGCGTTCTGTCGCGTAGTGGCGGTCGACGATCTGTCCGAACAGAAAGGGAGCCAGTAAAGGGCCGACGGCCAGTGCTGCACCAAACACACCAATCTGCCAGGCGGAAAATCCTAACGCCTGAATCAGATACAGTGTAATGATCGGCAGATAGCAGCCCTGCACAAAGTACTGCAGAAACATCATCAGGCAGAGCCTGGTCTTGAGCGCAGGATCAGTACTTTCTGCGGGCAGAATGTCCGTGTCTGTCATCGGGGTGTGGCCTTATTGGGGAAAATCAGGATGGGAATGCGGTTTCGAAACGCGTCGCTTATTTTTCCTGCACCCAGATATTTCGGAAACGGACCGGATTGGAATGATCCTGCAGAAACAGGGGGCCTGCGATGGATTCGTCTTTGTTGGTCCCGCCTGGTGTGGGTTCTTCGATTTCCTTATCGTCCTGTACGATCACCCCGTTGTGCTTGACCGTAATGCGTGCGTTGGCGGTTTTGTTACCCGCTTTGTCATATTGAGCGGACTGGAAATCGATGTCGTAGGTCTGCCAGGCCAGGGGAGGAAAGCACATGTTGACGCTGGGGGCGCCCAGTTTGTAAATGCCTCCACACTCGTTGTCTTTGCCTTCCAGCCCAAACGAGTCGAGTATCTGAACTTCATAGCGTCCCAGCACATAGCAGCCACTGTTGCTTCTGGCCTGTCCACGGGCCTGCGGCATGAAGGGAAGCTGGAACTCCAGATGCAGGCGACCGTCTTTAAATTTCTTTTTACTGGTGGTCCCTTCTTTCAGGAGACCGTCTTCGGTGATCCGACCGTTTTCAAAATTCTTGACGGTCTGTTCTGCCTGGTCTGAGTCAAACAGAACCGTTGCCCCGGCGGGCGCTTTTTTTCCAAGTGTGGGGCTTTTTCGATACACTTTATCCAGTACGCCGACCTCATTTCCATCCAGGTCGAACAGTGTCATTTCTTCATCGCCCAGATCACCGCGTCCCTGTTCCGAGACGAAGCTGATGACGCCACCCCTGGATTCTCCTTTGACTGTCACTTTCTCATCCAGCTTCGCGCCATCACCGGGCAGACCACCGGGATAACCGACTGCTTCGAATTCTCCCTCACCGAGGGCGATGACCTGGACACCGTATTTCAGTGATTCATCACCCTCCCCGATGATCCCGGAATATTCTCCCTGTTTTTCATAGTCAGGGCCTGCCTGTTTCACGTTCGTGGCAGCCCACTTGGGAGACTTGGAGTCTGCATGACAGAGTTGAATTACCAGTAAGAGAGCACAGCAGCCTGAAAGGGCGCAAATCGAAAACTGCTTCATGATATTCTCCAAAAGTCGAGGTTTGACAGGGGAATGAATGCACGGATTTTGAATGGAGTTCCAGAGCCAGGCAGGCTCGTGATATGAAATCTATTGTGGGATTCAGCGATCAGAGATGCAAGTACAGTGGCAGAGGTTTCTGGTGTGAAGGGTACGAGTGTGTATTAAAATTAAGTAAAACTTGTGATGGCAAGGTGTTAAAAAATCTAGTAAGATGTCACACTGATACGTAAGAGAGTATAACCACGGGAAGTGCGGGCCTGCCTGTCGAATCGGTACGAGACGGATTGGAAGGAGGTGTCTCTGCACTCTTCATTTTGAATTGAGTTTTGGGTTAACAGCGGAAGAGCAAATGACATCGGACAGAAACAAAAAGATTGCCGCAGACTGCTGGAGACGGGGCAATGAGGCCCTCTCGAAAGAGAACTGGGATTATTCCATCGAGATGTTCACAACTGCGGTGAAACTGGAACCAGAGGCACTGTTATACCGACAGACCAAGCGGGGCGCCGAACGCAAAAAATACGGCGACAATCATTCCGGCTCAAAAATGGGCATGCTCAAATTAGCGGGCCTGAAAACCAAGATCAAAAATTCCCGTCGCAAAAAAGACTGGGCCGCCGTCGATCAACTGGCTGAAGAAGGTTTAACGCTCAATCCCTGGGATCCGGGATTGAATGCCGATATGGGGGAGGCCTGTTCCAACCTGGGTTATGACGATGCTGCCATCTTTGGATATAAAGTCGCGATTGAGAACGATAAGGCCAACAAGGGGTATTACAAAGAACTGGGTTTGCTGCTTGAGGAAAAAGGCGAATACAAAGCGGCCCGGGAATGCTGGGAAATGGCATTTAAACTCGATCCGATGGATGGGGTCGCCCGGTCCAAAGTCACTTCACTGATGGCGACTGAAACTCAAGTGCGCGGGGGATATGACGGAGCCGAAAAATCCAGTGGCGTCAAGCGGCAGTCTGCTTACGACGAAGGCCGCGCGACGCGTGAACAACGCCAGCAGGCTCAAAAAGGAAATGCGGCAGATGGCCCCGGGCAGTCACAGGAAGCCGATCTGCAACGCGCCATCCGCAAAGAGCCTGAAAATAAGGACCATTATCTCAGGCTGGCCGATTTTTACCGTCGTGAAGGCAAGCTGATCGAATCCAGAGAGCATTACGAAAAGGCATACGAATATTCCGGTAAAGATTCGAACATCGGCGAACAGATCGAAGATATTGATCTGGAACTGTTACGGGTGAAACTCACCGCTGCCAAAGACCAGTTTAATCGTGATCGCGAAGATGCCGAGGCGAAAAAACAGGTCACGCTGATCAGCAAAGCCCTGATCAAAAGAGAAATCGAAGTCTTTACCAAACGCGTGGAACGTTACCCGGCGGATATGCGAATAAAGTATGAACTCGCACAGCGATTTATCCGACTGAAGAAATGGTCGCCCGCAATCTCCCTGCTGCAGCAATCGGTAAAAGATTCCCGGATCAGTTCAGACGCCCTGGTGGCATTGGGCAAATGTTTCTACGCGGATGGTAAAAAAGAACTTGCCAGGCGTCAGTTTGAGAAAGCGCTTCCCAAACTCTCCGGAGATGAAAAACCGGAGATCTTCAAGGAAGCCCATTATCTGCTGGGACGGCTGTACCAGGAAGCGGGACAAAAAGCCCAGGCAGATGATCATTACAGTGAAATTCTTGCCTTGGATTATGAGTATAAAGATGCCCGTGCCAGGTTGGAAGATGAAGGGGCGGACGCCTCTGCCTGAGCGAAATCAGGAAATCGGGCCGTTTATGCAGGTTCATTGCAAAACTTGTGGATCAGTAATCTTCATCATGATCGCCGGTATTCTCGAAATTCCTGATAAAAGCTGGTTTTAGCTGTTCAGAATGGCTGGAATATCGATCAAGAGGTTGTTAAACTCCTCAATCTGCCTGAGATCTTCATGTGGCGACTGTCTTCATCGACGGAAGCCAGTTTGTATCGTAAACAGTTACTCAGAAAATACTTAAGTCGAAACATGCCAAACACAAAAAGTGCCAAAAGAGCGTTGCGAAAAAGTGATACCCGTCGTCTTCGTAACCGTTCGACCCGTTCGGAATTACGATCAGCCATCAAAATCGCGCGGGCTGCCATCACAGGTGATGATGCACAGGCTGCTGAGAAAGCACTTCGGGGTGCTGCCAAGCAGATTGATCAGGCTGCTGCGAAAGGTATCATTCACAAAAATGCTGCTGCCCGTACCAAGTCACGTCTGGCAAAATCAGCAAATCAGACAAAAGCTGCTGAGTAATCAGTGACTTGAAAATCATGGCCCTTCGTAACTGGTCCGTTTCATCGCGGACTGATTTACGCAGGGCTTTCTTTTTTTGATTACCAGTGCATGACAAACCCGCCATCCACGTTAATGGTTTGTCCCGTTACCTGGGCGGCTCGATCGGAACTGAGAAAGACGATCATATCTGCAATATCTTCGGGGGTCTGCCAGCGCTGAAGCGGTACCAGCTGCCTGATCTTCTCGCCTGCCCAGTCAGCATATGATTTCTGATTCTCCGCAGACTGGCGATCATTCCAGGCTTGCCAGACTGCCTGGTTGAGAGGCGTCTGCACCATGCCGGGACAGACCGAATTCACGCGTATCCCGTATTGCGCCAGATCTTTTGCCATGCACTGTGCAAAGTTGATGTTGGCTGCTTTGGAGGCACTATAGGGGGGATCGGTCTGGGAGCCAATCTGTCCGGCGATGGAGCTGATAAAAATCATACTGCCCGTCCTCGCTTCCTGCATGAGGGGAGCCACAGCGTGCGCCACATGGACCATGCCCTGCATATTCACTTCAAACACACGCGGCCAGTCTGCGGGTGTCAGGTTAGTAAACGGAAAACCAAACTTGCCGGAACCTGTGGCGGCCGCATGCACCAGGTGTGTGATTCTGGAACGATACTCCAAAGTCAATTCCATCGTTTTCTGGACAGCTGTAAAATCAGTAAGATCCACCTGAAAACCGCTGATACTCTGGCTTGTTTCTTCGCTTACCTGTTGCGCAATTTCAACGACATTTTCAGACCGATCCCAGAGCGTGATGTGCGCACCTTCCCCGGCAAATGCGCGGGCGGTTGCCAGACCAATGCCACTCGCACCACCTGTGATCACCACGGATGCGCCTGTTAAATTCAGATCCATGAATTCTATCCTGCTTTCAACGGGATTCAACGGAAGTAACGAAGACTCATTCTGATCAAAGGCTTTTCTCCCTGCAAGCGGGCTGTTATCTTAATATGCCATGAAATCGATTAAGTCCAAAGTCGAATGAGGTACAGACAATGAAACTGGGGATGATCAATTCGGCCTGGGCACAGGCAGGCAGAGATACCGCCTGGGGTTTGCAGAAAACCAAAGAGATCGGTTTTGACTGTGTCGATATTTTCATCGATCCCCTGGAGGCCGCGATCCGCGAACGGAAACTGGTGAAAGATACCTGTGACCGCCTGGAACTGCCGATCATCTCGGTCTGCTGTGTGGCGGTGGGGCTGATCGATTTTAATGCGAGTGTCCAGCGGTTCCATCTGCAGCGCGTCAAAGCCTATCTGGATCTCTGCTATGAATACGAAGCGCAAAACCTGCTGCTGGTTCTCGGCGAGTACATCTGGAACCGTGAAGTGATTCCGCCTGAAGAACAGTGGCAGCTCGGCGTCAGTCAATGTCGGGAGCTGGCGCTGTATGCAGAATCATTGGGACTGCAGATTGCATTAGAGCTGGAGCCCTTTCCCCTGTCGCTGCTGAACAGCGTGGATGCGATGGTACGTTTTGTAGATGAAGTGAATCATCCGGCTCTGAAAGCCAATATTGATATTTCCCATCTGTTACTGGCTGATGTGGCGCCCCGGGAACTCAGGAAATTGCAGAACAGGGCGATTCATGTCCATATTTCTGACTGCGACGGGAAAGTACACGGCGATCTTCCACCCGGTCGGGGAGTCGTTCCGTTTGAACCTTACCTGAGTGAGATACGGGATTTACACATTCCCGGCGCCGTCTCGCTGGAGCTGGAATATTCTCCCGAACCAGACAAAATTGAGGAGTGGGTCTGGGAAGCCTACGTCGCGACGGATTTGTTGATGAAACAGGCGGGTTTAAGAAGCTGAATCTGCCTGAAACCTCTCTGAAATGAGAGAGTTTTTTGAATTCGGTGAATCCGCGTGTCTGTTGCTTGAAGTTTTCCCGGCGTTTCCCTAATTTCGCAGCTGGAAACGTCCGATGGTGGGCGTTACTTCTGGAACCCTTTTGTAAAAATTGAGAATTCAAACAATGGCCGATCTTATTGCCCCTCATGGAGGTTTGAGCGAACCTGTCTGTTGTACAGTACCTGCTGGCGAAATTGACAGCTTCAAAGCAGAAGCAGCAGGACTTCCCCAGGTACCTGTTTCCGCGGCGGATCTGTCGACTGTCTATCGTCTGGGCGATGGCACACTGAGTCCACTGACCGGGCCGATGAATGGTGAAGTATATAATCGTGTTCTGGATGAAGCCTGCATTGAAGTGAATGGCAAGCAATACGCCTGGACCATTCCCCTGGCTCTTCCCGTGACTTCAGAACTCGCCGCTACACTGTCCAGCGGACAGAAAGTGGCTTTAACCAATCCGAATGGAGAAATCGTCGCGACTCTGGATATCACAGATGTATTCGAATGGGATAAACCCAAATACCTCAAGAGCGTCTACCAGACAGAGCGTACTGATCATCCCGGTGCCGCCATGGTCCTCGAAGGGGATGCTGATAAAACTCACCTGATTGGTGGAGAAATTCGTGTTCTGCCTCAGCCTAAAAACAGCTCATTCGGAAAATACGTTCTGACTCCCCGTGAAGTCCGGGCCCTGATCGCTGAAAAGGGCTGGGATGCCGTCGTTGCATTCCAGACACGTAACCCGCTGCACCGGGCACATGAATATGCACTCGTGTATGGCCTGGAATCATTGTTGAAAGCCGGCAAAAATGCAGGCGCTGTGCTGAATCCCCTGATCGGTGAAACCAAGAGTGATGACGTCAGTGCCGAGATCCGGATGGAAACCTATGAGAAGCTGATCGAAAATCGCGAACTCGGCGAAGGCGACAGTGATCCTGAACTGTGGGGATCTCGCGACGATACGCCTCCCGATCGTGTTTTGCTGCTCGGTCTGGACATCAAAATGTTCTATGGTGGTCCCAAAGAAGCGGTCATGCACGGTATTTACCGTCAGAACATGGGTTATACGAACATTGTCATCGGTCGTAAGCACGCTGATGCTCCCTATGCAGATGGCACTGCCATCTGGGGTGACTTCGACGCACAGGAAATCTTCAATAACCTGGCTGGCGAACTGCTGATTGAGCCGGTCAATGTAGGATTTGCTGCTTATTATGAATCACTGGGCCGTGTGGACCTGATGGAAAATCATTCTGAAGAGAAACCGGTTTTCATCTCTGGGAAACAGGTTCGTGCCACTCTGCTGGAAGGCGAAATGGTCGATCCTCGCATCATGCGGGAAAGTACTTCCAAGATCCTGGCAGAAGCGATGAAAGAATCCTGATCTAAAGTCAGATCAGCTACACTAATTGTGAAAGGCAGACAGGGATCAAACCTGTCTGCCTTTTTTCGTGAACGGTGGTCAGGCAACAGTCGATGCGCGACAAAACCAGTTTCCAGAGTCTGCTGCGCTGATTATTTTGCGGATAATGTAAATTTATTGAAAATAGCGCGTAAAAAAATGAGGAGTTGGTTCCTCTATGAATCGGGAAGTTCACTATCACCGAAAGTAACTGATGACTACTGATATGGATTTACAATCAGATGCTGCTCAGCTGCTGTTGCAATATAAGGCACCGCTGTATGCCTATATTCATGCCAGTGTGCGAAACCGTTCTGATGCCGATGATATTTTTCAGGAAGTGTCAGTGGCGGTGGTCGAATCTTTTTCGAAGCTGGAGTCCGAAGTGGTGTTTTTCTCCTGGGCTCGTGAAATCGCGTTCCGCCGGGTGCTCTCGTATTATCGAAACTATGATCGGGAAAAACCGGTGAACCCGCAGTTAATCGCTGTTCTCGCCGAAGCAGCCGAGCGGGTCGAGCAGAAGCAACCCGTTTCCACCAGGCGGGAAAAGTTACTGGAATGTCTGGACCGTCTGCCCGAGGTGAGTCGCGCACTCATTGCCCGCTGTTATGACAATTCCGGCGAGAGCCTGGGAACGATCGCGGCACAGTCCGGTCTCAAGGTGACCGCATTCTATGCCAAAATTCATCGCATTCGCACGATTCTGAGAGAATGCATCGCGCAACGCCTCCTGGAGGAATCTGTCGAATGATTCAGCAGAATGATGATCGACTGTTACAGGAGTATCTCGACAGGACACTATCTGCCGAAGAAATCCATATGTTCGAAGAGCGGCTCTGCAATGAACCTGAACTGGCAGAACGCCTGATTAAATATGCCAGCGATGATCTGGTGCTGGCGGAGTGGGGAGCCGCCCGGGAACAGGAGCAGGCAATTCCGGAAGAGGGGCCTGTGCTTTCCAGCGCTGCACGCATCCCTTCCAGAAGTAATCGAACTGTGGTCGTATCCGTGATGACTTCGATGTTCAGCGTGCTCTTTATGCTGGGAGGGTATTTTCTTTATCAGTTTTTCTCCAGCACTCCCCTGATATCCCTTTCCGAAGGGGTCGTATTGAGCTCCGGGGAACCGGTTAAAAACTTTATCAAACAGACACTCAAGCAGGGCTCAGCCGAGTTGCATTTTCCCACCGGCGCGAAGGTGCTCATCTCTGCACCGGCTTCCTATGAAGTGACGGGCAATAATTCGATGCATCTCCAGCAGGGGAGTTTCATTGCCAACGTTCCCAGCTCCGGAATCGGGTTTCAGGTGGATACGCCCCATGGTCGTGTGATTGATCTGGGGACTTTGTTTTCTGTACAGACGGTAGAAAAACTCGATACGCGGATTCAGGTTTATCGAGGAAAAGTGATTGCCTCGCTGATGAATCAATCTGGAGGAATCCAGTCGAGTAAACAGGTTTCCGAGCGTCATTCCGCAACCATTGATTCTGCGAAGAATGAAATCGCGGAAGCCGCCGTTACCAATTCTCTCGCTGAAAAGTGTGGCATACTGCATTATTCTGAATCCGTGATTTTACAGGAAAACATGCCTGATACCCTGGCGACAGGCAAATACCAGGTCTTCGAACACGATGGTCTCGCGTTTGTTTTTCCGGAACGGATGCAGGTCACCTTGAAAAGTGATTTGCAACTCGTGGCGCACCCGTCTGAAACAACGGCAATCAACAGGGCAGGCAGGATTTCCGCCGGCACGACGGTGGACTGCTACCGGATCTATTACGACCCCGCTGAGCAGGAGGGAACCTTTATTCCGGTCCAGGGGGAAATCCATTTTGATCGACCGATTCTGGGGGTCATACTGGACAGGGAAAATCTCACACAAACCGACAGGCTCTTTCATCCCCTGTGTGTGGGCGATGCCAATCGCTCTTTCGTTCACCAGGGAACCGAAACGGATACAGGTGGGAAAGACCCCAAAGCCCGCTATGACGAAGTGGCGATTTCAGCTGATCGGCGAACACTGTCTTTCATGCTGCTTTCCGGCGAGCGTTTCGTCGATGAATTTCGAGTCATCGTTCAATCTCCTCATTAAGATCTCATTATTGAACTCCCCTGGTACCGGCGATAGCGCGCTTCCCTTACTTCCCGATGATTATTTTTATTCTGTGTTCAACATTCTTTATGAAGAGAGAAATCATGGTATTTCAACATCGACGACGAGAGGGTTTTACATTAATTGAACTGCTGGTAGTCATTGCAATCATTGCGATTCTGATCGCATTGTTACTCCCTGCAGTACAGCAGGCGCGGGAGGCTGCCCGTCGGAGCACCTGTAAAAATAATTTGAAACAGCTGGGGATTGCGCTGCATAACTACCACGATACGCATCGCGTGTTTCCCTTTGCGACCGTGTGTGGTGTGAATACTGCTGCCTACACGGGCCAGAATCATGCCCGCCAGTCCTGGTTTCACATGGTTTTGCCTTACGTCGATCAGGCCCCGCTGTACGATAAGCTGAAAGACGGGTTTCAGTCAGGAACCGTCAGTGACTTTGCTTCTCATCCGCAGAGATCGGTCAAAGTGCCCGTCTTCATGTGTCCTTCCGATCCCAACAGCGGGAAAATCGGCAGTCAGAAAAGTACGTTTTACTCAAATTATCTGCTGTGCTCCGGATCGACGACCCAGGGAGCAGATGGGACTTTTCCTAAATTAAACGGGATGTTCTTTTATGTGTCACGGGTGAGGATGAGCGATGTCACCGATGGCACTTCCAATACCATCGCAGCCGGGGAAATCAACCTGGTTCCCGATGTTGTTGGCGGCAGTTCCGTTGCAGACTGTCTGACGATTGGTGATCTGCGTGGCAGGATCTGGGGAACAAAATATGTGGGCGGCGGGACGTTTACCACACTGCAGGGACCCAATACCAGTGTGCCGGATACCGTCACCTATGGTTATCACAGAGATTATGCTCCGATCAGTACAACCTGTTCCAGTGGTGACAATGCCGTCTATGCCCGCAGCAGACATACGGGGGGAGTTCATTTTCTCCTGGCAGACGGGGCGGTACGGTTCATTTCCGACAATGTTGATACCGCCACGTTTCGTCATCTGGGGACACGAGCGGGTGGGGAAGTGCTGGGAGAATTTTAGAACTGGATCTGGTGATTTTAATCAGCTGTGACGGGTGGGAGGAGTTTCATTGTGCTTCAGTGTTGTCTGAGACAATCTCGAATTGTATTCCTGGCTACCCGTGAATTGTGTTTAGTGGTTCGGGATTTATATCTGAGGGGATGAGGGGCAGTGTGGATTGTGATTTGTTGTGAAACGTACAAAGTAACCTGGATCGAAACACTGTCGGGCAAGCCCAATACTGTTCGGCTCACCGTTTGCTGTTGCTCTTAAATTTATAGATTCAATTGTGTAAGGGGGTGTAATCGAATCTTAGATTGTATTTATTCTGGATTTGAAAATTCAGGCCCACTGCCGAATCGTGTGCAACGCGCAGCGTGCAACATCTCGTCACCAACCGTCAAACGTCGGGCGAGAGGTCCCGCTTCATATGGTTTCGTGGATTTGAAGACGATTGAGATGATTCATCAAATCGTCTTCATCTGCTAACCCGCTGAAATAAAAGCACAGCATTTCATAGGTTCGCAACGTCGGTTTGCGGCCCGTGATCAGGCTGATCAGCAGGCAGGCAATCATGGCACAGTAGGTCTGGATTTGAATTCCCTGCGGGTGCTGACTCAACAGGTGGCGACAGCCGAGTACATGTTTTAGAAAACGAAAGAACAATTCAATTTGCCAGCGATGCTGATACATCAACGCGACAATCTCAGCAGGAACATCCAGCAGATTGGTCGCCACCACCAGATCCTGCGTCGCTCCTTCGCGCCGCCGTCCCCCGCGCTTGGGATGAGGGGTGACTCTCACGGTGATCCGTCGTACTGTATGATCAGGGTGTTCGATTCTTTGGGACTTGGGAGAGCCCAGATGTCCGATCTGATCTTGCAGCACGCCGGCTGACTCTGCTTCTTCCGTTAATGCGCGAGATTCCTCTTCCACAAAAATATGATCAGCACGAATCCGGCAGACATAACTGCTGCCTGCGTTCACAATGGCATTAAACAGGGCATATTTTTCATAAGCACGGTCCAGAACGTAGCAGCGGTCTTTGTCTAAGACTTTGGTCAGCATTGATTTTTCATTGGTTTCTTTTTTGCCGGTCGCATCTGTCAGGTCCATCCGTACCGGAATTCCCCGGAGTATTTCAAAATGCGTATGCAACTGCCAGCCTTTGTCATGGCGGGTCGAAAAACAGGCTTGAGTGATCTGTGGTAATTTTTTGAGTAAGGTGCCATCTACGGCAGTCAGGGTCTGAGACAGATCCT
>TARA_R100001132_G_scaffold27542_1_pt1 | contig 32500 bp, 29 predicted proteins | sample TARA_R100001132 | Tara Oceans TARA_R100001132 (sample SAMEA2621247) | marine metagenome | biome: marine biome (ENVO:00000447); feature: mesopelagic zone (ENVO:00000213); material: "saline water (ENVO:00002010), including plankton (ENVO:xxxxxxxx)" | depth 800 m | reverse complement strand
ATAATTCACTTTTCGGGAGTCCGCCAGTCTTGGGCTATCGCAAGAAGCGTATGTGGCGTCCGACTCTTGTACTGGGTTCTTTTTTACATTCAATATTTTTGAGGTAACTGAACTGTTCTTGTCTGCGTTGAGAGTCCGCAGTAACTCTGCATATGAAAGATCGTTCAGCTTTTGTTGGTGGTAATAGACAACTCCATTTCCATAATATGCAGGAGAAGCTTGTCGCTTTAATGGAGAGTACGAATCAGGAAATAATAACGGATCACCATTTGAATTATGAAAGATGTGCAGTATGCCTCCCGAATAGACCCACTCTTTAAAGGCTTCACGCCGCGTTTTCTCCCATCTGGGAAGGTGATCTAAGAGCATGATCTGTAATGCATCTGTCGCCCCTGTAACGGGAGGATAGAGATCCTCGGGAAATTGCTTGATACCAGGGATGACAGTACTCAATCTGTCTGGTGCGACCAGTTGTATAATTGACTTATCTGATACCGGGCGGGGAGACAGGAAAGTTTTTGAGTGCTGAATGCCTTTCTGGCTCCAACTGATTCTCCAGTTGGCATTAAAGTCAGAAATATAGGGATAAAACTGGAGCCATTTCTTTTCGAAGGGGGCAACGTATGTGGTTGCCGCAAGGGCGATATCAATTTGTTGTCCTCGAAAGGATTCCTGGTGAAAAAAGATTTCACCTTCAAACGGTGTGGAATCCGGGTTCTCGACCAGCACAGTGACAGGATTAATGTGATAAGCAGTAAGGCGATCATTAAATCCCCATCGAATATCATGAAATTCAATGGCTTCGGCAACCTGTTCGCTCGTAACAACGAACACTAGAAGTACGAGTAACCATTTCAAGTATAAGTTAGCTGGAAGCATTTTATGAATTCTAAAATTCTCCAATCAGATTCGAGTCGTGTCGGTTAGCAAGGTTTTTGAGAATCAGTTCGTCGGTCAACTGGCTGACATATTTAACTGACCCATCTCCAAAACAAAAGTGGGCTCCACCTGTATGATTGCTTGAGAATCCAGCTGATTTCAGCAACGATAAACGCTCTTCCGGGGCTAGCTCTTTTATTACTTTGGGAGACTCATCTGAGAAATCAGGAGATGATTGGGTTTCAAATTCATTCATCTCAGCTAAATCGGAGTTCTCTTCAAAGGAATAATGTCCTCTGCCTCCATAGTTAAATCCCAAACCATAGTTCTTGGGTGTAGACATGTTGGAATTGATTTTGCTACCCATATTCCTGAGAGTAGAAGATGATCCGGAGGTCCAACTCAAAAAACCACCATCGCTTGCTTCTCCTATAAATATTGTATGTGATCGACCATCCTTTAAATCTTTTTCTCGGATACTGCTGTTTAAAAATAAGACGCCATTATTGTTTATGTCTATAGGTGACTCCACGTCATTATGACAGCCAGTATAGTTCCAGGTGTCATTTGGATTAGATGGACAATAAAGTCCGGGGATATTGTGATTAGCGATTGTGCGATTTTTTAGATCGTAAACGCCATATTTAAAATCATAATTGATGAAGGCCGTTTTTTCGTCCAGTTGTGGTAGTATTTGAATCAACCAGCCTACATGATACCCAACAGGTCGATTCAGAATTGGGCCGCTCGAATTAACGGTTCCCGAAGGAAGAACACGATGTGCCATCTGGTAATTTTGCAAAGCCAGGCCGATTTGTTGAAGATTATTTTTACAAGTCGTTGCCCGTGCTGCTTCTCGAGCCTGCTGCACTGCGGGTAATAAAAGTGCAATCAGTATCGCGATAACCAGAATGACTGTAAGTAATTCGATCATCACAAAACCAGAATGGTGCCTGAGGCTTTCTCGAATTAGTTTCATGGTGCAACAATTTTACAGAAGAATAGAAATACGTGTGACATTTCAATCAGTTAAAATTCTGAGAGGAGCTGGCCATCGTGCCGATTAGCCAAGGCTTCATAGACAGACTGATTGATATTTTCGCTTAAAAATCGAATAGCACCATCACCGATACCAAAATGGCTCCCTCCTGTATGGTAACTCGAAAAACCGCCTACAAATGATTTTTTATTGCTGGTATTGGTGACTGGAGTATCAGAATCAGTTCTTTCATCCTCTGGCGTGAAGCGTCTTTCATATGCGTCCTGTCCGGTAAATATCTTTCCGTCATCTGAATTAATCCGAGTGCCGGAATTACGGAGTGTGGAGCGTGTTCCCGAGACCCATCCCAGTTGATTTCCTTCGATAAATTCACCGACAAAAAGAGTTTTCGAGCAACCATCCAGAATGTCGTCATAACTGACACTGCTGTTTAGAAAAAGGACTCCATTAGTATCTTCACTGATCGATGCTTCGATATCGTTTTGTACTCCGGCATAACTATGACCCTGATTCGGATTTGATGGACAATGTAAAGTAGCAATACGATAATTGGCAACTTCCTTGTTTGCGGGGTCATAAACACCTCTATCAAAGTCATATTTATTGAAGGCGGTTCGCTCATCCAGATAGGGTAAAATCTGCAAAAGCCAACTGACATGATAACCTTTCGGTTCATTGAGGATAGGACCGGTGGGATTGACCGAGCCTGGTGGAAATACATTGTGGGCCATCTCATAATTTTGCAACGCCACATTGAGTTGGAGCAACTTGTTCTTGCAGGATGATCTACGTGCTGCTTCTCGTGCCTGTTGAACAGCTGGTAGCAGCAGGGCGATTAGTATGGCTATGATTGCGATCACTACCAGTAATTCGATTAAGGTAAAACCTCCACGAATTCTCCGCTCATAACCAGAATTAGATGATGCCAGGTGTTTCATAACAATTCCTTCAGTTTAGCTTGTCTTTAGAGAAGGAGAATAAATTCTCAATAATTGAATTTTAAAGCTGGACTGGCCATTCATGAATGACGCGAACCCGTTTGCTTTCGTCTGCCGGATAGCTTGCTTTGGTTCGAACTAAAATGGTACTTTGATTTTGTTCAGAATTTCTCTCAATTTCGATAATCACCTCTCCAGGATATACCCCACCCATTTCCTCTGACGAGATCTGCCAGACCTCACCAGAATAATCCATGTTTTCTTTAAGTCTTCTAACAGTGCGTTGGACAGCAGCTTCGCCAAGCCAGGTTGCCTGTAGATGGAATTGCGATTTTTTTAATTGATTGATTTCAAGTGAGGTCTGCTTTAACAATTCACCGACGACAGCCAATGCAAGAATCAGGCAGACTAACGGGATTATGATAACGGCGCCCTTACGGGAACCGGGTATGAGATTGTGGTTCTGAGAGAATGAAGAATCGAGATCGATTAATTTCATAACTCACCTAAAGCTTATTGCTCTTTATTTATTACATAAGAATATTTCCGGTTAATCACTGCATCAAACTGGAGTGTACTATACGGCATTTTGACCGTCTCATTTTCATGAGAATTATCAGTTGTCATTTTTAACTGCAGGGAAGCAATCTGGCGCTGGTTGATATTTTCAATGCGAAAATGAAGTTGCCCTTCTGAAATCGGATATTCATTCCGTGAAATTAACTTATCAGAAATTATTTGTTCGCGGCTGATAAAATTTCCATAGCTGTTTTCGCCAGCTGAGTAAATTATGAAACGGTCAACCCCTATATCTAACTTCAGTTTTTGTCGTTGTTGTTTCTTTTCCGATATGAGTGATGCCCTTCTGGCAGAGGCGATGTCTTGTCGAAACTGCTTCGATAATCTCTGGATGTTAAATGATTTATGGATGCGGTCTGTTCCTTGTAACTCTACTCGCATCAGAAATGCCAGCATGGTTACTCCCACAGTAAAAATGACCGAGATTAACGAAATCATTACCAGCATTTCAATCAGGGATACACCATGAGGCGCTGATCGAATAAACTGAATTCTGCAATGATTAACCTGCAGGCGATTCATGTTTTATCCTCCAGATTATAAAACCAGATCGAGAGTGAAACAGGATCTACAATTTCTCCATATGGATTTTGCCACGTCAGTTGGATAATCAGTTGTTTTATCGCAGGTAACTTAGGGTTTTCTATCAGGTTGAAGGCGAGTTTTGGCTCTTTTAAAGATAGTTCTTTCGTTACTTCTTCCTGGTATGAATCCAGTCTTTGGGAAGTAAGGCTGTTCCAAGTTTCTTCTGCTTTCAATCGTTCTGACAGATTGGTCAGGGTTGTCGTTGCAATAAAGCGCTCGTTGAGGGACTTTCTCTGAAGATTGACGACACGTAAAGTCGGTATTGTTATGGAGACAGCTGTGCTGACCAGGATTAATGAGATAAATGCTTCAAAGATGGTAAATCCTGACCGTTTATTCCATTCTGAATTATTCTGATGTTTGTATATCATGGAATCTAATTTCAACTGAGATCAAATATTAAATGAATCATGGGGATAAACAATGCAATGACAAACAGTCCCACGACGACTCCCAGAAAACAGACAACAACTGGTTTTAAGAGATCTGCCAGTACCTTCAGTTTTCTGGTTCTGCGTTGTTCTATCGTGAATGCCAGTGACCTCAATACTTCGGGCAGGTTGCCAACACGCTCAGCTGTGTCACAAAGTGCCGCTTCAGAACGGGAAATGATTTTAGCATTCTGTAGAGACTTCCAGAGGTTTTCACCTTGATTAACACTGGTTTCTACAAGCCGCGATCTTATTTTAACATCTGACCAAAGGTGGTATTGAGAAGCGGAACTTAATGCGACCTGAGGCTGTTGTTGTGCCGAAATGGATTGGGCTATTTGCCTCAGGCAATCAGGTGTATTTAAACGCGGGAACCAGCCTGTGAAGTGAGGCACTCGTAGATTTGACCACCCGTAATAATTCCCAATGTGTATCAGAATTAATAATGTAAACGGGACTGAAAAGACTGGTAAGAACAGAAAAAAATTGGCAATGATAAATTCACTAAGATTAATCACCGTAAGAGTCATGGGAGGGAGTTCGGTGCCGAAATCCATGAATATCTTTTTAAACTTGGGGATGATCCAGTACATGATAAAACCTGCAACTGAAAACAGGATCGTTCCAATGACGGTCACATAGACCGCAAGATAGGTACCGCTTGGATTCCCTGATTCGTTCTTCAGGTATTTTGAAGACTGCACGGCAGCATCGCGGAGCGCTATACCCAGAGTATTGCTTTCTTCTCCAATACGAATTGCTACGACAGCTGATTGAGGGACGAGTCCTGGAGTATCAGAGAGGGCGGTTGAAAGAGAGATGCCTGAATACATTCGACTACTGAGTAATTCAATTTTAGTTCGATACTTTCGTGTTTGCGTTTCTGCATAGGCATCAAGTTCAGGACCCAGTGGAATATTTTTTTCAACACATAATGTTAATAACCAGAGTAATTCAGATTCATTAGCCCGTTTGTTTAATGAAAATATATTGATGAGAGAACTGAGCACTAAGCATGCCAGTAGTAATGGTAAAAATGATACTAATATGGGCAGGAAGATGAGTGAGGGGAGTCCCACCAGTATCCAGCCGAAAATCCGTATTGATTGAATTTTCATCTGCAATCGTTCGGGCAGGTCGTATTCCTCCCCCTGATTCAGAGCGGAAGCTACTTGAATACACTGAAGTTCCTGAAAGATGGTAACAAGATAGAGAATCAGGCTGGGGATAACCAGAAGTAAAGCACCCAGGGATGACTGTTTGTTGAATAGGATAACAATAATGCTGAGACCAGTTAAACCAAATCCGCAGAGCATCAGGAAAAACGAAAACAGAATCCAGCAGACTTTAATCAGTGGGTTAACGCCTTGGTGACCAAAGTCTTTTATTCTGCGAGCCAGCAGAATTGAGGAGACTCCTGCGATCGGAAAATAGGCAAAAAATGCCAGACAGAATATAAGACCAAGTGATTCCACTGACGATTTAACTTTCTAGTAATCTGGTGATTACGAGAGATCATTGAGGAGCTTTATGAGCGGTAAGTAAATTGCCCCGATTGGGAATGTAATAATAATTAAGATTCCAGCTAATATGATTGGCTGTAGAGCAAATACCAGAGAGCCGGTTTTCATATTTGCTTTGGCCTGGAAAATATTGCTGCTGGCTCGTAAAGAATCGATAAATATGTCTGGACGATCTTGCCAGCGAAAAATATGGATAAAGCTTTTTGAGAACTGAGGAATTCCAGAAGAGGTTTCTGAGAGACTTAAGCCTTCTTTCATTCTACTTTTCAGTACTTGGCAACCCGCGATCAGATTGGGGTCGTTAGTTGTCTTTGCAGACAGTTCGATGGCATCAGGAAGATATATTTTTGCTTCAGTCATAGTGGCCAGCATACGACAGAATTGAGCATAAGAGGTATTGCTGAGAATACCACCAAATACAGGGATCTTATTAATCAGCCGTCTACGAACAGGCTGTAATTTAAATAAATCGAAACCGAACCAGAAAGCCACTGATAACAGTAGAAACCAACCCAGAATTTGGAGACCATGTTCAGAAAGTAGATCTGAAATTTGAAAGGCTAGAACTGTCAGGCTGGGTAATTCAGTGCCAAATCCCTCAAATATCGATTCGAAGCTGGCAACTACTGTAACCATCAAAAAATAAAGCAGCAGAAAAGAGGCCGCAATAAGCACTCCAGAATAAAAGAGAGAAATTTGAATTTTGTGACGAGATTGCGCGAGACACCTTTGGCTTTCGATATAATCTTCGATGATCGATTCCAGGTGTGCGGTTTGAGCTCCCGCCAGAATAATTGATTCCAGATGATGTGGTATTGAATTCAAGTTTCGACCTAAGCTGTCTTCGGGGGGCATGCCTTGTTCCAGATCATTTGCAATATTCTGGAAGATGCGAGACAGCTTCCGAGAACTGGTTTCTTCAGCCAGTGTCAGAAAGCTGGCTGACAGCGGAATTCCATGGATTTCCGGTTGAGAAAAATTCGGTAAATCGCTTACATATTCTGAGTCCGAATACCAGGCAGCCTTTCCAAAGTCAGAAAGCTGCACACATTCAAAATTTTCTATTTCAAGACGCTCCGATTTTCCGGCATCGATGTCGCTCTCGGATAATAACAGGTCAACTCGCAGGATTTTTAAACCTTGCTCCATCAGTTTGATTCGAGCAGATTCATCACTTGCTGCTTCAATAATTCCTTGCAGTTCCTGCCCCTCTTTATTCAGACAGCTATATGAATAGCGACTCATTATAATGTGGGACTCCCTAGCATTTTTAATAACTCAATAAAAGGAAGAAAAACGATAATGGCGTAACTGGCGGTGATACCACCAGCCACTATGACGAGTAATGAGATCGGAAGAATACGTTTCACCCAATCGATGCGATTTGAAACTCGCGATTGATAAACGCGTGAAATTTCAGAAAAAATTCTAACGAGATGGTTTTGATGCGCATCCTTTATCAACATCTTTTTTATATAAGATGGAAAATATTCACTGTTTTGAATTCCATCTGGTAATGAAGAACCGCTTTTCAACTTTTTAGAGAGTAATTCGGATTCTGAAATCAGTTTCGAATTTCCGGTAGAGCCAGCCGCCAGCACCAGCGCTTCATGTAATGGAACATGATAGGAAAGCAGGATGCTGATCATTTTTGTAAAAGTCGAAAAATTCATTTCCGAGATCAATTTTTGATATCCTGGTATCCAACCATAGGCAACTGTGGTAAATACACCCTTGTAGAAAGAAGTGTTTTTCTCTCTTGTAAGGAGGAAAGAGAAACGGCTTGCTTTCCAACTGATGATCAAGGACAGAAATATTACTGGTACAATCAGAAACCAGCCCTGATAGAAATAAAAGAACTTCGCGACTAAATCCATTAACCGCGTATTGGGGACTTCGAACATTTTGTGAATCTCAAGCAGTTCCGGAAATATGATAAAGCAGGCGAATAGTGAAAGAAAAAAAGCCATGACCAGCACAATGCCAGGATATATCAATGCTATACTGATTTCCTGACGCAGTTCCATCCTTGATCGTGCAAATGCGGTATAAGCCGACAGTGCTTCCGGCAGTTTTCCCATTCGTATGGCTGATTTCAGCAGAGATATATACGAATGGGGTAGATCATTCGCCCCTGGCTCAATGGCTTCTTCCAGAGAAAAACCTTCTTCTATTCTAAGAGCCAGCTGTTCCGTGAATCGTTTTGAATCTTTATTTAAATGTTTGGCTGCGTTTCGCAGTCCTTGATCAAGGGGGATCCCTGCGCGAATCATCGCGATCAGTTCATCGTTTAAATCTACCAGATTAGCGATCGATATTTCCGGCATCTCTTATAATCAGACTTAAAATTGAGGTTCGGTTTTTAAATTTCGGGCGGGCCTGTGGCCGGATGTTCATTCTGCTCCTTCTGATAATATTTTGCTACATGTTTCTTGAAAAAATATTCCGATGTGAAAGCCAGTCGATTGAAACTCATTGAATTCTGCTACTGATTAATAGATCCCGAGTGGAACAGATTTTGTTTAAAATTCATCTCACTCCTTCGGGAATAACAGGATCAGTGGCAGCAACTGATATATCAGTATGTCCTTATCCCAGGTCTCCTGCCATGATCTCTTCAGAATTACAGTTTACAGAATCCAGAATGCAAATTAAAAAGGGATGCAGAAAGCAGAGTAAGTATTGCATGTGCTTAAACTCTTGGTGTAAAAGCGATTTAAAAGAAAATAATTCAATTCTGGAAAGTGTCACTTCAATGATCCGAACAAAAATAAAAGCGGCGCTGCATACTTCTCAACCGGGAGAAACAATCAAGGTTTGTGGCTGGGTTCGTACACGTCGAGATTCTAAAAGTGGATTTTCTTTTGTGGAATTGAATGATGGCAGCTGTATGGCCAATCTGCAGATTGTGATTGATCAAAATGTTCCAGACTATGAAAGAGTGATAAAAGATGTGACCACCGGGAGTAGCCTTTCGGTGACCGGCAAGGTGATTGAGTCACCTGGAAAAAACCAGAGAATTGAATTACATGCAGAGTCGTTCTATCTGTATGGTACTGCGGATCCCGAAACATATCCGCTACAGAAAAAACGACATAGCTTTGAGTTTTTGAGGGAAATTGCTCATTTGCGCCCACGCACAAATACTTTTGGAGCAATTACGAGGGTCCGGAATGAAGCTGCTACTGCGATCCACCGATTCTTCCAGACGCGGGGATTCGTTTATATCCAGACTCCCATTATTACTACCAGTGATTGTGAGGGAGCTGGAGAAATGTTTCAGGTGACCACACTCAATTTAGACCGACTGGCTCAAGTCCAGACAAAGATCGATTTTTCTCAGGACTTTTTTGGAAAGCCGGCTTCGCTGACCGTCTCTGGACAATTGGAAGCAGAAATATTTGCAACATCGATTGGTGAATGTTACACATTCGGTCCCACTTTTCGAGCTGAGAATTCAAATACAACTCGTCATTTAGCCGAATTCTGGATGATTGAGCCTGAGATGCCCTTCTACGATCTGCAGGATAACATGGCACTGGCAGAGAGTTTTGTGAGAACTGTTATCGGTGATGTTCTGGAGAATTGTGCCGAGGATATGGAATTCTTCAACCAAAGGATCGATAAAACAACTCTTGAGACCTTACGCAATATTACAGAAAATGAATTTATTCGCATCTCGTATTCAGAAGCGATCGAGATTGTGAAATCCAGTGGCAAAGAATTCGATTTCCCCATTGAATGGGGTAGCGATATGCAGTCTGAACATGAACGCTTTCTGACGGAGGAGCATTTTAAGCAGCCTGTAATAGTATATAATTATCCCAGAACGATTAAACCTTTTTATATGCGCTGCAACGATGATGGCAAAACAGTTTGCGCAATGGATGTGCTTGTTCCTGGAGTCGGAGAAATTATTGGCGGAAGTCAGCGTGAAGAACGTTATGATATTCTGGTAGACCGTATGCAAGAGGGCGGCTTAAATCCAGATGAATATTGGTGGTACACCGATCTGCGTAAATATGGAACTGTACCACATTCAGGATTCGGATTAGGCTTCGAGCGTCTCATTCAATTAATCACATCAATGACAAATATCAGAGATTGCATACCGTTTCCCAGAACTCCCAAAAATGCAGAATTTTAACGAAATCAGGCGTACAAAATTCTTCAAGGGTTCAATAAATACTTTTTGAACCAGTCCACAACTGCCTGACTGGCACGGTTTTGGTCTTCACCTTTAAAGCCATGTGCAGCATCTTTAATAACGATCAGTTCGGCTGGAACTTTTTGTTCTTCGAACTTCTTCATAATATTATTACTATGACTTATGGGGACCAGTTTATCCTGGTCTCCATGTATGAGCAGTGTTGGCGGATCATCAGGGGTCACATGGAGAAGGGGAGAAAAATCATCTGCCAGATCCGCTTTGAACTGCAGAGCAGGAAATCGGTGGTAATAAGGAGACTTCTCATCCACGAATTCTCGAATATCGGTTGGTGGGTAATAGGCGGCAACTGCTGCTACCCGATTACTGTTCTTTAAAACGGGGTCTTTTGTATCAGGATCACCTTGATCAGAAGTCGTCCCGAGTATTAGCGAAAGATGTCCGCCTGCACTGCCTCCCCAGACACCGAGCTGATTGGGATTAACGCCATATTCCTGTGCGTGCTGTCGAATGAAGCGGACACTGCGTCGAACGTCTTCCACCACTTCCGGGATTTTAAATTTGGGGCTGCTACCATGCCTGACACAGAAAACGGTGAATCCCTCTTCCAGTAGTGGATTAAACCAACCCAGCATACTTTGAGGCTCAGTCCAACGTGAATACCAGCCGCCACTCACCATAAACAGCACTCCCGCTCCATTGGGCTTTTGAGGTTGGAAAACGTCGAATGTCAATGCCATACCAAATTTGTGACCATAAACTACGTCTGGAATAATTTTAACTTTTTCATCTGCAGCTCCGGAATGTCTGGGAAGTAGAGTCAGAATAAGAAATACACAAGCCAATACCGATTTCATCTAATCTCTCCTAATATTCTTTTCCTGGAAATGACATTACGAATGAATTCTTATAGAAGCCTGTTGGTTAACAAAGAAAATGGCAGTTCATGAGTAGTAAGTGCTGAGTGTTTACCTGGAAGCAAAGTCTTATCCTTGGATTATCTTGACCTTCCCGTGCCGATAGCAAGGATAGGGATTCAATATCATTTAAATCTATTTGAGGTTGAATGGGTAGTCTTTGAAGCTTGTATATCAAGCTTCCCATCAAATCCCGTAAACGAGGAATGATCTACGAAGTATCTTCTTCCGTGATCTTGCAATGCAAAATTGACTGATCTGGACTCCGATTATGTGGAATATTTGCTTGAGCTTGAACAGCATCTTCATGCCCATGAACAAAAACAAGAGGATTCAGGAGTTGAAGCAGCAATCCGTCAGGCTCGATCTGGCGACATCCGCCCTTATGTTAATATCCAATGGCCTGAAGCGGTGCTTGATGACTGGCAGTGGGATATTCTCGAATCGATGTTTGATCCCACGATTCGCCGTGTATTTGTTAAAGGAAATACAGGTTGTGGTAAAGGGGCTGCAGCGGGAATCGCCTGCTGTGCTTACTTTCATATCTGGGACGATGCAAAAATCATCATTACACGAGATTCTGTGAGAACAGCTCAAAAAATTGCCTTTGGCGAGGTTGATAAATGGTGGCGAAAAATGCGGTGCAAGCCACCTGGGAAACTTTTAACTTCTGGCGTGTTCGATACCAATCAGCATTCAATTTCGCTAGCTAACCCGCAGCATATTGAAGGCTTTCGAGGTGCACATTCACCCCATGTACTATTCTGGTTTGATGAAGCGACTGCACCCAATCTGGAAGATAAATATAAACTGGCCAATACGCAGGCCAAAAAATTTCTCGCGCTGTCAAATCCATCGACCTTATCCGGTACGTTTCGGGAATCCTTTCCAATTGTTGATCCCGATAAAACGCAGACGATTATAGATCAATTTGGCAAAACTCGGTGTATCACAGTCAGTGGCTGGGAATGCACAAATGTGAAAGAAAAATGTCTGGAGCAACCCGTTGCGCCGATCGGGGGTATCGAGATTGCTGGTACTTATTACTCACATGGAAGCCCCATCGCGGAGAATGATTTCCAATTGGTGCGCCCGCGAATTCCAGGGCAGACCTGTTATGACGAATTCATGTCACTTCTGAATGATGCAGATCCTCTTATACGTAATGTATATGCACTGGGAAAATTTCCTGATCAGGATCCTGAAAAACAGGTTATCCTCCCAGACTGGCTGTTAGAGCCTGTGAAATTCTGGACTCGCTGGAATCGTCTTTCTCTGAGAGCCCGGGAGCAATCTCATGAACTTGCGTTGAAATTGTTAGAGCGGATTTTGCCCGTAGAGAGTTTTGGGCTGGATGTAGCAGCATCAAGGTATGGTGATACTTCTGTTTTAGCAGTGGGAGGGCAATATGGGATTCGGGCTGTCCATGAGTGTCAGTTTTCTGATACCCAGCAGACGATGTGCTGGGTACTGGATACGGCGCAAACATATGGAATCGACTTAAGTCAGGGTATCGTGCCGATTGGCATTGATTGGGGAGGTGGGTATGGGAACGCGGTGGGGGACCCCTTGAAAAAAAGAAATGTCCATGTCATAGAAATTCATGGCAACGCAACCAGTATTCTGGATTCCAAAAAATATGCAAATAAGAGGGCAGAGTTGTATGGGGAGACAGCAAGAAGGCTTGACCCTGCTGGTGACTTTCGCATGATGCCATTTGCTCTGCCTGATAATCAACGGCTCAAAGAAGAACTGGTGGCTCCTGAAAAAATATTCGCTGGCCATGATGGCGAAAAATTCTATATCACCCCCAAAGGAAGACGTGGTTCAGATGCGAGTTACAACGGGAAAACGCTGCATGAAAGATTAGGAAGATCACCCGATCGTGCTGACGCTGTCGTTTATTGCCTAAGTGCATTGAGGAATCAGCGGCGGCGCCAGTTGATGGTCGCCTGAAGATTTAAATGCCCATTCATAATATGATTCTCTTAAACCGGAAAAAAGGCTTCAAATGTGGAATCCATTCAAACAACTTAAAACACGCTTAAAATCAAATCGGTTTGCTGTTGCATTACGAGCAGTTTTGGGGGCGGGGCAGCCGGGGTCCTGGAGTAGTGATCATAGCAGGGAAGCTGATCAATATTCTGGATGGACTTTTGTTGCGATCCGGGCCATATGTCTGCAAGCAATGCAGGCATCAGTTTCAGTTTATGATGATTCAATTAATGGCTCCAAACAGCAAAGACTAAAAGAGAAAATTCAAAATAAAAGCGGATATTCGCAGTTCAAAAGTTTGTATGCCGGGGAATATGGTGCAGCAGAACCGCTCTCTAACGAACATCCGATTTGTAAAATATTAAAGCATCCCAACCCGACTCAATCTGGCGCCTCATTTCGCTATGAACGTGTCTTACAGCTTCAACTGACAGGGACCAGTATTGTATGGAACGTGCCCAATCAATTCGGAAAAACGGTCCAGAGGTATGTTATTCCCACGGCGATTGCCACCCCGGTACCTCCCAGTCATGAATTTCCGGAAGGTGGATACAAAATCCAGACTCCCTCTCTCAGATATTTTAGTGAGTCGCATGGCAGTTCATTTGCAGAAACGAGTATGTTTCATCAAGTCGTAGGAAATGTAATTCCGATTTCTCAACTCCAAATATCACGTTGGCCTCATCCGGTTTATAAAGATGATGGACAGTCTCCGGTAAGTGCTGGAGCAAGATGGGTTGATTCTGCCAATCAAATTGATTCCGCTCGATGGGCACAGATGAATAATGGGGCAGATCCATCGATTGTCGTAACATGTGGCAAAGACATGAATCCGACTCGTGAAGAGCTCGAAGCAGCAGCAGCGATGTTTGAGCAGAAATATGGAGGAACCGAAAACACAGGAAAGGCGATCTTTACTACAGGAGAACAGGTTGTTGCTCTCACGGCGACTCCCCGGGAAATGGATTATAATTCTTCTTTTATTCAATTCAGAGATGCAATTCTTGCCTTGCATGGAGTTCCGGGAATTGCTGCAGGGATCTCGGATGGAGGAAGTTATGCAGCATTTTATGCGAGCCTTAAACAGTTTATAAGCCTTACTGTTCAGCCAATACTTGATCTATTGGCAGAAGATGATACCGAGCATCTAGCATCGCAATTTGGAAAACATCTTACCGTAGAGATTGAGGCAACCCAAATTGATGATCCGGATCTGCTTGAAAAAAGGCTGGCTACAGATATCCGTGCAAAAATAATCAAAGTCGATGAATTGAGAGCAATCAGGGGGTTGCCTCCCCTGGGACCTGAAGGAGGTGGCGATCACCTTGTCAGTGAGGGGAGATCAAGTTTACTACAGAAAGAAGATGAAGAGATAGATAAACATGACTCTGATTCGGCAGCTCCCAGACTGCAAAAAACTAAGCTTTCTAAAAAAGAATTCAAAGTCTGTTGAGATACCCTGAGTGAGTACAAGTCCAAGGTGGCAGACCAGCCAATGTTCAGCTGTGGGCAGATTTATTGCTGCGTTGATAAGAGGCAATCAGATAGCTGACCAGACACCCGCTGGCAATATTCACAGTGACCGCAGCGGGGGCAATCCATTGAAAGCTGATTGGATCGGGTTCGTTGGGGCCCATAAAGATTGGTCCGGAGAATGCAATTAAGACTGCAGTTGTCGTTCCCAGGATTGCCCCGACAATAACTCCTGCTGGTCTGGAATACGGAACAAACAGAGCAAAGAAAAACAGGCAAAAGATTGGCGTGGTCAATAAATTTGCTGTTTTGTTGGTTACAGCTGTTATATTTCCAGGGATGCTTCCCATGACAGAGCTGGATAAAACCACGATGGTACCAATACCAAATGCCAGCAGTCGTGCAGTAAAAACGTGACCCTTTTCTGTGCGCGGAGATTTGTCAAACCGATCTAGAAAGTCTGTCATGACAACCGCCGTGATAGAGTTAACTCCGGAATCAATGCTGGACATGGCAGCGGCAAACATAGCTGATACAACGCATCCAGAAATTCCGACTGGAAGATGATAGGCTATATAGTGCGGAAAGAATTTGTCAGCATCTATTTTTAGATCGATTCCTGCAGGGATTTCGTTTGGAAATTCTTTGAAGTATCCCAGTAAAGCAAAACCAACCATGGCTAATGTGAGTGAAACAATAACAGAAACGCTTAATTGAACTGCCAGGGACTTTCTGGCTGCACTTGCATCTTTTGTAGACATAAAGCGTTGGACTGAAACCTGATCACCGCAAGAGGTCGCGACATACCAGACCAGTATTGAGAGAAACGTTCCAACATACGTCACTCGTGTTGACGGATCGAAGCTGAAAAAAGGTTGAGTATCCCAGTTTTGATCCCATTTTGTTGGAAACCAGCCAAAACCACCCAAATGATAAGTAATTGTGGCAATGACCAGTAAAGCGCCACCAAATAAGAGAATCGTTTGAATTAGATCTGTTATCACGACTGCACGCAATCCACCCAGTGAAGTGTAGATAATCGCAACCAGACCTGTCCCTAATACGATATAGGGAATCCATTCTTCGCCAACATTCAGCATGGTTGTAATCGCTTTAGCTGTCAGATAAACCAGCAACGACATCCAGATCAATCGCAAGCTGACAAACATGACTGCTCCGAGTAATCGAATGCCCAGCCCCAGTTTTTCTTCCAGTAGTTCATAGGCGCTGGTGACACGTTGTCTCATATAAACCGGGATCATTACAAAGCCAACAATAAGAAAGATAAATGGCATCGCGAGATCTTTTATCAGATATACAGGTCCTTTTCCCAGGATTTCACCTGGCGTCGAGAGATAGGTGATAGTGCTAAGCAGAGTGGCAAATAATGAGACCCCGATTAATATGGGATTCATCTGTCCGCTTCCGACAAAGTATTCCGATGTATCTTCTTGACCTCGACTGAAGTGCCAACCCAGGAAGATAGTTGAGATCGCATAAATTGCTATAATCACCCAGTCTATGGGGTGTAAACCGGCATTTAAGGCGAGAGGTTCGGGGGAAGTCTCAGCCGCCAGAAGAGGACTTTCAAGCAAACAAAATATCAACAGGGATGAACTGAAAAATAACGATTTCAATATTCGGTTTCCTACTGAGTAGATGTTGTTTCAGGAGCTGCAACTGGAGACTGGTATTTGGCATTAAGAAATACAAACATCGGAATTTCTTTCCAGTATGCTGATTGAGACTCCCAATTTCAATTCTGTATGATCCAACTTCGTAGTAAATCACTCAGACCTCAATTATGATATTAAGGCAGCATTTGGTCCGGTTAATAGAGTTGTTGCCGGCTTCTGGATACACAAATAAGGCAATTCGAGTAATAAAATGGCCCTTTCAAATGAAATTCGATTCAGTAAAAAGAGAACCTGGAGCCACGATTTACCGATCAGTTATCTGATGCAACAGGGAGTTGAAAATCCTGGAGTTCTATCGCTGGCGGCTGGATTAGTTGATCAAAACAGTCTGCCAGTTTCCATTACAAAAAACGCATTTGAATCTCTGTTTTCAGATTCTGGGGCAGCCAGGGAAGCACTTCAATACGGGACGACTGCAGGTTCGTTGTCTCTTAGAAAATTACTTCTAACACACTTAACTAACCTGGAACAGAAATCAGCTGAAGAACTGGGAGTGACAGTAGACAACTTGATTGTCACAACAGGTTCACAACAATATTTGTCACTCTTAGGTGAAGTATTACTTGATCCAGGTGATATTTGTCTGGTTGCAGCGCCCACTTATTTTGTTTTTCTCGGTGTATTACAGGGATTAGGAGCCCGAATCATTTCTGTCGATACAGATGAATCCGGAATGCGTATGGATTCTCTGGATTCAACGCTGGAAATGTTGGAGTCACAAGGACAGTTGGACAGAGTGAAAATGATTTATCTCGTAAGTGATTATGAGAATCCCTCAGGATTATCACTTTCGGTAGAACGGCGAAAGCAAGTCATTGGTGTTGCTCAAAAATGGTCAAAACAACATCGAATTCATATTTTAGAAGATCTTGCATATCGAGAACTCTGTTATGACGGGCCTGTTCTGCCCAGTATCAGGAGTTTTGACAAGACAGGTGAAACTGTCATTCTCACCCAAACGTTCTCGAAGAGCTTTGCTCCCGGGTTGAGAGTCGGATTTGGGGTGGCATCGAAACAGGTGTGTGCGGCCATATCAGATAAAAAGGGAAATGATGATTTTGGCTCAACAAATATGAGCCAACATATCTTGGCAGATGCTCTTCGTGAAAATTTATATTATGATCATGTGGATTATTTGAGATCTGTATATCGTGAAAAACGAGATTGTATGCTGGATTCTGCGGAGTCTTATTTCTCAAAATTCAGGAACGTGCATTGGATCCACCCGAGGGGTGGACTTTACGTGTGGATGACTTTGCCTGAATCAATAGAAACAGGGTTTCAAAGCCCACTGTTTCAGAAAGCGATCCATCAGGATAAAGTCATGTACGTACCAGGAGAGTTGTGCTATGCATTCGATCACGGCATTGATAGCAGTGAGCAACCTGTTATACAAAAAAATCATATGCGGCTGACATTTGGTGTTCAGAACATTGAAGGGATACGAGAAGGAATGAAGAGGTTGTCAGACGCGGTCAAGTCATTCATATAAAACAAGTTATAGCTGAAAAGGATACAGCAGTTTCCCCAGATGTCTTGTTTGAATTCTGGATTGTATTCAAGCGACTTTAACGATTATGACGATAGGCTGGAAAGGGTTTGATGGTTTGATTCGTAATTGAGTTTCCCCACGTGAAAGACGTCTCGGGTGATGGAATCAAATCATATCTCATTATCTCACGGAATTCCTGTCAGAATAAGAAGTAAAATGGGTATTTGTGATTCCTGCCATTCCGGATGTTGTCGCTCTTTTGCAGTCCCAATCTCTGGTGCAGATATTCATCAATTTACGCAATACCAGAATAAGAATTTCTGGGACTTTGCTTGTCGCTGGGAGGACTCGGAGGGACTGATATCTCGCAATTTAGCTCCCCATTTCTTTTTTGAAGATGCACTAAATGTGCCTTTTGTCATTTGCCTTAAGCATATTCCAAGTGTTTCGTTTCCGGGTACCACAAAGTGTCGATTTCTCATGGAATGTTTACCGGATGAGGAACATCCAAAAGGTTTAGGACGTTGTAGTATTTACCATTCACGTCCCCATACCTGCCGCAGTTTCCCGGCAAAACTGAACGATGACAGTGAACTGGCAATATTATATGAGATTCCTGCCAACGGGAGGAACGGCGAACCTGCATACGATCTTTGTTCCCGTCAATGGACTCCCGCGGATTTAGAACCAAATGAAACGATACAGAGTCTGGTTATTGCAAAATACGAAATGACTTTTTTTAAAAAAATCGCAGTAGTCTGGAACCAGAATCCTGGTCCGTGGAATTCATTTCCAGAGTTCATCAATCTGATTTATTCAAATCGCATTTCTTCTTCTGAACTCAGCAATTCTAATCAGAATCAGTCACAAGTAGATGCTGAGTCGTTACCTAAAGCGGCATAATTCATAAATGTAGTTTATTGATATAGCTGCGCCTTCGGGCTTAGATGAATTGTATCCCCGCAGTCTTTCGGTATCGCATCACAATTAACCATAGCATCTCTCGAACTGTCATGCTCGGTTCCAAAGTCCCTGAAGACAATACAATAAATCGGGACATAGTCCAGAACTAATTTGTCTTAGAATGATTTGTATCGAATCAGGTCGAAAAATTCTTTTCCTGTAGAGTATAAATCAGAGACACGGGACACTCAACTTTGAACCGGTGAGAACTGAGTTCATCCTCATACTGAAAATTGAGCAGTTCATCGTGCAGGAAAAAGTCAATATTGTGATTTTAGTATCTTGACCTGTGTATGCCGAATCTTAAAACACTGCCCTGTCGCAAACATGATATGTTTCTCAGCGGGGTAAACAGTGAATACAAACCAGAGTTCAGATTCATTTGAAGTTCTTCTCAAAAACCGGCAGCAGACATTTGGAGCTTTCTGCAAGATTGCTGGTAAAGCTTCAGAACTTTCACTGGCAAGTCAGACTCATCCGATGATCGATGAAAGACTGATGTCTGCCCGAGCAATCATCAACACACCTCGCGAAGACCGCGAAGGTGACATTATCGAACCTGCGGGAGTGCAGCTTGAAAATTTCCGTAAAAACCCGGTAGTTCTCTGGGAGCATGGTTTAGGCGAAATTACATGCCCCATCGCAAAATGCCAGCATCCGGATGGCCGTCTGGCAATTGAAGTAGACCAAGAAAAAATATCTGCGACATCTTATTTCACTTCCAAATCACTGGAATCGTTGCAGATATTCCACCTGATCGCTGAGGGCTTAGTCAGAGCAACTTCGGTACGTGCTCTGCCAATAAAATCATCAACCAGGAAAACAGCAAATTCCAGAATTGGAATAGTATTGGAACAATGGGAACTGATTGAATGGTCTTGGGGTGCATTAGGCGTCAATCCAGATGCCATCGCTAGAACCCTTGATCGGGGAACGATTGAAGGCCGCAAAATAGTAGAGCCGCTATTAAAATCACTACGAACGGTGCTCCCTCAAAAAAAACACCAGATACCTGGTTGGTCGCTAACGGGTACTGATGATGTAACGGACAATCAGCATCTTCCATTAATTTTATCTGAAAACATAGACAACCCACGAGTGCATGATACCAGTAGTCGTCCGAAGCTGAGAGACCAGCCACAAAAATTATCAGCTTCAAATACTGAGAACGAATACGATCTGGGAATGTCCGTACCGCCAGGCGCTCTGATTTTAAAATCGATTTCAAGCTGTTTCTCAGATATGAAAAAAAATGTGAGATCAAAAACAGCAGAACTCGAAAATTCGCCCGTTAAGTCGTTTCTGGAAAAGCTGCTCTTAACACTAGAGTTTGAACAGGAAAACTTAAAGAAGACGTTTGCAGAGAATTATGCCCAGTTCAAGCTTGTTGATGACAATTCTGAAGAACTGAATGCGAATAACGATTCTGATTCGATTGATTTTCCTGGAGCAAGTGAGATTACGCACAGATTGAAACGGATTGCTTCAAAAAATCATTCTGAATCAGCTTCACAGCTCCATGCTTTCTCGGATCATCAATGTCAGCAAATTGCAGATGTAATCAAACGAACGAACCTGTTGGCTCAACAGAAAAAATTCTGCGATGAAAATCGACTGTTGGAGAATGTCGAAGCACTATCGCGTGTAGTAAAAGAATTACGGCAGAAGGTATCCGATCTGCTACCTCACATCTGATGTGGTCGCAATTGACTTCAATGGAAAGTGATATCTTTGCGCCGATGTAAAATGCTTATTAAAAATAATTTATCAGAAAGGACATTCTATGTCTGAAACACTCGAAGAAAAAGTAAAGTCTCTCTCATCAAACATTGAAAATCTTACTAAAAGTGTAGATCAACTAAATGGCCCAGATATGAGCGGCATTCATCATGATGAACAGGGACGTCTGGCAGCTTATTGGGAAACGGAGAAAAATCAAACGGACCATCAGGCTTTCAAAAAAACGTTCTCCGGGCAGAGGAGCCGCGCATTCCCCCTTGGTTACAAACCATTTTCAGAATTTCAATCGTTTGGAGATTTTATCCGCTGTGGATTTAAAGACCGTAGCGAAGTCATCGCCAAGACAAAAAAATCCTGGGGAATGTGCAAATCGATTCAGGGAATGTCTGAAATTGTAGGCGCGGACGGTGGCATCGCGGTATTACCTGAGTTCCATCAGGAAATTCTGACACGAATTTATGAGAACGACATTTTCAGCCGCACAGATCATTATCGGGTCGCTGGAAATAATATGACGTTCCCGACAGATTCGGAAACCAGCCGCACGGATGGAGCTCGTTCAGGGGGATTGCGTGCTTATTGGGTGGGTGAAGGCGACCCATTAACAGGTTCAACACCGAAGCTCGGAGAAACGACGCTGAAACTTAACAAGTTGGCAGTGTTGGTTTATCTGACAGAAGAGTTAATTAACGACAATGGAATGGCTCTTGAATCTTATGTAAACAAAAAAGTCACTGAGGAAATGGAATTTATGCTGGGGGAATCCATCTTCAATGGCAATGGTGTTGGAAAACCACTGGGCGTGATGCGATCTTCTGCAAGAGTGACAGTTCCTAAAGAATCTGGTCAGGCGGCAAATACGATTTTGGCAGAAAATATTTTACAGATGTGGAGCCGTATGAAAGCATCTTCACGAATGAATTCTGCCTGGTTTATTAACCAGGATACTGAACCGCAGCTCCATCAGATGAGTCTGGGTGTTTCCACTGCTGGTGGACAGTTAGTTTATATGCCACCTTCCGGACTTTCTGGGGCGTCTTATGCGACTTTGATGGGACGTCCTGTAATTCCAACAGAGTTCAACGAAACCTTGGGGACAGAAGGAGATATTCTGCTAGCCAGCCTCGATGACTACATCACCATCAGTAAAGGCGGCATTGAACAGGCAGAATCCATGCATGTTGAATTTCTGACGGATCAACTGGCGCTGCGATTTATTATGCGAATTGATGGAAAGCCGTGGGAGACACAGCCATTAACTCCTTATAAGGGAACTGCGACACAGTCAAGTTTTGTCACTCTGGCGACTCGTGCATAGTTTTCCATTTGCAGAGAGTAGTTGATTTACTCTGCTGGTCCAATTTATTTCATGCAATCTCGATTATTTAGGAACTCATTAAATGTTTAATAAAGAATTTTTAGAAGGTCACGATATCATTCCTGCTTTTATGCCGATCGACTTGTCGGCGGATGTGAATACAGGGGACAGAGTCAACCTCCAAAATTATGACCGGTGTCTCTTTGTATTGTTGGCATCCATCGGTACTGCCGGAGATGACCCTGTGATTTCAGCGCAGCAGCATACTGCTGCGAATTCAGGTTCATCCAAGCCACTTAACTTCAGGCGGATTCGACATAAAGTCGGTGCTACAGATATCGAATCTACTGGTCAGTTTATGCTTGTGGAACAATCGGAGGCAGCCAGTTTTGATACTGATTCTATTGATGGTGCCGAGAATGAGGCATTGATTGCTATTGAAGTGATGGCGAAAGATCTGGATTCGGATAATGGATTCACTTTTGTTTCATTTAATGTGGATGATGTGGGTTCCAACGCCCAGCTAGGAGCAGGATTTTACATTCTCCAGGGGGCCAGCTATGTCAACGAAATTCAACAGTCTTCCATTGTATAGACTTTGAAAGATGACACCTGATGCACAAAGGTTTTGGGAAGACCTGGTTACATAACACAATAAAACTCAATTAGTCAGTGCTGATCTCTGATTCAAAATAATTATTTGGAGTAGTAATTTCCAATGTCGCTGACCACAAAGGCCACAATCAAAACTCTCATAGGCGTCAGTGATACCTCACTGGACGCTGTGATTGATTTATTGATCCCTCAGGCCGAAGCGATCATCAAAGGGTATCTGAAGCGGGAGATTGAAGAAGCGACGTACACAGAGTACTACAGCGGCTCAGGTGACCAGATCATTGTTCTCAATCAAACGCCCGTCCAATCCATTACCTCAGTCAACGAAGACTCAGGCGGCTACTATGGGGACGGCACGGATGTTTTCCCCGCCTCTTCTCTGTTGGTTGAGGGAACCGATTACGTTCTCCGGAAAGACGATGCCACCAATACCGAAGTCAGCAAAAGCGGCATTCTGTACCGGATCGGTAAAGCATGGCCCAGGCCCTACTCCCGCTTACGTGGTCAGCTGGCGAGCGCACCCGGTTTAGGACTGGGGAATATCAAAGTGGTGTATGTGGCCGGTTGGGCAACTGTGCCGGCTGATATCACATTCGCTGCGAATAAGCTCGTTACGTCGATGCTGGCGTCTCGTAAACTGCAGGGGCGGGTTGAATCGGAGAGCATCGAAGACTACTCGTACACGCTCGCTGGTGCCGACGACGAAGCCAAAATGCTGGATAGCGTCAAAGGCTCTCTGGCTCGTTACAAGAAGGTGGTGATCTGATGGTGACGACTCAAGATCTGGACTACCTGTATCTGAAGATGCCAGGAACGGAACCGGTAACCCTGACGACCCGACGTGGGGCAGCCAACACAACAACCACGGTATCTGTCTCCCATGCGTGGATGCGAGACATCTCGAGGGATGATATCGCCAAAGGGCTGGCGGTATCGGCACACGAAGGCATCGTCTGGAATATCCCCAACGTCTTACTGGCCGGGACAGAGATCGAAGTAGACGACACCATCACCGATTCATCAAGCGTGAAGTGGAGAGTCCAGTCGGTGACTCGGACTCGCCTGAGAACTCACTGGCGTTGCATCTGTCGGAGAGAAAAATGACAGCCATCCTGGAAGACATCCTGACAGCGGTGAAAACCCAGATTGAGGGGCTGGATCTGGCGGATATTGCCGACGCATCTATCCGCATTCTGAAGGAGCCGACCACCCGCAACTTCGCAGCAGCTGATTTTCCGGCAGTTTTAATCGCTCCCAAGACACCAAAACACAACCCATCCCAGGGTACCAACCTCAGAGACCAGATCGAATATCAGATCAGCGTGGTCCTGGTGGACTCGGACGAAGACCAGGTCGCCAACCGAAACAAGTACCTCACATGGTACGAAGCCATTGTGAAGTCATTCCGCACTCCCCGTTTAACCGGAGTTGCGTCAGTCGTAAACAGTTATGTTGCCCCCGGTGCGGTCGTTGATCCAAGCTGGTTTGAGGCAGGAGAGTATCACGCAGGTATCACCCTGTGGTTTGTTAGTTGGGAAGCGAGAACATGACCGAAGAAAAGTTTGAAATCGAATCCAAAGACGCGGAGTTCCTGAAGGTCAGCACCAATATCCACGGGGGTTTGCGGTTCAAAACCAGTAAAGAATCCGAAGCCGTCAAAATGTATGCCGAGCAGATCAGCACTGACCGCAGAGCATATGGCCCTGCCGACGTGAAGAAGATGTCCGGCTTCAAAGTCATCACAGTGAAGGACAAGACGCGATGTCTAAAACCCTTACAACCAAAGAACTCGGTGGATTCCTCAACGGCGTTGTCAACCGATTAGAGCAGCCCAAAGCGTCCAAGGTTCTCAGCGAGTGGAATGACGAGCTGGCCGGGGATCTGGCGAAAGGCTTCCTCAGCGGTGAATCACCTGACGGGGTTCCCTGGGCTCCGTTGAAGAATCCACGACCACCGGGACACAACCCCGGAACACGACCGTTGATCGACACAGGCGACCTGCTGCGAAGCGTGGTCTCGGATGGGCCGGGGCATATTGAGATTGTGACAGACGATGCGACGACATTCGGAACCAATATCGTTTATGCCGGAGTGCATCAGGACGGATCGAAAGAGGACAGTAAAAACAACATACCGGCAAGGCCGTTTATCGGCATCCCGGACGAATCATTAGACAAGGCAATCGAGATGTTGTCCGGTCACTTAATCACCACTATCGACGCGATTTAATAAGGATAGACTCATGACATTAGGCATCGGAACATTTACCCGTGTGGCAATCGATAGTGCATTGCCGTTTGACGCAAGCAGCATCCCGATTGAGATCGTAGGCGCTGAGTCTCTGGTCGAATCGCAGACGATTGATGAGACCGGTGGTACGACCGGCACCACAGAACACATTGTCGAGCGTACCCGTTTGGGGCAGAAACGCTGCTCAGGAACCATTCGAGTTCCCGCAAGTAAGTTGGCCCTCGACACGCTCCTGCCATTGATTCTGGGGGCTGCTGAGTCCACAGACAGCTTTGCTCTTGCGGACTCTCTGCCCGAGTTTGTGATGATGATCGACCGAGATGAGAAGGTTTACTCATATTCAGGCTGCCGGATTGCCCGCGCAACCTTCAACGGATCATCCGGGCAGATGGTCATGGTGGATCTGGATATCGAAGCCGAGACTGAATCCGAGGGGGCTGCCGGCTCATTCCCAACTCTGGCGACTCCCACAGAAAGCCCATACCGGTTTGAGGATGGTGTTCTCACTATCGTTGGTGAAGCTCGGGAGTTCAGCGAGTTCAGCCTGGTCATTGAAAACCAGCTGGATACAGAACGCTTTGAAAACACGCTCACCCGCGTGGATATCCCATTACTCGACCGGATCATTACCCTGGGCACCAACCATCCATGGAGTACGGATAACCTCGACCTGATTAAACAGGACCTCGCCGGGGCTGGGGGATCTCTGGTGCTGACAAACACCGAAAGCGACGATGCGTTGACCTTCACCTTCGGAGCCATCCAGTACCGGAGCCATCGGACTGCCCCGCGTCAATGCCGACGGCGATACTTCATATTTCGAATACCGCGACCAGTACCTGAAGATCGGTGCCACCCTGCTTAACATCGGAGACAAGCAGGGCGACGGCTCGGAACGCATCAAGATCAACCTGGGATCTGTCCAGACAACAGCCCTGATCACCAACTCGGGAGACAGCCCGGACGGCAACACCCCTGCGATTCTGCTGCTGGGAACACACGCCAGCAACACGATCAACATCAACCGGGGTTCGCTGGGAATTGCCTACTATCCGACAGAGGTCGCGACCGTCGCCACATTACGGCAGGCGTTCTTCGATAACGCTCTGGACGACACCACGGTATATCTCGGAGCTGGTGTCGCCGTTGCTGACATTGTCAAGAGCGGTGGCGTGCTGGATATCAATTCCGACACGACCTCATTCCGCCAGACAGCAGGCACCACCACGATTCACGCCGGGGCACATACGGTGCTTAACATTTTGGCCGGGCTGCTCAATTACAACTCGACAGGCACTCTTGCAGCCGTGAATCTGTCGGGTGATGGCGTGCTGGTGTTCGATCAGGACGCACGGCCCAAAGACGTGACCGTGATTGACAAGTTCACCGATGAGTCAGAGATCTTCGACGAATCGGGCAGTATCGCCAGTCCGGTGATTGACCTGAACAATTGCGGTGACCTCAGTACCATTCACATGGGACAGGACTTCAAACTGACCTTCGGGGCCACATCATGAGCAATTTCGATCAGGGCATCGGATACGTTTTCTATCCGGGCATCAAGCAGATCGTCAGTGCGAACTATTCGCGCTCGCACGGCATCACTCCCGACGTGTGTCAGATCGAAATGGCACCTCAGACTCTGAATGCCAGCGACTCGGATTACACGCCGATTGAGCCTGATGGTTACCTGCTGTTTCAGTTCGACGAATTTACCAACGATGCCCGCACAGGTCGCACACAGATTCTCCTGCAGGGATGCCGACCGGACAGAGCGTCTGTCAGACAGTCCGCGACCTCGAAGAACTGGACGATCCCGATTTATGATCGTCGCTGGAAGTGGAAGTTTGGCAGCTTCTCCGGTCATTGGAACGTCAAAAAGAACGGCGAAATCGAACCCCGCAAAAAGAAAACGCCGCGGCAACTGGCTGATATGTGCCTCGAAGCCATGGGCGAACAGAACTACGACACCCGTGACCTGCTCGACCTCGAAAAGAAACAGTCGCTCCCGTACCGCAATCAGATCTTTCCTGAAGTGCACTGGGACCGCATTCCCCCGGCACAGGCCCTGAACGAGTTGGTGACGCCATTGGGCTATCGCATCTGCTTAGGCTGGGATGATCGGGTGAGAATCCGCAAGTACGGTGAAGGGGCATTGCTTCCCACTGAGGACCTGATGTCAGGGGGGTTTGAAGCGAATCTGCCGGAGACACCTGATTCGGTGACGGTCCTGGGCGGGTTGACCATGCACGAAGTAATGTGGATGCTTGAAGCGGTCGGGCTCGACATTGACGGCGAATGGCGACCGATCGACCACTTGAGCTACCGCCCTAAAGAGGGGTGGAAGATCTGTTCTCCTGGCGTGTTCGATGAAATTAAAGCCCCCTTGGAAGAGATCGAAGCGGAGAAAACTTCCGGTGCCCCGGTTGACAAAGCCAAGTACCTCAAACTGAAAGAGCAGTACAGCCTCGCGATCCAGACCGTCTATCGCTGCTATCGGTTGAAGTACCCCGCCGGCGGGAAGAGTGAATCAGAGTACCTGCGTTTAAATTATGACCACTATGGTGAGTCACTCGCCAAGGCAGTTGATAATGGCGAACGGCGTGGAGATCGTGATTACGACTATCGGGCCGAAAGTTATGACGAAGCCCGGCGAGAACTGTTCAAAGCCACAAAACCTGTTATCCCCGGACCGTGGAAAATCGATCCCCGCACCGGCAGACGTGGCGATTACGTGATTGAAGAATTCGAGCAGATCCTGCCGACCTTCACCACCCGCGCTGAACTGGGCATCGACACTTACTCAGGCAAGCTGATTCGTAAACCGGTTGAGGTAACCGGGATCTACTTCGATGAAACCAAAGGTGGCAATACGCTCTCCATGGCGGACCGGATCTATAGCGTCGAAGGCGATAAGTTCTCGATCATCCCAGAGCTGGGAATCATTCGATTCAACGAACCGATGTTTCGTTTCAAGAAAGAGAAGGTCAAAGACAAAGACGGGAAGACATCCAAAGAGGAACACGAAGTTCCCTACCCCGCTGAGCTGCGGGCACTGATCGCCACCCCGCTGAAGAACCTGGTCGGCGAACCGGCTCGCTACGAGCACAAAGAGGAGTTGAAATCCAAGTACCGCACAAAGCCTGCCCCGCTTCCCGGTGGGCTGAAAGACAACCCCCGCAAACTGCCGGGCGGCACCGACACCAAAGCGGTGATTAAGAATGAAATCGTACTGACTTACAAAACTGAGTATAAGCTGGAGAAGATATACAACGACGAATTCCCCGACTGGTTTTACGTCAAGGAAGTCACCAGCAACGAAGAAAAAGAGAACCTGAAAAGCCAGGCCCTCGCCGCGATCGATGTGGAGAACCTGCGAATCACCTCAGAAGACTCTGGTTCTGGAGTATACGCAGGTCTGAAGAAAATGGAGCTGGACGGTGCAATTCAACAGGTCGCCATCACCCGCACCACATCAGACGGCATGACCACCACCATCTCGCGTAATTCCGAAGTGAATACGATTGTGCCCCCGTTCGACCAGCGGCAGCGTGACCTTGCTCTGAAAGAGCTGATCAAACAGCAGGAACAGACCGTAGACAAGACCCAGCAGCCGGAGGATCAGTAGTGTTTAACTCTGCCAAACCAAGCCCCGGCGAATGGTTCAGTTGTCTGAATGTCGGTGATGACAAAATCGTTGACAAAGACGAACGCCGCAAGGATAAAGACCTGTTGATTCCCGGTCACTCGCTGGTTGAAATCGTCGGTGTCCGCACGCTAAATGGTGACACTCCGGTGTTTGAGATCCGTCTGCCGGTCGGCGACACTGCAGCAGGGCAGGATGAACCAGCCGACGCAGATGGTAAAGTGCCGAAGTACGTCACCAACGGCATCAACTTCGCATTCACTGGCCCGAAGGTGATCACCAAGGGGCAACTGGGCCGGATTAAGTACGCTCCCGCATTCGTGCGTTACGAGGGCGATGAAAGCGACAACGAGAAGATTCACGGCAGATATGTCAGGCCGGAGAACAGCAGGCTGTCAGACGCAACCCTCGACGGCCTGGAGCTGCTTTACGGCACTGGCACAGTGCAGCAGTTGATCGGTGATCCAGCGGGACACCTGAAGCTGCCTAACGATCTGACCAAGGCGAGCCGGTTCAAGATTCAGCACCAACTGCTCGGCTGGAATGTCCACGGGATTTATAAAGTTACGACAGGCGACAAAAAAGAAAATAAGGACAGCACGAAGAATCTCCTCGCGTTCGTTGCACCGGCGAATCAGATTGCTGCACCGACTCCGGTCAGGTTCATTACTCATGAACCGTATTCCACATTTACACTGCGGACATATCCCCCTGACAGTTATGACCTCGACGGTGACAATCGGTCGAATCAAGACTATTACAGAATGGTGGACGGAGAAATAAAAATTCCGTGCAGCCTGTTCTACTGGGATCCGGACGGCAACAGCAAGCAGATGATTGAAATTATAGGCGATTCCATCAATGCGGAAATCAAGCTGGTGTTAGAGGGGCACGAAACAGAACCGTTTTCCCTGCTCAAGCAGTATCTTTCGGAAGAATCGCTGACCACCCTGATTGAGGACCTGCCGAACGTGGGGAGAGGAAATGTCTCTGTCTCTCTCTGGCCGGGGCACTGGCTGATTGAGTTCATCGGCGATCTGGCAGGTGTCGTGTTCGATCAGTTCGTCATCGACAAGCCAGAAGATTCCGATTTTGAATGCCTGTCCTACTACACGAACTGGGCTGACAGCAGGGTTGATGACGAAGTGCTGTTTCCGATCCCGCTGGCCGGCAAGTGGGACGGCGATGATGACGCGATCAATGACGCCGTGGCAGCAGGTTCAATCGGCTGGGCGACCTGTGCCCCAGGGATCGGACTGGTTGCCCCCACTGTTCAATGCCGCGATTATAACGGCGATGGAACCCCAGATTTATAAGGTGTGAAATGGGACAAACTGATTGCGCCATGTCACTGATGAAAAAGCCCTGCCCGCGCTTGAGATTTCCCTGTAATCGCTGCGGGGCAAAGATCGTCAACGCGGGTCTGCAGTGGGAAATAGATATTCCGCTGTATAAAAAGTGGTATTACATGGACGGGCTGATGGTGCAGAATGCCCCCGCTGGTGAGCCGATCAGCACGGTTACTGTCAGACGTTATCACCCGTTTATTGATCCGGAAACGTCGAAGCCTTCTCCCTGCAATTTCACGGGGCCTGCTGCCGTCGAATCAACGCCATTATTTACAACGGGCCAGACTCCCGCTGATTATGGAACCTGGGTTCAGGATTTTGAATGGTTTAATTTCGGACCCCCACCACACGGGCCAGACAACTGGAATAACTTTGTTCGTCTCCATCAGTGCGTGGTGGATTTCGAGCAGGCCGAACTGGAAGAGGGGAGCGGGGATCTGGTCAAGCCGGGACGCTGGCGTATTAACCTACAGGTTTTGCAGATTGCAGCCGGAACCACGACTCCCGAAGAGGCAGAGTTTGACGAAATCTATAAAAACTATGCCATCGGTGCCAGTTATGTTCCCTGGGGTATTCTTACGGAATTTGCAGCCCAGATCGTAGGTCAATACTATCCTCCCGATGATTTCAATTGCGTGATTCCAGCCGGTGAAACCCAACGCTGGCACAGATCCGTTCCCACACTTCCGATTCTTCCGTTCGGCGTGACATCGTACACCCGGGAGACACTGCCAGACGGTTACGACTGGAACGAAGATTTAGCCGAGCCCAGTTCAGGCCCGTTTTATCCCACAGGCTTTGAGAATCTGAACGCATATTATGCCCCTCCCTACATTGATGTGAGACACGTTAAGATATGACACTGACCGTCGAAGCAAAACAGAAACTCTGTGAAGCCTGCGAGTTCAAGCGTAATTACCTCTGCCGGAAACACGGTGATGAGGTACGGCGACTGGTCAAGACTCGATCAACCTGCGAAGGCTGGGGCAATGTCAAAGCAGTTGAGACCCGTGGTATCAAATCGCTGACTGTCGTCTCCTGCTACTTCAACCCCACTGGCAGTGATTCACGCCTGGATAATTTCAGAGCGTTTCAGGCCGCACTGGGTGTGCCTGTGACTGTTGTGGAACTGTCGTTTGATGGAACATTCCAGATTGACGGTGCCATTCAGCTGAGAGGCGGTATCAATCAAAACCTGATGTGGCAGAAAGAACGGTTGATCAATATCGGGATCCAGTCGCTGCCGGCAGACGTCGACGCGGTTGCCTGGATTGATGCTGACCTTGTCTTTCAGAACCCCGACTGGTACGAGCAGACAAAAAGCCTCCTTGGCACACATGAGTTTGTGCAGCTGTTCGAGCGGATTGAGTATCTGGATCCGGATGGAAACGTGGAACGGTCGCTCCCCAGCTGGTCAGCATCACGCAACGGTCAGAGAATGCCGGGGGGAGCATGGGCCGCGCGACGGGATGCAATCAGTGGCGGAATTCCTGATACCTGCATCATCGGCGGCGGTGACTGGTCGCTGGTCAATTCCTGGCCTGTCGATCAGAAAACAGGCTGCACACCTGGCACAGTGCGACATCTATTCCACGGAACCCAGGCAGGCAGGCAACACGGCACGCGCGAAAAGATCCTGAAGCGACACCATTTCAACCCGCAATACGATATTGTGATTGACCCGAAAAACGGGCTGTGGAAGTGGGGGACATTTAAGCCGGAAATGCAGGCAGATGTGAGAGCGTATTTCCAGAATCGAAAGGAAGACAGGCAGCCCGTAAAACCAGCCCCCCAGGAAGTGAAGCCAGCCAGAGAACCGAGGCTGATACCGAAGCTGTATTCGCCAGTCGAACCTCAAAAACACCGGGAAACGTTCGCCTGTGATGTGATTCTCCCGTATAGCCAGCCAAACTATCAATACCTGGAGGACTCCATCAAATCAGTTCTGAACCAGAATTTTGTCCGGACGGTGATTCACCTGGTGAATGATGGAGTGGATGAAGACCCGATCGGGGAAAAGTACTCGAAGCTGGAAAATGTGCGCTGGTATCAGAACACTGATCGACCTGTGGGGCCTTATGTGATCTACAACAGGCTGTTTGATTACCTGGAAAGCGACCTGGTCGCAAATCAGGATTCAGATGACCTGTCACTGCCGATGCGACTTTACAAGAGCATTCAGTTGATTCAGCAGGGGTTTGACGTTGTGGGCGGTTCCATGGAGCAGTTTGTTTCCTACGACGATCCCAGCGAGCGAATGAGGCGCGCCCTGACCTGGAAACCGTACCACTATTCCGGGAAAGTTTATGCTGCTTCACCATCCGGGACCGTGGTGAATTCCACGATGGTGATGAAGAAATCCGTTTATGAAGCCTGCAATGGCATGGCTCCCTGGATTGCCGGGGCTGACAGCGAGTTTTACGAACGTTGTATTCAGGCTGGTTTCAAAGCGGTGGCCATGCAGGACATCGTAGCACTCAGACGGTTACACGATCCCTCATTATCCAATGACCAGGTCAGCAGCGGGCATGGTTCCAATCTGAGGGAAGAAATCAAGCGAATGACTGCCGAAAGCATTGAACGGCAAAAGCAAGGCCCAGATCATTCCATTGGAGGACTGGCAAAACATCGAAACGACAATCAATTGATTCAGATCAAAGGGAAATGAAATGGTAGACTGCAGAAAATCAGACTTTTATGACGCGAAATATGCCGAAGGCGGTTTCGTTTACAATGAGCAGCGGGAACGGGACTGGCTGAAAAAACACCTGGTCGACCGGTTCAATCTGCAACCTGGTGACAAGCTGCTGGAAGTAGGCTGTGGAAAGGGCCTGCATTCGTCCCTGCTGGCTGACCAGGGGCTTGATGTGTATGGAGTCGATATTTCCCGCGTTGGTATCGAGGCAGCCCAGGAGCGGGGTTCACAGGCTCATTTCATCGCT
>TARA_R100001132_G_C3275983_1_pt1 | contig 33363 bp, 27 predicted proteins | sample TARA_R100001132 | Tara Oceans TARA_R100001132 (sample SAMEA2621247) | marine metagenome | biome: marine biome (ENVO:00000447); feature: mesopelagic zone (ENVO:00000213); material: "saline water (ENVO:00002010), including plankton (ENVO:xxxxxxxx)" | depth 800 m | reverse complement strand
ATGTGTGGCGACCCGCAGGCATACATCGGGAACTGGTGCTGTTGCAGGCAGTGAATATCTGGAAAAAATGCCCGGTTTTCGCGTGAACCTCCGGAAGTGGTTCGCGCTGTTTCAGTGCACTGTAAACTGGTCACGCGCGCGACCCAAAAGAGCGCTTATCGCTGTTGGCGCGCGGCGGTCAAGTTCAATTTGTGCGGGAATGCCGATAGAGCAGTGCCCGGATGACTGCTGCTCTTTCATCTTCCGACGACTAGAAGCGGAGCGTTGTCTGCACGTAGAACTGGTTCGCGGTGTTGCGGGGGGGAATGTTGGTGCCGACAAAATCGCCGTACCAGAACCAGGAGTAACCGGCCTGGATGTTGAAGTTGGGATTGAAGGTATAGGTTCCGATCAGGTCGAGTTCCTGTCCGATGTCGCGGCTGCCGCCGAGCGTTCCTGTGGGGGCGCCTGCGACGTTGTAGAGATAGTCGTTGGTGGTGGCTTTTTCGAACCAGTGGAAAGCCGCGACCAGGCCCACTTTTTTGGTCGGCTTGGCGTTCAGCTGCAGACTCCAGTCATACAGGTTCTGGCCGGACAGGTTGTCGATGATCCCCCAGTAAGCGTGCCCCAGCGGGTAGAGTGTGTTGAAGGTATTGTTCGTGCTGCCGTTCGGGTTGTGGTTACCGGAACCGTAATAGAACAGACCACTCAGGCGTGGAGACCAGGGAACCGTGGTCCAGGTATGACCCAGAACCGATGTGAAGAAGCCGGCGGAAACGCGTTTGCCGTCATCGTTTCCGAACTGGTAAGCACCTTCGGTTTCGAGGTCCCAGATACGGGTGACTTTGCAGCCATCGTCCTGAATTTCCCTGGTGGTTTTGAAGCGACCGCCGGCGGTGTGACGCGAACCATCGGGGCGGTTGGGAGTATTGGTTTCATCGCGCAACCAGAGGTAATACAGGTCGAGCAGTTCAGGACCGCCGTCCGACAGAATCGTGGCGTAAATCCCGCTGAAGGTGACCGAGGTATCGGGTTTGTCTGTGCCACTATCGTATCGGGTCAGCGGTTGATTTCCGCCGCCCGTATTCACGGGGTTGGTGATGAAGGCGTCGAAGTGTACGGTTTCGGTATGATGAAAATATTTAAAGCCTTCAAAGTTCCGTCGGGTATTCGACCAGTCGAGTGGCGAAATCAGATGCTGCGAGCCATACAGCATTTCCTGCCGACCGTATCGGAACCAGCCGGGTGCGCCGTTCCATTCGTGCAGTTTGACATCAACGAAGGCGTTCTGGACATTCCAGCGATTGACATCGATGGGCGTGGGGGGCAGATCGTTATCGAAGATCGAACCATCAAGGCCTTCGAAGTAGACGCGGGCGTAATCGCTAAGCTGCAGATCGAAGTACTGACGCCAGCGCCAGAGGTTGTAATCGGTATTGACGGGTCCGCCTGGTCGCAGGCGATTCTGTTCGTGCATCCAGCGATGACGCAATTCGCCACCAACGGAAAGCGTGTAAGGCGAGCAGTCATCGCCGAGCGGCATTTCCTTGAAGCGTTCTCCCAGCAGGTAAGGATGATCGGGATTGCTGAGGTAGCTGCCGAAGGTGTTATCATAGAACAGTGGTTTGTACGGGTTGGACGGCGGTGGATTCGGCGTGGGATCGTCGAAAATGATTTCGTCTTCGGACTCTTCGGTATTCGGCGGAATAAAGGATTCATCCGCGGGTTCTTCAGCAGCCTGGAAGACAGCGGCAACAGGTGTCAGCTCTGGTTCGATGTCATCATACTCGGACTGGGCTGCCGGTGCGGGTGGCACAACAGAGGGCAGGCTTTCTGCGCGGAGATGCGCCCCGGTCAGAGCGGATGAAGCGACGAGACTCAACGATAAAATCACGCGAAGACGCATGGGGCATTCCTTGCTGTTACTTGTCTGGCGATAGTAAGCCTGATCCCATTCGTCTGTTCGCGAAAACAAATGAGGAATTTCTGACTGGTCGGCGCGGCATCCTGTTCCCTGATGATCGCGCGGATAGGGTCTCCCTGCTTAGAATCGGTCTGCCGGGTGTAATCGGCTTATTCCATTCAGTCAGATTTGCAGTAATAAACAGCACTTAGAAACGATTCGGGGGTAACTTTGTTAGAACCTGCCTATCCAATAAAGCAGACACAACCGTCATAAACTCTCAATCCTGAAGACAGACCCGGCTTTGACCTGAGCGATTATGCCAGCCAGCTAAGTTGACGAAAGATTAACTGCTGATCTAGAGAGATTTTGATGCAGCGGACCAGACGAATCGCTGATTACCACTGGACACCCAGCATGAGCGAATTGAGCCCGCTGCCGATGCCGAGTAAGGCGATGCGATCGTGCTCGTGAAGGATCTGATTTTCGATGCCGAGCGCCCAGGCCATGGGGAGTGCCGCGGCGCCGGTGTTGCCCAGGGTTTCGACGGTGGGATAGTCGAGGCTGGTATCGAGACCGAGTTTTTCGAGCAGGAGTTTGCGATGTGCTTTGCCGACCTGGTGTGTGAAGACGCGGTTGACGTCTTCGTTCTTCCAGCCGAGCGTGGTTTTGGTCTGTTCCCAGGTGGGGATGGCCAGGTTCACGCCGGCGACGAGCAGGGATTCGGAATCGGTCTGCATGCGAGGGCGGTGATCGCCGTGTTTTTGTGCTTCGACTCCGCCGGCGCAGAGTTCGTGGCTGGAGGTCTCGGTCTGAAAATTACCGCCGAGCAGACGATGTCCGGTCTGGCTGAGTCTTTTGTCGCAGAGGAGAATCGCCGCGGAGCCGCTGCCGATGGTCAGGGAAGCAAAGTCGTTTTTGATGGATTTGCGGGTTAAGGTGCCGTCGTGAAGCAGGTCGTGAATGGTGCCTTCCACGAGGTCGCGTCCGACTTCGGTTCCGACAACGATTCCGGCCTGGATCTGTCCCATTTCAATCATGTTGGCGATGAAGACCATTCCGTTGAGCAGTCCCAGGCAGGCATTGCTGATGTCGAGCACCAGAGCGGAGTTGGGCAGTTGAGCGGCATGATGGACGCCACTGGCGGTTGCCGGTTCGAGTTGATCGCGACAGACGGAGCCATGAATCAGGGCACCGATGTATTTGCGGTCGAGTCGAGACTGGTCCAGAAGCTTGTTGACGGTCTGGGCGCTGATGGTACCGGGGAGCGTACCGGGATCGAAGAAGCGGCGTTCCTGAATGCCGGTCATCAGTTCCAGTCGGCCTGCGGGCAGACCGAGTCGATCGTACACGGGTGCAAGCTGCGCTTCGATCTCGTCGGAAGTGACGATGTGGGGCGGCAGGGTACAGCAGACAGCTTCGACGCAAACATGCTCATAACGCATAAGCGGTATTAAATTCCCATTTCCAACAGGCTGATTAAACAGACGACATGACCGGGCACAGGAGTCGGAATCTCTGCGCGCAGAAAGAACGTCCTATTGAATTGGATCTGGGAACGAAACTCAACCTAAGCGCTGAAAAATATCAGACCTGAGCAGCACTTTGTCTGCGGGGAGAAGAATTCAGAGCATCAACCAGGGTTGAAATCTCATCCAGCTTCTCTGTGCGAGTCCGGACATACTCGGGAGTCGGTTCTTCGACTCGCAATTTTTCCGCACTGCGTACATAACGCAAGCCTGACAACAGGAGGTCCAGTTGTTTTTCCGTAATATTTATTGTTGCGATATCAGTCATAGGTAAACGAAAACTCTCTCGAGGTGATCCGGAGAATTCAGTCCACAACAACCTCCTGCTGCTGTTACTGACATAATATTAGTCAATCACCAACCCAAATTTCAACCAGTAATTACAAAAACACATCCTGTCTGGCATTTTCTTATCATCGACGCATCAGAGAAGATTGCTTTGAAAGCATTTCCCGGGCTGTTGAATCCCTTACAGCCGGACTGATTGAATCGATCGATACGTTTGAATTACACTAAACACACATACAGACTAAATGGCTCTCAAATTGCCTTCCTGGAAGGAATCGGCCATGGCGAGCGGAATTTCGGCTTCGGCGAGTACCACCTTGGCCTGATTTTCCTGTGTCGTGGCGATCATTTCCTGTTCGGAGGCAACCGCTTCGGCCCGTCTTTCTTCTGCGAGGGCCTGAGCGATACGCATATCCGCTTCGGCCTGATCGACGCGGAGACGTGCCCCGATGTTCTCGCCAACATCAATATCAGCGATATCGATGGAGACGATGGAAAACGACGTTTGTGAATCCAGGCCACGATCCAGCACATTGCGGGCAATGACGGAAGGATTCGCCAGAACTTCTTTATGGCTTTCGCAGGAACCGATGGCGGAGACAATTCCTTCGCCGACACGGGCGATAATGGTCTCTTCGGTGGCTCCCCCGACGAGCTGACTTAAATTGGTTCGTACGGTCACACGGGCACGCGCCTTGAGTTGTATCCCATCCTTCGCCACGCCGTCCAGTGTGGGCCGACCACTTTTCTTGGGATCGGGGCAATCGATGACTTTGGGATCCACGCTGGTTTCGACGGCGGAGATGATGTTTCGACCTGCCAGGTCGATGGCGGATGCGGTATCCCAGTCCAGATCAATGCGGGCCCGGTGGGCGACAATCAGGGCATGAACGACGCGATGTACATTCCCCCCCGCCAGATAATGGGCTTCAAACGCCTGGGTGGGAATATCCGTCAGCCCGGCCTGGACTGCCATGATTTTGGTATCGACAATCACAGACGGCTTTACTTTTCGCAGAGACATGAAGACCAGCGCGAGAGGACCAATTTTGGCACGCGAACTGAAGGCTTGTATCCACAATTTGAAATAGCGGGCGAACAACGCCAGAAAGACGATGAGCAGTAATATCCCGATTCCGCCGATGGCAAATGCTACAACTGGCCAGAGATCTTCCATTGTCTGCATAACTCCCTTGTAAGTACTTGTTTCTGAGACAGCTGTCTCTCAAATATCATAACTGCCTGCAGGTCAAAACAAAAAGCAATTTTCAGCAGCTTTTTGCATTTTTCGCATTAGTTCACTCCAGAAAACGAAAACCGGCTTGAATTGGATCATTCTGTTTTTGAAATCAGACTGGTTCCTTCGATTGGAAATCCTATTTCGGGTCTTTATTCTGGTTTAAATAAAGCATGATTTCAAATGCCGCCGTTAATGGGACAGCGGACGAGCGAATAAAACGGACTTCAGCAAAGCAGGAAAAACTCATGAGCATCGAAGCCAAGATTGAAGAACTGAACCTGGAACTTCCCACCGCACCCAAGCCGGGTGGCATTTATAATCCCGTCGTCCAGGTGGATGATATGCTGTATGTTTCCGGACATGGGCCGATTAAACTGGACGGCACGATGCACACCGGCCGTGTGGGCGACGACCTGACCGAAGAACAGGGCGTCGAAGCAGCGCGGGCCGTGGCTTTGACCATGCTGGCGACTTTGAAACAGTACCTCGGCGATTTAAATCGGATTGATCGATTTGTCAAAGTGCTGGGCATGGTGAATGCCGCTCCCGATTTCAAACGGCATCCCCAGGTCATCAACGGCTTCAGTGATCTGATCGTGCAGGTCTTCGGCGAGAATGGTCGCGCTGCCCGCAGTGCTGTCGGCATGGGCTCTCTGCCTGGAAATATCACCGTCGAAGTCGAAGCGATTGTCATGCTCAAAAAACAGGAACAGACCGTCCTGTAAGAGTTTCCTCATTCGCGAATGAGACGGCCGGCAGGTGCTTTTTCCCGAAATCTGACATTATGAACAGTTCAATCGGGCTGATTCATCTTTTCGGATTGGAGCAGACATAGTAAAAACCACCATCTCTATGGTTTTGCGCTATCTGACCAGGGAAATGGTACCTGCTGTATTGAGAAAGGATTCTCGGTGTGCCAAACGTTGATGTGATCATATTTGGAGGTGGTATTGCCGGGCTGTGGACCATGCACGAAGCCAGTCGACGGGGATACAGGTGCCTGCTGCTGGAAGCATTTGCCCTGGGCAGCGGGCAGACCGTCGCCTCACAGGGAATCATTCACGGCGGTTTGAAATATACTTTACAGGGCATGATGACCGGCTCTGCCCGCCGCATCCGTGAAATGCCCTCCATCTGGCGAAAATCGCTGGCCGGCGAACAGCTGCCCGATTTATCCCAGACGGAGATTCGCTCGAACAACTGTTACCTGTGGCGAACCGAATCACTGTCTTCCCGTCTGGGAATGTTTGGCGCCAAAATGGGGCTGCAGGTGGTACCCAAAAATCTCACCCCCGATGAAGTGCCCGATCTCCTCTCTGGCTGCCCGGGTTCGATTGGACAGATGGACGAACAGGTGATTTCGCCTTACAGTCTGATCCAGAATCTGGCGGACGCATTTCCGGACCAGATTTTTCAATACGATCCCAAAAGCCTGAAATTCATCCATGATCCGAGTGGAAAACTGACCGCTGTTCAAATTCAAGCCCCGGATGGAACTCCCACCACCATTCAAACTGCAGCAGTCTTACTGACCGCCGGGAGTGGTAACGAAACACTTTTGAAGCTGGCACATCCGGACTCTACCGTTCAACAACAAAACCGGATGCAGAAACGACCGCTGCATATGGCCCTGGTCCGAGGCACGCTGCCTCCGTTTAACGGGCATTGTGTGGATGGCGCAAAAACCAGAGTGACCATCACATCAGACATTGATTGCCAGGGCCGCACGGTCTGGCAGATTGGTGGCCAGGTGGCAGAGACCGGTGTGACGATGAATCGTCGTGAGCTGATTGAACATGCTGTCCGCGAGTTGTCGGCCTCGATACCCGGGCTGGAACTGAATGGTCTGGAATGGAATTCTTACACAGTCGATCGAGCCGAAGGAGCTACAAAAACGGGACATCGCCCGGAAACGCCACAGATCCTGCAGGCAGGAAATCTGTTGACGGCGTGGCCCACCAAGCTGGCACTGGCGCCGCAACTGGCGGAAGACGTGTGTGAGCGTTTGTCTGAAATTCCTGTGGTCCCGACTTCGGTCGATGATTCCTGGAAGTCAGAGCTGGCACAATTCTCTCGCCCGCAGGTGGCACTACCTCCCTGGGAGACAGCAGTCGACTGGGTGAGACTTGATGAACCGTTTAGTCAAGGAGAGGCTGCCTGAACTCTGTCGGGTGGAATTTCAAACATGCAATATCGTCCTTTAGGAAAGACCGGTTTTTCCGTGAGCGCACTGGGTTTTGGTGCTTTCAAAATTGGTCGCAACGAGCAGATTAAATACAGCCAGTCGTACGATCTTCCGGATGACGCTACTACAGATCGTCTGCTGAATTCCGTACTGGACCTGGGGATCAACCATATTGATACCGCGCCCGCCTATGGCATCAGTGAAGCGCGCATCGGCCAGTTCCTGGCTCACCGGCGCAGCGAATTTCTGCTCTCGACAAAAATCGGGGAGACGTTCGAAAACGGTGCCTCGACCTATGACTTCTCCCGCATGAGTCTGAAGGCGAGCCTCGAACGCAGTCTGAGTCGACTGCAGACCGATGTACTGGATGTCGTGCTGATCCACTCGAATCAGTGTGAAGCAGAGATCTTGAACCACAGTGATGCCATCGAAACCCTGCAGGCAGCGAAACAGGCGGGACAGATTCGCTGGATCGGGCTGTCGGCTAAAACGCTCTCGGGCGCGAAGTCGGCTCTCGACTGGGCGGATGTGCTGATGCTGGAGTATCATCTGCAGGACCGCAGCCTGGAAGCAGTTTTAACTCAAGCCGCACAAGCTGGTACAGGGGTCTTCGTGAAGAAGGGGCTTGCCTCGGGACAGCTCTCACCCGCCGATGCGATTCCGTTTGTGCTTCGCAACCCGGGTGTCAGTAATCTGGTGGTCGGCGGTTTGAATCTTCAGCATCTTCAGACCAACTGGCAGACCGCCTGCGAGACTTCGATCGCGTCTGCCGCTTAAGACGCGAGCTGTCTCGGAATTCTTCCCGGGACGATGTTTATTGTAAGAAACATAAGTATTTCCTGCGCGGCGTGACGCGTCTGAAAAGCATGTTTTCACAGTGTACATCCCCTTTTCCACAGTGCCTGTCGGCTTGGCATTCGAGGTGGTTCGGACTATAAAGGAGTAAAGCATCATCAAAGTTTATTACGATCTATTCTGAACCTCTTTTGAGTCCCGCACTATGGCGCCCAAAGTCGGCTTGTTTATTCCGTGTTATATTGATCAACTGTACCCGCAGGTAGGCATTGCCACCCTGAAGATTCTGGAACATTTCGGTGTGGATGTCGAATATCCGGAAAGCCAGACCTGCTGTGGGCAGCCGATGGCCAATACCGGCTGCACGAATGAAGTAGGGCCTCTCGCAAAACGCTTCGTGGACATTTTCAAAGGCTATGATGCGGTCGTCTGTCCTTCCGGCAGTTGTGTGTCGATGGTCAAGCATCACTATGCTGAATACTTCTCGGACAATGCCGAGTATGAAGAACTCAAAGCAAAAACATATGAGTTCTGCGATTACCTGACCAACATCCTGGAAGTCAAAACTCTGTCGGGACGATTTCCCCATAAAGTCGGTCTGCACCAGAGTTGTCATGGACTGCGAGAACTGCGACTGGCCAGTTCGAGCGAAATCATGGGCCCCCCTTTTGGAAACGTGCGTGAGTTGCTGGAGAGCATTGAGGGAGTCGAACTCTCTCAACTGCAGCGGCCCGATGAATGTTGTGGCTTTGGTGGTACCTTTGCGGTTTCGGAAGAAGCGGTCTCCTGCATGATGGGCGAAGATCGCGTACACGATCACGAACAGGCGGGCACCGAAGTTTTGACAGCCTTGGATATGTCCTGCCTGATGCACCTGGATGGAATCATCCGCCGCCAGAAAAAACCGATTCGAGTCATGCATATCTCTGAAATTTTAGTTGAGTGTTTGTAAGATGCCTTCACATCCAAAATTAGCTGCGGAATTCGTAAAGAACAAAGACCGTGCGCACTGGCACGATGAATCGCTATGGTTCGTCCGTTCCAAACGCGACAAGGCGGCCCGGCAGATTCCGGAATGGGAACTGCTCCGCGAACAGGCTTCAAAGATCAAAATGCATACGATTTCGCATCTGCCTGATCTGCTGGAAGAATTTGAGCGAAACGCAACAGCACGCGGAGTCCAGGTGCACTGGGCCCGCAACGCTACCGAACATAATGAGATCGTGCACGGGCTGTTAAAAAAGCATGATGTCACACGCGTCGTGAAGAGCAAATCCATGCTCACGGAAGAATGTCATCTCAATCCCTACCTGGAACGCCACGGGATTGAAATCATTGATACCGACCTGGGTGAGCGGATTGTGCAGATGCAGAATATGCCCCCCAGTCACATCGTGATGCCCGCCATTCATATGAAGAAGGAAGAGATCGGCGAACTGTTCCACGAGCAGCTGGGAACAGAGAAAGGGGCCACCGATCCCCAGTATCTGGCCGAAGCAGCCCGCCAGCATTTACGCCAGAAATTTATCGAAGCAGAAGCCGGGATCACGGGTGTCAATTTCGCGATCGCGGAAACCGGCGGCTTTGTGGTCTGTACGAATGAAGGCAACGCCGATCTGGGAACGTCGTTAAACAAGCTGCACATCGCCTGTATGGGGATTGAGAAGCTGATTCCCCGCGCGGGCGATTTGAGTGTCTTCCTGCGACTGCTGGCCCGTTCGGCAACAGGTCAGCCGATCACCACGTATTCCTCTCACTTTCATGGTCCGGCTCCCGGGGCAGAAATGCATATCGTGTTGCTGGATAACGGTCGCAGTGAAATTTCCGGCAGCGATGAATTTCGGCGTTCTTTAAACTGCATTCGCTGTGCCGCCTGTATGAATACCTGCCCCGTGTATCGCCGGAGTGGCGGTTACAGCTACAGCAACACGGTGCCCGGTCCCATCGGTTCCATTCTGGGACCTGCCAAAGATCCCAAAGCGAATGCCACCCTGCCCTTCGCCTGCAGTCTGTGTGGTTCCTGCACTGATGTCTGTCCGGTGAAAATCGATTTGCATCATCAGCTGTTGACGTGGCGAAAAGAAATTCGGGTGAAAGGCTTTTTGCCGGTCTCGAAACGCATCTCCATGAAAATGATGTCGTGGCTGATGCAGGCTCCTCGAATGTATCGTTTCGTGGGGAAAATGGCGCGTTCGATCGTACCGTATCTGCCTCGATTCATGCTCTATAATCGAATGAACGACTGGGGTAAACAGAGAGAACTTCCCATCATACCCAAGCAGAGTTTCCGGGAGTGGATGAAGCAGAATCATGACGACAAGTAAAGAAGACATCCTGAATCAACTGCGCAGTCAGTCGGTCCCCCCGACCGATTTACCTGACCTGCAGTCCATTGAACTCGCTTCCCAGTGGATTCGCTATGAAGATCCAGCGGAACAGTTCGCAGAAACACTGGCTTCGGTTGGCGGACTGTGTGTCCGCGTCAAAAATGTGGACGAAATCAATCAGCGACTGTCGGAACTGACCGCGTATCAGGAAGCGAGCCAGGTCTGTTCGCAGATCGCCGGTTGTGGGCAACCCAATGTCAGTATTCCCGATATCACCGACCCGCATGATTTTGAGAATATCGATTTTGCCATATTACCCGGTGAATTCGGCGTGGCGGAAAACGGTGCCGTCTGGATCACCAATGAGGGCGGCCCGGCGCGGACCCTCTATTTTCTGGCGCAGCATGTCGCCCTGCTGGTTCCCGCCAGCGATATTGTAAACAACATGCATCAGGCCTATCAGAAACTCGAATTCGCTGAAAACAGCTTTGGCACCTTCATGTCGGGACCTTCCAAAACGGCTGATATTGAACAGTCCCTGGTGATTGGTGCCCATGGCGCCCGTTCCCTGACAGTCTTCCTGGTCGAAGAAGCCTTTTGAAATCACTGATCCGCTGATCAGATTTTGTCAGATTTTCTGTAACTTTCCCGGCTTCAAACAGGTACACTAAGCTGTATCCAGATCGTGTTTCATCGATCTGATCTGTTCTTAGAACCGTTTTTTCCTACCGGAGGTTCTCCGTGGCAACTGCAATCGTCAAATCCTTCCTGAAACGTTTCACGCTGACATTCTGCTTTCTCTCGCTGGGTTCACTGGCTCTGGCTCAGTCAGAGGGGGAACCTCGCAAAGAAAACATCGACTGGAATAAACCGATTGCCGTCACCACGATCGCCAGTATTGAGCGTGTTCTGGATGACATTGATTACATTTTTGCCACCATCGAGAAACCCGAATATCCGGCGATGATCAAAGGGTTTCTGGCACAGTATCGCAACCTGGAAGGCCTGGATAAAACAAAGCCGCTGGGGGCATTCGTATTTCTGGAGAAAGGAATCTCGCCGCAACCCGTAGTCGTGGGATTTATCCCCGTCAAAAGTCTGGATGAACTGATGCAGACTCTGGGCGAAGTCGGTTTCCTGATTAACCCGGTCGAAGGACAGGCTGACCGCTACACACTGGCGCTGCCCACATTCACGCTGCACATCAAGATGGCCCATGGTTACGCGTTTCTGCAGATCAAGAGTGAAGCGTTGGACAGAGAGTTTTACAACCCGGACGAGTTCACCAGCGCCCTTGCCAAAGAGTACGACATTGCCGGCGCACTGTTTCTGAATAATGTTCCCCAGCCGATGCGGCTGATGGCCGTCGATCTGGCCAGCGCCCGCGTGGATGAACAACTGCCCCAAAAACCAGGCGAAGACGATTTGAAATACAAGGGTCGCAAAGAGACGACCCTGTTGATGTTAAAGCAGTTTGAGCGCGTTGCCCAGGATGGCGCGCAACTGACCATCGGCTATGCTTTGTCGAAAGAGAAAAAGAACATTCAACTGCATCTGGGTGTCACAGCACAACCAGATACCCCATTGCGAAAAGAATTTGAGCAGCTGGCACACACTTCCAGCGAGTATTCTTACCTGCCGGCTGACTCTGCCGCATTCCTGGGATATACGGTACTCCCGCTCAGAAAAGAGGTAGAGCAAAAGCTGATTCTGGATCTGATTGAAAAATCATCCCGAAACGTTCCACCTGTTCTGCTGGGCGATGACGCCCATCCCGGGCCGGTAGCCAAGATTCTGGATTCAGTCAAAGCAACAGTTCGCTCTGGTAAACTGGATGGACACCTTCAGCTGCATCAGGTGGGTGAGAAGAAAGTCGCTTTACTGGGCGCGTTGCAACTTTCAAATGGAGCGCAGTTTCAACAGGGCCTGCAGGAGTTTTTCGAACTGACCAGTCAGGCTGATGAAACAGAAGGCATGGAAGCAAATATCGCGGAAGTGGAAGGCATCGCCATTCATAAAATCACTCCCAGGGATATCAAGGAAGATACCAGGAAGCTGTTTGGTCAAAACCCGGTCATTTATATTGGCTGCAGTCAGGACGAATGCTGGGTAGCCATGGGTGAAACCGAGAGTCTGGCATTGCTGAAAAAATCCATTTCGGCGGGCAAAAATCATGCTCAAGACCGACAACCGGGTACCAGTTTCCTGCTGTCGCTCAAACTGGCATCACTGATTCCCCTGGCAAAAGAGAATGCGAAAGACCCCGATTTTGTTGAATCTGCGAAAGTGGCCTTCGCTTCCGGTGGCGATCAGATGACCATTTATCCTAAAATCACAGCCGATCAAGCCAGCCTGAATCTGGAATTCGGTGAAGGATTCATCAGGCTGATTTCCTTAGCCATTGCCAATCGAAAGTAGCCTGTTTTCCGTTTGACTGTCCCGTCTTCCGATCAGAGACGCTCCGTGATGCTGGAACAGGCGCTAGAACTTTATCCCCGCCATGCCTGAACCAGAAACTGAAGTACTGCCTTATCTGACAGAAGGTTTGCCGGGAACCGGTGGCGAATTAAAGCAGACGCCGGAAGACTTTATTGTGGAAGAGATCCCGGTCTATGCTCCTTCGGGGGAAGGCGATCACCTGTTTCTGTGGGTGGAAAAACGGGATGTCTCGGCACAGTTTCTGGTAAAGGTTCTGTCAGAGCAGTTGAGAGTCGATTCCCGGGAGATTGGCGTCGCCGGACTGAAAGACCGCTGCGCCATCACGCGGCAGATGGTTTCTGTTCCCGCCGACTGTGAACCTCTGCTGGATGGGTTTGCCTTTGAGGGGATTCGCATTCTGCAGGCAACGCGGCACGAACGGAAACTGAAAACGGGGCATCTCAAAGGGAATCGTTTCACACTTTTATTGAAAGAGACCACTGAGAATGCGTTTGCCCGTGCTAATGCGATCCTCGAGAGAATCAAAGAGACCGGCTTTCCCAACTATTACGGTTCACAGCGGATGGGTCGCGACAATGAAACGCTGCGCATGGGAATGAAGCTGTTAAAAAATGAAAAGGTTTCCGCCAAATACTTTCGGAACAAATCGCTCAAGCGGCTGGCTTTGTCGGCGGCGCAGTCTCAGTTGTTTAACCAGGCTTTGTCTCAACGGGTCACCGATCAAAGTCTGCATACCGTACAACAGGGTGATGTGATGCAGGTTTGTGAATCGGGGGGACTGTTCGTCGTTGAAGATGTTTCTGCGGAGCAACAACGGTTCGATCAGCGGGAAACCGTGATCACCGGCCCGATTTTCGGACCCAAAATGAAACAGCCCACCGACCAGGTTCTGGAAGCCGAGACCGCGATTCTGCAGGAGTTCTCCCTGGAACCCGCTTTCTTTTCGCGTTTCAAAAAACTGACGCCGGGGGCCCGCCGACCATTCCTGATCTGGCCTGAAGATCTTAAAATCAGTCAGGCGGCAGACGGTATCCAATTTGATTTTACGCTGCCTTCCGGCGTGTATGCGACCATGCTGCTCAGGGAATTTATGAAAAACGAGACAGCCGTCATGTCACCAGGCGACTCGTTATGAAAGGAAGCTGTTGTGAAAGTTCTGATTGACCAGGAACAGATTAACTCGCGCGTGATTGAACTGGGACGCCAGCTTGCCCAGGAATATCAGAAACGTCCGCTGACCATCATTGGGATTCTGGCAGGCAGCCTGGTACTGCTGGCTGATCTGATCCGGGCCATTGATGTACCCCACCAGGTCGGCGTGTTACAGGCATCCAGTTATCGCGGCAAATCAACCACGCCGGGAGAATTGCAGGTGAACCTGGATTATCTGCCCGATTTAACAGACCGTGATGTTCTGCTGGTAGACGATATCTTTGATACCGGCAAAACGATGCAGACGGTCCTGGCTCAAATTCAGGAACAGAATCCCCGCTCTCTCAAATCAGCGGTCCTGCTCTGGAAAGAAGAAGCAGCCAAAGTGGAACTGAAACCCGACTATCACTGCTTTAAAATTCCCGATCATTTCGTGGTCGGTTACGGGCTGGACTTCAACAACGAATACCGTCATCTGCCCTTCATTGCTTCCCTGGAAGGCTCGGATCTCGTGTAAATCGAATCTGTAGAACGCATATTGTCCGTATGCGTTCTACAGATTTATGATTGATTACACATCCAGATTTTTTACATCGAGTGCATGTTTCTCGATGAATTCGCGGCGGGGCTCTACGACGTCGCCCATCAGCACGCGGAAGATTTCATCAGCGGCGGCAGCATCCTGCATCCCCACCTGCAGCAGAACCCGTTTTTCCGGATCCATGCTGGTATCCCAGAGTTCTTCCGAGTTCATTTCGCCCAGCCCTTTGAAGCGGGTCAGCTTCAAACCTTTTTCGCCGATGTCTCGCAGAGAGGGAAGCAGCTGGCGGAGGTTGCTGAGTTTGACGGCATGGCTGCCGCTGTTGATGCAAAACGGATAGATGGGTTCGCCGTTCCGGTTTCCAGGTGAGTAGAAATCTTTCAGGTGAATCCCGTAGCCTTTCAGCTTCTGCAGCATGTCATTGATCGTGCGAATTTCATGCAGATCGGTTACCTGCAGGGCACCTGCTTTGGCGAATTCATCCTCTTCTTCTTCGCTGTCTTCAGCGGTTGCTGTTTCTGCAGCACCATTATCATCGGCGATCTGCAGTTCATCGCCGCGCTTGTCTTCTTCTTCTTTCAGGAACTGTTCCTTCTCTTCCTGTGAAATAAACCAGAACTGCTGTTTGCCAAGGAAGATGCGATATTGCGGCAGCAAACCTTCTTCAGTTGCAAAATTTGATGCGAGGAACTTCAAGTCAATGCCGCGACGATCCAGTGTTCCCAGTGGTTCTTCCAGAGCAGAAACCAGATCGACGAGTTTTTCCAGCATTTCACCTTCAAAAATGGTCCCGTCTTCATGCTGCAGATTGGAATCCGAGAGAGCCAGCTCAACCAGCTCGGTCATCATTTCTTCCTGCGTCTGCACGTAACGGATTTTTTTACCCTGGGTCACTCGATACAGGGGAGGTTGTGCGACATACACACAACCATTGTTAACCAGTTCCCGCATGTGACGGAAGAAGAAGGTCAGCAGCAGCGTGCGAATGTGGCTGCCGTCGACGTCGGCATCGGTCATCAGGATGATCTTGCCATAACGGCGTTTGGTAACGTCATCAAAGGCGGCTCCCGGTGGAACGCCGACTGCTTTGAAGATGTTGGCAATTTCCGCGTTGTCCAGAACTTTGACCAGCTGTGCTTTTTCCACATTCAGGATTTTACCACGCAGTGGCAGAATCGCCTGGATATTGGAATCGCGTCCGGTGTCTGCCGAGCCGCCGGCAGAATCCCCTTCGACCAGGTAGAGTTCGGTGATGTCGAGTTCGCGGCTCCGGCAGTCGCGCAGTTTTTCGGGCAGCCCCCCCGTGGTGAGTGCTCCTTTACGGCGAACCATTTCGCGGGCTTTTTTGGCTGCTTCGCGGGCTTCCGCCGCCAACAGACCTTTGAGCGAAATCTTTTTCGCGACGCCCGGATTCTCTTCGAAAAACTTGGTCAGCTTTTCATTCACGACGGTCTGCACAATGCCTTCGACTTCGCTGTTACCCAGTTTGGTTTTGGTCTGACCTTCAAACTGGGGATCGGGAACGCGTACAGTAATCACTGCCGTCAGGCCTTCGCGGAAATCGTCGCCGCTGGGTGTGAAGTCTTTAAAGAGATTGGCTTTTTTACCGTAGGCATTGATCGTACGGGTTAATGCGCCGCGGAAACCCGAGAAATGTGTTCCGCCTTCAATGTTGAAAATGTTGTTGGCAAAACAGCGTACATTTTCAGTGGAACCATCGTTGTGCTGCACCGAAATATCGACCTGCGCCCCGTCGATTTCCCCCTGGATGTGAATGATTTCTTCGTAGAGTACCGTCTCGGTACGGTTCAGGTGCCGCACGAACTCGACGAGTCCTTCTTCGTAATGAAATTCATCTGTCTGGCCGGTACGCTCATCAACAATGCGAATCCGCACGCCGGCATTCAGGAAGGCGAGTTCCTGGAGTCGCTTGGTCAGCGTGTCGTAGACAAATTTGATATCCGGGAAAATCGTTCCATCAGGCTTGAAGGTAATTTTTGTCCCGCTTTTGTCAGTCTTACCGAGTTTTTTCAACGGCGTCTTCAACAGCCCCTGGTGGAATTCCATGGTCCAGACATGTCCCTCACGTCGGACTTCGGCTTCCAGCCATTCGCTCAACGCATTGACCGCAGTAATCCCGACGCCGTGCAGACCGCCGGTTCCCGTTTTGTAGCCTCCTTCGCGATCGAATTTTCCGCCGGCATGGATCTCTGTCAAAACGACTTCCAGGGCAGGCCGGTTATTCATGTCCGGCATCACGCCCACGGGAATCCCGCGACCGTCATCGCTACAGGTGACACTGCCATCCGCGTTGATTTTGACGTTGATGACCGAAGCATAGTTGTTCACACATTCATCGATCGAATTATCTACGACTTCATAGACCAGATGGTGCAGACCCCGGAGCGTTGTATCCCCGATATACATGGCAGGTCGGGTGCGAATCCCTTCGACGCCTTCCAGGGCACGAATGTTGGATTCATCGTATCCCGTTTTTTTCATATCTGTCTGACTCTCTTCTTGATCACTCACGCTTTATCACTCCCGTGAATTGTTTTTCTGTTTCGCTGCTGCGAAACGTTGTCTGATCTTAGACCAGTCTCAAACAGTAATTTCACATTCCATTTTTTAATCTGTTTGAGCTACTTGTTTGTCTTGGATTTCAAGCGAAATTTCATATCGCGGACATCCTGTTTTCCGTACTCCTGCTGTAATTTCGTCAGTAATGATTTCTTATGAAATGAATTCAGTTCATTCAACAGGGCCGAATTTTCCACACCGACCTGAACAACCCTGTTTTTAATTCCCATCACCGTTGTCTGACCTGCGATTTTTTCACCAGCTGCCTGTTTCCAGGCGTTTGTCAGTCGTTGATCTCCCTGGACACGTGACAGGCCTTTTAATGCGATCAGCTCAGAAAGTACCTGTGAAACAGGCACCGGAGCAGGCACGGCACGACTCTGTTTGAATTCGTACTTTCGGGACATGTATTACCGTGCTTGCGAGAGAGGCATGATGACGTAGGTGTAACCGTCGTCTGTTTTCAGAACTGCGGCGCTGTCGGAATCAATCAGCTGCAGCCTGATATGGGCGGCTGAGTCGAGTGTCTTGAGGAAGTCGGCCAGGTAACGCACGTCAAAGGTGATCACAATGTCTTCCCCCTCAAAGGGAATCGGGATTTCCACTTTGGATTCCCCGACGGAGGCAGCCACACTTTTCAAAGTCAACAGGCCGCTGGAGAAAATGAAATCCACGCCCCGTGTTTCCACGTCGGTCACAATCTGTGCCTGGCGGACTGCTCCGAAGAATGTGCCGACTTCCAGGTCGATGTTATGAGTCGGTTCGGGAGGAATGACATCGCGGTATTTCGGGAAGCGGCCTTCGACGAGTCTGCCGAAAATGGTGGAACGGCCACTTTTCACAATCACATCATTGGCCCGGATGGCGATCTGGATGTTTCCTTCATCGCCTGTGAGACTCTTTTCGATCAGTGACATCGCCTTGGCGGGAATCACAGGCCGGTTATTTTCATAGGCTTCGGAACCCTGGTAACTGCACGCTGACTCGACCATGGCCAGTCGGCGACCATCGGTGGCGGCCAGGGTCAATTTATCGCCTTCCACATCAAACAGAACCCCGCCTAATGCATAGCGAGTGCTTTCCGGATCGGTGGCAAACACGGTGCGGCGGATCATTTCACGAAATGACTGCATCGGAATTTCGAAGAAGTTCGATTCGTTGAAGGTTTCCACGGCGGGAAATTCGGCAGGATCGTGCACGGACAGACGAAACTCACTCTTACCGGCCTGAATCAGAATGTAGTCCTGTTCAGATTCCTCGTCTTTCTTGAGTTCGATTTCCACGGAATCGGTGTGGGCTTCCCGCAGGATCGAAACCAGTTCATGCACGGAGAGCAGAACCTGCCCGGGCACCATGACCTCGACTTCTTCGAAATCAAAACGGATGCTGACTTCCAGGTCAGTCCCGCTCAGAGTTGCTTTTCCGTCTGCTGCTTCCAGTTTGGCACACTTCAGAACTTCTTTCGGTGTGCGGGAACTGATGACGCTTCCAATAATCTGAAAGCCGGATAACAGGGTAGATCGAGAACAACTGAGCTTCATGTTTGAATCAACTTTTGTAAAAATGCGTGGAATTTGACGGCAGCCGCGGACATCGATGGGAACTCATTCTGGCTGTCTGAAATCTGCTATTGAATGCTGCTGATATTTTATGTGATTTCGATGACTTTCACAATCAATCAGAGGTCCCGAATCTACACAACAACGTTGATTTTCAGGGGAGTTTTAATCTAAAAGATTTTTATTTAGCAGTAGTATTATCAGAGGGGCAGAAAAATTGTGCAAAAACAGAGATCTGTAGCTGTAAATGCATAAAGAGTATTAGTTTAAGGTGAGGTTGCAACAGAAAATTTCTGTCGAGAACCTGTTGAGAGGATCTTGGTGAGAAGCAGACTGGCTGATCAGAAAGTGGAGGACTTTGAAAAGTCAGGATCAGCGCTGTTCAGAAACGAAAAAGAAGTCGACGTGCGACATCAGAGTTTCAACAGATTATCAACAAACCAGCGCGTCAGAAACCGCTGGAACAGGTTCGCTGATCCGATTTCTCTGGTTGAATTTCCTGTCCGCTATAAAGGGTATACCCCAAGTTGTTGCTTGATGCGAGAAATCTGCTGGCGTAATCCGGGCGATTTTTCGAGATCGTTCTGAATTTGACGACAGGCATGAATAACCGTGCTGTGGTTCTTGCGATTAAAATAATTTGCGATATTTGCTAAAGATTCACCGGTCAATTCCCGGGAGAGAAACATGGCACATTGTCGAGGCAGAACAATCTGCTGAGACCGGTTGGCAGAGCGGATTTGAGCCAGGCTGGTTTTAAATTCCCTGCAGACGACACGGGTTATTTTGGCGGTACTGGTTCGCGGTGGATCGAGATTCCCATTCAGAAATTCCTGTACAAAGCGGGCATCAATTCGCTTCTGCTGAATTCGACTGACGGTATAAAGCTGATTGAGGATCGCAGACAGCTCTCGTGGTGAGCTGTCTTTCTGATGTGCGATCAGGGAGAGTTCTTTTTCTTTGATGGGAATCTGTTCGAAATCGGCCCAGAATTTTAACAGTTCCAGCCTGCTCTGATATTTCAGGGGAGAAATTCCCGCACAGACGCCACCATGAAATCGATTGATTAGCTTCTTATGAAAATGAACCAGTTCGCCCGGTGGTTTGAGGGAAGTGAAAATGGCGGCCCCTCCCTGTTTGAGAATCGTATCCAGCGTCGAGAGCAGTTCTCCCTGTGTATGCATCCGGTTTTCCAGGCTGTGGATATCTTCCAGTATCAGCAGCTGCAGATCACGGAGTTTCTCCTGAAACGCGGCAATTCGCTTGTTTTTTGAGGCAACTGCGTATTTTGCCGCGAATTCGCTGGCCGTCATGCTGTTCCATTCCGCGTCCGGATGGAGATTGAGATAGTCTGGAATCAGCGACTTGATCAGGGCCGATTTTCCACAACCCGAAGGCCCGTAAATATAGACCAGTGGGGGATCGGGCATGCCTGTCGTCTGGAATAATTGCGAAACAGCCGTAAACGCATACTGGTATTCGGTGAAGATCCGAAAAGGACGTTCGTTCGCAGCTTGCTGAGTTTTTGAGGATTTCGACATCATCCTGGAGACTTCTTCGTCAGAAATATCCTGTTCCGGAGGCTTACAGCTTGAACATCCGCGTCTGGCTTTGTGAGCTGATAATGGCGGAATCCGATTCGCTGATAAAATCAACCGAGACGCCCAGGTTACTGCAAATCAGTTCCATCATACTTTGCATTTCCAGCACATCCAGAGTTTTGGGCACGGCGATTTTAATCATCATGTCAAACGTTTGTCCGTCTTCAGAACTGGTGGCCGAGAGGTCCAGAATATCGATTCCATCCTGGCCGAGTTGGGAAGAAATTTTTCGGAGAATCCCCGCATGGTTTTCTCCCGTAATCGCGACCAGATATTTTATACTTTCCCCCGGTGAAAGAATCGAGGGGACTTCGACATCCGGATCCTTGACGGAAACATCGACATTAAAGGCATTGCAGATGCCTTCGATGTGCTCCTGGATGAGAGTCGGATCCCGTTGTTCCGGAAAATCTGCGGCGATCACAATGGAGAAGAAGTTCTGGATGACTGCGATGCTGGCTTCATGCAGATTGGCACCCAGTTCGTCCATTGCTGTAGTCACAGCAGCCATGATTCCGACACGGTTTGCTGACAGGAGAGAGATTATATAACGTTTCATACCAGACTCCGGTTCTGCCGAGACAGATAGACTGATCCCGATGCAAGTCATTCCTGAAGGTGAGTAGCAAACTGTATTGTAGCGAATCCACCTGAAAAATTGTGATCTGGATATGAAAATATTTGACCTGAGCTCAGAAATGAACGAGCCAGTCCAGCCGGAATTTTCCCTATCTTTTCTGTGAAAATTGCTGTAAGTTGTTAAATACCATAGAGTCCGATCATCGTATCGGTCGTGCCGCTTTATCGATAAAATCAAAAATATGGAACTGGTTCATGGTACGGCTCGTATCGCTTTGCGTCATCTTCTGCCTGATTCTCGCTCTGGGAATCATGTTCTTTAAAGTCATCATGCCTTTCATTCTGCCTCTGTTCCTGGCAGCAGTGGTTGCCATGATCAGTCAGCCTTTGATGAATTACTTTATCAGGCGTACCAACGGGCATGTCAGATTTGCAGCCGGGTTGACGACGACCATCCTTGTTTCCGCCATTCTGATTCCCTTATGCGTGGGAATCTTTCTGGGATCGCTGCAGCTGTTTACGACCGTTGTCGATACCCTCGACGAAGCAAACTGGAATAAGGCCGTTCGAAAGATTCGCGAAAAAGTCGAAATCAGTAACGATAAATTTCAGCAGATTGTGGACTGGTCGCACGAGTATCTGGAATACGATATGGATTCACTGGTGACGAAAGGCAAGTCCGGTGAGCCCCAGATTTCAGAAGATTTCATCCGTAAGAATCTGCAGGCCACACTGGTACCCGTTGCCAAGCGTTCCCTGGGTGTCGCGGCTTCCACGGTCGGTCTGCTGGGAACCCTCTTCTCGGCACTGGTAGCCTGGATCATGTTTATCATCGCCCTCTATTATTTCCTGGCGGATGGCTATTTGCTGATTGAATCAACCCAGTCGCTGATTCCCGTGCACGTGGATTACCAGAGGAAGCTTATTGATCAATTTCAAAAAGTGGTGCGTGCGGTGGTCATTGCGACCTTTCTGGCGGCCATCGGTCAGGGACTGACGACCGCGATTGCCTTGTCCATTGTGGGCTTTGATCACTTTATCATCTTTCTGATCCTGGCAACCATCACATCCATGGTGCCCTTACTGGGTTCCTGGCTGATCTGGATGCCTTGCGCTGTATGGCTGATGTACCAGGGACACTGGGGATCTGCCGTGTTTCTGATTTTGATCGGCACCCTGGTGGTCGGCACGATGGATAATATTATTCGAACTTATGTGCTGCAGAGCGACGCCAAACTGCATCCACTGCTGGCCTTCGTCAGTGTGCTGGGTGGACTGCAGGTAATGGGGCTGTGGGGTGTGTTTATCGGCCCGATTGTGGCATCCTGTCTGCATGCTCTCATCCAGATCTTTAATACGGAACTGAAAGCCTTCTCCCAGGAGAAGTTCCAGGCGCAGGGACTGATGGAAACCTTAGAAGAGAATTCACCAACAGCTGAAACCGGGCCAACGGACGAGAAACCGTCAGAAACCTCAGACAGTGAGGCTTCTGCGGAAGAGGCAAATACGACTCAGAACACAGAGAGCAAACCAGCGTCGGAGCCAGATAAAACGCCTCCCGGTAAGAAAAAGAAACGTCGTCGTTAAGCAGCTGGCGGTGTTCGGTGCTGCAAATGTAATTTAGTGGCTGGTGCTCAAAGTGAAGATCGGCAGCAGCATCGAAAGTGCAATAAAGCCGATGATGGAACCCATACAGACCACCATGATCGGTTCGATCAGTGTAGTGGCAGATTTAATTGCAATTTTGACTTCGCGATCGAAGTAATCACTTAATTTATTCAGCACCATACCCAGGCGCCCCGTGGATTCACCGGAAGCAATCATTTGTTGCATTGTCGGAGGAAACAGCGTTTTTCCTTCCAGTGCCTCATGAATCTGTTTACCTGTTGTGACGAGTTCGCTGATTTCCATCCAGCTCTGTTTAAAATGCACGTTATCGGTCACACCGGAACTGAGTTCAATGGCTTCCAGCATGGGAACCCCGGCATTGACTGTGGTCGCCAGCGTACGAATACTGCGGCTGATGGCCAGCTTCTTCAGCATGGAACCAAAGACAGGCAGGCGGATTAAGATCCAGTCGAAAGCGGATTTCCCCCAGGCCTGATTTCGTACGTAACAGAAGGCACCTGCCAAGGCAGCCAGAAACAGGATGATCAGATACCAGTATGTCGTCATTGCCGTGGAAACCATAATCATGGCTTTGGTCGGACCCGGAATCGCGGCGCCGCGCGAAGCAAACATCGGCATCAGTTTGGGAAAGACGTAGGTCAGCAGAAAAATACAGACGCCCACACACATCACCAGCATGATAGCGGGATAAATCAGGGCGCCTTTGACCTGCTGGATCGTTTCCTGTTCTTCTTCTGCCTGGGCGGCGATCCGGTTCAGCATTTGTGGCATCGTTCCACTGGCTTCGCTGGCTTTGATCAGGTTCACATAAGTGCGATCAAACTGCCTGGGAAAATCGGCCAGGGCAGCCGACAGGTCACTGCCCGATTCCACACTCTTCTGAATATGCGCTAAAATCTCTGCCAGCACAGGGTTTTCGATCTGTTTTGAAATTCCTTCCAGGGCAGTCGCCACAGGCACGCCGGCGTCGACCATGATGGCCAGCTGGTTGGTGAAATAGATGATTTCCTTACGCGGGACCCTTTTTTTCCGCGCGATGCTGGTCGTATTTGCGGAACTGGCATCGGATTCATCCAGCGCAAGCAGGTATAAGCCTTCCTGTCGCAATTTTGCGACGGCTTCTTCGCGGGATTCAGCAACCAGCTCACCGGTCTGGTTCTGGCCACTTGTGTTGCGTGCTGTGTAGGTAAACTGCATGAGGGTGCCTTTGTTTGTGGGTCCTGATTACGCGAGTAATCCCTGGGAATATTCTTTCGGTGCTTCTCCTTTTAACTCCTGAAGATGCTCATCAATGATGTCCGGATCGACTTTTCCATTCAGTAATAGTTCTTTCAGCGCCTGTTCCATTGTCTGCATTCCCATCCGCCGGCTCGTCGAAATGATCCCGGGAATCAGATGCGAAGTGGATTCCCTGATGCTGGTCTGCACGGCCCGGTTCATAAGCATGATTTCAAGAGCGGGGACGCGGCCCGTTGTTCCTGCTGCAGGCAGCAGTTTTTGTGTGATAACACCCCGCAGGGTCTCGGCAAGATGGCTGCGGACCTGGGACTGTTCTTCGGGAGGAAACACTTCCACCAGACGATCCACGACTCCCGCAGCGCTGGAAACATGGAGCGATGACAGGACCAGGTGCCCGGTTTCCGCTGCCTGCAATGCGACGCGGATCGTATCCAGATCCCGCAATTCGCCGATCAGAATGACATCCGGATCCTGGCGGAGCACGTGCTTCAGTCCGGAGGCAAAACCGGGGCAGTCTTCGCCAATTTCGCGCTGTTCGATCAGCGATCGTCCATGCTGAAACTGATATTCGATCGGATCTTCCAGTGTAATAATGTGCTTGGCATCCCGTTGATTAATGGCTTCGACCATTGCAGCCAGCGTCGTCGATTTACCGGAGCCCGTCTGCCCGGTCACCAGGATCAAGCCTGTTTTCAAGCGTGTCAGTTCTTCCACCACGGGGGGTAAATCCAGGCTGCTCAGGGTACAGACTTCATTTGAAAACCGGCGAATGGCGGCGGCATAAGTACCTCGCTGGACATGGATGTTGAACCGGAAACGTCCCAGTCGCGGGATGGTAATGGCAAAATCGACATCTTTCTGTCGTTCGAGTATTTCTTTCTGCTGTTCATTGAGAACCTGGTCACACAGGTCGCTGATCGTAACGGGATCGAGGGGCTCAAGCGCAGTTTTTCTCAGTTCTCCATCAATGCGAAACATGGGCGCAGCATCAATGGCGAGCAGAATATCAGACGCATTGCTGTCAACGGCAGCATGTAACAGATCATTCATTTCCATGGAAGAGTCTCTTTCTCGAGATTCGTTATCTTTTCACACCGCGCTATTAAAACGGTGTTTAATGTTTGAGTGCGGACTTGCGGGGAATCCAGCCTTCATCGCTGACTTTGAGGGCTTCCTCGATGGTGGTCAGTCCTTCTTTTGCTTTTCGCAGTGCATCGTAGCGTAGCGGAATCATGCCTTGATTCTGTGCATATTCCTTGACTGCGGACACGGTGGGATTCGTGGTGATGATTTCCCGCAGTGGATCGTCGATGGTCAGAATTTCATGGACGCCGATTCGGCCGGAAAAACCGGTATTTCGACAGCGTTTACAGCCTTTCCCTCGATAAAATTCATCCACATCCAGGCCGATGCGTTCCACAGCCAGCTGCATGGCTTTAGGCAGTTCATAGGGTGTTTTGCATTTCGGGCATAATTTGCGACATAATCGCTGGGCCAGCGCCATATTTAACGCGGCTCCGATGAGGTAATCATCAACGCCCATATTAATCAGTCGGGTCACGGCGGAAATGGCGTCATTGGTGTGCAGCGTACTGAAGACGAGGTGGCCTGTGAGGGCCGCCTGAATGGCAATTTTGCCGGTTTCCTGATCGCGAATTTCGCCGACCATGATCACGTCGGGATCCTGTCGCAGCAGACTTCGCAGAATCGAAGCAAATGACAACCCGATTTTTTCATTGACCTGAAACTGATTGATCATCGGGAGCTGGTACTCGATCGGATCTTCGACCGTACACACATTCTTTTCAATCGAACTGACGGCATTCAAAGCCGCATAAAGTGTAGTACTCTTACCACTACCCGTGGGTCCGGTCACCAGAATAATTCCATTAGGCTTGTCGAGCTGTTCGGTAAAATGTTCCAGAACTTCGGAACTGAACCCCAGCTGTTCCAGTGAAATATTCACGCTGCGGTTATCCAGAATTCGGATCACCACTTTTTCGCCGGTCGGCATCGGCAACGTACTGACACGCAGGTCGATCGGGCGACCTTCCATCAGGACGTGAATTCGACCATCCTGGGGAAGTCGGCGTTCACTGATGTCGAGGCTGGCCATAATTTTGATACGGGAAGACACCGCGGGAGCTAAATGCACCGGCGGTTCCAGCGCCTGCTGCAGCACGCCATCCACACGATAACGGACCCGCAACTGCTGTTCGGTCGGCTCAATATGAATATCGCTGGCGCCTTCGCGAACAGCGTTGTAGATGATGTAATTCACCAGTTTGATAATCGGGCTCTGGCCGGCAAACTCGGCGTCAAAGCCGATGTCGTCGATCGATTCTTCGATCAGCTCGACATTCGTGCCATTCGCATCGTCGATAATGTCATCGATGACGAAGACATTCGTATTCGGCATGTAGGTTTGCACCATCTTCCGAATCTCGCGGGCACTTGCCGCAACGATTTGAATTTCCGTTTTGGTCAGATCTCGAAGTTGATCCACCAGGAAGACGTTCGTCGGCTCCGCAACAGCGACGGTCAGAACATTTCTGACTTTGAACAGCGGAAGCACGGTATGTTTTTCGACAAAATCGCGGGGCAGAACATCGAAGACTTTCGAATCGAACATGCGGCTGTCGAGCTGCACATAGGGAATCCGATATTCCAGCGCCAGGCATTCCAGAATCTGTTCTTCGGTACAATATTCTTTATTGACCAGCAGTTCGCCCAGCAGCTGGCTGCCATCTCCCTGTGACTGCTCGTGCAGCGCGGACTCCAGCTGTTCCAGAGTGATATACTCTTTGTAGACGAGCAGATCACCGAGTCGCATTTTCGGTTGGAGCAGTGAGTTGGTATTCATAATTAACTAATCAAAATTTCTATTGAAAACTGGAGACGGCGTCGATCACGGAATCGAACAGATCGATTCTCTGATCCAGCCGTGTGATTTCCAGAATTTTCTTGCCCGGATCTTCCAGGCCACTGATCTTGAGGTTCCCCCCCTGTTCCCGGGCCAGGTCCTGAATGTCCAGCAGGGCTTCCAGGCCGGCGCTGTCCAGGACTTCGCTGCGATCCATCTGCAGCACGATCTGATAATGTTGCTCATCAATGGCGGCAGTCAGCGCGTTGACGAATTCTGTGGATGTGTCATCCGTCAGTTCGTCTGGTGTATGAGCCACCATTACATGTCCAAAGATTTCTGTTGTAATCTGCATGATTTAATATCTAAATACCGGGTTTCCGGGCGGAATTCGGATCGAGTCCGATGACCTGATTTCGTCCACCCTCTTTGGCTTTGTATAAATTTTCATCGGCAATCCGTACCAGTTCGTTCGTGGTCGTTGCCGGATGTCTGAATTCGGTGACACCGAAACTGGCAGTAACCTGCAACTGCTGACCTTCAAACAGGATCGGACAGTTTTCCAGTGTTTCGCGCAGATCTTCAGCGATCTGCAGAGCCTGGGAATATTCATGATCCACCAGGACGCCGATGAATTCTTCTCCGCCATAGCGGGCGAGAATGGTTTTTTCCGGCATGACGGTCTGCCAGATCCGCGCGACTTCTTTCAATACAAAGTCGCCAGCCTGGTGACCGTAAGTGTCGTTGAATGATTTGAAATGGTCGATGTCGCTCATGATGATACTGAGCTGACTTGACTGGGCATCCGCCTGTTTGACCAGATCTTGCAGTTTTTCCTGGAAGGTGGCATGGTTGAACAGACCGGTCAGACCATCGCGGCTGGCCATTTCTTCAATCCGTTTAAACAACTGGGAATTCTTGATGCCCAGTGCATAGATATTGGAAAGAATATACAGGAGCCGACCGATGGTGGGGGATTCCACATCCACTTTATCAATCACCAGCAGACCAATCAGATCAGAGCCGACGGTCAGGGGGGCGATGGCATCGGGCATGTTCGGATCTTCTTCCAGGATCCGTCTGAGTCGATAGTCCTGTTCGGCGTCGTTCCGCATGACAATCTGGCGATGTTCAATCACCCAGGCAGCCACGCCGCTGTGAGGAACGGGACGATAATTCAGCTGATCCCGGGCACGGGCAGGCAACGCATTTTTCAGAGACCGTGATTTACTGTCCCACAGATAGACCTGGCAGTATTCACACTGCAGTGACGCTTTGGCAGTACTGATGACCGTGGGAATCAGGGATTCATTGGATTGATTTGTGGAGATACGTCGACCGATGTCCTGCAGTGTGAGCAGGAGTAGCGGATAGTTAACGCCCAGTTCGCCGGCGGGTGAATCTTTGGATTCTGCAGTTTGTGTCGGTTTTTTCTCATCGGCGTTTTCCGAGTTCAGATGATTTGCGGACGCTTCTTTCTGGGTTTGGTACAGTTGACGAACCAGTTCATCGTTCTGCTGGTAAATCTGGGAGAGTTTTCTTTTTAAGACACCCATATACAGATCGATCAGTAAGACGAGGCCAATCAGAACGGCAGCGCTCAGCATGCTCAGAGAGTAGCTGTTATTCCCCTTGACGATATCCGTCCGGAAGAAGACTTCTGCAAAGCAGGAACCGACGGAAAGCGCAGTAATCGTCCAGTAGCAGATCCGTGGAGAGGAGACTGCAGCGAGGACCGTGGGTGGTGCGAGCAGCAGGAGCGGCGCTACTCCCAGCGGCCAGGCCATGTAGGAACCGAGGAATACGGCGAGCGGACACAGGCAGACTACCAGCAGCGAATATGACCAGAACTGGATGGCAGTATAATAGTTTCGCATGGAATAAGAGTTTCGGAAATGATGTTTTTTTGAGCGACTTAACCAATTACATCGTTGGTCAGATTGAGTGATTCCTGAACCTGTGTCAGCAGTTTTTTAGGGCTGAACGGTTTTACCATTACGTTCGTAATTTTCAGGGTCTGCATGTATTCATCATGGTCGAATTCAAAGCCTTTGCCTGTCAATAAAGTGATTGGTATCAATCGGGTTGTTTCTAACTGACGAATTTTCTCACACAGTTCCAGACCGTTCATGCGAGGCATCTGCAGGTCTGTGATTATCATGTGAGGTGCCTGTTCCTGGGATTTTTCCCAGCAGGCGAAACCATCGGGAAAACATTCCACATCAAAACCTGCTTTTCTCAGTTTCATGCTGATGGCACGAACGATGTGTGAATCATCATCACAAATATAAATCAGGTGATTCATTTTCTCACTCCTTTTCTCACAGCTTTTTTTATGCGGAAATGTGAATTGCGTATTCTACTCAGGCATTGACAGGTGGGATCAGTTGTTTTTTCCGTTTCTGTTCGTTGTGTCCCAGGGGGATCGTCACAGTAAAACAGGTGCCTTCGTTGACCCGGGATTGAACCGAAATCGAACCGTTGTGCACATTGGTCACGATAAAGTGAACCAGTGCCAGTCCCAGGCCCGTACCCGCAGCTGAGCGGTTATTTTCCGGAACCCGGTAGAAGCGATCGAAGATATGAGGCAGCGAATTCTCCGGAATCCCCATTCCGGTATCGCGGACTTCAATCACGGCGGAAGTATCTTCCATCCGGCTCCGCAGTCGCACTTCATGACCATGGGGCGTATATTTTACCGCATTCGATAACAGGTTGATAATCGCCTGGCCCAGCATGTCTTTGTCCACATGAACGGGCAGGTACATATCACTTAATTCGGTGGTAAACTTGATCTCCTTTTCCGTAGCGGTTGGCGAAATCACATCGGAGGCTGTTTTCAGAATGTCGTTCAACTCGTGGTCGTGTCTTTTAATTTCGACCACGCCACTCTCAATGCGCGCCAGATTCAGCATGCTGTTGACCAGGCGCGTCAAGCGATCGATCTGATCGTTAATGAAACCGTAAAGCTCTGCTGCTTCCTCCGGTTCACAATCGCCGTCGAGCAGCATTTCAATGTAAGCTTTGATTCCCGACATCGGGGTTTTCAGTTCGTGCGCGACAGAAGAGACGAATTCTGCATGTTGTGTTTTCTCATCCGTTTCTTCGCCGATGTTTTCGACCACAACCACGGTTCCCAGGCTGACCTGATTTTCATCGCTCAGATTTGTCGCAACAGCACGGTACTGGGTAGAGACACCGTTGCTGGTAAATTCGAATTCAGTACGTCTGCGAAATGTCGCTTCTTTTCGTTCGATGGTTTTTGCCAGCAGTTTTGCCAGTGCCGGAATGACTGTTTTTTCAACGACGGGTTTGCCCAGCGAGAGACTGGAGTCACAACTCGCGTAGTCCTGGTCGGTTCCGGTGAGCAGAAAAGCGCTGGCAGCCTGATTGGTAAATTCCAGTTCGTGTTTCGCGTCGAAGATCAGAACGCCGGTTTCCAGGTTATCGAGGACCGATTCGACCAGTGCTTCTTTTTTCAGCAGGGAATTCACCCGGGCTTTGAGCATGGTTTTGACCTGATTGGTCGAGGTCAACTCCGAATCGGAGTCTTCCATTTTGCGGATCGCTTCTGCGAAAACTTTTCCATAGAAGTTCTTGCGCTGAAAATCGGGGCGCTTGAGATCAGGATTTCTGAGACAGGCAGTGATCTGCTGCTGATCGTTTTTGATGCATTTTATCAACCAGGCCCAGCACGCCAGTGAAGCGGTTAAGGCGATTACCAGAGCAGAGCCCGGGTTGACCGTCTGGCTGATGACCAGCAGGTTGTCTACACAACTCACTGTCAGCAGGAGCAGTATCAGAAACCAGTATTTGCCAGAAAGATTCATAGCCGGTTCTTTCTCAGTCGAATGGATTCTACTGAAAAACGTGTTTCACATTAAAAGTTCCGAGACGAGTTGTACTTCCCCGATAGCAACACGCGCATCAGGGAGGTAACTCACTTTTTAAATCTAGGTTACAATCTGCCGATTGTCCAATTTCGGAATCGAGAATGTGATTGGCACATGAATATGTGTAAATGCGGTCACATAGCGAGGTTACCGAACAGAGGGCTGGTCTGTCGGAATTAAAGCAGCGACTTCCAGCAGGGTCTCGTCGGTCGGCCATTTTTTACGGGCTGTAGCGATAATGTCTTTTGCGCTGGTACTCTGGCCCCGGTTTATTGCGCATAATCCGCGTAATATTTCTACATGGATTAACTGGTGCTGATGTTTCTCTGAAATTTCATCAAACAGCGTTTGTGCTTTTTCCAGGTTGCCAATCTGCAAAGCAGCGTCGCCAAACGCAATCATTTCTGCCAGTGACAACGATTCGGGATCTTTTTTCTGGCAGGTGGAGAACTCATCGAAAGCTGCTGTGAAGTTACCCGAATAATACAGGCAACGTGCCTTCTGTTTTCGCCAGACATGGTTGTCGGGGAAATGATTGACGACCATGGTGTAATAGACGCAGGCCTGTTTCCACTGCTGACTGGCTTCACAGATCCGCCCCAGGGCAATCGGTAAGCGGCGACTTCCGGGAGTCGTGTGGAGTGCTTTCAACAGGACTTTTTGAGCTTCCTCCGTCCTGCCTGCCTGTTCATAAAAGGCGGCCAGTTTGAGGGCATAGTTTTCGTCATGCGGTTTTAATTCGATCGCACGATTCAGACAGGCGATCCCTTCCTGGGTCTGCCCCGCCTGAAAGAACAAGGTTCCGATGGCACTCTGCTTTTCAGAATCATGAGGACTGGCTGCCCGAATGGACCGCAACGACTGCAGGAACTGGTCACGGTCTCCCATGTCATATGAAAGCTGGGCTTCGATTTCAAAGGTGCCGATATGTCCGGGATCGATTTCCCGCGCCGAGGCCAGCAGCACTTTGGCGCGTTTCAGTTCTCCCTGCGAATATTGTTCGAGCGCCTGCTGTACGAGATTGTTTGCCTGCCTGTTGTAAGGCGAAGCGGACTGGCTTTGAACAGGTTCCTGGTCCAGCGGTTCTGCCGCTTTCTGGATAGAACCCACTTCCGGCAGAAATTCCAGACTGGAGACCGGCACGTTCTGACAGCCACAACACAACAGCCCCGCTGTGCAGCAGATCATTCCAAGATATTGGGAGAGCCTGCAGTGACGTCGAACCATGCTCAGGGGGCTCCTTCCAGAGTGGGAGCATGAACTTCCGGACCAGAGACGGGCGGTAACCCGAGCATTTCCCGATTTCGATTGATCAACGCCTGTTCGATGTAGTTTTTCAGCTGAATGGCTTCGATATTGTTTTTGTCGAGACGAACGGCAATTTTGATCTGTTCTTTTGCTTTGGGCAGATTCCCGATTCGCAGGTATTTCTTTGCCCGGTCAATGTGTGACTGCACGATGCGTACCTGATTGATGGGCAGGAAGCTCTCCTTGAAGTTATCGAGGCGTTCGGCTCCTTCGTGTTCCAGTATTTCCCCTTCGATCCGCGCGGGTTCTTCTCGAACGATTCGCGGTGTGATTAACACGATTAATTCGTTGCGAGTGTTGATTTCACGCTGATGCCGAAACGCATTGCCGATGACAGGAATTGCGCCAAGGAACGGAACCTGGTTCCGAGTGTTTGAGACACGTTCCTCGATCAGGCCGCCGATGACAACGGTATGTCCATCGCGGACCATAACGTTGGTTGTGACCTCGGTAGTTTGCAGGTCAGGTAGATTGGTACTGGGGTTGATCCTGGCAGAGCTGCGTTCCGGGTGCACTTCCATGCGGATCTGACCATCGGGAGTAATAAATGGCCGCAGGTTTAATACAATCCCCGAGTCCAGAAAGTTGACGTTCTGAATGGATGTGTTCCCGTTTTGGGTGACTGTGGAATAACTCGTACGGTCACCAATAATCAGCTCGGCTTTCTGTTTATTTAATGCCCGCAGTTGTGGTGACGCGATCAGATTGGTCTCCGTCACATCCTCCAGCGCTTCAATAAAACCGCTGATATCTCCGTGCAGGAAGCCGTATTTCAGGCCTGCCAGATCAGCAATAAACTGTCCGGTAGGTGGTACGATTGACGTAGAACCCGAGCCGGGAAACCCGCTGGAATTATTGAGCGTATTTCCGTTTCCATCGACGAGCAGACTTTTGTTGCTGTCGCCCAGCATGGCAAAATTCACGCCGAATTTCATATCGTCGTTCAGGGTGACGCTGAGAATCATCGCTTCGATCACCACCTGCATCGGAGGAATATCCATCTTTTCCAGCAGACGATCGACCTCTTCCAGAATTTCCGGATAATCGCGTACAAGAATCGAGTCTGTCTGGGCATAGGAGTCGCCACCTGCGCTGGTGGGATCCGGTGCGATGCCGACCTCACTGGGCGACGTCAATGAAACGATGCCGATATTTTCCGTCAGGATCGGCGTGATCAGATTCTGTAATTCTTTCGCACTGATATAAAAGGGGCTGTAAAGCTTGGTGACGACTTTGCGGCTGGATTTCTTTTTCTGCTCCAGCTGTGCCTGGGTCATCACATATACGAATTCTCCCTCTTTTTCAAAGGCTAAATCACGAGAACGCAGAATGGCATCCAGCGCCTGAGCCGGGGTGACATTTTTCAGGTTGGCTGAAATCGTGCCTGTAACGCCCTGCCCGGTCAGGATATTCATTCCGGAAAGTTCTCCCAGCATATCCAGGACCTGCATGATTTCGGCATCCTGAATCTGAAGTGAGAATGTTTCGCCTTGATCATGATTGGGGCTGATTTTCAGCAGCGGTTTTTTCTTAGTCGAGTCGGCAGGTTCTGCTGCAGGAGCTTCGATGACGGGCGTTTCCGCTTTCTTTTCTGCGGGAGCGCCCGGATCTTTGCTTTGCATGCCGTCCAGTTTACGTTCCAGATCCCGCAGCTGATTCATCTGCTGCATCTGTTGCAGCAGTTTCGTAGCCTCTTCGAGGCGATCCGTATTCTGAGCCAGTTCCATGTTGGAC
>TARA_R100001132_G_scaffold26245_1_pt1 | contig 34952 bp, 27 predicted proteins | sample TARA_R100001132 | Tara Oceans TARA_R100001132 (sample SAMEA2621247) | marine metagenome | biome: marine biome (ENVO:00000447); feature: mesopelagic zone (ENVO:00000213); material: "saline water (ENVO:00002010), including plankton (ENVO:xxxxxxxx)" | depth 800 m | reverse complement strand
CCGCGTGCATTACGGATATCGGCGGTTACATATCCTGCTTTCGCGAGAAGGTTGGCACGTCAATCACAAACTGGTGTACTGGCTCTATATCGAAGAAGGCCTGCAAATGCGTCGAAAACGCCCCCGGCGGAATCGAAGCTGCCAAATTCGAAAAACACGGCAACAAGCCAGTCGCACCAATGAGAGTTGGAGCATGGACTTCATGGCCGATCAGCTGTTTAACGGGCAGCGGTTCCGGCTGTTGACGTTAGTCGATAACTTTAGTCGTGAGAGTCTGGTCATTCAGGTGGGAACACGGCTAACTGGAGATGATGTGGTGGCGGCTCTGGATCGTGTCAAAGAGGCTCGAGGCTGTCCCCAGTCAATCCGTGTGGATAACGGCCCCGAGTTCATTTCAAAGAGTCTGGACTGGTGGGCTTACTTCAACAACGTGACTCTGGATTTCAGTCGACTGGGAAAACCAACCGACAATGCGTATATTGAATCGTTCAATGGGCGAGTTCGCCAGGAGTGTTTAAACCAGCATTGGTTTTTAAGCCTGGAAGACGCTCAGGAACAAATCGACCAGTGGCGGCTGGACTACAACGAAAACCGCCCACACAGCTCACTGGGAAATCAGACCCCGGTAGAGTTCGCGAAAAAGTCATCCCTGGCGCGCCAGGGATGACTTTAACTTGGATCTCTAACATTCCAACTGGTACAAGGTTGGGGGCAAGGTCATGGTACTTACTACGTTCTTTACCCGTGCAATTAATAGAAAAGTCAATGTAGAAAACCTATCGTTAATTCAGTCATAATTGGTTCAATATAGCCTGGCGTAAATCCATCTTGAATAAAGTTGGTACCCGCGTTTAATACCACTACACGATAACTCTGAGTGCGATTCTCCTCTTTCTGTGATTTTTCGTGGCGAAGAGTGCCGTCTAAATTAGCCCCGATATCTTCTCACCGGTTCCAAAGTAGATCTGGTCAATGTGAAATAATACCCGTGGTATTGCTCAAAATAGAAAGGGAGCAGTTTTTAGATCATTTTCACGGAATCCAGTTTGGACAATAAAACCTGAGGTGCTAAATCAAGCATCGTTGATGCAAAATAGAAAAATAATTTCTACCGTACGAGGACATTGTTCAATAGTACGGGTTCGACGATCTCAACATCGGTCGCGTTATAGTTCACGCAACTGTCGTCGACAGGCATGGTAATCATTCCTTGCGAAGTTTTCTGACTAGCACAAAGACTTTTGTTCACACGCATTCCAGGTGTAACCGAGATGGGAAAGTTCAAACCAATTGTGAAATATTACATTCAGGGTTTTTGTTAAAGACCGTAGCGATGGAAAATCGTTCAAAGGGATTGCTGACCAACCGTTTCAGTTTTGGATTTTATCAGCTTAGATTGTAAATAGCAGTTCTTAAATCAGATAGAATAGATCTGCATATTGGCACGCGAATTGCCCTTGGATAAGGGGAGTTATTCGAACTTTACTTTTAGACAGAGCAGTACAGAAATCAGTTGAAGATGTTATGTCGAACTCAATACTATAAACAACACAATACTCCAAAGCCGAAGTAACGGCATTAACGGGCTACTTCATGGAACATTCCGACGAGAACTCATCAGAGTATAAAAAGAACAGCCTGACTTTGACTGGTGCTGTTGCGATGGGCACGGGCGTGATGATCGGTGCTGGTATTTTTGCCCTGACCGGACAAGTTGCTGAGCTAGCGAAACAATGGTTCCCGCTCGCATTTCTGGTAGCAGCAATCGTGGCATCTTTCAGTGCTTATTCTTATGTAAAAATGGCACACGCCTATCCATCCGCGGGTGGCATCGCCATGTTTCTTGAGAAGGCTTACGGTAAAACAGCGCTAACAGGTGCATTTGCGCTGCTGATGTACTTTTCCATGATCATCAATGAGAGCTTGGTCGCGAAGACCTTTGGTACGTACACACTGCAACTCTTCAACGTCGGCGAAAATGAATGGTTAGTGGTCGCTCTCGGAGTCGGTTTGCTTGCATTCGCTTTTTTCGTGAATATCTTGAGTAACGAATTCATAGAAAAGCTATCCTTTTTCACTGCATTTATCAAAATTGGCGGGATTGCTCTCTTTGCAATCGGGGGATTGTGGGCTTCCGGTTTTTCATTCGAAAATAGTTCGTCTAATCAAACCGGTGCGGGACCGGGAGAGTTTCTGGGAGCTGTGGCGCTCGCAATTCTGGCCTACAAAGGATTTACTACTATTACAAATAGCGGTGGCGAACTTAAAAATCCTCATAAAAATGTAGGACGAGCCATCATCATCTCGATTGCCCTCTGTCTAGTTCTATATATGCTTGTGACGCTGGCTGTGGGGGGAAGTCTGACGGTCGACGAGATCATTAAAGCGAAAGATTATTCTCTTGCAGAAGCCGCTCGGCCTGCTTTTGGAGATTATGGCGTATGGTTTACTGTATTGTTTGCGATTGTCGCCACGGTTTCCGGTGTGATTGCCAGCGTCTTTGCGGTTTCTCGTATGCTGGCTATGCTCACAGACATGAAGTTAGTACCGCACTCACATTTTGGAATGCCAGGTAGCATCCAAAAACACACATTGGTGTATACCGTTGTGATGGCAATGTTATTAACGGTTTTTTTTGATTTAAGTCGTATCGCCTCGCTCGGTGCCATCTTTTATCTCATCATGGATATCGCCATCCATTGGGGAGTATTTTATCACCTCCGCAAAGAGGTGAAGGCCAGTAGTCTTGTCTTAATCACGGCAATGATATTGGACGTTGTCATTTTAGGAGCGTTTCTGGTAGTTAAAGCCCAGACGGATATGCTGGTAATCTATGTTTCTCTTGTCGGTTTAATCTTAATTTTCCTGGGTGAGTGGCTATTTCTTCACAAAAACCAAACAGGCGACTAACGACGCCATGCGCAGCCGAAAAGCTTGATAATTTCCAGCATCTCTCCTGGTTTGTACTCTACATAGAAATTACCCCTTGACTCCGTACCTTGGTACGGAGTTTATAATGTTTCCAGGAGATGCATATGAGCAAGTTGACAATAGGACGAGTCGCACAGAGTTCGGGAGTTGGTGTTGAGACGGTGCGATTTTATGAACGAAAGGGGCTGATCGAACAGCCTATAGCTCAGGCCACATTTCGGGAGTATCCGCCAGAGGTAATAGAAAGAATCCAGTTTATCAAACGAGCACAGCAGCTCGGGTTCACTCTCGCAGAAGTGAAACAGTTGTTGGGTTTTGCACATAAACCCTCGTCATCAAAACAAGAGGTCAAGCAGCTGGCCGGCCGTAAATTGATTGAAATCAGACATAAAATAGAAGACCTACAACGTCTCGAATCAACCTTGGCGTCGTTGCATGAGAAGTGCAGTGGGCGTGGTACTCTGTCAGGTTGCCCTATTATCGAATCAATTATCTCACCTGATAAATATTCCTGTCACACATAGAATGCGGAGAATTAAAAATGACTATAGTTAAGCAAGTAGATCAACTTCAAGAGGTGACTGTCTCTACAAACATGAAGTGCAGTTCCTGCTTAGAAAAATTACGGCCAGTCCTGGATCAGAACTCTGAGATTGTTGAGTGGGAAGCAGACCTGTCAAATGAACTCAAAACTGTAACAGCAAAAATGCACGGCACTACCCCTCGTGAGAAACTAGTCGAGGCTGTGAAGGGAGCTGGATTCGAAGCAAAGATAACTGAAAATCAGGAGGCCGTTGAGGGTATTCCCGAAGAACGGCAGAGTCATTTAACCAATGAGAAACAGGGGGTAAAAATCAGCACTTATAAGCCCTTGCTTCTCGTCATCTTTTACGTCTGTGGTGCGGCAGTAATTTTGACATCTGCACAAGAAGTGGGATGGGTTTGGGAAAACTTCATGCGTTTCTTTATGGGTTTCTTCTTTTTAGGTTTTGCCTTCTTTAAGCTGCTTGATGTAAGTAAGTTTGCCGACGCCTTCGCGACTTATGATATTGTGGCAAAACGGTCACGTCTCTACGCGTTGCTATACCCGTTTCTTGAATTTTCGCTTGGGATGGCATTTATAATGGGTTGGTTACCGGCTTTAGTAAATACTGTCACACTTGTCGTGATGGGAGTCGGATTAATTGGCGTCATTAAAGCTGTAAGAAAACGCCAGGTGATTCAATGCGCCTGTCTGGGAACAGTGTTTAATCTGCCAATGTCTGCGGTTACCATCATCGAAAATAGTACGATGATCCTCATGGCTCTTTTTATGCTTTTTAGAGATTTGTAAAATGAAAGTTCAGACTGTAGTTAGCGATGATCGAAGTTTTTGTCGGGATCACAGTTAAGCAGAAAAATAATCCCCTCTATCTATTCCCAACAAGAATTTGGCTAAAATGCCATATACCGCCGTAACTTAAATCAACTTTGTGCTCTTGGTTTTGCTGCGAGATTTTCAACCTATGAGATCATCTTCCGTTCCCTAGCAAGATATTCAGACTGCTTACGACAGTTGTATATTATTGATTGACGGAATGAGTTTTTTACATATGTCTCATTTCTCCTAAAAGTGAAAGTTTCGGTGAAGTACTGAGGTCGGTATGGCATCAAAAGGATATGGAACGCGGTTAAATAGCGATCAACGCGGTTAAACAGTGATCGCTATTTAACCTGTGAATATCTCCATTTATTACAGTTCATTAGCTACGAGGAGAATGTCATGTTGCTCAAATCACTTTCTGCTAGCATACTTGCCCTTGGTCTGCTGAGTCCGCCTCCCTCGTCTGGGTTACCGGAATCATTGATCCAGCCAGTGTCGAATACAGCTCAAGTTGAAGTCCAGACCGAAGAAACGGCCAGCCCAATCTGTTGTTTAAAGCGTGCCTACTGCTGCAGCATTCGCAGAAGCTGCTGCCGTGGAAGGTAGGCTATATCAAGCGACAGGTAGTCAATGACCGTATTCGAGGGATTATGTTTTCAAGAGAGGAAACTCAGTGAATATTTCGGTATCTCCAATGCGACGGCTAGCCACTTGTGGCCGGTATCGACAAGAATCGACACAGAGTTGCTCAAGTTTGCTTAAAGAGAAAACTGAAATGAACCATGATTCTAATCAGTTCGATACGACGCATTCGCTGGACGAGTCGTCTAACTCGTCAAATTGCTGCCTCGCCACCATTGCGAGGCAGCGATTGCATTCAAGTGGGTATGCCTTGCTCAAATTAGTTCAGTGCGAGCAAAAAAACGGCGTTATTGTAATTCGAGGGACTGTTTCGAGCTATTTTCTGAAGCAAATCGCTCAGGAACAGCTTCGTTCGATACAGGGTATGACTCATATTGTCAACGAGCTTGTAGTGCAGAAGGAGTTATAGCAACAGTCTGCATTCATGATAGTACGGTAAAACAGTCTTTCTACCGGGTGAATTGATAGATGAATAAGATAAATCGACCAGCTGTTGCTTACTTTTCGATGGAGATTGCGCTTCACCCAGACATGCCGACATACAGTGGCGGTCTTGGAATGCTGGCAGGCGATACGCTCCGAGCCGCTGCTGATCTCGGCATCTCAATGATCGCCGTTACGCTGTTGCATCGCCAGGGGTACTTTTCACAGAGCTTAGATGCGTCCGGATGGCAGCATGAAGGTCCAATTCCATGGAATATTGAGCGATATTGTCACGAGCTACCAATACGAACCGACGTGACCATCGAAGGTCGTCACATGCAACTGCGCGCCTGGAAGTACGAGGTGACCGGATGCGGCAGACATGTGATTCCGGTTCTCTTGCTGGATACTGATTTGGAAGAAAACTCGGACTGGGATCGTACCTTGACTAACAATCTTTATGGTGGCGACAGTCATTACCGACTTTGCCAAGAAGTCGTGCTGGGAGTAGGTGGCGTACGTGTGTTACGTGCGCTCGGCTACAATGATGTCGCACGTTTTCATATGAACGAAGGGCACGCGGCCCTGCTGGGGCTTGAATTACTCGATGAAAGCGCGAAGTCGGCTGGTCGTAGCACCTTTAACACCGAAGATGTGCAAACGGTCCGTCGTAACTGCATTTTCACGACTCATACTCCGGTTTCTGCGGGACATGACAGGTTTCCAATAGATCAAGTCCAGCGTACGCTTGGTCGATCCGATCTCTTTGATAATCACGAAGTGTTTTGCTGTGCCGGCGAATTGAACATGACCTATCTTGCACTCAATCTCAGCCATTATGTCAACGGCGTCGCGAAGAAGCACGGCGAGGTTTCAAGAAAAATGCTTGTGCCACGAGACATTGACCATCACTACACGATTGACCACATCACCAATGGGGGCCATTTAGGGACGTGGGCCACACCTTCATTCGCAAATCTTTTTGATCGCTTCCTACCCGGCTGGCGCGAAGACAACGCCAGCCTTCGTGGTGTGTTGTCAATTCCGGCTGCTGAAGTTTGGAAGGCGCATCAAGCAGCCAAGCAGAATCTCATTGATGAGATCAATGTGCGTACGCAAGCCTCTTTCGATATCAAAACTTTCACACTCGGTTTTGCGCGTCGTGCTACGGCCTACAAAAGAGCGAATCTGTTGCTGCACGATACGATTCGACTGAGGAATTTGGCGGAGCAGACAGGGAGAGTACAGATTGTATTTGCTGGAAAAGCTCATCCACACGACAAGCAAGGTAAGCAATTGATTCAGGAGATAATGCGGCTGAAGGACACGATACTTCCCGAGGTAAAAATTGTTTATCTCGAAAATTACGATTGGGATTTGGCACGGTTCATCACCTCTGGCGTTGACGTCTGGCTCAATACGCCGCAGCCACCATTGGAAGCTTCAGGCACCAGTGGTATGAAAGCAGCCCTGAATGGTGTCCCAAGCCTAAGTATACTTGACGGATGGTGGATTGAGGGTTGTATAGAAGACGTAACTGGTTGGGCAATTGGTGATGCCAAATCCTCAGATATGGGAGAGGCTGATTGCTCCGCTCGAGATGGGAATTTACTTTACGAAAAGCTCCAAAATGTCGTGATACCGCTGTATTATGAACAAAGAGATGCTTGGTTGAGAATTATGTCTCATACGATTGCATTGAATGCACCCTACTTCAACACACAGCGAATGATACAACAATACGTATTGAAGGCTTACTACGAGTAGAAATCGCCTGGGCTCTCCATGGTTGATCGCCAGCCTAACCTTATGGTGTATCAAAATTTATTAGTTGAGTTGTGAGGTGATGGGTGAAACTGATCAAAAAATTAGAGTTCAAAGAAGAATCGGTGTCAGAGAAGCATCAAATCTGGAAACAGACATTGTTACTACCACGAAACTGAAAGGAAATAGCCATGACAAAAATTAATACATTGGTCCAAGCGCTTCTGGATATTAGCAAGTCTCGTCGAAGTATCCTAGTCCCCATTTTGTTGTTAGCTTTCATACTCGCGATAACACCAGTTCCATTTGCCATGTCGCTGGATGCAGCACCTGCCAATGAGGGAGTCGATATTCGTTTCTTCCAAAAGAAATTGGAACTTGCCAAACATGACTTGAAGACGGCGGTGAAAGCCAATCAACGAGTTCCTAATCTGACTTCAAAGCTGATGATGATTCGGTTGCAGAATCAGGTCGACTATATGGAAACGCTGCTCAAACGCGCAACGGCAAAAACAGACCATGACTTGCATACTACCCATCTTCAAAACGTGGAGAATGATGTGACACTTGCAGAGCAGCAATTGGTGTGGGCCAAAGATGTCAACCAACATCAAGAAGGACTCGTCAGTGATGACGAGGTAAAACGTTTGCAACTTTCGGTAGACCTCGCTCGGTTGGCTTTGGAGCGAGCAAAGCAACCTAAGATTAAAGCGGATCCTCTACATCACCTGCAGTGGCAAATTGATCGTTTGCGATCAGAACTGCTTAATCTTCAAGTTGAATTCGAGCGAGTTCGGTAGGGACACTAAAAAAGGATTGCCAATGTTACACAGCACTATTCAAGCAATCTGCCGACATTGCGGAACTTCAGTCGTGAATGTTGTTGACTCAAGTGCCTCAATTAGGGGGCCGGAGTGGGAAACGTCCGAAGGAACACCCTCTCCCCTTGGCGTTACATGGTTAGAGTCAGAGCAGGGATATAACTTTGCAATTGATACTGTTAACGCCTCAAAAGTTACTCTGCTGTTGTACCTAGGAAATGAATTACGTGTTCCATGTTACTCACTTCAGCTTGATCCATTCAAAAACAAGTCTGGACCAGTCTGGCATTGTCGCGTGCCCATCTCAGAAGCTGGCGATGCGGTATACTATGCATACCAAATTGACGGACCGGCGGCCAAAGTGACCGACACATGGCATGCGTTTGATCCCGAGAAGGTATTGCTCGATCCCTACGCACGAAGCGTCTTCTTCCCGGCGAAATTCAAGCGTGATGCGGCCAGGCTTCCCGGACCCAATGGAGGTTCTGCACCGCTGGGCCGTCTTGACGTTTGCCGATGTCCGTTTGATTGGGGAAATGAACAACGGCTACGTCATGGAACCGATTTAGTGATCTATGAAATGCATGTTCGTGGCTTCACACAACATCCAAGCTCCGGCATAACTGATGACGCTCGGGGAACCTTTGCAGGAGTCATCGAGAAAATCCCCTATCTTAAAGAGCTTGGGATAACCGCCATCGAATTGATGCCGGTTTTTCAATTCGACCCATCAGATGAAAACTATTGGGGCTACATGCCCCTGAATTTCTTCTCACCTCACCATGAATATTCAACGAACCAATCTTCATGCGAGCAGCACAGCCAGTTTCGTGAGATGGTCCGTGAGTTACATAAGGCTGGAATTGAAGTGATTCTGGATGTGGTCTATAACCATACTTGCGAGGGAGACGATCAAGGACCAACTTACAGTTATCGCGGAATTGACAACGCAACTTACTATATTGCATCGGCTAACTTGAAATCACCCTATGCAAATTTTAGTGGCACAGGCAATACTTTAAACACATCATCTCCTACGGTCCGTCGTTTGATCGTGGATAGCTTGCGCTATTGGGCAAAGGAGATGCATGTCGATGGTTTTCGATTTGATCTGGCCTCAGTATTTTCACGAACATCGGATGGAAGTATCGATTTAAGTCAACCACCTCTTTTTGACCAGATCGCCGGCGATCCGGATTTAGCCAACGTTCGCTTAATCGCTGAACCATGGGATGCTTCGGGTTTGTATCAACTTGGCGCATCCTTTCCAGGGCGTACCTGGATGCAGTGGAATGCTCGGTTTCGTGATACAGCGCAGCAGTTTATACGAGGAGATTGTGGACTGGTTCCCGATCTGATGACGCGTTTATATGGAAGTAGCGACTTATTTCCTGATGATACAGTCCATGCATTTCGTCCCTTTCAAAGTGTGAACTATGTTGCATCGCATGATGGTTTTACGATGTATGACCTCGTTTCGTATAATCATAAACACAACCATGTAAACAGCCAAAACAATCACGATGGGCCGAATGAGTTTAGCTGGAATAGCGGCTGGGAAGGCGTTGAACAAGTGCCTCAAGAGGTCGTCAACTTACGCAAACGACAGACCAAAAACTTTTGCTGTTTGCTCATGCTGGCGAATGGCAGCCCCATGTTTCGTATGGGTGATGAGTTTATGCAAACGCAAAGTGGTAACAACAATCCTTACAATCAAGATAACGAAATAAGTTGGCTCGATTGGCGGCGATTTGAAGAAAACCAAGAGGTGTTCTACTTTTTCAAACGAATGATTGCGTTCCGTAAATCGCATTCTTTGCTTGGACACTCCACCTTTTGGCGTGACGACATTCAATGGTTTGGCGCAGAACAACCAGAAGTCAATATGTCAGCTGATTCTCAAGTCCTGGCTTATTGCTTACGTGGCACGTCCACTAATGACCGTGATCTTTATGTGATGATCAACGGCTCAACTAAGCCACGTTTATTTTCTATTCACGCAGAAACAGAGAGTGTCTGGAACCGTGTTATTGACACTTCACTCCCCAGTCCGATTGATATTGTGGATCCCGAGGCAGAAATCCCTTTTGAAAAGGACTCTTATCGGGTCAATCAGCGTAGCATTGTTGTGTTAGCACAATCGACTGTGGCGATATCATCAAACTCCGTGCAAATTTTGTAACAACATTTAACTGAGAGAAATACCATGTCGAGTTCCCTCTCTACACAAGAATTGAATTGCATCGATGCCTATTGGCGAGCGGCAAATTATTTATCGATCGGCCAGATTTATCTATTTAACAATCCGCTACTAAAAAAACCGTTATGCAAAGAACATATCAAACCTCGCTTGCTTGGACATTGGGGAACGACGCCGGGGTTAAATTTTATCTACGTGCATCTAAACCGGATCATCAAACAGCACAATCTCAACATGATGTTCATCACAGGGCCAGGACATGGGGGGCCAGGGCTGGTAGCGAATACCTATTTGGAAGGAACTTATACCGAACATTATCCGAATATCACGCAAGATGAAGCGGGAATGAAGCGACTGTTTAAACAGTTTAGTTTTCCCGGTGGTATCCCCAGCCACGTAGCCCCCGAGACGCCCGGCAGTATCCACGAAGGTGGTGAATTGGGTTATGCATTATCGCACGCTTATGGGGCAGCATTCGATAATCCAGACCTGATCGTGGCCTGTGTGATTGGTGATGGCGAGGCAGAAACAGGTCCACTCGCCACAAGCTGGCATTCCAACAAGTTCCTGAATCCAGAGCGTGACGGAGTTGTTTTGCCGATCCTGCATTTGAACGGTTACAAAATCGCGAATCCAACTGTTTTGGCCCGTATCAGTCATGAGGAACTGGATCATCTTATGCGAGGTTACGGATACAATCCGTATTATGTCGAAGGTCACGATCCCCAAGAGATGCACCAGCTTATGGCTGCGACAATGGATCAAGTCACTCAAGAGATTCAACATATTCAATCCAATGCGCGACAGGACCAGGATTCCACTCGTCCCCTCTGGCCGATGATTGTACTGCGAACGCCCAAAGGTTGGACCTGCCCCAAGGAAGTCGATGGTCTACCGGTTGAAGACAGTTGGCGTAGCCACCAGGTACCTTTAGGACAGATGCACGAGAATCCGGATCACTTGAAGTTACTAGAACAGTGGATGCAGAGTTACAAGCCTGAGCAATTGTTTGATGAGAGTGGTTGTCTCAGAACGGAGATCGCAGATCTTGCGCCGAGAGGCGAGCGGCGGATGGGAGCAAACCTACATGCAAATGGCGGGGTACTGTTGAAGAGCTTGCGACTTCCTGACTTTAGAGACTATGCCGTTGAGGTCTCGTATCCGGGAAGTGTCACAGCCGAAGCAACGCGCGTGCAAGGCAAGTTTATCCGTGATGTGATGAATCTCAATCTTGAGTCACAAAACTTTCGCATCTTCAGTCCAGATGAGAACGCCTCAAATCGCTGGGCAGACGTATTTGATGTCGCAGAACGTAGTTTTATGGGCGAGATATTGCCCACTGATGATCACCTTTCACCAAACGGCCGTGTGATGGAAATGCTTTCCGAGCACCAGTGCCAGGGTTGGTTGGAAGGCTATCTGCTGACTGGGCGGCATGGTTTTTTCAATTGCTACGAGGCGTTCATCCACATTATCGATTCGATGTTTAACCAGCACGCGAAGTGGCTCAAGGTCTCCAAGGAAATTCCCTGGCGGCGACCTATCGCATCCCTTAACTATTTGTTGTCATCACACGTCTGGCGGCAGGATCACAACGGATTTAGTCATCAAGATCCCGGTTTCATCGACCATGTTGTTAACAAAAAAGCTGAGATCATTCGTGTCTATCTGCCACCAGATGCAAACTGTCTGCTCTCCGTCACAGACCATTGCCTGCGTAGTCGTGATTATGTAAACGTGATTGTAGCTGGTAAACAACCCTCGCCACAGTGGCTCTCGATGGATCAAGCTATCAAGCATACGACGGCGGGAATCAGTATTTGGGATTGGGCGAGTAGTGACCAGGGAAGCGAACCCGATGTTGTTTTAGGGTGTTGTGGCGATGTACCCACACTCGAAACGTTGGCCGCCGTCGATATCCTTCGTCAAGAATTACCTGTGTTGAAGGTACGCGTGATTAACGTCGTCAATTTGATGAAGCTCCAATCTCCCCGGGAACATCCACATGCACTCTCTGATAAGGACTTCGATAGTCTGTTTACGACCGACAAACCTATCATCTTTGCGTTCCATGGCTATCCTTGGTTGATCCATCGATTAACGTATCGCAGAACGAATCACAAAAATCTTCATGTTCGCGGTTACAAAGAAGAAGGGACAACAACCACACCGTTTGACATGGTTGTTCTGAATGATCTCGACCGCTTTCATCTTGTTCAAGATGTAATCGACCGTGTGCCGAATCTCGGCGCTAAAGCAGCCTACTTAAAACAAGCCGTTCGAGACAAACTAATCGAACACAAACATTACATCTCCGAATATGGTGAAGATATGCCGGAAGTTCAAAACTGGACTTGGCCGGGAGGGGAACAGTGAGGTTGATTCAATGTCGATTCTCGTGCTGAATGCCGGATCTAGTACGCTCAAATTCGCTCTGTTCGATGAACTGGCTCACGAACAACTTGCCAGAGGTGTGATAGATTGGCAAACTCAATCTGAAAAAGTCATATTAGAATTACAAACTCAAGCAGCGAGTCAAACGCAATCTCATTCGGATATTTCGAATAATCATGAGGCCGTTAAATGGATTCTGCATGTGTTGGCAGACATCAACCTGGGCGAATCGATTCGAGCTGTCGGTCATCGCATCGTTCACGGCGGTACATATTTCTGCCAGCCAACGCTCATTAACGAACAGGTTCTTCAATCGTTAGAACAAGTCTCCAAACTCGCCCCGCTACACAATCCACCAGCATTGATGACGATTAAAGCAGCACAAAAATATCTTCCAGAAGCTATGCATGTCGCTGTGTTTGATACTGCTTTTTTTGCTGATTTGCCGCCGAGTGCTTATGTTTATCCAATCCCTTACGAATGGTATGAACAATACGGTATTCGTCGATTTGGCTTTCACGGGATCAGCCATCAATACTGTTCGACACGTGCCGCAGAAGTGCTTGGTCGGCAATACGACGATTCTCTTCGATTGGTAATATGTCATCTAGGCAACGGCTGCTCTGCGACTGCCGTGCATGGCGGACGCCCTTTGGCTACAACGATGGGGTTCACACCGCTGGAAGGGTTAATGATGGGTACCCGCAGCGGCTCGATCGATCCTGGAATCTTGATTTACTTGATGAAACAAAAAGACTTCGATCCTGAGCAGCTCGATCAAAGTTTGAATCATCAATCTGGTTTGCTTGGAGTGTCGGGAATTTCCTCTGACTTTCGCCAAATTGAACAGGCATCCCAAGCCAAAAACGAACGCGCTCAACTGGCGATGAAATTGTTTACAGAGCGAATCCAGTCAACCATTGGTTCTCTTGCGGTTTTGCTGGGAGGCATCGATGGCTTAGTCTTTACTGCCGGTATCGGTGAACATTCTCCGCTGTTGCGAAGCTGCGTATGTGACAAACTACCATTTCTTGGGCTGAAACTTGACGAGGTCAAAAATCAAAGTGCTCATGCGGATTGTGATCTCGCAACAATCCAGTCAGCAGGTCGCATTTTACTCATTCAAACTCGCGAAGAACACATGATCGCACGCGAAACAGAACGACTCTTAGAATTATCTCAGTCCAGATAGGCAGATGAACATGATCGTATTAAAGGGTTCTAATATAAATGAACATTTTGAGGTAGTTTGTCACTGGATATAGCGAGTTATGAAACGACAGCAAACGATTCCCGATGATTCATTACATCGGGAATCGCTTTTGCCGACGATCTTTCCTCACTCAATTGAGTGGACAACACTTGGGGCAAGGAAGTTCCTCACCCGTGATTGGGCAGACAAAATCGGCACTGTTGCTTTGAGTGTCAGCGTTGGCGCGCACATCAGTATAGACTAAACCACCAACCCCCAAAGGTAATGCAATTAACGCCGCCCACAACCATTTATTTCTCATGACAACCTCCATTTTACAAAGCGTTCGACCATCTGGCAGGCTACATACCTGCAAACAGACGAACAGAGTTAATTGTTTTCAACTGCTTTTGGAATTTTGCCGGTATAACCGGCGGTTTGTATTGCATTCAGGATGTCTTCATTTGGAAAACTACAGCATGATTCTGTAGCGATGTTTGCATATTTCCCGGTATAGTCCACTTTTACTGCTAACACTCCCGGCACATCCATAATCGACTTCTCAGCAATCGCAGCACAACCTTCGCAGTGCATTCCTTCGATGGCTACGAAGGTCGTTTTGATGAGTGGGTTACTTGATGTGATTACCTCGTCGCTTTCTCTCCTGGCCAAGATGAAACCTATGTAATTTGGGAACAACATAAACACAACGGCAACAACCGTCACGGCCCACAACATGATTTTGTTCATGGACATCATATTAAATCGATTACGTTTCGAGGTGCCGGAGTTAGAGCAACAATCGGTGATACAATAGGCGCCACCCGTGACCGTCTGCTTGGGCCAGTAAGTAAAATAAAATGCTGCCGTCAAAAAACCGATTGTTAAAGTGCTGAATACTGGCCGGTATGATTCTAAAACGCCAGCAATCCCCGCACCTGAAAAACCGAACAAAATCAATAGCAAAGGCAACCAACAACAACTGGATGCCATAATCGCAGATAGGATCGTTCCTACTTTTGTTATGGTATCCGCTCTATTCGACTTGCTGGATGATTTGTCTAATTCTGATGTGGCAATGGCGATACCTTTAGTAACACTGCCAAGACAGCATGCGCCCGCTGGATTCTCGGTTTTACATCGGCAACCAGGATTATTCATCTTCTTCCGAATGTCGTCTAGAGCATCCGACCGGCCTTTTGTTTCAAGTTCCTTTTTGATCGTGGCTATAGAATATCCAAAGCAGTAGCACAAAGGCCGTGCGCCGCGCGTCTCTTTCACTCCCACTGGTACTTTGAGCTGATCTTTTGTGAAAGTCTGGCTGTCGGCGAAATAAACGACACTGCACCCAGTGGCATTACAAAATTTGTATTCCACGTCATCAACGTTGCTCACGAATTCATTCTTGAGCAACGCCCTAAGTGTGAGTGGTTTTACTCCTTTGCTTTTGCCGCCACATTCTGGGCAAGTGGCTGTCCTGGACATAGTGAGTTCCATAGTCATTCTTTTCGAGTTAGTGTTGACTTTCTACCGTCAAGTGCTTCTAAAATGGCGCATTCGGCTGTCTGCTTTCTCTTTCCACACGCCGTGGAAAGTCGAACCAGGGCTTTCTTGATCTTGTGGAGAGTAGCAACTTTGCTTTCGATGTCGGCTATCTTCACGTCAACTTTGGCCTTTACATCCTCACAACAGATTTCTGAATCCACTCGCAACGATAGGAGTTCCTTGATTTCTTTCAACGTAAATCCAAGTTCCTTGGCCCGGCTAATAAACGTGAGTCGTTTGACAACATCAACATTGAACTGTCGGTAACCCGATGCAGAGCGGGTTGGTTTCTCTAACAAGCCTTCGCGCTCGTAGAATCTAACGGTTTCAATACCGACTCCAGCCTGCTCGGCTACCTTTCCGATTGTTAGTAGTTTCATGGTTGTTTCCTTCATCTATAGATATTATCGAGCCTGTACCATACTACAGGGTCAAGGCTAAATCGAATAATTTGCTATATTCACACTTCGAAAAAAGAGAGTGCTATTCAAATATCGACGAAAAACAAAGGGGACATTCCACGAGAAGTGGGATTACAACTCGATAAATATTAGAATTTCATCTGAGTATAAACCGCGTAATAGAAAAGCACTGATAAGCAATTGCTGTTTTAAACAGCTTCGTCGAAGGTTACGCTTTTGCATCTTCCTCAAAACGCGGGTCTTCGATTCCCAGCTTAAGTTTCCATTCCATCACACTGCAATAGAGCACGGGCACGACCAGCATCGTCATGACTTCGATCAGCATGCCACCAAAGCTGGGTATCGCCATCGGAACCATAATGTCAGAGCCACGGCCCGTGGATGTAAGCACAGGGATCAAGGCCAGGATCGTTGTCGCGGTTGTCATCAAGCATGGTCGGACGCGACGCACGCCAGCTGCGAGAGTTGCATCACGCGCTTCTTTGACGGAGCTGATGCGTCGTTTTCGAAAACTTTGATCGAGATAGGATGTGATTACCACGCCATCGTCGGACGCAATCCCAAATAATGCCAAGAAGCCGACCCAGACTGCGACGCTTAGATTGATTTGGTGAACTTGGAACAGAGTCCGCATATTGGTGTCGAATAGATTGAAATCTAAAAACCATGATTGGCCATACAGCCAAAGCATGATAAATCCGCCAGACCAGGCAATCATGATACCGCTGAATACAAGTGAAGTGGTGATGACCGAGCGAAATTGAAAATACAAGATCAAAAAGATGACAAACAGAGCTAAAGGCAAAACGACCATCAGTGTTTTTTGCGAGCGAATTTGATTTTCATAGCTACCCGCAAAAGCGTAACTGACTCCCGGCGGAAGAATCAATGTACCATCATCAATCTTTTGTTTTAAGTAGCGTTGGCATTCTTCAACTACATCGACCTCGGCATTACCAGGCTTCATGTCGAACAACACATAGCCTAACAAAAACGTGTCTTCGCTCTTGATGGTCTGCGGACCGCGCGTGTAACGAATTTTGGCAAGTTGTTCTAGCGGAATTTGCTGCCCAGCTGGTGTAGGTACGAGTATCCGATCGAGTGTCTCGATCTCATCGCGTAGTTCGCGAGCGTAACGTACTCTCACTGGGTAACGTTCACGGCCCTCCACTGTCGTCGTGATTTTTTGGCCACCGATGGCAACTTCGATCACATCCTGCACAGTGCGGATGTGCAAACCATAACGTTTGATGGCATCACGGTCGATATCGATTTCCAGGTATGGTTTGCCAACAATTCGATCGGCTATTACAGCTGATGCTTCTACTGAGGGCACTTTTTTCAGAAGTTGCTCGATATCCAGCGCCACACGTTCGATGGTTTCCAAATCAGGGCCTTTTACCTTGAGACCCATCGGCGCCCTCATACCACTCTGTAGCATCACAATCCGCGCAGCTATCGGCTGCAACTTCGGTGCAGATGTTGTGCCTGGCAAATCTGCCGCAGCGGTGATCTCCTTCCAGATATCGTTGGGAGAGCGAATGTGGTCACGCCATTGACGGAATGCTCGTCCGTTGGGGTCTTCAATAAGATTCCCTTTTTCGTCCCGAATGAAATCGCTCTTGGTATCATCATAACGGAACTTAAGACGATGCCCTTCCTTATTCGTTACATATTCAGACTTGTATGCGATGACTGTTTCGATCATCGAGATGGGGGCGGGATCAAGCGGACTGTCCACACGGCCTACCTTGCCGACAACAGATTCTACTTCCGGGATCGAAATCAACAGGCGGTCTTGAAGTTGAAGCACGTCCATTGCCTCGCCGATTGATGCATGCGGCATCGTGGTTGGCATGTAAAGGAACGATCCTTCGTCTAGAGGGGGCATAAATTCTTTGCCTAGCCCTGGCAATGTATTGGCGACCGCTTTCCAAGGAGTCGAGTTACGAATCGGCGCGGGGAAAAACCCGAAAACACGATCAAATCCCAACCAGACGCAGCTTCCAAGCATCAGTATCACAATGGGGATCATTAGAAAGAGTGCCTTGTTTCTTAGACACCAGCGCAGCAGCGGTTCGTAGATGAATCGCTGAAAGATTTGGAAGAACGCCAGCAAACCACCAATCAACAGGACAACGAATATCAGGTTCCGAACAAAACCCTTGTCCGGTCCTAACGGAAGCCAGTGATCGGTCAAAATCAGCCCCACCACTACCACAGCAACGCCATTCGCGGACCAGGGACCAAACTGATGCAGACTTTTAGGTATCCGGGATTCCAGCAGTTTGTACGTGCCTAATGCCATTACAATAGCTCCGACCCACCACGGAATAGAAAAGTAAGTTATCGAGCTGTCTGAACTCATAGGCATAGCGGCTAGAATAGCGAGCAGAAGGGTAACCATACCAACTATGATCACACTCCAGTGGAGATACCGCCTAAGTGCTTCAGAACGTAAGCGCCCCGTAAACAATACGTGAGCGACTGGTGGAATAATCGTTAAGGCTACAATGACTGATGCAATCAAAGCAAAAGTCTTGGTAAACGCCAATGGTTTGAATAGTTTGCCTTCAGCACCGATCATCGTAAATACCGGCAAGAAGCTGATAATGGTCGTGGAGACAGCCGTCAACACTGCGCCTGCCACTTCGCGCGACGCATTAAAAATGACTTTCAATCGGTCTTCTTCTGGATCAGCTTCTTCCAGATGTTTGAGAATATTCTCACAGAGAATAATCCCCATGTCGACCATTGTGCCAATGGCGATGGCGATACCAGAAAGTGCAACAATATTCGCGTCTACGCCGAAGGTTTTCATCCCGATGAAACACATCAGTACGGCGAGTGGTAACAGGGCACTGATTAACACAGAACTTCGCAGGTGCATGACGCTGATCAGAATGACGATGATCGTTACTAGAATTTCTTCAGTCAGCGCAGTATTCAGTGTCCCAAGCGTCTCATAGATCAATCCAGTGCGGTCATAGAAAGGGACAACAGTGATCTGACTGATCGTAGCCCACTCGGGTCGCTTGTTGCGGTCCAGGGAACGCAAATGCTGAACCCATGCTTTATAGTTCAGTAGGTCGTTTTCATAGGCATCGAAGCTATGTGATTTGGCGTACTGTGTGATTTCCTTACGCGTTGTCTTCTTGAAGTCGATCAATACCTTCGACGGCAGCCCCGGTGATACCTCGGCGATCATTTTCTTGACATTCTTGATCGCTTCCAGGGGGTTGTAACCATAGCGGACAACGCATACACCGCCAACAACTTCTGCACCTTCTTTATCGAGCGCACCACGCCGAAGCGCTGGTCCCAAAGTCACTTTCGCAACATCCTTTATCGTGATGGGGACGTTGTCATGAACTTTGAGAACCGTTTTTTCAAGATCTTCAACTTGCTTAATAAAACCCAAGCCACGAACGACGTATTCCGCTTTATTCAACTCGATCGTACGTGCACCGACATCTACGTTCGTCATACGAACGGCATTAAATACTTCTCCCAGGCTTACTTTATTTGCTCGCATGGCGTCGGGGTCAACGTCAATTTGATATTCCTGGACAAATCCACCAATCGAAGCGACTTCACTGATACCTTCCGCTGAATTCAGTGCGTAACGAACATACCAATCTTGCGTTGTTCTCAACTCGTGCAGGTCCCAGCCTCCGACAACATTTCCGTCAGGATCATATCCTTCGAGAGTATACCAAAAAATTTGACCGAGGGCGGTTGCGTCAGGTCCTAGCGTTGGTTGAACGCCTTCAGGGAGCGTTCCTGTGGGTAAACTATTGAGCTTCTCCAGAACTCGCGTACGGGACCAATAGAACTCGGCTTTTTCGTTGAAGATCACATAGATCGTGGAGAAACCAAACATCGAGTAACTGCGGATCGTCTTGACCTCGGGGAGGCCGAGCAAGGCGACTGTGAGCGGATACCCAATTTGGTCTTCGACATCTTGAGGTGAACGTCCCATCCACTGCGTGAAAACGATTTGCTGGTTCTCACCGATGTCAGGAATCGCATCGACCGGCACTGGATCGCGTGGCAGGCTACCTAAGTCCCAATCGAATGGAGCCACCATCGCGCCCCAGACGAGGATTACAATCACCATCAACAAGACAACCAGTTTATTATTCAGGCAGAACCAGATAGTCTTGTCGAGCAAAGAATGCGGCTCAGGTACTAGATTGGGATTTTCGGAATCAGTTACCATCATTTTTCCTGTTGACATTCATGGACAGGGATGCCCTACGGTTTTTAGTGACTATGTCCCTTATGGTTGGTGTGAGCTCCCTGTTTTTCCTTGTAGAACGAAATCAAGTTGACTCGATCCGCACACTTGAGCATTGTGGCTCCGAAATAGGGATTTCTGATCTGGTCATTATTCTGGAGCCAAATCGCTCCACGCCCTTTGAATGCCATCGGACAATGCAGTTCGTAGAGAGGCCGATTATTTCCTACTTCAAACGTCTTTATAACGACCAAGACTTCTTCTGAAAGTAAAGTGAACGCTTCTCTCATCGATTTAATGTCTTTAGCCTCGATGACTTGATCTGTAATCTTGCTGAGATTGCCAAATTCTTTCTGCCAAACTGTTAATGCTTTCTCATTCAGATGCGATGTTTGGATCGTACCGAGTACCTGACGCAACTTAGGACCTGTTGCCAATGCAAGTTTTTCGTTACCTGATGCCAGGGAATTCGCTAGTGCAAAGTAAGTGTCTAACAACGGCAACAATTGATTCTGAAACTCGATGGGCACGTCGATCTTGATGATCGCTTGCTGATGGTTGCTGTGGGTCAGACCAAATTGCTCGCGAGCTCGCTGAATGTGTCGTTTTAGTTGAAGATAAATCCGATCAGAATCTTGCAACGACGCGACATCACGTCCTTCAACTACGTCATTTGATAGTAACATTGAAAATTCACGCCAAAGCATTTCTACATGGCCTGTCAGTTGTTTTTTGTTGACTTGACTCAACTTCACTCCCAACTGATCAAAGGCTGCACGAATTTTTGCCAAATCGGCTTCTTCAACAGCCGTTGTGACACTATTGAACGCATTTAATACTGCGTCAAGTTGTGAACGGAACTGGGAAGGCAACGTCATTTGCTGGCCTGCTGTTTCACCCTGCTGCGTTTTTTTCTCGCTCTTTGCGCCACCATGATCATGTCCGCCGCCGCCACCACCTTCGGGTGTCATCATTGACGGCTTGGCGGAAATTTGCAGAGCGCTGTCTAGCTTGAAGTTACCGTTGGTGACGACAAGGTCTCCTTCCTTTAGTCCGTTTCTTACAAGGTAGTACGCACCTGCACGCGGGCCTAACACAATTTCACGGCCTTCAAATGTAGGTTCTTTCGCAGTAGGAATTTCAACATATACAATTGCTCGTGTACCAGTGAGGAGTGCAGCCGATACTGGAATGACAAGTGGTTTCGGTTTGTTTTCAGGATTGCCCATAACGTCACCTAATGTCTCGGCCCGAACTAATGGCATGCCACAGATATCGCAGTTTCCAGGTTCGTCCTTGACAATTTCAGGATGCATAGGACTAATCCACTTTCCCGTAAGATCTTCATCTATCACGCGTCCTCCCGAAGCGAGTTGTGAACGTACTACGGCACGTACAAACATTTCTGGTTTGAGCTTGCCATCCTTGTTAGGCACATTGACTCGTACTTTGACAGTTCGGGTATCCTTGTTTAATACAGGGTCAATAAACGCAATGCGGCCCGTAAAAGTCTCGCCTGGGTATGCTTCAGTTGTGAATTCCACTTTTTGCCCGTAGTGGAGCCAAACCAAATCAGATTCGTAGGCATCGAGTTTAACCCACACCTGATTCAAGTCAGCAACAGTATAGATTCGATCTCCAGTGCGCACGCGGTCTCCCTCTTGCCGCAGCTTTTCGATTATGACGCCGCCAATCGGCGAGAAAATGGTGATATGATCAGTCGGGGCACCACGCTGTTCAATGTCTTTGATCTGTGAAGCTGACAAGCCAAGAAGCCGTAGTTTTTCACGTGCGGATGCGACAAGATCAATTGGTTGTACGAGTTTTGTGGAAGAGGAAGTGCGATCACGTTGGTATTTTAATGCCTGAATTAACTCCTCTTGAGCAGCATATAACTCTTCGCTATAAATGTAGACTAGATGATCACCTTTCTTGACTTCGATACCAGTAAAATCGACATACAGCCGGTCGAGGCGGCCGGAAACCCATGCCGTGATATATGAGAGTTTTGTTTCGTCATATTCGACTTTTCCGACCATACGTATTTCTGCTGTAACATAACGTCGCTCGACAGGTGTAGTCTCGATTCTCATCAACTTCCGCGCAGTGGGGCTGATTTTAATCGTCCGTATGCCGCCTGCTGATGTCGTGACAGGCACCAATTCCATACCGCAGATAGGACACTTACCTGGACCATCACGGCGAATCTGGGGGTGCATCGAACATGTCCAGATTTGAGACACATTTTTGTGCTCTGTATGAGTCTCACTGGATTTGGCTGAATTGACCGTCGATGAACTATCTTTCATTGACCATGCAATGCTGAAGCCGATTATTAGTAGAACGGCTGCCTGCCCTATCCATAACTTGCCAGTATGTTTGCCATAGATGCGACTCCACCAATTTCCTTGAAATGAATCATTCATAATCGGCCTTTATTCATCATGACAAACGGGTATTTTCTGTTCAAACATAGTATAGCCAATAAGATATAGGCTTTCTTTCGCTTGAGATTTGACCATCGAAACTTATACATTCACAAGTCTGTTTGTGTTTCTCTTTGTTTGTCTTTTAAGAAATATACGAATTTGATTCATCAATTCAGAACGGGCTGTTTTTTCTCATTCAACCATGAAATGATTTCGTTGACTTCAGCAACGTCCTGTACCCCAATCAATGTGATGTGACGCGACCCTTGTTTCCAACTGGCAGCGATTTGTTTATCTAATTCAACCAGACAGCATTGCTTATCTTTACAATAGACTGAAATATTGGGCCTGTCCCCGAACCATTCTTTAGTTTCTTTATCGTCATGCTCAAAAATAGCCAATTTGCTGCCATCGTTTCGTTTACAGATAGATTGTACACAAGTGCAACACGGCATCTTGATGACATGAGTTGATTCAAGGGTATATTCGGCGGGCAGACCGTTGGCAACGGATGGCCGGTAGCCTACTTGCTCGACCGCTCGATTAGGGTCAATGAGCTTGTTCTCGTACTTCTCAAGTAGAATCTGTTGAGCCACATCAGGATCGCGGACAAATTCGTCAAGATAATGACCGAACTCTACTGTGAAATGATCATGATTACCATGAGTAAACCATGACTGATAAGTGAACCAGCTGATTCCAACAGCAGTGAGGATTGTTGCTGCCAAAACAAACAACTTAGGAACCGAGAACGAAAGCCGATGATCATTATGAACTGGTTTGAGAATGGGATTTTCGCAGATAGACTGCTCGTCTAATTTCTGATTGATTTGACTCCAAATTTGTTGAGTTGGCACAGGCTCGCTGAGAACGCTGGCCATTCGCGAGAGTTTTTCGAACCCAGTAAGTTCTCCTGCACATTTTGTGCAAGTGCCGATGTGTGCCGACACGCGGTCCCTTTGGTCATCTGCTAACTCGCCATCATAGTAGGCGGAAAGTAATTCTTGAACTTCGGAACAATTCATGTTACGGCTCCCAACCCAGATCAGCAAGTTGCTGCTGTAATTCGCGTCGTGCGCGATTCAGCCGTGATCCAACGGTTCCTTCTGGAATTTCCATGACTTCAGCGATTTCGCGATATGACAGACCTTGAACTTCACGGAGTACGAAGATTGAAAGCAACTCTGGCTCAACTCTTGATAGAGCCGCTTCCAATAGTTCCTTATGTTCTATACGTTCAAATTCAGGTTTATGTTGGCTCATCGGTTCATGTGTGAGATGTTGAAAATTCCAACGACGTCCTTTTCTAAGGTGTTGAAGTCCTTCATTTATAGCAAGTCGATAAAGCCAAGTTTCAAACTTCGAGTGAGATTTAAACTGGTCTATCTTACGAAATAATTGCAGAAATACTTGTTGTGTTACATCTGCTGCATCTTGTAGCCCAACCGTGCGAACCATAAGCCGGTAAACCTGCCTATGACACAATTCGTAGAGGCACTGTTGTGCACTACGTTCTTTTAAACGACATCTTTCCAATAGGCCAGCATCAATTTCAGTCGCATCGCTAGCATACTTCAGTGTTGTTGTGTTTTTAGATGCCACAGCAAGTAAGTTTCTTCATGGGATTTCAAAAATGAGCATGAAACAAAAGATTGCATCTTTAATTTACCCTGGTCCTAAGCAAAATCGCGATAATAACTTATCATCAAAAATGAGATGTATTTCCACTAGCGCAGCGTAGCATACCATTTGGTTCAGAACAACTACGAACATTAATCTTAGATAAGTATTGATATGCTGTTTCATATTATTCGCCAAGTTAATATGAAGCTAAGGAGACTTCCGATCTGACAGAAATTCAATTCGTAAATCATCTAGAAAAAGAATTTCAATTTTCATGAAGAAACTGTAGTGATTGTGTATCTAAACCAAGGTGCTGCAAAGTTGTTTTGTGGACATGGGTGTTTTCGTTTCTAAGATATACGAGGATTTTGATGAAATTCACGGTTCCTTTCAGTCTCTTGGCAGTCATTTTTATTTCATTTTTCCTATTCGGTTGTGGTTCTGATCGTACTCAACCCACTGACTCAAACGCTCCTTCTACCAGTGATGGCCACGTTGATCACAGCCACCAGGGTATGAACGGACAAACTGACATGGAAAAAATGAACGTCGCGCTTGCGAAACTGTCTACAGAAGACGCAGCTTCAGCAGAGAAACAGCATGTTTGCCCTGTCTCAAGTAAGATGCTTGGTGTGATGGGATCACCTCAAAAAGTCGATGTGAATGGTCAGACAGTATGGATTTGCTGCAATGGCTGCAGAGACAAGCTGCTCAGCAATCCCGATGTATATCTCGCTAAGTTGAAAAAAGAATAGTCAAAAAATTAGCAGTATTCACGATTGAGTGTCATCGTCAGGCAAGATGAAGGGGATTTGAACATTGGATATTGAAAATTGCCCTTTCCTCAGACAGTCGGTGATTTTTCGTTCTAATTGGGTATTGTTGTATGTCAAGCGGTGATGAAATGCGTCCTGACAGTATCGACAAATGGTATTTAATTGATGAGAAGAATGCAGCGTTGCGTGAGCGATTAAGTCTTTGTGCAATTACCGAAAAGTCGGTTGCGATTATAAGACACAATGTGAATGATCAACGGGGGTGATGCCGCGTGAAATATTACGTTCACATGTTGGTAGGCTGTGTGCTGCCGTTTTTGCTGATTTTTATGTTACCTTTGTTTGGCGTCGGCGAAGGTGTGACTATGTTTGTTTTTGTAGTTCTCATGTTCGGATGCCATTTATTCATGATGCGCGGGCACTAGCATGGTGACGACAGACACTCAGACAGAAAGTGAGAAACCCCATGCGTACTCTTAGTGTGTCACGGTTTGGATTCGCATTGGCGATGGGATCGGCGTTATCCTATATTGGTTGTGCACTCGTGATGATGACAGTCTCGCAAGATGTTGCCATTAACTTTTTCAACAGTCTCATGCACGGCATCGACGTCACCACAATCATGCGTTGGGACATGCCGTGGTGGGAAATGATCGTGGGCGTCCTGGAGATCTTTATTCTGGGCTGGCTGTTCGGGGCAATCATCGCCGTGTTCTACAACGTTGGCGTGAAGGAAACGAAAGAGAGCTAATCAATGTATAATCACCAGGTATATACCTACGGAGTTTGGGGCCTCGTTATAACAATGGTTCTGATCAGTGTATTCTTCATTGTACGATTCATTTGATTTTGTCCTCCTTGCCGATAAATCCTTTCGCTGCTAAAGAGATGCTAATGGTGTTTGTACCAGCCAGCCCCAAGGATGTCGTTCCAAGATGTTGTCTGGTGGCACTGGAAACATTGATCAACACGAGCGTGTGGCCGACCAGCAACGCGGGCTGAAATCATTTTGAAGTGCATCATGTAGTGACTGGGCGGTGCCTGGTGACATTGCGCGCAGTCCATTGAATTGGGGGATGGGTGTCGGAATTCGGCAATCATCCACTTGTCCGTAGCGTGGCATTGAGCACAGTCTTGGCCGAAGAGTTGGAAATGGCGGTCATCGTTTGAGTGGCAGGTGGCACAATTGAGGGCCACTTCGTCTGGCGTTATGTTGGCGTGCGGTGGCACCCATAACTTCGACCAAGTCAGCAATTTGTTGTTTACATCATCATCCTTCAATTGGCGCATACCTATCTTGGCCAGCATCACGTGGTCCATACTTGTCGCACGTTTTCCTCGGCCTTGATGTTCCAAGTGGCACTCTTTGCAGCTACTGATACTGCCATGGAACGACGTCGGTTGCCGTTGCAAAAGAGACTCGTTGTTGGCATGGCAGACGATGCATTTCGACGTCTCGATGCCGGTGACCGATGTGTGGCATGCGGCGCAATTGTTTTCCAAATGCGCATGAGCGGCCGACAATTGGCCGGGTTCGGCCAAGCGTTGCCAGGTTGCGGGTTGTTTCAGCGCAGATTCGCTCGACGTCATGATCCACAGAACGACGAACAAAATGCTTGCAACAATGTAGATCCATTTGCTTTTCATGTGTCATTTCAGCCCTGCTTTTTCTTCTGTCGCTCACGTACGAGTCTGATTTCCACTTTCAGGCGATCTGACTGACTGCTCAGAATATCTGCCGCGGAACCATTCCCGGATTTATGTTTCGCCTCGGCAAGTTTCTCCAACTCACTCGCCAACTTAATAGATCTCTCCAGCAGCTTGATCCGCTCTTCATGACTAGTGGCGAGTTCGAGTTTCACCAGCAGAAGTTGCTGACGCGCCTGTACAACAGACTCTATACCAGTTTCTCCGTTGCGATAAGCTTCTGTTTGTACTCTTACAAGTTGCGAAAGTACGAGTTGACGCTTCTGCAAAAGTTCAACGATGGACGGTGACAGCTTGGTGTAGTCCTGAACCTCACGGTCAGATTAAGTCTTAACTATTTCAGGTTTCTTTTTGCCCGGTTAGTGATGGTGTTTAGCACCGCTGCCAGGCTTGGTCGCACAGACAAACATCGCGTCATCACCACACTTCGAGCAAACATGGTTCACTTCTTTGTTCTTTCCTTTGCCTTTTCATTGCCCGTAATGTACGGGGAAAATCATACGACATCGACGAACCGGTTCAGCGTGCCGAAGTCATTCGGAACACATTTGGGGCATTCGTCCGAAGTCTGGCAGTTTGGCTCACAGCACCACTGGCCGTCCACGACGAACTTATATTCACTCCTCCCGGGTGGTAATTTCAATTCGGTAGTCCAGTTACCTTTGCCGTCCGTTGTCATCGGTGTTGCATCCATTTGCCAGTCATTGAATGTACCGGCCAAAAACACAACTTCAGCGTCTGGTGCGTGGCAGTTAAACTTCGTCGATTTTGTTTTTCGTTTTGACATAAAACTGTTCCTTGTTACATTACAAGAGGGTTTTTCGTCGAGAGTCTTAATGATTTCAGAATCTACTTGGGTGGACTTTGTCTTTGCCACAGAGGTGATGATTTGCTTCCCACCCCCAATTGACTGCCAGAATCAGACCTGGCAGCATTCAAAGCTTTGGCAGCATTTTGAATCGCTATAGTTGGATGCCGTGACAAACAAATCATTTGCTAAACGTGATCTCGTGCTTCTAGTTCACAAAATTCTGCTCATGGCAAATTACACGTTGCCGTAGCGGTGGTTATTGTTCGTATTCTTACTTATTCTTCATCTTGCTCTATAAAAAATTTAGTAACTATTCTCAGACCTTTTCCCGCGTGAGTGATGACTTAGTTCTATTCGCGCGCCCCCGTCGTCTGGTGATCCGGAGACAAGTTTCCGACGAGAGTTTGACGTTGTTCGTCAGTGAGAACCCTGGCTGCTTCCCCGACTGCTCGGATGTAGGCGATCCGCTTGTCGCTACGGAGTTTTTCGATTTCACGAATCTTGGTCTCAATCTTGGCCGCGGCGGGCGTATCGGAACTGGTTAACACCCAAAGTTCCTGCTCTGCCTCCGAAATCCAACGGTCAAATGTGGCCTGACCCAACAACACCTTTTCCTTGATTTGATTCAGCTTTACTTGTTGTTCTTGAGTCAACGTGATGTGCTGTGAATGGTCGAGAAAAAAACTGGTGGCGCCAATATGATAGATGTGCGATGCGCCGGCAAACCCAGGCAATGCCGACGGCATCTGCATCTGCCCTATGCCTTTCATCTGTCCCATCATTGCCATTCCCGACATTCCTTTTCCATTCATTATTCCCATTTCAGACATTCGCTGCCCAGACATTGTTGCCATGCCCATGCCAACTTTTTTTCCCATACCTTTCCCCATCATGTCCTTCATCGGATTGCTTTTCATCCCGGAGCCCATTTTGCCATCGTGCTTTTGCTGTAACGTCATTTCGAGTTTCGCCACTTTGGTTTGTAAGTCTTGAATTTGAGCGGCTAACGATTGGTCACCGGTGGTTGACTTGCCTGAAGTGTGATTCGTGTGAGGACTACCTTTCGCTGTAGAACTTTGTGCGCAGACCGTCCTCAAACTGACTAAACTCAATAAGAAAAGGACTGCGACCAAAATCAAAACAATTTGAAAATTCTTGGTCCTTGTGGCGTAGTTCATAATAACGCTCCTCATTCAACTGATTTTTAACTGAGAATTTAGACGGAAACCTCATTTATTTCTGATTTTCGAGCTTCGCCTTCGTGTTATCATGGTGTCTTTGGCAGCATCATGTTTGTATTCCGCATCAATCTATTTTAAGGCCAGAGAGAACTTGCTGTCGTGAGCATTGAGGATGGTCGCTTTCTAAGCCATTTCCTCTTGGGCCTTTAGCAGCAATCGCTGGAACGAAGTGCGAGCGGCCTTGCCTCGACTCTGACAAACAAAATCAATGAGATCTTGAATTTCTCATCCGTCTAGATCCGAAGGCACCAAGAAAGAACAGCAACTTCCTTGATGAATCCCCTCTCGTTTGTAGGTATTCAATTTGTCAAAATATGAAATAATGCTCTCCTTCATTGTCTGTAAGGATCGCCAGTATTGTTGGAGAGATCAGAAACACTTACTTTTTGGGTGTGGTTTCCTTCTTACTATTGGCTAGTTCCTTAATTTCGAGTTTACGCATCAGCGCTGCATGCTCAGCCATCGCTTTTTCCAGCTCTTTGGTGATGTCACTGCAGCATTTCATCCCAGCAGTTCGATCGAACGTGTCCATCTGGCATTCAGCGTGTAGTGTCTTGTGTTGTGCTGTTGCATTCGTTAGATGGTCTTCAATTACCTTTAAGCTCGCCAGGACTTCTTTATCTCCGGCGTACTCTTTGCGGATCGTGGCGAGTTCCTTTTTCGTAGCGTCGATATTCCGCCCGAGTTCTGTGGACTCTGACCTTGCCAGTTCTGGGTCGATGGTTTGAGCATCACGAGTATAGTAATAGAGGTCACGAGAATAATCTCTCGCGTGACTCATGTTGCGCGATGAACGGAAAGTGCTCGACCCATAGTGAGGCTTTCCCATATATGGGCGCGATCCCGGCGGGGCAAACGCCGACAGATCTTTTGACAATATCGCAGGCGCGACGATAGCAAAACAGATTCCTGCTAATAAGAGACGTGAGTGTTTCATGATCTTCTCCCAAAAATATTTGAAATGTTAAATTGAACGCTATCGCTGGTATTGGATGCGTGATGATACCGGTTTCTTCACGACTTACTTTGAATTTGTAAATATCAGCTTTTTTTAGCTCACTTTGAAGAAATAGTGACCTGGCAACATTGAAATATAACTGCGGGAGAATTGGTCCATTTGGGTTGGCATAATCGACAGAACGAACTTAAAGGGGCCATTCTATTTATGTAATGAATCGCCTCCCCTGATGATGGAAGTGATTGAAATGTAATGAGTTCAGATTCAGATTGGAGATTTTCATCTCACCAGTTTCTGCATCGATTACATGATAGAGATGCAAGCGTAACCTCTATTGACTCTATGTCTGATTATGAAGATACTCCCGCAGTCTACCCAAATCTTTAGCATCTACATTTTTGCGACACATCCTGAAAAGATTGACGATTTCCAGATAGTTCGCCTGTAGTTCATTTCTGTATGGACCGATTTAAATGGATAGAAACTTCCTCGCTGACACAGGGCAGCAGAGAATAAAGGGTTTTTCTTTCATGTGGATGACTAATACAATCACGACTCGCATTTTGATCTGTCTAGCTATGCTGACAGTTCCATTGCAAGATCTACCTGCTGCTTCCTGTAACTGTAGCCTTGGTTGTTCTCTATCGTTCACGAACTGCTGTTGTTGTACGGGTGCACCAATCTGCCATTGTGGAGAGGGTACAGAAATCACGACAGACTCTGCCTCTGGTTGTGAGTCACAGTCAGAAAAAGACGCCTGTTGTATCGAAACTCAGGCTGCAGAACCTGGTTCATGCTCTTGCGGGACAAACTGTCATTGTGGTAAGCAAAGCCAGCCCGTTAGTCCCCTTGTACCGTCATCAGACGCGAAAAATCCTTCCGAAAAATTGGTGAGCCTGTCACAGTTGACGGTGGTGACGACTCTTGTCGATCAGCCACCAAAATTGGGAAAACCTCGCTGTATTTCAGCATCTCTGGTGTCCCTTGATCGCTGCGTATCTCTTTGCCGCTTCACGCTATAGGTTAGTTTTAGCAATATCTTTACGCGCTGCTCACACGTCTGTTTTTTTTCCCTGCGCTATCGTTTCGCAATCAGTAACAAATTTCTGATCGCATTAAACGATGCAAAGTCTTTAAAAATCCAGTATTAGGGTAGACCATGAGAATTGCTCAGCTTAGCGTGAACAGAATTCAGACTTGACTGTCGTAAGTCTGGGCCTTAAAACAAATGAAACTTTCCTTTTGACTGGTGTAGCGATGTTTCCGTTTTCTATTCACTCATTGACTTCCTGTGTGCTGGTGGCAGCAACTCTCTTCGGGGGAATTGTTCCGTTAGCGCAGGCTGGTAGTCATTGTGGTACTGAAGCGTGCTGCTGCTTACCCTTGATTGAAGCGGAATACAGTTGCTGCTCTCAATCATCTCATCAGCTGCAATGCCGATGTTCAGTCGAGAAGGAACTTCCTGCCGCTCCGGATGAAAATCGTAGTTCACATGAACGTGAATCATCCCGGCGCGCAGCCGCACTGGTCGTCACGTTTGCTGTCTGCATGAAACAATCGCAAGCAGACGCTACGTTTGACACCCTGCCATTCTCATTTCGGCCCATTCCTCGCCAGCAAGAGATTCTTTGCCGCTGGCTGATCTGATCTCACGCCTTTGCTGTCTTTGTGCGCGCAGTTTGCCCCTGTTTTACAGTTGTATTAACACGCTCCAGAGTTGATGCGTTTTCGATTCATCAATCCCTGGCCAAAGTAAAACGGACAGACCCCATTTTCCTAAGAGATTACAGTTGGCTGAAACAATTCTGTTGAGGTTGGTATGAATAATTCTAATAAAAGTGAGATCTGCGCTGTAGATAATGCAGCCTCTCAGCGCAAACAGGAGACACGCCATTGGTGGATTCGACTACTGGTACAACCAGCACTGTTTCTGCTGTGTGGGGCACTGTTGATCGCCGGACTGGGAGTCGCCCAGCAGATGGGATTTATTACTGCAGGCGGAGGAGGCCATAGTCACGGTTCTGCTCTCAGCAAAGCCATCAAATATATTTGTCCGATGATGTGCACCCCGCCTCAATCAGAACCCGGCCGGTGTCCGGTGTGTGCAATGGAGCTTGTGCCCGCGACTTCCGATGGCTCGAACTCAGATCCCCGCGCAGTCCACATTGATCCCGCTGCCAGACGGATTGCCAATATTCAAACCGCAACGGTCCAATCACTCCCTCTGACTCATACAATCCATTCCGTGGGTGAATTGGGCTATGACGAAGGCAACCTTAAAACACTGTCTGCCTATGTGGACGGTCGTATTGAACGACTCTATGCCGACTTCACCGGTGTCGAAGTCAAACAGGGAGATCATCTGGCATATATTTACTCGCCCCTGCTTTATTCGAGTCAGGTCGAGCTGCTTCTGGCAAAAAAAGCGTTAAAGCACAGTCGCTCTGCCACACTTCAGCGGGTGATCCAGACTAACGAAAATCTCTATCAGAGTTCGAAACAGAGGTTAGTCGAACTTGGCATGACAATGTCACAGATCGACGAAATCGAAAAAACGGGCACTGCTAATAGCCGAATGCATTTATGTGCCCCCATCAGTGGAACGGTGATCAAAAAACAGGCCATCGAAGGCCAGTATGTCAAAGAAGGTCAGGTCATCTATCAGTTGGCCGATCTTTCGCAGTTGTGGCTGATGCTCGAGCTGTTTCCTGAAGATGCTGCAGCGATCCGTTACGGACAGAAAGTCGAGGCGATTATCCAGTCTCAGCCCGATGAGACCATTTCCGGCCGTGTGGCGTTTATCGATCCTCAGGTCGATCCCCAGACTCGTACGGTGGGTGTGCGGATTGTGATACCGAATCTACAAGGACAGTTACGCGTCGGAGATTATGCACGCGCGACGATCTCCCTTCCTGCGGGAAGCAAAGCAAAGTCAAGCGGCATCTATGATTCCGAGTTAGCGGATTGTTGGATTTGTCCGCGACATCCTCATATTATCGCCAAAGCCTCCGGTAAGTGCCCTCTGTCAGGCCAAGATCTGGTTCCCACGTCGCAGTATGGTTATGTGTCGCAGTCATTTGCTGAGAGTGAAGCGCTCACAGTGCCCCGCGATGCGGTTCTGATGGCGGGCGAACACAGTGTGCTCTATGTCGAAACCAAGCCAGGTCGCTTTGAGATACGCAACGTCGTACTCGGTCCGATCTGTGGTGAGCAGATCGTGATCCTGAAAGGGGTGACACAAGGGGAACAGGTGGCGACCAGGGGGAACTTCCTGATCGATTCGCAGATGCAGTTGGCGGGTAATCCTTCTCTGATTGATCCGACTCGGGCCGAACCGCTGCCGGATGAAGGTCTGTCGGAAACGATGTTGGCCACGCTTTCGAAACTCCCTAAAACAGACCAAAAACTGGCCGAAAATCAACGGATTTGTCCGGTAACCATGATGTATCTAGGTTCGATGGGCGCACCTCCCAAAGTAGACGTGAATGGAGAAACTGTTTTCATCTGTTGTGAAGGCTGCCGCGAAAGTCTTTTGGAACATCCTCAGAAATATCTGGAAATAATCAAAACTGCAGATGCATCGAAGAATCAGTTCGACTCAGAGAATGATATGGAACTCCCCCCCCTGGATATGCCTGAAATCATGGAATTTGACGACAGCCTGCCCCCAATTGATATGCCTATGGACATGGAAATAGAACACGAATCTTTGAAACTGAAACCACCACGGCCCGTCACACCACAAACAGCCGCCGGACAGAAAAAGAAGGCTCGACAATGATTCACAGCGTACTCGATTTTTGCCTCCGTCAACGACTCCTGATTGTACTACTGTCCGTTGCTCTGCTCGGTTATGGCTGGTACTCGGCGCAACAGGTTCCCATCGATGCGATTCCCAATGTGGGCGAAAACCAGGTAATCGTGCTCACTGAATGGGCCGGACGGTCTCCGAAAGATGTGGAAGACCAGATTACATATCCACTTTCGATTGCGTTACAGGCGGTACCGGGTTCCAAAAGTGTCCGTGGCAAAAGCATGTTCGGCTTTAGCTTCGTGCAGGTTACGTTTGACGATGATGTCGATTTCTACTGGGCCCGTTCTCGTGTGGCAGAACAACTGACTACAGTCAACGGTTCTCTACCGGAGGGTGTGGTTCCAACACTCGCACCAGATGCCACTGCTTTAGGACAAATATTCTACTATGTGCTTGAGCCGCCAAAAGATATGGATCTGGCTGAGTTGAGATCGAAGCAGGACTTCTTTATTAAGTACGCGCTCCAGTCAGTAGACGGTGTGGCAGAGGTGGCTTCGATTGGCGGCTATGTGAAACAGTATCAGATCGAAGTTGACCCGGATGAACTCCGCTACCATAACATCCCGCTCAGCAAGGTAATTGATTCGGTCAAGGCATCAAACATCGACGTCGGCGCCAAGACCGTCGAGACGGGCGGGATGGAATTCATTGTTCGCGGCAAGGGTTTTATCGGTGCGGATAAAACGGAACAGGAAACCATCGAACAGATCAACAGTACGGTGATCACCGTCAGCAAAGGCGTGCCGATTCGTATCAGCGACGTAGCCCAGGTCCAGACCGGTCCTGCCTTCCGACGCGGTGCCCTGGATTTTAATGGACATGAATCCGTGGGGGGGGTGGTGGTGATGCGCTATGGTGAGAACCCCCGTAAAGTGATCGAGCGTGTTCAGTCCAAAATTGATTCTCTGGAGACGGAGTTGGGTGGAATAAAAATACATGGCGTCTACGATCGGAGTGTCTTGATCGACGAGACGGTTTCCACGCTGACCGAAGCGTTAATTCATGAAACGATCATCACCATCGCGGTTATGGTTCTGTTTCTGCTGCACATCCGCGCCAGCATCATTATTGCCATCACACTGCCCATGGCGGTGCTGATGTCGTTCATTGCCATGAAAACTTTTGGTGTCGATGCCAATATCATGTCGCTGGCAGGTATCGCGATTGCGATCGGCACGATGGTCGATATGGGGATTATCATTCTGGAAAACATCTATGGCAGCCTGTCCGACTGGGAAGCCAACGGTTCTGCGGGTGGTCCCCAGCAGCGGCTGACCGTCATCCGTGATTCAGCCGCTGAGGTGATCCCCGCCGTAATCACCGCCGTCAGTACGACGATCATCAGCTTTCTACCCGTCTTTTTTCTGACCGGCCGTGATCATAGACTGTTCGCTCCACTTGCCTGGACTAAGACGTTCGCGCTGGTGTCCAGCCTGATTGTAGCGGTGATCGTGCTGCCGATGCTCTGTCGGATCTTTCTCCGCAGTTCGCAAATCCCCCGCTGGGGACAACTGGCGGCAGGCGCGGGCTTAGGCTGTCTCACAGCCGCCCTCTGTTGGTTTGTCTGGGGAGACCACATCGCCGAAGGGTCGTCGTTGACCCTGTATGCGGCAACTGTCTTTGCTGCGGTAGCCGGTTTTCTGCTGGGCTGGTGGG
>TARA_R100001132_G_C3276003_1_pt1 | contig 35250 bp, 34 predicted proteins | sample TARA_R100001132 | Tara Oceans TARA_R100001132 (sample SAMEA2621247) | marine metagenome | biome: marine biome (ENVO:00000447); feature: mesopelagic zone (ENVO:00000213); material: "saline water (ENVO:00002010), including plankton (ENVO:xxxxxxxx)" | depth 800 m | reverse complement strand
CCAAGGATCAGATCGACAGGCTGGCCCGCGACTGGAAGGCAAAAGGCATTCGCAGGATCGTCGCCCTAAGGGGGGATGCACCCGCCGTGACGGGGGATGAATATCCCTGCGCCGCCGCACTGACCGAAGCCTTAAGCCAGATTGGCGGCTTTAACATCGCCGTTGCCTGCTATCCCGAAGGCCATCCCAAATCCGCTTCAAAGGCGGCAGAGATGGACCATCTGAAGCGTAAATTCGATGCCGGGGCCCGTGAGGCAATCACCCAATTCTTCTTTAACATCGAAGACTATCTGCGCTTTCGGGATGACTGCCGTGCGGCGGGCATTCATCAGCCCATCATCCCGGGCCTTTTGCCTATTGCCAGCCTGGAAGGGTTGCATCGTTTCGCCGCCGGGTGTGGCGCGAAAGTGCCAGGATGGCTGGACGCCCGTTTCGCGGGGCTGGAAGACGACCCAGATACCGTGCGAACCTTGTCTGTTGCGACCACTGTATCCCTGTCAGATCGCCTGATCGCAGAAGGGGTCGACCATATTCACCTATATACATTAAACCGCGTGCGGGATGCGTTGACCATCGCCCGGGCGCTTGGCATCACAGGCACAGATACCGCCGTGATTACTCAGAAAGAGGAGGCTGCGTAAACCTATGCGGACAATTACAGAAGCCCTGACCCATCACGTCCTGTTGACCGATGGATCGATCACCAGAGAACTTAAACTGCCAGAACTGGATCTGGACGCAGAGCGGGATTTCTTCGGTGCCGTGGAATGCCCGGAAGTGCTGAACCTGACCCGCTACAGCAAGGTTGTTGATGTGCATAAGGCCTTTCTGAAGGCCGGTGCGGATATCGTGCGGACCAACAGCCTGCGCGCAAACCCTCTTACCCTGCGTGCCTATGGCCTGGAAGAAGAAGCCTTCCTGATCAATTTCAAAGCTGCAGAAGCCGCTGCGGAAGCTGTGGACAGCGTGCCCGGTGAAGGCCGCCGCCGCTTTGTCATGGGCGTTGTGCGCGATGATGGTTGGGATATCCCCCCTGGTGAGGTCGAAGCCGCCGCCAGCATTCAGGTTGAAGGGCTGATAGCCGGGGGTGCCGATGGCATTCTGTTGGACGTGCTGCCCGGCGTTGGGCGCATTCAGGCCATGCTGGAAGGGGCCAACAAGGCCCGCGAAAAACTGAACAGCCGCGTTGCGATCCTGCTGCAACGCATTGAAGGCGGCCCACGCTTTGGTCCACGCACCGTCAACAGCGCCGATGGCATTGTCCAATTCCGCCCCGGCGATGCCCGCCGCGCGGCCTGGCTGGACAGCGCCTTGCGCGATGGCACGGTCAATCTGATTGGCGGCGGGTCATTGCCACAACATACTGCCGCCCTGGACACCTTGTTGCGCGACCGCGCAGAGGATGGCTTCCGTCCGGTTCTGGGTTGGGTCCGTGACGAGCGCGTGGTCGATAATCTGGAACCGGTATCCAGTTGGACCCGTTTCCCTGACCCCGTTGAAGCACCGGAATCGGTGTCCGAAACAGCCTAACCGACAGTGTGAACGGGTCTTTAGACAGGACTTTGTTCACCGAAAACCAAGAACGGCGCGATTCCGACGTTAATAGACGCGGGCGCGCTGTTCCCTTGCGCCCGCTCGGTTAACTTTCGTCCATCTGACGACGGACCATAATCCTGTCGTGCTGACCCAATGTCGCGCCTGACATTGTGGAGACGACATCGCATCAAGGAATTTGCTCAATGACCCGGACTGTTCTCGAATCCAAAACCAAAACCCACATTATCGGGTTTGACCGCCCCTTCACCGTAATTGGGGAACGTATCAATCCAACCGGCCGCAAAAAGCTGGCAGCGGAAATGAAGGAATACAATTTCGAGACAGTCACGGCAGACGCGCTGGCACAGGCTGCTGCGGGTGCCCATATGCTGGATGTCAACGCAGGCATTCCACTGGCCGACGAACCCGACATTCTGGCAAAAACGATCAAGCTGGTGCAAAGCCTGGTTGATATCCCCCTGTGCATCGACAGTTCTATCGTAGAAGCCCTGGAACAGGGCTTGGCGGCCTATGAAGGTCGCCCGCTCCTCAACTCTGTGACCGGGGAAGAAGAGCGCCTGGAAGTCGTTTTGCCGCTGGTAAAGAAATATGGCTGTGCCGTGGTTGGTATTTCCAACGACGAAACCGGTATTTCCGAAGATCCGGACGTTCGTTTCCAGGTTGCCAAAAAGATCGTCGAACACGCCGCGGATTATGGCATTCCCGCCCATGACGTTGTGATTGATCCCCTGGTGATGCCAATCGGTGCCCTGGGCAATGCCGGTGTGGGCGCCTTGAACCTGATCCGTCGCCTGCATGATGAATTGAAGGTCAACACGACCTGTGGCGCGTCGAATATGAGCTTCGGCCTGCCAAATCGCCACTCCCTGAACGGGGCCTTTCTGTCCATGGCGGTTGGGGCCGGTATGACCAGCGCCATCATGAACCCGCTGCACGAGCCGGAAATGCACGCAATCTGGGGGGCGGATGTGATCGCCGGTCATGACAAGGATTGCGCCGCCTGGATCAAGCGCTTCCGCGAGGCCGCCCCGGACGGCGAGGCACAAGGAGCCCGCGGGGGTCGCAGCACGCGCCGCCGCCGCTCCGCCTGACGCCATCCGTTTGTTCCGCTGTCGTAAACAAAGAAGAGTACCTTATGGCTGACGCCGACCCGACCAAGACTGATACACAATCTACTGCCCCCGAAGGGAAAACTGCCCATGTGGTTTTCACCCCTTCGGGCCGCAGCGGTGATTTTGCGATTGGCACCCCCATCCTTCAGGCCGCGCGACATCTGGGCGTCGATCTGGATTCGGTCTGCGGTGGCCGTGGTATCTGTGGGCGCTGCCAAGTCACCCCCTCGGTCGGGGACTTTTCCAAGTTTCAGATAAAAAGTAAGGCGGAAAATATCTCCCCCATGAATGCGGTGGAGGAACGCTATCGAAGCAAACGCACTATGAAGGCCGATCGTCGACTGGGCTGTTCCAGCACGATTCAGGGCGATCTGGTGATCGACATCCCCGCCGACAGCCAGGTCCACAAGCAGGTTGTGCGCAAACGCGCTGAGGTCCGGAGCATTGAAATCAATCCGGTCGTGCGTCTGCATTATGTTGAGGTTGAAGAACCCGACATGCACCATCCGTCTGGCGATCTGGAGCGGCTGGAACAAGCCCTGTTGCAGCAATGGGGGCTGACTGTCGATCAGGCCGACCTATCGGTCATCCAGATATTGCAGAAGGCATTGCGTAAGGGCGAATGGAAGATCACCGCCGCGATCCGGAATGAACATGAATTGATTTATGTCTGGCCGGGCTTTCACGACAGGATCTTTGGCTGTGCGATTGATGTTGGGTCCACCACAATGTCTGTGCATCTGACAGATTTGCAATCCGGCGATGTCGTCACATCGGTTGGTGCGATGAACCCGCAGATCCGCTTTGGGGAAGACCTGATGAGCCGGGTCAGCTATGTCATGATGAATCCAGGCGGAGAGGTCGAAATGACCAAGGCCGTGCGCGAAAGCTTGGGCTATCTGATTGGTCAGGCTGCGGTCGAAGCGAAAGTTCACCCCACTGAGATTCTGGAATTGGTCATGGTTGGAAATCCCATCATGCACCATCTGCTGCTGGGCATTGATCCAACGGAATTGGGCTGGGCCCCCTTCGCATTGGCGACCAATCAATCGTTAGAAGTCCTGGCCAGCGAATTGGATTTGAAGGGTAAGACCAATCCAGGCGCACGGGTCTATTTCCTGCCCTGTGTTGCGGGCCATGTCGGGGCCGATGCGGCCGGTGTTGCCCTGGCAGAAGGGCCACAGCTGCGCGACGAGGTCACTCTGGTCGTTGATGTCGGTACCAATGCGGAAATTATTCTGGGCAATAAAGACCGTCTGCTGGCCTGTTCCAGCCCGACCGGCCCGGCCCTGGAAGGGGCACAGATTTCTTCTGGTCAGCGCGCCGCGCCGGGGGCAATCGAACGGGTGCGGATTGACCCGGAAACGCTGGAACCACGCTTCAAAGTCATCGGGTCGGACCTGTGGTCCAATGATCCAGGTTTCGCCGAAGCATCCAAGAAGACTGGCGTCACAGGAATCTGTGGATCAGGCATTATCGAAGTTCTGGCAGAAATGTTCCTGGCCGGGCTGATCACCGAAGATGGCATCATTGACGGCAGCACCGCGTCCCGCACGGACCGTATTCTGGGGGAAGGTCGAACCTTCTCCTATGTCCTGCATCGCGGGGAACCGGAAATCCGTGTGACCCAGGCCGATGTGCGCGCCATTCAATTGGCAAAAGGGGCGCTGTATGCGGGCGCACAATTGCTGATCGATAAATTGGGCAAGCCCGTGGAACGCATCGTGCTGGCCGGTGCCTTTGGCAGCCATATCGATGCAAAATACGCCATGGTTCTGGGTCTGGTCCCGGATTGTCCGCTGGATATGGTCGCCTCTGTCGGGAATGCGGCTGGAACCGGGGCGCGTATTGCCCTGCTAAACCGCCATTCTCGTGATGAGATCAAGCAGATTGTGGCGGGTATTGAAAAGATCGAAACCGCTGTCGAGCCGCGCTTTCAGGAACATTTCGTCGGGGCAATGGCCTTCCCACACAAGACAGCCCCCTTCCCGAATCTGGAAAAGATCGTAACCCTGCCACCGAAGAAATCGGCGCAGTCCACTCACGATGATGGCCAAGCCGGTGGCCGTCGCCGGAGACGCCGTGGCTAGCGGCACATAGATACACTAAACGCAGGAAAGAGCGCGCCATGTCGGAGACCATCACCATGACTGAGGTTGATCAGATCGTAAACTTCATGAGCACCTGCACGTTGGAGGTAACACCAGGTGGGGCCGCGAAGATTGATGATTTCCGCGCCGTCCTGCGCCCGGATCAGATCGTCTATGTAACCTTCCTGCCAGGATCAGACTTTCGTGATACAGTAGTGACGGTCAAAAAGCTGAAAGATCAGGGCATGCGCCCGGTCCCCCATTTCGCCGCCCGCTCCATCCCCACAAAAGCATTCTTTGAAGAAAACCTGAAGATGCTGACGGCAGAAACCGGTGTCGAAGAAGCCCTGCTGATCGGCGGCGGCGTGGACAATCCGGTCGGGGAATTCAGCGAATCCATGGAAATCCTGCGACTGGGCCTGTTTGAGAAATATGGCATTAAACATCTGGGCATTGCCGGTCACCCGGAAGGCAGCCCGGATATTAAACCCGCCGAAGTCATCCGCGCCCTGCTGGACAAGAACGCCTATGCCGCCCAAAGCCCGATTGATTTCTATATCGCGACACAATTCTGTTTTGAAGCAGAACCGCTGATCCAATGGGACCGTCAGATCCGTGCCGAGGGCAACACATTACCGATCCATATCGGCATTCCAGGATTGGCGACAATCAAGACCCTGATGAAACATGCCCAAGCCTGCGGCATCGGTAATTCCATGCGTTTCATCGCCAAACAGGCCCGCAATATTGCCAAATTGATGAGCGTCAGCGAACCCGACAAGCTGGTCCGCGATCTGGCCCATTACAAGGCAACCGATCCCAATTGCGGCATCATCCAGGCGCATCTGTATCCCCTGGGCGGCCTGAAGAAATCCTCTGCCTGGCTGTATGCCATTCAAGATGGCAAGATTGAATTATCCAAAAAGGGTGGATTCAAGACGGACTATGCGGTGGAGTAAGACCGACAACGCCTTGCCGTTTACAGCCCGTGATACTGCTTGAACCAGGCGACAAATTTCGGCAGGCCCACATCAATTGGGGTTGTCGGGGCATAGCCGAAATCATTGGCGATGGCGTCGATATCAGCATAGGTCTTTTGCACATCGCCCGGCTGCATCGGCTGGAAGTCGATATCTGCCTTAATACCCAGCGCGGATTCCAGAACAGAAATCATCCGCATCAGGGGTTCTGATCGATTGTTGCCGATGTTATAGACTCGGTGGGCTGCCAGTTGATCGCCCCGCACCGGCGGCCCGTCCAGCACGGCCATGACGCCCGCCACGATATCATCCACATAGGTGAAATCGCGCATCATATCGCCATTGTTGAAGACGGGAATCTTCTCCCCCCGCAGCATCTTTTCAACAAAGATCCAGGCGGCCATATCGGGCCGACCCCAGGGGCCATAGACCGTGAAAAAGCGCAAACCGGTCATAGGAATATCATACAGGTGGCTGTAGGAATGGCTCATCAACTCATCAGACCGCTTGGTCGCGGCATACAGGGAAACCGGCGTATCCGTGCGATCATCGACCGAAAACGGTACCTTCGTATTACCGCCATAGACGGAGGAGGAGGACGCATAAACCATATGCCGGAAGCTGTCGATGCTGCGCGCCAATTCCATCACATTCAAATGGCCCAACAGGTTTGATCGAATATAGGCATAGGGATTTTTCAGGGAATACCGAACCCCCGCTTGCGCCGCCAGATTGACGATACGGTCAATCTTCAGCGCCGGGTCGTTCAATGCCAAAACCGCATCCGTGTCGGCGATGTCCAGCTTCTGGAACGTAAATCCAGGCTTGTCCGTCAATGTTGCCAACCGGGCCAGCTTAAGCGCCGGATCGTAATAGTCGTTCAGGTCGTCGACACCAATGACTGTCTCTCCCCGCGCCAATAACTGTTGGGACAGGGTCATTCCGATGAAGCCAGCGGCACCCGTTACAAGCACGGTCATTGTGTCGTTCTTCCAAAAGAAAAGGGGTTTTCAACTAGGGGCGTCCTATACCGGGTTACGCCCTGCGATGCACCCTGAAATTTAGGGTAAGAGTATAATGTGTGTGCTCATGCGAACGCATGATGCTTATGTATCAGATCCGACGCGACTGGCGACCGGACCGGATTGATTGACATATTTTGCGCCTTCCTTGCGGTCATAGGGATTAAGCGCCGAGGAGGTCAAAGGTTCAAAGCTGACGGCGCAGACCCGCATGCCCGGCCGCAATGCCAGGGCCACATTACCCGCATTAAAGAATTCCAGCGTGATCACCCCATTCCAGCCGGGTTCCAGCGTGTGGGCCGTGGCATGGACCATCAACCCGATACGCGCCAGACTGGACCGACCATCCAGCCAGCCGACCAGATCATCGGGTATCTTGACCCGCTCCCGCGTGGCCCCCAGCGCGAAGGCTTTGGGCTGCAGGATAAAGGCATCACCTGTCGGTACGGCATATTCGGTCATGGGATCCTTGTCCCCTAACCCCTTGCCGCCCAATCCTTTATCGACATCGATCACAGATATCTGTTCATGCTTGAAGTACAGGAATCGATCATCCAGTGTCAGGTCAATAGAGACCGGGCCGAACCGAACATTCTCAGCAGGCTCTATTTCAATCGACTGATCCGCAATTCGTTGCAGGATATCCCGGTCGGATAACTTCATGATGCGCCCTCAATCCCCATGTTTCATGCTTATTCTATCCATCATCCGCCGCGATTCGACATCAGCCCGCAAGGGAAAGCAAGACAGTTGAAAATTTAGGTCAGTAATGCTAACCTAAATCCAATCAATAATAAAATACCACACAGGACAGCAGTCTTGTGATGCATTCAGACCGGCCCCATACTCATCATAAAGAATGAGCATCCGGGCTCTTTATGGGAGAGGCTCACCATGGCCGAATTGGCAGATGTACAACTGGACGATAAATACACGCTGGAACAGGGTCGGGTCTTCCTGACCGGAACGCAGGCGCTGGTTCGCCTGCCGCTGATGCAGCGTTTACGCGATCAGGCTGCCGGATTGAACACGGGCTGTTTTATCTCCGGGTATCGCGGATCGCCCCTTGGTGGGTTTGATCAACAGCTGTGGCGGGCCCGAAAATTCCTGGAAAAGAGCAACATTCATTTCAAAGCGGGTGTGAACGAAGACCTGGCGGCAACCGCTGTCTGGGGCACACAGCAGGTCGGCCTGTATCCCGGCGCGGAAGTCGATGGCGTGTTTTCCATCTGGTATGGCAAGGGGCCGGGCGTCGATCGGTCCGGCGATGTGTTCCGCCATGCCAATCTGGCTGGAACCGCTGCTCATGGCGGCGTATTGGCCCTGGCGGGGGATGACCATACCTGTAAATCCTCCACCACCGCCCACCAGACCGAATATGCCTTCATGGACGCCATGATCCCCGTTCTGCACCCCGCCAATGTGCAGGAATTTCTGGATATGGGCCTGCATGGTTGGGCGATGTCGCGCTATGCCGGGGTCTGGGTCGCCTTCAAAACCCTGGCCGATACGGTGGATACGTCTGCATCCGTTTATGTCGATCCGCATCGGGTTCAGTGCAAGATTCCAGACGATTTCGAAATTCCGGAAGGGGGGCTAAATATTCGCGCCTCCATCCATCAACCGCTGCAGGAAGAAGAACTGCTGCATAAATATCGCCTATATGCCGCGCTGGCCTATGTGCGGGCCAACGGGCTGAACTATCAGGTCTGGCCCAGCAAGAACCGCCGCCTGGGCATCGTCACGACGGGCAAAAGCTATCTGGACGTGATGCAGGCCCTGGAAGACCTGCATATCGACGAGGCCTTTGCCGAGAAGCTGGGGATCGTGATTTACAAGGTCGGCATGCCCTGGCCGCTGGAGCGTGAAGGCATTCGCCATTTTGCCGAAGGACTGGAAGAAATTCTGGTTGTCGAAGAAAAGCGGGCCGTGATCGAAAATCAGTTAAAGGAACAATTGTATAATTGGCGCGAAGATGTGCGCCCGCGCGTGGTTGGTAAATTCAATGACCAGCGGGAGTTACAATTACCCTCTTACGGGGAACTGACCCCCGCAGGAATCGCCCGGGTACTGGTGGACCGCCTGAAGAAACTGCCCGGTGGCAATGCGACGGTCGATTCCAATGAGCATTTTAAAAACCGCCTTGGCTTCCTGACCGCGAAAGAAAAATCATTGGCGGAAACCAAGGGGGGCACCAAGCGCGTCCCCTATTTCTGCTCTGGCTGTCCCCATAATACCTCCACCAAGGTTCCAGAAGGCAGCCGGGCACTGGCCGGAATCGGCTGTCACTACATGGCGTTGTGGATGGATCGCAATACCCAAAGCTTCACCCAGATGGGAGGCGAGGGCATGACCTGGATCGGTCAGGCCCCCTTTACCAGCGAAAAGCACGTCTTCGTCAATCTGGGCGATGGGACGTATTTCCATTCCGGCCTGTTGGCAATCCGCGCTGCGGTGTCGTCTGGTGCCAATATCACCTATAAAATCCTATTCAACGATGCCGTCGCCATGACCGGGGGCCAGCCCCATGATGGGCCCATTGATGTCCCGACCATGGCGCAACAGGTTGCTTCTGAGAGGATTACGCGGCTGGCGGTTGTCTCTGACGAGCCGGAGAAATACGGCACCACGCCGGGCTATTTCCCGCCGGGCACGACGGTCCATCACCGCAGCGAATTGACCACCCTGCAGAAGCAATTTCGGGAAACGCCCGGATGCACGGTCATTATCTATGACCAGACCTGTGCCGCAGAAAAACGCCGCCGTCGCAAGCGCGGCCTGTATCCCGACCCCGCCAAACGCGCCTTTATCAACGAGGCCGTGTGTGAAGGCTGTGGCGATTGCTCTGTGAAGTCCAATTGCCTGTCCGTGGTGCCCAAGGAAACCGAATTCGGGCGCAAGCGAGAGATCGACCAGTCCAGTTGCAACAAAGACTATTCCTGTGTCGATGGCTTCTGCCCCTCCTTCGTGACCGTGCATGGCGGCAGCCTGCGCAAGGGCAAGGGAGCCGATGCCGGCTCTGCCAAGACCGCAGGCGTTGCGGATGTATTTGAAGCATTGCCTGAACCCACAATCCGCCCCCTGACGGATAAACCCTGGGACATCTTGCTGACCGGTGTTGGCGGCACAGGGGTTGTGACCATTGGTGCCCTGTTGGGCATGGCAGCCCATTTGGAAGGGGCTGGCTGTTCTATCCTGGATATGGCAGGCCTGGCGCAAAAGGGTGGTCCGGTCACCAGCCATATTCGCCTGGCAAAAACCCCTGAAGACATCAAGGCCGTGCGGATCGCCGCAGGTGGCGCAGATCTGATCCTGGGCTGTGACATTGTTGTCGCCTCTGGCCCCGATGCGATGGCGAAGGCGGAACGCGGCTCAACCGTTGCTGTCGTAAACACCCAAGCCTCTATCACTGGGGATTTCACCCGCAATCCCGACTGGCAATTCCCGGCTGGGGAGATGGAACAGATTATCCGCGATAATCTGGGCGCCGAAGCCTCCCATTTTCTGCCAGGCACAAAGGTCGCCGAAGCCCTGATGGGAGACAGTATTGCAACCAATCCCTTCATGCTGGGCGTTGCCTTCCAGATGGGGTTGATCCCAGTCTCCCGCGCGGCACTGGAAAAGGCGATTGAGTTGAATGGTATCGCTGTGAAAGCGAATATGCGGGCCTTCCTATGGGGTCGTCGCATGGCCCACGACCCGAAAGCGGTTTTGAAAATGGTGGATAAGGCAGAGGCCTCCACCGCCGCGCCGAAACAGGATGACACCATCGCCACCAGTCTGGAAGACATCGTTGCCAAGCGTATCGCCGCCTTGAAAGAGTATCAGAATGACAGCCTGGCCCGGCGCTATAAGGACCTGGTTGATAAAGTCGTCACGGCAGAAGGCCGCGTTGGTCGGGCCGATGGCAGCCTGGCGAAAGCGGTGGCGCGGTATTATTATAAACTGCTGGCGATCAAGGATGAATATGAGGTCGCCCGCCTGTTCACCAATGGCAAGTTCATGAAGTCCGTGCGGGATCGGTTTGAAGGCGATTACACGCTGAAATTCCATCTTGCCCCGCCGCTTTTTGCGGAGCGCGACCCGGAAACAGGGGAATTGAAAAAGCGCGAATATGGCCCCTGGATGATGTCCGCCTTTGGCCTGTTGGCAAAGTTGAAGGGCCTGCGGGGAACCCCGTTGGATATCTTCGGCTATAGTGAGGAGCGGAAAATGGAACGCCGCCTGATCACCGACTACGAAACCGTGATCGGGGACATCATCGCCGGATTGTCTGCATCCAATTATGATACGGCAATTGAACTGGCGGAGGTGCCGGAACACATTCGCGGCTATGGCCATGTCAAAGAACGCCATGTGAAATTGGCCAAAGACACGGAAGCCAAACTGATGGCGAAATTCCGCGATCCCAGCAGTGCCCAGGCGCCGCAAGCCGCCGAATGACAGTGATCGTTAGAAAGGCCGTTCTGCCAGACGACCTGTCCGCCCTGATTCGCTTTATGGGTCATCTGCATGATTTGGAACACGCCATCGATCCGGCCCGTCAAACGGCCGCCGATGGCGCGGACCCCCATATGCGCTATCAAATCCTGGATGCTCAACAGAATGACGGGCTGGTGGCACTGGCAGAGACACAGGGCGGCCTGCCCGTTGGTATGATGGTTTGTTCCGTTTCGACCTTTCCAGGAGAGTATCTGTATCCATCCGAAAGCCGCGTCGGCTATATCAACGATTTGTGGATTGAACCGGATTATCGTGGCGGAACCGTGTTGGATGACATGATCGCGATGGCAGAGGCGCATTTCAAAGCGCTGGGACTGAAGGTCCTGATGTTGAGCTATCTGGCAGGCAATGATCGCGCCGGTGCAGCCTATGCAAAACGGGGATTTCGCCCCAATGAAGTTCAGATGAAGCGGGAAATTTCCTGACCGCTTGACGCTGCCCGGTCCTATCTATAGCAGACGTCGGTATCCAATCTTTGAAACAGGAGCTGTCGATGTCCCGGATCGTCTATGTAAATGGCGAGTATCTTCCCGAAGAAGACGCTAAAATCTCCGTCTTTGATCGTGGGTTTCTGATGGGCGATGGCGTCTACGAGGTGTCTTCTGTTCTGGATGGGAAACTGATCGACAATGCCGCCCATATCGCACGGCTGGAACGCTCCTTATCCGAATTGAAAATGGATTGGCCCTGTACCAAGGAAGAACTGGTGGAAATCCAGCGCGAAATTATTCGCCGCAATCAGGTTACCGAAGGGGCCGTTTATTGGCAGATCACACGGGGCGCGGCGGATCGGGATTTCGTCTTTCCAAAAGATGCAAAGCCCTCTTTGGTGATGTTCAGCCAATTGAAAAATATTGTTGATGTTCCCGCCGCCAAGACGGGGATTTCTGTGATCACCGTGCCTGATATCCGCTGGCATCGACGCGATATCAAAACCGTCCAGCTGCTGGCCTCAAGCATGGCAAAGATGGCCGCCATCGACGCCGGTGCCAATGATGCCTGGCAGGTTGAAAATGGCTTTGTAACGGAAGGAAGTTCAAACAACGCCTTTATCGTTACCCAGGATGGAACCCTGGTCACCCGCAATCTGTCCAATGACATTCTGCATGGCATTACCCGGCGGGTTATTTTGGATCTGGCGGAGAAGGAAAATCTGACAGTTGAAATCCGCCCCTTCACCCCACAGGAAGCCTATGAGGCCGAAGAGGCGTTCATCACATCGGCGTCCAGCTTTGTAATGCCGGTGGTGAAAATCGACGACCATAAAATTGGCGCGGGCGTTCCAGGTCCAATCGCCCTTAAACTGCGCAAGATGTATATCGAAGCTGCGAAAGCAAGCGCCAGCTAAACAGGGCTAAGTCGCGGGGCTGGGTGCAGGCGTAACTGGCGCGGTCCGGTTCTCTTCCCAGGCCTTACGGTAGGCTTTTGCGGCAGAGATCAGGCGCGGATCCGGCGATGTGGCAGGATTTCCATTATGGTCATGGCCAGTCGCGCCAACCAACAGCGCGCGCTCTGAATAAATCGATGAAATCGCCAGATAGGCCGAACTGAACCCTGATTTCGCCGCCCGGTCCAGAGACAGGATCAGGCGATCCCGGTCTGGCCACCAGTCCGGTAAGGTTACCGTCTTGCCAGCACGCGCAGCATAGGCGATGCGCTGATCGACAGATTGTACCATTTCCAGATGGACCTGAATGATGGTTTCCTTGGCCGGCTTATAGCCATCAGCCGCCGTTTCCGACAACAGGCGATAACCGCGCTCCCGAATGCCGGGTTTTCCGTCAGGTTCCTTGTCGTATCCCAGAGAGGTCGTCCCGAACCACAGGAAATACCCCAGTGCATACTGTATTTCCGGCCTGTCATCATGATGATTGGCGCGTTCAACTTCCAACACGCATTGATAGGCGCGCACTCGCCACTCTTCCGACGACTCGCCGGGCATTTCCGGTGTGGACCAGGCAAATTCCGACACGCCCGTATAGCCCTGCCGCAGAACATAGTTCCAAAACTGGTCAAAATCGCCATCGTATAATCGATTTAACCGTTCCCCGCATTTGGCAGGCTCGAACGGGGCCTCAAAAACCGATTCTGAAAGAGCCGGTCGCGCAAACAAGAATAGCGCCCCCACCAGGATCATTCCGGCAAGAGTGAAAGGCGCATGGTTGGCGCGAAATTGAGACAGCGAGTATTTCATCCTTTAAAAATTGGCCGAATCGGTGCAAAAATCAAGAATTACAAGAAGATAAGATAATCCCTCAAAAAAGATTGAACGCCTTAACAGGCTATCTTATTGATTTTATTGATTAAATTAATTTTGGTTTTTTGAATATAGATTCAAATACAGATAAATTATTCCTTCTTTTTACCTGTATTCTATTTAAATCCCATAAGAAAACAGTAGAACAAGGGCCCTGTCACCTCAACACGGCGCACAGTCACCCTTCCAGCAAGCCCCCATTTTCCACCAATTCCTTCAGGCGGGCCTCATCAAATTCCGCTTCCAGCGCATCTGCGACCTTGCGGGCCTCTGCCTCCAGATCGTCAGAGACTTCAACTGGATCAGCCTTGCGCCATTCTGCCAGATAATCATCTGTGGACCGCGCACCGCCCCGCATGGCGGCACGATCGATTGCCTTTTCAAACCGTTCTGCCAGAACGATCTTCACCTGATCCCGACGGCCCTTTTTCGCGATTACCTGTGCTGGAATATCACGCCAATATACAACAACTAACTGGGCCATCTAAACCATCCTTTATTGTTTTAACGGGGCATCATTTACCGATGCCGTCATGAAATCTGCCAACTCACCATAGCCGGTGCGGCGCATATCAAACTTCAATGAAAGGGCCTGTGCCGCCTGGCGGGCCTTGTCCTCCAGAATTGGATCATCCGTCTGTGCCAGATACATCAGGCGCGTGTAATTCGCAAACAGCATGTCGCGCATTTGCGGATACTTGCGCAGGCCCATCCCTTCCAGGATTAAGGTCTCAAAATGCCGCGCCAGATAATCTGTCAGGTAGAAAGTCCCCAATTCCGCTTCCGCCAGGGCATCGAATGCATCGGCACCGGCAAAGAAGGAATAACAATGGGGGCCGGGAATGCGGGTCGCCCCTTCCTGTCGGACAACATCATCCAATTTGCCGCCTGTCCCGCAATCCGCATAGGCAACGAAGATCGCCTGATAGTCATTGCGATGTTCCTGAATTTTCGCCCGCAACAGATCGGGGATTTTCTGCGGCGTGTTATGCAATTTGGCAGGCAAGCATGTTACCGCGACATGCTGCCAATCGTTCAGGCGGATAATATCCAATATTTCCCGCGCCAGTGCACCGCAGGCAATGATCAGTATATTGGCCTTTTCCAGACCATATTCCGGCGCCGCATCGGGCGCCGGAATTTTATGATCCTGTGATTGATTCATCCGGTCCATCCTTACCCGTTCTGCCACCAAGAATGAATGGCGGGAACAGGCATCTTATGGGAAGCGGCTGATGAACCTATTGATTGTTCTTGCGAACCATCACTTCCTTTGCCGTTTCCACCGCAACGGCGGCATCCCGGCAATAGGAATCAGCGCCAATTTCCCGCGCGAATTCTTCATTCAAAGGTGCCCCGCCGACGAGGATTTTGTAATCGTCGCGAATGCCCTGTTCCTTCATCGTATCGATGACGACTTTCATATAGGGCATCGTCGTGGTCAACAGCGCGGACATGCCCAGAATGTCAGGCTTATGCTCTTCCAGGGCAGCGAGGTATTTTTCGACTGGATTGTTAATACCCAAATCGATCACTTCAAAGCCTGCGCCTTCCATCATCATCGACACAAGATTCTTGCCGATATCATGAATATCGCCCTTCACCGTGCCAATCACCATTTTGCCCTGTGGGGGCGCACCGGTTTCCGCCAATAAGGGGCGCAGGATGTTCATCCCGGACTTCATGGAATTGGCCGCCATCAGCACTTCGGGCACGAACAGGATACCATCGCGGAAATCAATCCCGACGATCCGCATCCCTTCGACCAACGCTTCGGTCAGGATCTTATAGGGTGCCCATCCGCGTTCCAGCAGGATGTTCGTTGCTTCTGTGATTTCGTCCGCCAGACCATCATACAGATCGTCCCACATCTGCTCGACCAATTCCTGATCGTCCAAAGAGCGAAGATCTAGATCCCCATCATCGGCCATTTTGATCAATCCCTTTTAAGGCAAATGGGGCGAATTTCGTCTCGCCCCATTACTGGTTTTCATTCGCCATACGCTAATTCCAGGCAGATTTCAGGCTCACACCCGCGCGACAAGATTTATCCTTGCGACGACAATACAAAAAATGGACCGACCTGCCAACGCCAGTGAAAGGAGTCTGTTGCTGAAATAGCGTCAAAACCCGCGTATTTGCGACGTTTAGGCCCGGAGGATAATCAGGGGCGATAATCAGGGGCGCAGGCGCAATTGGCGATAGGCATCCGCCAGACGCGACGCTTCTTCCAGCGATGCTTTATCCATGCCATCGGTTACATCCGGCAACAGGCCAGCGGCTTGCGTATCCCCATTTTCCATTGCCAGGGTCAGCCATGCCCAGGCCTCTATCCTGTCGTGGGGCGTGTTTGCGACACCGCCCATATACAACAGGCCAAGCGCCCGCATGGCTGGCGTCACCCCCCGAAACGCCGCCTGTTCGTACCAGCGAATGGCACCCGACACATTCTTTCCAACGCCCTGCCCTTCCGCCAATAACAGGGCCAGATTAAATTGCGCCTCCCCCAAACCCTGTTCTGCTGCCTTTTGATACAGCGCTGCGGCAGCTGATAAATCCTTCTGCCCGGCTATGCCTTCTTGATAATACAAGGCGCGCTTGAACTGTGCGGCCCCATGTCCGGCAGCAGCAGCGCGATCAAACCAGATCACCGCCTGATCATAATCGGGCGAGCCGGTCACGGCACCCCGTTCATATAACAGGGCCAGGCGGAACTGCGCACCTGCATCCCCAGCCTCTGCTTTCGCGCGATAACGATCCACGATAAAGGTCGGCGCAACATCCTGCTGAACCGTTTCAGATTGCGCAAAAGCATGCCTGGAGTCCAAGCCAGATACCGCAAAGGTCATGATCAGGCACAGGCTGAACAGCCCTGCGGATATCACCTTTTTTTCCCCAAAACCAACCGCCATACTGAAATGCCCCCGTTGCAAGACGATGACCCTAAGCGGATTCCAAGAATACGTCGATACCGTATGAAACAACCACTCCTGTCATTGTCCCGCCTGTTGTCGCAATTCCCTGCGCATGATCTTGCCCGTCGTGGTCATGGGCAAGCTGTCAACAAAGGCGACATGCCGCGGATATTCATGCGCCGCCAGTCGGGTTTTCACAAAGGCCTGGATCTCTTCGACCAAAGCATCGCTTTGCACATACCCACTGCGCAGCACAATAAACGCCTTCACGACCTCAGTGCGCAAAGGGTCTGGAATTCCAACAGCGGCAGCCAGTGCCACGGCGGGATGGCGCATCAGGCAATCTTCTATTTCACCCGGACCGACACGATAGCCTGACGTGGTTATCACATCATCATTGCGCCCGACATAGCGGAAATATCCCTGATCATCCAAACTGCCGGTATCCCCGGTCAGCAACCAATCGCCTGCAAATTTCTCTGCCGTTGCCTTGGGATTATCCCAATAGCGCAGAAACATAACAGGATCCGGGCTTCGAACCGCGATATTGCCGACCTCTCCCATCGGCAGGGGATTACCATTGTCATCGACGATCCCAACATCATGGCCCGGCACCGCACGGCCCATATAGCCCGGGCGGACCGGCATGCAGGCCCCACAGTTACCGACCACCAGATTACATTCGGTCTGGCCATAGAATTCATTGATTGTCAGGCCAAAAGTCTCGCGCCCCCATTCCAGCAATTCCGCGCCCAGCGTTTCGCCACCTGATCCAATGGAACGCATTTTATAGTCAAACCGGTCGCGCGGCGTTTCAACCTGGCGCATCATCTTCAGGGCCGTCGGCGGCATGAAGGCATTGCGAATGCCAAACCGCGCCAGAATGTGAAACGCTTCTTCCGGATCAAACTTGCGCGCCCGATAGGCCAGAACGGGAATGCCATGATGCAGACTGGGCAACAGCACATCGATCAGGCCGCCGATCCAGGCCCAATCCGCCGGGGTCCAGAAACGATCCCCTTTCTGAGGGAAAAAATCATGGGGGAACTCTACGCCCGGCAAATGGCCCAGCAGGACGCGGTGCGCATGCAGGGCCCCTTTGGGCTGACCGGTCGTGCCAGAGGTAAAAATAATGATCGCCGGGTCATCCGCCGCCGTCTTGACCGGTGTGAACCGATCAGAGGCCCGCGCCAGAGCATCATGAAAATCAACAGCCCCCTCCAAGGGGCCATCAATACAGAATATCACCCGCAATTCCGGCAATTGATCCCGGATCGCCAGAATTTTCGGCAAGCCTGTCGCATCCGTGACCACCGCCCGCGCCCCACAACTGGCCAGGCGATATTCCAGCGCCTCTTCCCCAAACAAGATAAACAGCGGCACCGCGATAAGCCCGGCCTTATAGGCGGCAATGTGCGAAACAGCGGTTTCCGGGGCCTGGGGCAACAGGATTCCCACGCGGTCTTCCCGCTTCAGGCCTTGAGCGATCAGGACATTTGCGAAGCGGTTGCTGAGCCGGGATAGGTCGCCGAACGTGTATTCCCGCACCTGATCATCATAATCACGGAACAGGATCGCCAAATCATTCGGGTTCTGCCGATCGGAAACATCGACCCCAATGTTATAAAATTGCGGAATTTGCCAAGAGAACTTAGCCACGACATCTTCATACCGTGCCGCTGGACTCAACATGGCCCCACCCTGCCGATCAATTGATGCGATCGTTGCGAACGACCCAGCGACCGTTCTGGCGACCGGCAAAGTAATCTTCCAACTGGGGATGGGCGACCTCTTGCCCTTCGGGCAGAGGAACTAGATTCTGTTGAGAGACATAGGCGATATAGGGCGACAGATCCGCAGGATTAACCGCAAACAGATGATAGAAAGGTTGATCCTTGCGCGGGCGCGACTCTTCCGGGATGGAGTCATACCATTCATCAGAATTCGCGAATTGCGGGTCGACATCAAAAATAACACCCTGGAAACCGAATTTCCGGTGTTGAACCGCATCCCCGATCCGGAAGAGGGCGACCCCTTTGTAAACAGAGCTTTCAGACTCATTCTGGGGTCCCGGTGGCGGGCCCATCCTATCTGAACCAGTCCTCATATCATCGTCACTTTTTTGCATGTCATGGCATCCTTTGATGTCATATTACATTCGCACTAGGATAAATCAAATCAAGTGAATAGCCGATAGGAACAACAAATGGCGATAAATGTGTTGGGATTGCTGCGGGTGCAGGCGGCCAATCATTTCCTGGCAAATCAACGCCTGATGCAGACCTGTCTGCGCCTCCAGGACTCTGAATATTACGCCACGCGCCAAAGCTTTTTCGGGTCCATCCATGGGACCTTCGATCACATCGTCACGACCGATCAACGGTATTTGTCACGGCTGGGGGGCACCCCGCTTCCCCCAACCGGGGATGACGGTGTGACCTATGGCACCAGGGATGCCCTTGTTACGGCACAGCATGAAACCGATGATGCGATGCGCGCCTATATCGGCGGGTTATCGGTTGATGATCTGGAGCAGGAAATCCTGTTGCATAAGACAGAGCGTTGGGGGCGGGTTGTGGAGCCGATCTGGGGGATCCTTCAGCATGTTCTGGCCCATGGCACACATCACCGTGGGCAAATTCACGACATGTTGAGCCAGACATCCATCGCCCCGCCGCAATTGGATGAATTTATCCTGCGAATGGATCGTGAAAGCCGAATGGCGGAAGTCGATGCACAGAACCTATCGGGGTGGATGATCGACGCCATTCACTGATGCCGCAGGATCAAGCACAGGGGCCGCGCCCGCCAGAGCTATTCTTTTCCGTTCATACCGGATGTTCAGATAATTACCGGTCAGGATCACCGCGCCGCCGATGAAGACAAAGGGATCCAGCGCCTCGCTATAAAACGACATGCCAACAAAGGCGATCAAGGGGAGGCGGAAAAAGTCCATTGGGGCCACCACTGTGGCGTCTGCCCATCGAAACGACTGGGTGATGCAATAATGCGCCGTAAAGCCACAGATACCAACGACCAGCAGCCAAAGGGATGTCCACAGCCCCGGAATCACAAAGTGGCTAAGGGACCCAACCAAGCCCATAGGGGCCTGGATAACCGCCATCCAAAACAGGATTGTTAGGGGCGACTCCGTCGCGCTGAGTTTTTTTGTGGTCAGCATACTGGTCGCAAAGCCCACGGCCCCGATCAACATGGCCATATGCCCAACGCCAAACTCTGTCAGGCCAGGGCGCAAAACAATCAGCACCCCTATAAATCCTATAACAACCGCAAAGGCCCGCCCCTTGGACATGCTTTCTTTCAGAACCAGGGGCGCGACAATCGCCACCCAGATTGGGGTGGTGAATTCCAGCGCAAAAACTTCGGCCAGTGAAATCAGTGTGATGGCATAAAACCAGCAAAATTGACCGACGAAATGGAACAGGTTGCGCACCGTGTGCAATTTCAGCCGGTCCGTCTTGAAGCTGCGCAGGCCACCGGGCAGGAAACTGCCAATCGACACGACGATGATCAAACCAATGATGCTGCGAAAGAACATCAATTGAAAGGTATCCAGTTCCCGCGAAATCTCACGCCCGGCAATCGCCATCGCGGCAAAGGAAACCAAAGCCCCCATCATCCAGGCGGCCGCGTATAACACATTGCCTTGTTCAGAAGATTTCGGGGAAAGGCCAATATTTCGCCCTGCCGTAACGGGCGGTTCGATTCCAGACATGCGGCTATCCCAACAAGAAACAGGCTTTGAAGATGCAGGCACCAGGCCCTATCTAATTTTCAGATAAAACTTGGATCGCACCAGAATAGGCAAATCTATTGGCTGCGCAAACCTACTGATCCAACAAAACCGGTTCTAATTGGTTTTGCCCAATTTGCTGTCCTCATCAGCATTATCTGCCGCTGGCCCGCCGATCCGACCGTGATCCAGGGCAATGACAATCGCGCCAGGGAAGGATGAAACGCCCAGCTTCCTTGCGATATCTGCGTGCCGCTTTTCCAATGTCCGAACAGAAACATTCAACAGGCTGGCCTGTTGGCGAACGGTTAAATGCGGGTGTTCGATTTGCGCCTGCACCGTGGCCTCTTCGGCCGGCGACAACAGGCCGCGCGCCCGTGGTGCCCGGAACAGGGAGTTTAGATCTGCCGCCAACAATTCATCCAGCCGTGCGGCAGCCGCCGAGAAAACAACATGATACTGACGCAACAGCCGTTCTGCATTGCCCGTCACAGCCATCGTCAACAAGGAACGGCGCCCGCCAAATCCCTGTAAAATACAGATGCCGTCATACATGTTGAAATTATTCCAGATTTTTTCGGCGTCTTTGCTGTCGGGACTATTGCCCAGCTCTGCGCGCGCCTGACCAAAGGTATAGCATATCCAGCCCGCCCGCATGGCGTTGGCAATGGCGCAAAAACGGTCGGAGTCCAGACCATAATACATGGAAAAGAATCCAGGCGGCACACGCTCCCACGTATAGACCGTATCTGGATCCCAGGTCTGCCAGAACATATGGGTCGCCCCCGCCCGACGCAGAACAAGTTCTACGTCAGACGGGTCGACTGTCTTTTCCAACTCTCTTAAGAGTTGTTCCGAACGTATCATGCGACGCGTTGCCTCATTCTCTCTTCCACTCGCTCTGATGCCAATGCGCGGCGACGATCTGACAAATGTTTGGCGAAAATCTCATGTTCGATCTTCTCCAATGTCAGTCGTTCGCATGGTGTCCAATAAGGACGCAGGTCGATGAGGATATGACGGTATTCCCGTCCCTCATAGACGACCGGCGGCTCATTGGTGATTACGCCATTCACTGTGCGCTTCCAGAACTTCATGATCCGTGGATCCCGCACCAAACCTCTAATGGTCGTAATTCCTTTAAACACCGAATACTGCACCGCAGCCTGCGCGATTGAGTTCAGGATAGCCAAAGCACCTCTTTCACTGGGCAGCACAGAAAGCTTTTCCCAAGTTGCCTCAGTTCCTTCACCCCCATTCAGGATGCGTATACGCATACTACCGACGGGTGCGCCATTTCGACAAGCCAATAAATGCGTTGCCGCCGAAAAGTCGTTCCCATCGAACTGTTCCGAATATGGTTCCGGTTCGTCGCCACTCATAAAGCACGCTGATCGAATTCGTTGACAGGCGATCAGGTCCTCAATCGTAGAGGCAACCTTGATTGTAATAGAATCATCGGAACTATTTATACGGTTACTCATAATTATGCCCTCCTTCAGAGTTCTGGTCATTCGGCCATTCCGAAAAACCAGGATAGACCAAGAGTTGTATATCGAGACGGCATTGTTTTGCAGTAAAAAGGCGAACTTTTTGCTTGGAACCATTAATAGTTATGTTTTTTTTACATAAACCAGATTGCATCAGGATTGCCCGATGCCGTCATTGCCCTACGGGCTCAACTCCGCTAAAACCCTCTCGCCGCCCCGGCTGGCGGTATTTCGTTGCATCATTTGCTTAAGGAGCAGGACCGCCATGGCCTCGTATCAATATGTTTTCGGCATGCACAATCTGGGCAAGGCCTATCCAGGCGGCAAAGAAGTGCTGCGCGAAATCACGCTGCAGTTTCTGCCAGGCGCGAAAATCGGGGTTCTGGGCTATAACGGGGCTGGGAAATCCACGCTGCTGAAGATCATGGCCGGGGTTGATACGGAATATACCGGCGAAGCCTGGTGCGCCGATGGCGTAAAGATCGGTTACCTGGCACAGGAACCGCATCTGGACGAAAGCAAGACCGTCGCGGAAAATGCCATGGAAGGCCTGGCGGAATTGAAGGCTGTCGTGGACCGCTTCAACGACGTTTCCATGAAGCTGGGCGAAGTCACCGACGACGATGAAATGATGACGCTGATCGGTGAACAGTCGGAATTGCAGGAAAAGATCGACGCTGCTGACGCCTGGGACCTGGATGCGCGGGTTGAGGTCGCCATGGATGCGCTGCGCTGCCCGCCGGGTGATTGGGGGGTTAAGAACCTGTCGGGGGGGGAGCGTCGCCGCGTTGCCTTGTGCCGCCTGCTGCTCAGCCGCCCAGACATGCTGCTGCTGGACGAACCGACCAACCATTTGGATGCTGAAAGTGTTGCCTGGTTACAGCGCTTCCTGGCGGATTATCCCGGCACTGTCGTCATGGTCACCCACGATCGCTATTTCCTGGATAATGTCACCGGCTGGATCCTGGAATTGGACCGCGGTCGCGGCATCCCTTACGAAGGCAACTATTCTTCCTGGCTGGAACAGAAGCAAAAGCGTCTGCAACAGGAAGGCCGGGAACAGGAAGCCCGCCTGCGCAACATCGCGCAAGAGCGGGAATGGGTCAGCGCCTCTGCCCGGGGTCGCCAGACGAAATCCAAGGCGCGTATCTCCGCCTATGACGATTTGGTGCGCGAAGCAGAAGAGGCCGAAAAGGCCAATACCACGGCCCAGATCATCATCCCGCCGGGCCCACGCCTGGGCGGTGTCGTGATCGAAGCGGAAGGTCTGTGCAAATCCTATGACGGCAAGGTCCTGATGGACGGCCTCAGCTTCAAACTGCCACCGGGCGGGATCGTCGGGATCGTCGGGCCAAACGGGGCGGGTAAAACCACCCTGTTCCGCATGATCACCGGCCAGGAAAAACCCGATGCCGGCACGATCCGCCTGGGGGAAACCGTTAAGCTGGGCTATGTCGATCAGAACCGCGACGTGCTGCACGACAATAAGAATGTCTGGGAAGAAATTTCCGACGGCATGGATATGATCGAACTGGGCAAGCGTAAGGTCGCATCGCGCGGCTATGTCGGGTCCTTTAACTTCAAGGGCGCGGACCAGCAGAAAAAGGTCGGCCAATTGTCGGGTGGGGAGCGCAACCGCGTCCATCTGGCCCGCATGTTAAAGACCGGCGCGAATGTCCTGCTGCTTGATGAGCCGACGAACGATCTGGACGTCGATACTCTGCGTGCATTGGAAGACGCCCTGATGACCTTCCCCGGCTGTGCCGTGGTCATCAGCCACGATCGCTGGTTCCTGGATCGCCTGTGCACCCATATCCTGGCCTATGAAGGTGACAGCGAAATCGTGTTCTTTGAAGGCAACTACGAAGATTACGAAGCCGACCGCAAACGCCGCCTGGGCGTCGAGGCCGACCAGCCCCACCGCATCAAATACCGCCGGATGGAGCGTTAAACTGCAGGTTTAGTCTCAACCGCATCACATCGTTTCATCGGTGAAGTTAAAGTTTGACGCCATAATGTCGCGTGTAACTTTACGGCATACAGATTGGCTGCTATACTTCGGTATGAAGATCAGAAACGTTCTGCATAAAGGATTACGTCAGTTCATTCTAAAGGATGATTTGTCTGGTCTGCCAAGTGACATCGCTCCAAAGCTCCGACGCATGATTTCCTTTCTGCAAGATATGGACAGCGTTGAAGAACTTAAAGCGATCCCAAGCTGGCGTGCGCACATACTCACAGGTGCTCGAAAAGGTACCTGGAGTTTGACCGTCACAAGAAATTGGCGACTGACATTCAAAATTGATCAATTCGAAGTCGAAATCATCGACCTTGATTATGAAGATTATCACTAGGAGAACACCATGACGACTTCTGAAAGCATCCGACTGAAAGCACCATCCCATCCAGGCGGATTTCTTAAACATGAAGTGCTGGAGCCATTAGAGCTGTCTGTTACGACCGCATCGCATATTTTGGGGGTAACCCGTCCGACCTTATCTGCCCTGTTGAACGAGCGCGCTCATCTGTCTCCTGAGATGGCATTACGCTTCGAAAAAGCCTTTGGGATATCTATGGATACTTTAATGAGAATGCAGAACAGCTATGATATTGCGCAGGCGAGAAAACGCGAAGCCAACATTGTTGTCGCACCTTATAAGCAATCATTGAAATCATTGCCTGACGCGTATCTGGCCCCGCGCTGATCGACGCCTTTTGACGGATTTTCTTTTAATCCCGATGATAGGGATGGCCGTCCAGGATTTGGCGGCAGCGGTAGATTTGTTCGGCCAGCATGGGGCGGACCAGCATATGGGGCCAGGTGACACGGCCAAAGCGGATCAGCAAGCTGGCCGATTGGCGCAACCCGTCTGACAGGCCGTCCGCCCCGCCGATCAGGAACACCAGATCACTAGTGCCGCTGTCCTGCCATGTCTGGAATTTTGCGGCGAGTTTTCGGCTGGTCAGATCATCGCCGGTTTCGTCCAGGGCCACAATCGTTGCCCCGTCCGGGATTTTCGCCCGAATCAGTTCCTCTTCCCGTGCGATCCGCTGATCGGTTGGAAGGGGGCGTTTCTCCTCGACCTCTATAAGCTCAAGGGACCAGGTGATCCGGGATCGATAGACATCAAAAAGACTCGTCTCGGGACCGCGCTTTGCGCGGCCGACCGCGATGATGCGTATCCGCATCGGACCCCTTTCTGCCTATCCCTGTGCGCTGCGCCCGATCAGGCGTTTGCGCTCATGGGTTCCGGCATCTCCACGCCCCACATCTTCTCAAGATTATAGAAGCTGCGAACCTCTGGACGGAACAGATGCACGATAATGTCGCCGGCATCGATCAGGACCCAATCACCCTGATTCATGCCTTCGACCCGCGCACCTTCGACGCCAGACGATTTCAGCTTTTCCAGAAGATGGTCTGCCATAGAGACCACTTGGCGGCTGGATGTACCACTGGCGATCACCATGTGATCGGCGATGGACGATTTGCCGCGCAATTCGATGACGGTCACGGCCTGAGCCTTGTCGTCATCCAATGAGGTTTCGATCAATCCCAACATGAGGTCGGAATACGGTTCCTGCGCAATGAGACTAGCGATCTTCGGTTTCTCCTTCTGTTGCCCGCCAACCATTTGGTTGCTCTGTCGACTATTCATCGGGTTCATCAGACCGGCCCGAAGAAGGGAACCCGCCCGACGCCCGAATAGCGGTCGCAGAGGCCGCATGTCGGCGTATCGCCAAAAACATCCAAGCTGGCGGCGCTCTATAAGCCAATCCAGGCGCAAACCGATCCGGTAGAAACGCCCGCGCAAACCGAGCCGCCGCCTGCCCAGCCAACGCCCGTGAATCATACGTAGGTCTTGCAAAAACGGCAAGGGGAACCGTCGTGAAGATTTTAGTCCATCGATACCAGCGATGAATTTGCAACAGGTTGTCCGCGCCCATCAACCAGACAAACCGAATTTCCGGCAGCATTTTGGTAAGTTTGGTCAGTGTCTCTGCCGTCTGACGCGTGCCCAGCCGCCGTTCGATATCTGTCACACGAATGCGGGGATCCCGCGCCATAGCCTTTGCGGATTGAAAGCGATCTTCAAATCCGGCCATGCCTGATTCGGATTTCAGCGGGTTCTGGGGCGACACCATCCACCAAACCTGATCCAGGTTCAGACGCTTCAGCGCCTCGCGCGAGATGTGTAAATGACCTTCATGCGCCGGATTGAAAGACCCGCCCAGAAGACCAACGGTCATGCGTCGATTGCGGCTGACCAGACTGGTGGTGCGGAATTTACCCATGGCGCATCCGAACCGAAGAATTCGCAACAGCCCGCACCGTCACGGGCGAACCTGCCCGGTGCCCCGTACCTGGTATTTGAAACTGGTCAACTGTTCCGCCCCCACAGGCCCCCTGGCATGCATGCGCCCGGTGGAAATGCCGATTTCAGCCCCCATGCCAAATTCCCCCCCATCGGCAAATTGGGTTGAGGCATTATGCATCACAATCGCGGAATCAACCTCTCGCAAGAACCGTTCTGCTGCATCATTATCCTCTGTCACGATGCAATCGGTATGATTTGAGCCATATTGCGCAATATGTGCCATTGCGGCCTCCAGGTCCTCCACCACACGAATGGACAATATGGCATCCAGATACTCGGTCGACCAGTCCTCCTCCGTCGCGGCGGTAAGCACCGGCATCAGCGCCATGGCCTCGGCATCGCCGCGCAAGGCGCAACCGGCTTTGGTCAGGGCCTCTGTCAGGCGCGGCAACAAGGTCGGCGCAACGGCGCGATCAATCAGCAAAGTCTCCGTCGCCCCACAAACCCCGGTGCGCCGCATCTTACCATTCACCGCGATTGCCACAGCCTTTTCAGGATCAGCCGCGCTGTGGATATACAGATGAACCAGCCCTTCCAGATGGGCAAAGACCGGCACGCGGGCATCTGTCATTACCCGTTCAATCAAATTGCGCCCACCCCGCGGGATGATAACATCAATCAGGCCGCTGGCCCCCAGCATGGCCCCAACAAAGGCACGATCACGGCTGTGTGCAATCTGAACCGCATCCTGTGGCAGGCCCGCCGCGACCAGCCCCTGGCGCAGACAGTCTGCAATGACGCCTGCGGAATGAAAGCTTTCTGATCCGCCCCGCAAGATCACCGCATTACCAGCCTTCACACACAAGGCACCGGCATCCGCCGTGACATTCGGGCGGCTTTCATAGATCACCCCGATCACGCCCAGCGGAGTTCGCACACGGTCGATCTGCAACCCATTGGGGCGATCCCATGACTGAAGAACTTGTCCAACTGGATCGGGTAAATCCGCAACGGCTTCCACACCTGTCGCCATGGCCTCAATCCGGTCTTGCGGCAGCAACAGGCGATCCATCATTGCCGGGCTCAGGTTCTTTTCTGCGCCATAGGCCATGTCCCTGGCATTCGCCTGGACAATGTCATCCATGCGCGCGCGAATAATCCGGGCCGCCTGATACAGGCCATCCCGGCGGGCATCTGACGTGGCAAGGCCCAGCGCATGACAGGCCGTGCGGGCACGCTGTGCCATGGCCTTCAAATCCGCGCGGGCGTCCCCCTCAACGATATCAACACCGTCCATGCTCTTGCTTCCTATCCAATCGACTCTAAGCCTGGGGCGTGATTCCCCGCAACCGGTAATTCTGATTGATCCAGGGACATATCATCCCGGTGAATCAGTTCCGGTCGTCCATCAAAATCCAGCACCGTGCGAATTTCTGATGACTGCAACCCGGCGATCCGGGTGGCATCGTCTGAGGAATAGGCCGACAGGCCCTTACCCACGATCCGACCATCCGGCCCTTTGATCAGCACCGCGTCGCCCCGCTCGAAAGTGCCGGAAACGGCACGCACCCCTGCTGGCAGCAAACTCTTGCCCCGCCCCAGCGCCGCCAGGGCACCGGCATCGACGACAACCTCACCCACCGGTTTCAATGTACCGGAAATCCAGCGTTTCCGGGCCGTGACCGGCTGGTCGGATGGAATGAACCAGCTTGCCCGCGCACCTTCTGCCAGGGCTTTCAGCGCATGATCCTTATGCCCCAGGGCAATCGCCATCCGGCATCCCCCCGCCAGTGCGATTTTGGCCGCATCCAGCTTGGTGATCATACCACCGGTCGACACACCGGGAACCGCATCCCCCGCCATCGCTTCGATCTGCGGTGTAATTGCACGGATTTCCGGGATGTGTTCTGCTGTCTTAACCTTCCTGGGGTCGGCAGTATAAAGCCCGTCAATATCCGACAACAGCACCAGCAGATCCGCGCTGGCCATGGTCGCCACCCGGGCGGCCAGCCGATCATTGTCGCCATAGCGAATTTCGCTGGTGGCCACGGTGTCATTTTCATTAATGACCGGAACAACGCCGAATTTTAACAATTGCAGCAGGGTGGCACGGGCATTGAGATGTCGGCGGCGTTCCTCCGTATCGGACGGCGTCAACAGGATCTGCGCAACCTTGATGTCAAACCGCGCCAGCGCTTCCTGATAGGCATGGGCCAGGCGGATTTGCCCGGTCGCGGCGGCTGCCTGCTTTTCCTCCAGCTTCAATGTGCCAGTCTTGAGGCCCAGCAAATGACGCCCCACCGCGATAGAGCCGGACGATACGATCAGCACCTCTTGCCCGGCACGGCGAAACTCCGCGATGTCGGATGCCAGTGTTTCCAGCCAGGATTGACGGATCGCCCCTGCCCCATCGACCAGCAAGGCGGACCCGATTTTGATAATCACCCGTTTGGAATCGGCGAATGCCATGGCCTTACTCGCTTGTTTCTGACCTCAAATAGGGGTCCATTCATCGGTGATATAACGCGTGGTCTGTTCCATCTTCGCCGCAGCGGCCTCCGCCTCTCGCTCCCGCCGGGCAGCCTCTTCCAGGCGATAGGGCTCAACCACTTTCCAGATTGCCCGCAGGGCCGGCACAACGCCCAAGCCCGCTGCACCCGACAAGATCAGGATCGGGGATTTTGTCACTTTGCGCAAAGCCGCAACCTGTTCATCCATCAATTCAGGGATCGAGGCATCCGCCTTATTGATCGCAACGATTTCCGGCTTGTCGGCCAGGCCATTACCATAGGCTTCCAATTCGCCCCGGATCGTCTGATAGGAGTCTACGACCTTATCCTCAACCCCGTCGATCAGATGCAATAAGACCCGGCATCGCTCTATATGGCCCAGAAAGCGATCCCCCAGCCCCTGCCCTTCATGGGCCCCTTCGATCAGGCCTGGAATATCGGCGATCACGAATTCATGGGAATCCACGCCGACCACGCCCAGTTGAGGATGCAGGGTGGTGAAGGGATAATCAGCGATCTTTGGGCGCGCCCGACTGACGGCACTTAAAAACGTAGACTTGCCCGCATTGGGCAGCCCGACCAGACCGGCATCCGCGATCAGCTTCAGGCGCAGCCAGACCCATCGTTCCTCGCCCTCTTCGCCCGGATCAGAGCGCCGGGGGGCCTGATTGGTGGAGGATTTGAACGTGGCATTGCCCCGCCCGCCCATGCCGCCCCGCGCCAGGATGGCTTTCTGGCCCACCTCTGTCAGATCCGCCAACAGGGTTTCCTTGTCTTCCGCAAAGACCTGTGTGCCCACCGGCAGGCGCATGATGACAGAATCAGCGCTGCGCCCGGTGCGATTGTCGCCCATACCGTGCTGGCCCGTCTTGCCCTTGAAATGCTGTTGATAGCGATAATCGATCAGCGTGTTCAGGCCATCCACCGCCTCGGCAATGACATCGGCACCGCGGCCGCCATCCCCGCCATCGGGACCGCCGAATTCAACGAATTTCTCGCGCCGAAACGATACGCAGCCCGCGCCACCATTGCCGGAGCGTATAAAAATTTTGGCTTCATCCAGAAATTTCATGTCTCGTCACTTCCGATCAACGGGACCCCAAAATGGGGGAAACGGAAAAAGGGGAACGGCGCGGCCGTTCCCCTCTCCTCTACCTGATGATATGCGGCGTTTAACGCAGTATCGTGTTCAGGACCAACCGGGACAGCCTTACTCGGCAGCCTCGGCCAGCGGTCGTATGCCAATAATGGTGCGTTCGCGGGTCTTCTTGAATTCCACATTCCCGTCGACCAGCGCAAACAGCGTATAGTCACGGCCCGTGCCGACATTGTCGCCAGCATGCCATTTGTTGCCGCGCTGACGGACCAGGATATTCCCGGCCACAACAGCTTCGCCGCCAAATTTCTTGACGCCAAGGCGTTTACCAATTGTATCGCGGCCGTTGCGTGAACTACCGCCTGCTTTTTTATGAGCCATGATGTAAGCCCTCCAGCGTTAATGCCTTATTCGGCGTCAGATTTCTTAGCAGCAGCCTTTTTGGCCGTTGCCTTCTTCGCAGTTGTCTTGCCTGCCGCTTTCTTGGCAGTTGCCTTCTTAGCAGCAGCTTTCGGCGCATCGCCGTCTGCATCGCCTGCCGGAGCCGCAGCAACCTTCGCCTTTGTGGTGGCTTTCTTGTTAGAGCCATCCAGGGCGATGTCGATCACGCGCAACACGGTGACGTGCTGGCGATGACCGCGCTTGCGGCGATAGTTTTGGCGGCGCTTCTTTTTGAAGATGATGATTTTCTTGTTGCGGGTCTGCTCCACAACTTCTGCTTCGACAACAGCGCCTGGCAGCATCGGCGTACCGGTCTGCGCGCCATTCTCGTCAGAAATCATCAGAACTTCATTCAACAGGACGGTATCGCCTGCTTCTGCTTCCAGCTTTTCAACGCGGATAACATCGTCTTTGGCGACACGATACTGTTTGCCGCCCGTCTTCACTACTGCGAACATGGGTCTCTTCCTTCAATCGCTTCACGCGTTCTGTGGTGTCACCCTGAAAACCGAAACGGTCTTTGATCGGGGCAATCTTTCCGCCATGCGGTAGGATGCGGCCGGAACCGGACCCAAAACCTCGAACTGCGCAGTCACGCAAAATGCGTCGCAACCCCGAAAGGGCTGCAAGAACGGGCGGAATATACGGATGCACGGCCCCAAGTCAATGGATAAGTAACGCATCTGCAATAACATCTGCAACAGGCGGCCCCAAACCCCTCCCCCTGTTTTCAGGGCTTGGCAGGCCAAACGCCATCGTGTAGGAAACCGCACGTTTCGATCCAGGCCCAAACGTCCAAGATGCAGGGCCTATCGCGGAGAGGTGCCGGAGTGGTCGAACGGGACGGTCTCGAAAACCGTTGTGCCTTCACGGGTACCGTGGGTTCGAATCCCACCCTCTCCGCCATTATCCCTTGCCTAAAATCACAAAAAATGCCATATTTCTGTGGATTTCAGAGGATTTTTCCTCCTGCCCAGTCCGCTAGTTTTCATTTTTGGCAAACAATAGCGAAAGTCTGCTTTTCCAGATTGTGAACGAACCGCCGGACTTCAGACACCAGGACTTGTGAGCCTTTGGCTGGCTCTCAGGTAAATTTTTCAGCGAGTTTTTGTTTTCCGGTCGGGTCTGTGTGTTCCAACTTATCGTTCTTTGGATAATAAAACCCCGAAACGGTCAAGTCGAAGTCTCCGATACTAACCCTTACCGAATATTCCATTCCATCTCCCCAAGTATCCCGGATGCGCACTTTGCAGGTCTCACCTCGCAGCTCGAACTTGAATTCGCGAGCCTCATCTGTGACGTTGACCAGTGGTGCTGCTGCTTCTAGTGCCGCGCGCATCAGTGTTTGACCGATTGTGCTGCGCTTCCGCTCTGGAAGCATGTCTAAAGACATTTCTTTGATTGGACCAAAGATACCGCTGTCATTCAAGGTTTCGAGGATTTTCCGCATATACCGACCAGTGTAGTCGTTTACCAACAACGATGATCGCGCCCCATGGGGACTACCAAGTGTAAGTTGCCGAACGTTCCACCACGTTTCTGCGACCTGTGCTTCTCGAGCGTGTTTGACAGTTGCCTGAACGAACCAAGCCAGCGCGTCCCGGCTCCTAATAGTTCCATCTGCTTCTAACTCGACTTCCCATGCCTCAATCAGAACAGGGAACGCGCTGTCCCTGTAGAGGGCACTCTCAAGACGTTCAGCGTTCAGTCCCTGCACCTGGTTCACAACTTCGACAAGTTTGTCAGCATCTACTTCACTATTGGGGCAAGTCAGAATTCCTCTCACGAATTCCCTCGTATTAACGCATAGATCATAGATTGGCAGTGACGAGTAATTGGACGCATGCCAGTGGTGTTGAGGGCGTTCAGGTGGTGCAGTAAGGATCGGGTGCCAATCAGGCAAGCTTTCAACCGCATTTCCTAGCCGCTCTCGAACTTGATTGAACAGCTCCAAGCCTATTACGCGGTCAGACAGATTTTCGGTAAAATAGTCTGCCGCCTGACTATTCAAGCGGGCAGCAGATTGGTTAGCTCTAAATTCCATCTAATCGCATCCTAACGTCAGTTGTTTTATTCACGTAATATTATTATATCACGCAAAATAGTCAATACATGTTTTGCCTGAAAGACTTTCAATCTAACTATCTACATCGGAACCGATCCGTTCCCTAAAGCAGCCATTAAAGGAACGACAGCTTCGTCCGCATAGCAGACATCCCCCAAAGGAGGTCAAACTTCCGAAGAGGGTCAGGTAGGGCCGTTCCGGCGCAAAGCGGCTGTTCGTCCGGTAGGACCCTGTGAGCGGACGGGACGCGGATCGACAGCCGATCCTTGATCGAACGCAAGGCCATCGCGAATCCAGCACTATACGTCAGCAATTCCAAGGTTACCTGTCAGAAACCCTCTCCTATGCAATTCCACTAATCTGTTCCGTAGGCGCTGACGTTAGACAGTGGTTGAGCCGTATCCCACCCTCTCCACCATATTTTCTATGCGCGCCGCCGCCAGCCAACCCGGCGCGCATGGCTTCGGGTTCGACCTTCGTCTCTTACCCTCTGAATGGAAGAAACTCGGGTCGCAGGTCAGTCAGATTAAATTGACAGCGCGTCATGCACCCATAGTCTGAAAAATGCGCATGTATATTATGTGCTTAGGAGAAGACATTATGAGCGAGAAAACTAAAATCTTTGGGACAGCTGCATTATCCGCGTTACTTGTTTTGGCGGCTGGAGCCCCGTTGCTATATTTTGGACTTCCAACGATCCTAGAGAAGGCCCGCGATCCAAGTGTTGGCACCTCCAGCACCACGATCAAACTGACACCAGAAATCATTGAAGAAATTCAAACTGCCGCCAATCGATCTAAAGAAGAATTACAGTTAAATCTGTCAGAAAGCGAAGGTCGTCAATCTGCTATTCTTGCTGAACTTCAGAAAGCAGTAGTCGGTATACATGCCCAACAGGAAGATATCGTTGCGAAGCTGGAAAAGCTCAGCACACAGGAGCAAGAGACTGTCCCTGGCAAGCGTCAGGACACATACAATCAGACGATATTTTTTCCTATGGGCAAGGTTAGTGGCCCAACGATCGATTCACAGATTCAAGCCGCAATCCTAGAGTTGCGCGACCGTATCGACGATCAAAATTGTTCGGCAAATGTATTGGGTTTTTCGGACACGCTTGGGGGAGACATGGCAAACCTCAAACTATCTGAAGACAGAGCCTCATACGTCGCAGAAGAACTGAAATCGAATGGGATAAATCTGGACAAGGTTAAAGGATGGGGGGAGCGCTGGCTTAACGTGCACACCCCAGATGCAACAAAAAATGACAAGAACCGTCGTGTCGTAATCGAACTTGACTGCAATAACGTCGACTCTGTCAATCTGACCTCAACATCCTCATAAACAATAAATACAGACTGTTCCTGGTGGACGACACCCCCACCTCGCCGCTTAGAATCAACCTTGCTGTGGGTCTGTGGACTGTCGTACGGTTTGGTGCGGGGATGCCAGCTTGGGTGCTGAGCATGGAGGCGTTTTTTGGGGCAAAATCTTTTTTAGAAAGCATTTCGGGATGGGTCGATATTTTACGGTGTTTGCGTCCTTTATCGGCGCGGTGGTTGGGGTGGTTATGATTCTGGGGGATTGGTTTCCGGGATATTGGATCGCCGCCGTTTCCCTGCCCTTGCTGGCGCTGGGGATATTTGACCTGCTGCAGACGCGCCATACCTTGTGGCGGAATTATCCGATCATTTCCCATATGCGCTGGCTGTTTGAAGGGATACGCCCGGAAATTCGCCAGTATCTTATCGAAAGCGATGGCGATTCCTTTCCTTTCAGCCGCGAACAACGGTCGCTGGTCTATCAGCGTGCAAAGAACCAGCTGCAAACCATCCCCTTTGGGACGCAGCAGGATGTGTATAGTTCAGGATATTCCTTTTTCAGCCATTCCCTGAAACCAGAGCATGTCGATGTCAGCAGCTTGCGGGTCCGCATCGGGGGGGATCGGTGCCTTCAGCCCTATAGCAGTTCCATCCTGAACATATCCGCCATGAGCTTTGGGTCGTTGAGCGGGAACGCCATTGCCGCCCTGAACCGCGGGGCCAAGCTGGGATCATTCGCCCATGATACCGGAGAGGGCGGATTGTCGCGCTATCACCGGCAGAATGGCGGCGATATCATCTGGGAGATCGGGTCGGGCTATTTTGGCTGTCGCACCGATGACGGGCATTTTGACCCGGCCAAGTTTCAGACAGTGGCCCAGGACCCCCAGGTCAAGATGATCGAAATCAAGCTGTCCCAGGGCGCAAAGCCAGGGCATGGCGGCATGTTGCCCGGCCCCAAGGTCAATGCAGAGATTGCTGAGGCCCGCGGCGTGCCGGAAGGGGTGGACTGTATCTCCCCCGCATCGCATTCGGCCTTTGATACCCCGATGGGGCTGATTGCCTTCATTGCGCGGCTGAGGGACTTGTCTGGCGGAAAACCGGTCGGGTTCAAATTGTGCATTGGTCACAAGCATGAATTCATGGCCATCGTGAAGGCGATGATCAAAAGCGATGTCTATCCGGATTTCATCGTTATCGATGGCAAGGAAGGCGGCACCGGGGCCGCCCCTGTTGAATTTGCAAACAGCGTCGGCCTGCCCCTGCGCGATGGCCTGCATTTCGCAAATATGACCCTGATCGGGGCGGGCATTCGTAACAAGATCCGCATTGGGGCCAGCGGCAAGATCGTATCGGGTGCCGACATGACGCAAGCCATGGCATTGGGGGCGGATTGGTGTAATTCCGCACGCGGCTTCATGTTTGCAATTGGCTGTATCCAGGCCCGCGCCTGTCACACAAATAAATGCCCGACGGGCGTCGCCACACAGGATAAAATGCGCCAGGCCGGGTTGAATGTGGCCGATAAATCCGTGCGTGTTGCCAATTTCCACCGCAACACATTGTATGGATTTGCGGAAATGATCGGGGCCATGGGTCTGAAAGGCCCCCATGAAATCACCTTCACCATGATCAATTTCCGCGAGGCCCATTTCAGCGGCGCATTGCTGGCCCGACTGGAACCAGGTCAATTGCTGAAAGACGATTGCCCCGAAGACTATGCAAAGCCCTGGCGCGCCGCCAATCCGGAAAGCTTTCGCTAGAGCAAATTCGCTCCAGTGTGGTGCGCGGTTATTTGGGATCGACCAGGACGCTGTTTG
>TARA_R100001132_G_scaffold27575_1_pt1 | contig 35478 bp, 34 predicted proteins | sample TARA_R100001132 | Tara Oceans TARA_R100001132 (sample SAMEA2621247) | marine metagenome | biome: marine biome (ENVO:00000447); feature: mesopelagic zone (ENVO:00000213); material: "saline water (ENVO:00002010), including plankton (ENVO:xxxxxxxx)" | depth 800 m | reverse complement strand
ACGACTCATACCTGGCCCGGATATGGATCGGTGGGGAACCAGGGACCGCTGAACGATTACTGGTCCGCCGTCAATGAACCGGTGGAGCTGGCACGCTCACTGATTTCGGAAGGCTACCAGGCACTCAAAGTCTGGACGCTGGATTTCGCCGCGCACAAAACCAACGGACCGCTGCACATCACACATAAAGATATCACGCGGGCACTGGAGCCTTTTCAGAAAATCCGGGAGTCACTGGGCAGCAATATCGAACTGATCATCGACGGTCATGGTTTCTTTCAGCTGGCCCCGGCCATTCGGATTGCCAAACGCCTGCAGGAATATGATATTCTCTGGGCCGAAGATCTGCTGCGGGTCGACTGTGTCGATACCTTGAGCGACTTCAGGGATAAAGCAGGCATTCCGGTTGCCGTAAGTGAAATGTTCAACGGCCCCGATGACTACCGACTGGCGCTGGAAAAACGGGCCGCCGACTTTGTGATGATCGACCCGACGTGGGTCGGTGGTATTTCACAGACGCGTAACATCACCCGCCTGGCGCAGTTTTATAATGTGCCTGTCGTGATGCATGACTGCACGGGCCCGCTGACGCTGCTGTCCGGAGTGCATGTCGCCGCGAGTTCGAACAATGTGGCCTGGCAGGAGAGTCTGCGTGCACATCTGCGGATTCTGTATCCACAGCTGATCGATACCCAGGTGGAAGTCGAAGCAGGGCGGATTGTCATCCCGAAAACGCCGGGGCTGGGAACAGCCTGGCTGCCTGAACTGTTCACGCCCGGGACGAACCAGTATCGCGCGACTGAGTTTTCATAACTTAAAACGGAATTCCGCCATGCAACTGACTTCAGTAGTGACGCCTTTTACTAACGAAAACCTGACGATGCTGGCACAGATCGGCGTCACGCATGTCACGATCCGTTATCCGGGACCCGGCCTGGAAAAGTTGCAGTCGATCAAAGAACAGGTCTCCGCCTGCGGTCTGCAGATTGCGGCAATCGAGGGTTATCTGCCGATCGAAAACATCAAACTGGGCAACGAACGGTTTGACGAAGAGATCGAGGAGATGAAAGTGCTGCTGCAGAATATTCAGCAGTTGGGAATTCCGTTTGTCTGTTACAACTTTATGGCGGGGACCGATTGGGTCCGCACTGAACTCAAAGCGCCGGAGCGGGGCGGCGCACTGGTGACCGGCTTCGATGTCGAACAGGCCGAGCAGGCGGTTTCACTGTCACAGACGACGCAGCAGCAACAGGGAGAACCGATCACAGCAGACCGCTTATGGCAGAACCTGGAACGCTTTCTACAGGAACTGCTGCCCGTCGCCGAAGCTTGCGGTGTGACGCTGGCAATGCACCCCGATGATCCGCCTCTGGATACGTTCATGGGGAAAGCCCGCATCATGAATTCCGTGGAGAGTTTTGAGCGGCTGATGGAGCTCTCTTCCAGCCCGGCTCACGGAATCTGTTTCTGCCAGGGGACGTTTGCAGAGATGGGCGTTGATATTCCCGCCACGATTGAACGTCTGGGGTCTCATATCCGCTATGTCCATTTCCGGGACATCCGGGGGACGCGGGAACGATTTGTCGAAACGTTTCACGATAACGGCCCGACCGACATGTTTTCCGCGGTCAAAGCATATCAGAAAATCGGTTTCACAGGACCGATTCGCCCCGATCATGTGCCTCAGCTGGTGGGAGAAGAAGCAGGGGAACCCGGCTATACCATGCTGGGACGGCTGCATGCATTCGGATACCTGCAGGGACTGATTGAGGGGGCTCAGAAATCCTGAGGATCGTTTTGAAGCCTGAATCGAGTCAATTTTTCGGAAAGCCAGAACCCATAACAGTTTATTGATTTGTCTGAGATTGAAAAAACATGAACTGGCTGGTAGCTGTGCGCGGATTTCCCGGTATAATCGATATAGCAGGCACAACTTACCCAGTTGATGACGTCTGACAGGGAAGTCGAGATCGCAGGCAGGAAGCACCTCTTTGGGGACGTGCCTGAGCAGCATGAACTGAGCCCGGTTCATCCGTGACTAAACTCGATTTTCCACTCTTTAGGAGTCAGACCCATGCGTATTCGAATGCTGTTTACCGCGGCCGCTGTTGTCGCCTGTTTCTCGTTGATGTCATCCGTATCCGAAGCGGGAGGACGCATCACTTACTACAGCTCACCGTTTCCCTATGTAGGACCTGCTCCCGTTTACTCGGTTCCCGCACCCGTCAACACAGCCTACTATGTGCCGGCCATGAACGCGTATTACTCTCCTGCCCTGGTACCGGCGCCGGTTGTGACGCCAGTTTACTACCAGACGCCAGTCGTGGTGCAACCGGTCACCACCTATTATGCTCCGGCAGTCTCGACCTACTCGTATTACTCTCCACGCAAAGTGGTCTACAAGAGCCGCGGTCCCCGGTTTTTAGCTCCCAACTATAAAACGGTTGTGAAGTATAAATAAGCTGATTGCAATTTAAAGTGAAAACAGAATCAGCCTGCTGAACCAGAATCAGCAGGCTGTTTTTTTTGTGACAAAGCAAAGTTCGTCCGTTGGATTCATGCCAACTACAGCGTCCAGCCTTCGCGGTATTCGCGTTTGATGTACTGGGCGGCTTCGGGGACGTTAGTGACTTTGAGATTGTCGGCATCCCATTCCAGTTTCTTCTGACCGACGCGGTAGGAAACATTGCCCAGCAACACGGTCTCGGTGAGAGGACCCGCGTAACCGAAGTTGCTTCCGGTCGGAGTACCATTGCGGATGGCGTCGAGCCATTCGATGTGGTGGCTCTTGGGACGGGTCAGATAGGGTTCGACCGGTTTCGCTTCTTTGCCGGCTTCCATGAAGACCTTGTTCGTGCCGTAATCAGCGAGCAGGCGTCCATCGTCCCCTTCGAACAGGACGGCGCTGTTTTTCTCGTACATTTCAGCACCTTTGGGTTTCCAGCCACCGTGATACCAGGTCATGTGAACCGGGGGCAGATCTTCGCGGGCCTCGTATTCGTAATCGACCTTCATCAGGCTGGGACAGTCATTCACACCACCATGGGCTTTTTCGCCCACCGCGACGACCGTCTTGGGATATTTCAGCTTCAGCGCCCAGAAAGGCAGGTCCATATAGTGACAACCGAAGTCACCCAGCTGACCGTTTCCGAAGTCCCACCAGTAGCGCCAGTTGAAGTGGAAATGCGATTCATTGTAAGGACGGAAGGGAGCCGGTCCGATCCATTGATCGTAATTGACATGAGCGGGTGGATTATTTTCTTTAGAGCGTTCGCCTTCAATCCGCACTCCGCCACCGACCCAGACATGCACGCGGCGGACAGGGCCAATCACTCCCGACTGAACCATCTCTACGACTTTGCGATAGTTGTCACTCGCGTGAATCTGATTCCCCATCTGAGTGGCGACGCCAGCTTTGGCGGCCAGGTCGGTCAGGACGCGTGCTTCATACACAGAGTGCGTGAGAGGTTTTTCACAATAAACGGGAAGACCTTTTCGCAGCGCTGCTGCCGCTGCCGGGGCATGCATGTGATCGGGAGTACTGACCAGGACGCCGTCCAGGTCGTTGCGTTCCAGAACCTTGCGGTAGTCGTCGTACTTGTCGGCCTTGGGAAATTCTTTGGAGGCAATCTCCAGACGCTTCGAATCAATATCACATAGTGCGACAAAGTTTTCTGATTTCGTACCGCTGATATTCGCATAAGCCCGGGCGGCCACGCCGATCGAAGCCAGGTTCAGTTTTTCATTCGGACTTTTGCTTTTGGGAGCCGCTGCCAGTGGCAGCAGAGGCAGTGCACCGGTGAAGGCTGGAACGGCTGTTCCCGCGATCAATGCTTTCTTGAGGAACTCGCGGCGGTCGACTGAATTGGACATGAAAAATCTCCTTGTGAGAAGTGATCCCGGGTGTCACTGGAATGAATTTGTCTGGCGGTGATCCGAGTTAAAAAATCGTCATCTCAACTGAGCGCGGATTCAATATTTTAACTTTTTTTAATATATCGCAGGGCTGAAGCGAAATCGAGCCTGTATTCTGAAAAGAGAAAATGAGCGAGCAGGAAAGGGGAGCGACCCGTCTAGCGTAGCGGGAAGCAGGAACTTCAATTCGAAGTTTCTGAAGTGATATCTTCCGAAATGCTGACGGCTTTTTCCACGCCGGAAATCAGCTGATCGAGGCGGAACGGCTTGTAGAGGACACATTTCAGTCCCAGCTGCCGGGCTTTGACGATGGAGTGCGTGGGATCGTACCCAAAACCTGTCATCAGGATCACAGGCAGGTGCTCATGGATTTCCCGGATCTGGGCGAAGCATTCGTACCCGTTCATATCGGGCAGCCGGATATCGGCGATGACCACATCATAATGAAAGCTGCGGACCATCAGGAAAGCTTCTTCGCCATCGTGAGCAGTTTCTACCTCACAGCCCAGTCGGCCCAGCAGTTCATGTGCTGCCCGCCTGACAGTGGCATCACTGTCGACGACCAGAATCCGCTTGTTGACCAGTTTGGGATTCACCTGTCTCATCGTGGGCACTTTGTGATGATGAGGTGTCTGGGGAGCAATTTCATCTCCCACCTGTTGAATCAGTTGCTTGATGTGGCGAGTATCTTTAAGGATACGCTGCAATCGCTCGCACACACTCGGCTCGTGACCGATATACCGCTCCAGAATCCAGGCCGTATCGTTGAGGATCTCATCCACCGGATCAACGACCCCACGCATAATTAACTCGGTACTGGCAGAGGCGGTCGTCAGTTTTTCGACTACCAGCAGTTCCAGAGTATTTAAGGCTATCGCGACTTCGCGGCTGAACAGTTCCAGGAAGTGCAGATCATTTTCATCAAACGCGCCCGCATGCGGGCTTTCTACATTGAAGGTTCCCAGCACTTCATCGTGCAGACTTAAGGGAACCGTCAGGGAGCTGCGGGCATTGGGAGCCCCTGTCATATACAGGGGATCGTGCGCCGTGTCTTCACAAAGGTAACTTTTGCCTGTCGCGGCAACGAAGCCGGTTACGCCGTTCGCTTCAGGATCCGCATACAGGGTGCGATTCGTTGCAATCTGTTCCATGCCGACAGCGAGTAAAACATCGAGCCGATTGGAGGCTTTATCCAGCAGACGAATTTCAACGGTTTCAAACTCTAGCAGATCCTGGGTGTAATGCAGAATTTTGGCTTTCAGGAGTTCAATACGATCTTCGGTTGTCATCTCGAAGATTTCTTCGGGAGAAAGATCGCCGAGCTCAAGACCAGCCTGGTAGATGGCATTCAGCTTCTGCCGCTGTAATACTTCTTCAGAAATGTCACGCACGCTGGCTACCAGATACGCGGGTTCCTGTTTACTGTCGTGGGCCGTCAGTACAGGCATGACTTCGACATCAAAGTAGCTCTTATCTCCCACCCGCAGTCCGCTCTTGGCAATCTTACGTGTGGAGAACGCGGAATGAAACGGGCTGAAGTCGGGGCCCAGTATTTCGGGAGCGCCGAAGGCATCGTAGAAGGAGTGGCCGATCAGTGACTCCTCGTGACCGCACAGCTCTCCCAGCTGGTGATTCGACCAGATAATCCGCAGGTCGGCATCCAGGACCACAACAGCGTGTGGTAAAAATTCGAGCAGGGAGCCAGACTGAATGAGCGCCAGGGGTAAGGTTTCGGTCGTGGCTGGCACGACCAGTGCGGAAATGTTTCCCTGATCAAATTCCGCAATCCCTTCCGCGAGATTCTCCGGGGTCACCACCACATAGTCTTCGTTGGAGAACTGTTCTCGCAACTCAGAAGTCTGGTCATCTGGAGGCCCACAGAAGAGAATTTTTTGCGGATTGGTCACTACGAAAACAGCCTTTGTCCACTAAGACATTTATTGCTTCACTTATACTGCATCACAAACGGGGACACTTGTCGATTCGGCTTACTTATTTGTAGTAACAACCGGCTAAAAAACAAGATGCCTCAATCCTGTATTACGCAGAATCAGGCACGAATGATAGAATGCCTGCCCTGGTTTTTATGCTTTTCACCAAAATCTTGAATAACATAAACAGTATAACGATATCGTACCTATGAAATCGGCTTTCTGTCAGCCAAAATTAAGAATCAACGAACGGAATCTGGTATTTTCTTCAAATTCTGCTCGATTCCCGATATTTTTTCTCAAGTTTTTCCGCCTGATTTCCAGATTGATTCCCTTTCCAGCGAGCCGATTCGCCAGGCTGCCGCCACGATAGAGATGGACTGCAAATGAATTTACCCTGGGTCGCTATCCAAAGAAATCCGATCTCCGGAACAGGAACCCGTGCCTCGCTGATCATCGACCTGATCCGCTACCTGAAGCAGAAAGGCATTCGCCCACGATTATTTTCCAACCGGGAACGTATGCAGGAACTGCTGCGTGTCCGGTCGCAGGAAAACCCGCCTGTGTGCGTGGTTGCCGCCGGCGGAGATGGAACCGTACAGGATCTGGTGAATCGCTACCCCGACCAGCGCATCGCGATTCTTCCCCTGGGAACCGAGAATCTGATGGCCCGTTACCTGGGAATCCCCCGCTCAGGCGTATTTGTCGGGGAGATGATCAGCCGGGGAGCAACCCGGGAGATCGACTTATGCCAGATGCAGCAGCAGCGATTCATCCTGATGGCCAGTGTGGGCTTTGATGCGGCCGTCGTGGCAGATCTGACCGAATTCCGGAAAGGGAATATTTCCCACCTGAGTTATCTGAAACCGCTCTGGCGAACCATTCGTTCCTATCCATATGAACCACTGTTAATCTCGACAGACCAGAGTTCTGAGGAAATCACCGCCTACCATGCGATTATTGTTAACATTCCCGCTTACGGTCTGAAGCTGAATTTCTCTCCGACGGCGAACGACGCGGATGGTCTGCTCGATGTGATCCTGTTTAAGAAAAAAGGGCTGTGGAGCACGTTAAAATACCTGTACCAGATCGTACGGGGCTCCCATTTGAATTCACCTGATGTGCAACGCATTCAGGCAAATCGGATTCAGATTCGCTCTGCCCGGCCGGTGCCCGTTCAGACCGACGGGGATGCGACCGGACTGACTCCACTGGAAATTACGGTGCTCCCCAAGGCAGGTCGATTTATCGTGCCTTGCTGAACCTGGCAAATTCTACCATAATTCCCGAAGCATCAATTTAAGTAATACTGTTGGAAAGGATTCACAGGTGTCACATAACCCGGTTTCGATTGGTCAGGTTCAATGCGGAAAAAAACTTCCCCTGGTATTCATTGCCGGGCCATGCGTCATTGAAAGTGAAGAACTGGTTCTGACGACTGCCAGGCGACTGGCTGAAATCGCTTCGAAAGAAAACCTGTCCCTCGTCTTCAAGTGCAGTTTCGATAAAGCCAACCGGACCAGTGTGGACAGTTTTCGTGGCCCTGGTCTCGAACGCGGCCTGGAGATCCTGGCGAAAGTGAAACAGGAAACCGGCCTGGAAGTCACCACCGACATACATGAACCATGTCAGGCGGCTCCCGCTGCCGAGGTCTGCCGGATTTTACAGATCCCCGCATTTCTGGCGCGACAGACCGACTTACTGGAAGCGGCTTCCAAAGCGGCGCTGAAATATGATGGTGTGGTGAATATCAAGAAGCCACAGTTTGTGGCTCCGGAAGACTGTATTCATGCCGTGAAAAAATGCGAGGCCTTCGGGCTGGAGCGACTGCTGCTGACAGAACGGGGAACCACCTTTGGCTACGGTCGGCTGGTAAACGACATGCGCTGTATTCCGATCATGCAGCAGATGGGGCCGCCGGTCATCTTTGATGCTACCCATAGCGTCCAGACACCGGGAGGAAAATCGACGGGGGGAGATCGCGCAATGATTCCGTTCCTGGCCCGGGCGGCAGTCGCGTGTGGCTGCGATGGCATTTTCGCCGAAACCCACCCTGATCCTTCACAGGCGCTCAGTGACGGTCCTAATATGGTCCCGCTGGACGAATTCACCGGCTTCGCCCTCCAGATGCAGAAATTCCGCGATCTGTTCAATGAAATCGGTAGTACTTCAGACATTCCATCTGCCTGAAAATTGGTTATAGTATCTGGTACAGCGTGTTCTCCTCTGATATTTCTTGAAATTCCTTCCAGAGGCCTAACCGATCTTTGACAGACACGGTCCCGTCTTCTGAAAGCCGGAACTGTACAGTACGACGAAGCCAAAACTGATATGATGATCCTGAATCCGATACGATGCGTCTCTGCTGCCCGCCTGATGATGATAACTGGTGTTTGCTGTTTGGCCCTGTTGATTTCTGTATCAGGCTGTAAAAAGCAGACACCTCCCACAACGTCTGCTAAAACTACCAGTTCAGAGGAAACTGCCGGCGAATCGGGTTCTGGTAATCAGGATGATCCCGACTGCAACAGCTATATCGATAATGCCATGAGCATGCTGGAGCCGGAACGGCTGGGAATCAGTTCGTCCCTGGAACGTGCAGTGGGCCTGTTGAATCAGTGGACCTTCAAATGCGGAAATTTCGATACTGATCCCCCTTCCCTGACGGATTCCCAGAAGTCATTTCTCAAAAAATATCTGAGTGAAGCGCAACTGGCGAAAATGGATCTGACGCGATTTACGGAATTTGATGGCAAATTCATCCGTGATTCACAGCTTTTTAATGGAATGGTCAACGCCTCAATCGAAGGCAAATCGAATGATGTCGAACGGATTACTTCTGCCTTCTATTACTGCATGAATAATGTCGTGCTCATCACAAACCAACAAAATGTACTGCCTCTGTCTCCTTATGAAATCTGTATTCTGGGTGCCGGCTCTGCAGAACAACGCGCCTGGATTTACATTGACATGCTCAGGCAGTTGCGTCTGGACGCTGTCCTGTTAAAACCTGCTAAAGAAGCTCCCTATAAATTACTGGTGGGAGTCCTGCTGAATGAAAGTGTCTACCTGTTTGATCCGGTGCTGGGTCTGCCGATCCCTGCCAAAGATCAACCGGCAGATACCGTTCTGATCCAGAAGACGGCAACTTTGGCTGAGGTGCTGAAGTCTCCCGAGATCCTGAAAGACTTTTATGGCGAAGACGCGGCGAACCGTTTTTCAGCCGAAGAACTGAAAGCCCCGCAGGCCCTGATCATGGGACGCAGCTGTGAATGGTCGAGCCGGATGCGACGCCTGGAAGATTCCCTGTCGCGCAAACAGACCTTTGTGCTGTTCCGCAACCTGGAAGAATTAAAAGGGGATCCGGGTTTCATCTCACATCTGCAGACCATTGGAAAAGGAATTCTGAAAGACGCGGAAATCAAAGTGTCGGAATACCCTGATAAAGAAATTGATGCCAGTGAAGCCGTCGAAGGTGATCTGGCGAAACGAATTGCTTCGCTCAAATTACCATTTCGTGCTCCGGTGCCCTTTGATCCGAAAGCAAGGATACAAAAACCGGAAGGATTTGAAGTGCAGTGGGGTGCGCCGACGCGAAAACTGCTGAAAACACGCACTGCTCAGTTAATGGGAGATCAGGAAGCAGCCATCGAAAGCTATGTTACCACGCGTCTGGAAGCCGGTTTTCCTTCCGACCTGATTGTGCCGCAGGAAACGCGACTGATGCATTTGATGGCGGCCCAGCAAGCGACCTATTTTCTGGCGTTAGGCCAATACCTGCAGGGGGAAGACGCTTCCGCCAGCCGTTCGTTTAATGATTACTTCCGACTCTATTCTCGCGTGGATCCCGAGCGTACCATCGCTTCCATGTACCTGATGGCAATCAGTGATGCGAAGTCGGGCAAACTTTCCAGCGCCATTGTCGCCGTGGCGGAAAATAAACCTCCCGCAGCGCTCAAGCCGGCATTCCCCTATCTGGAAAAACGGTGGCGCGCGATTCGCGATAATGCTCCCAAAAATTAACGCGCCCTGCAGCACTCCTCCAACTGAAATCTGAGTCATGCTTGACTTTTTACGTCGTCGCTGGTTTTTAGTCTGTATAACAATTGTGATTGCGATCGGCGTCTACGCGGGGCAGACGGGATCACAGGACACCCTCGCGCAGGTGAAACTGTTCATCCGCCCGTCCTGGTTAACGGCGATTGTGCTGTTTCTGATGTCATTGAGCCTGAACTCAGAACACCTGCTGACGTCAATCAAAAAACCGGGACCACTGATCCTGTCCCTGGCGACGAACGTGGTTCTACTGCCTTTGATTGCCTGGGCATTGCTGCCTCTGCAGTTAACGGCAGATTTTGGCATCGGATTGATCATCATGGCCTGCGTACCCTGCACGTTATGTGGCGCCTCGGTCTGGACCCGCCGTGGCGGCGGCAATGACGGCATCTCCCTGATGGTCACGATGATTACGAACGGCGCCTGCTTTATTACCGTTCCATTCTGGATCCTGCTGATCACGTCACGCGAGGTCGAATTTGATCGCGTCGCCATGATCACCAAACTGTTCTATGCTGCGATGCTCCCTGTAGTCTTCGGTCAGATCCTGCGCATGAATTCGCAGATCAAAGCGTTTGCCGACCGGATCACTTCCCGGCTGGGAACGGTGGCTTTGGTCTTTGTGTTATTCATGGTGCTGCTCGCGGCAGTGCAGACCGGCTATGGTATTCAGACCTCCGAAGTGGGCATCTCGCTGGCAGCAGTCGCCGTCGTGTGGATCAGCTGTATCGTGGTGCATGTCAGCGGATTTGCTGCCAATCTGCTGCTGGGAAAAACCTTCCGCTTTGCACCACGCGACCGGATCGCCAGTGCCATCGCCGGCAGTCAGAAAACATTGCCGATTGCCGTGTTCGTCGCCACCGATGCGTCGATGTTGGGGAATGCAGGAATTCCCTCAGCCGTCTTTCCACTACTGATGTTTCATACGTCTCAATTCTTTATCGATACAATCCTGGCGGATCGACATCGCGAGAAATATTTTGAAGCCGAACTGGAACAAGCCGCAGCTGAAACAGAACCGAGCCTGACCGCCTGCGAACAATAGACTGTGTCCCGTTTTATCGTAGCGTCTCCAAGGTCCTTTGAACCGAGTATAATAGTTTGAAGGCGCCATGGTTAAATGTGAGGCGATTTCGTCGTTGACATCAGTTCTGGTAAATGACCACCAGAAACAGAACGGCTTCGCCGCGCCCGACGTTGATAATCGCATGCGGGACATCGACGCGATAGCTGGCAGAATCGCCGGGCTCTAGCAGGGTGCTGTCTTCACCTGATTCGACCTGAACCTTTCCTTTTTCCACCGTCAGGAATTCGCGAGTTCCCCGAAAGTGAGGCGCGCTCTGCAACTTGCCACTGGCGTGCAACTGGACTTCGTAGAACTCCACATCCTTTTCCAGGTGCAGGGGAGAGAGCGTCCGAATGCGGCATTCCGAATCAGAGCGATAATGAAACGTTCGATCCTCGGCCCGGATGACTTCGATCGAAGAAGAGGAGACAGGAGCTTCAACCAGTTCTCCCAATGCAATACCGAACGCCTGAGAAATCCGCACGGTGACGGCCAGCGTCGGGTTCGCTTCACCACGTTCAATCTGGCTGAGCATCGAACGACTGACACCACAGGCGGCGGAGAGCGAATCGAGAGACCAGCCGCGCTCTTTTCGCAGTTCGCGTACGCGCTGCGAAAGCTGACCACTGATTTCATCAGGAGACAATTCGGAACCTGCTGCCGCAGCAGACTGTTTTCTGGCGGAATGAGCCGACATGACGCACAATCCAATATAATGGATATTCACTCTTGCAAAACGGATATTCTTTTTCTATTATAATGGATAATGAGTCAATATAAAGGATTCTCACCCTTTAATTTTTCCAATTCTCCTGAGTGATGAGTTCCATTATGAAAGCATTGGTTAAAAAGGAGTCAAAGCCGGGGCTTTGGCTGGAAGACGTTCCCCTTCCCACGATTGGTATCAACGATGTGCTGATCAAAGTCGACCGCACGGGTATTTGCGGGACGGACGTGCATATTTATAAATGGGATAACTGGGCTCAGAAAACGATTCCTGTTCCGATGGTGGTGGGGCATGAATTTGTGGGCGAGATTGTCGAGGTCGGTTCCAATGTCGTCGACTATTCGCCAGGCGAAATCGTCAGTGGGGAAGGGCACGTTGTCTGCGGACGCTGTCGTAACTGCTTCGCAGGACGGCGGCATCTGTGTGCTCATACCCGGGGCGTGGGCGTGAATCGTCCCGGCGCTTTTGCCGAATATATTTCCCTGCCGATGACCAACATCTGGCATCACGATGACTCAATCGACCGCGATATCGCTTCGATTTTTGACCCGTTTGGTAACGCAGTCCATACAGCGCTCTCCTTTGATGTGCTGGGAGAAGATGTGCTGATCACGGGAGCCGGACCGATTGGTGTGATGGCGGCGGCTGTCGTCAAACATGCGGGTGCCCGGCACGTTGTGGTGACTGATGTGAACCCTTACCGTCTCGACCTGGCCCGCAAGATGGGCGCCACGCTGGCCCTTGATGTGCGCGAGAATCCCATTGCCAGTGCCCAACAGCAACTGGGCATGACAGAGGGTTTTGATGTCGGCCTGGAAATGTCAGGTAATCCGCAGGCTTTTCGTGATATGCTGAATAACATGTGCCATGGCGGAAAAATTGCCATGCTGGGAATTCCCGAACAGGAAATTGCCATCGACTGGAACGTGGTCGTATTCAACATGCTGACCCTGAAAGGGATCTACGGTCGCGAAATGTACGAGACCTGGTATAAAATGACCGTCATGCTGCAGAGTGGACTGGACATCAGCCCGATTATCACGCACCGTTTTCATGCCAGTGAATTTAAGGCGGGATTTGACGTGATGCTGTCGGGTCAGTCCGGCAAAGTCATTCTTGACTGGAATAACATTTAACGAACTCCATCAGACTTAATCGCTACTTAACCTCCGGAATGAAACAGGATTTGTCTCATGTATGGCTCGATCAAACAGGAACTGGAACGGACACTCTCGACGATCCGCGAGGAAGGGCTTTATAAGTCAGAGCGGATCATCACCACGCCTCAGGACGCGCATATCCGTGTCGCGGAGGGAGAGCCGGTTCTGAATATGTGTGCCAACAATTACCTGGGCCTGGCGGAGCACCCGGCTGTGATCGCCGCCGCTCATGCAGGCCTGGATGAATGGGGCTACGGTCTCTCTTCGGTCCGCTTTATCTGTGGTACCCAGGCGATTCACAAGCAGCTGGAACAGAAGCTGAGCCAGTTCCTGGAGACGGAAGATACGATTCTCTACACATCCTGTTTTGATGCCAACGGCGGCCTGTTCGAAACGCTGCTCACCGCCGAAGATGCGATTATTTCGGATGAGCTGAACCATGCGAGCATCATTGATGGCGTGCGACTGTGTAAAGCGCAGCGGTTTCGCTACAAAAACAACAACATGCAGGACCTGGAAGAACAGCTGAAAGCCGCTGCATCAGCCCGGTATCGTATGATTGCCACTGACGGGGTGTTTTCGATGGACGGCTACATCGCCAATCTGCCGGCGATCTGTGATCTCGCGGAAAAATACGATGCGCTGGTGATGGTGGATGACTCCCATTCCGTCGGTTTCATGGGAGCGCGTGGTAAAGGAACCCATGAATTTCATGGGGTTATGGATCGCGTTGACATCATCACGGGGACACTCGGGAAAGCACTCGGCGGTGCCAGTGGCGGCTATACCAGCGGGCGCAAAGAGATCATTGAACTGTTAAGACAACGTTCGCGGCCTTACCTGTTTTCGAACTCCGTGGCACCGTCAATCGTGACTGCCTCCATTGCCGCGATTGACCTGCTGACTGCTTCAACAGAGCTCCGTGATAAACTGGAAGCCAATACGAAACACTTTCGTGCCGGAATTTCTCAAGTCGGCTTCGAAGTCCTGCCCGGCGAACACCCTATTGTGCCAATCATGTTAGGCGATGCTGCCCTGGCAGCGCGTGTAGCGGATGCGCTGCTGCAGAAAGGCATCTATGTCATCGGGTTCTCGTTCCCGGTGGTCCCCAAGGGCAAAGCACGGATTCGAACGCAGATCTCAGCCGCCCATTCGATTGAAGACCTGGACTTCGCGATTGAGAAGTTCAAAGAAGTCAAAACGGAACTGGGAATCGGTTCGTAATACCGCGTTCAACAGTGCTTACTTGTTCGACGAGTAGGCCATGGTGATGACTTCGTCTTCCCCTGCCTGGTCTTTTTTCTCGACTGTGTAACGGTGACACATCATTTCCATTAACCGGTCTACTTTCTCAGACGGGGAATCGCTGTCTGCCAGAACTTCTTCCAGTACCGGTTTGGGAATTTCGTTGAAATGATGCCCCTGTTTTCCTTCCGTAAAAAAGTTGGCTTTTTCAAAGATCTGCTTTTCTACCCCGGAAGAGTCTTCACTCACGTTATATCCGTCGAGTAATCCGCCGTGAAATTCATACCGTAACATATTAACCCTCCTTTTTGCCTCGGTTTTCCAATTGCGTGGAACCTGTAAATTGAGAGACATTCGCAGCCCCCTGTGTCATTAACTGGAAACAGAGTCCGCAGGACTCCAGTTGATTCAGCAGTCAATATCAGGCTCTGCTTTTATTTTTGGAATTGATTACGAGGACGTCAACAGCACAATTGTGACTTGCGACAATCTGTCATGCGTGCAGAGACGCTACGCCGCTCAGGGAGAAACGGGAACGGATTCAGGGGCGAAGCCCATCACCGCGTATTCGTAACGGGTGCGGCCGCTGCTGTCGGTTCGCATGCGTTCGGCGACCAGGGGCAGGCCCTGCGTGGCGGCAAAACGTAGCGAAGCACGGGCATCGCCATAGGAGAAGAGGATGATCACCAGGCTCTTGGGTTGAGGTACGGTTTTGTAGACAGCATAAAAGCGATCGACAAACTCCTGCGGGGAATCTGCCCGGAATTCCGCAGACTGATCGCCGATTTTCAAGCGAAAAACCCCATTCTCTGTCAGATAGAGTTCCCAGATGTCGCTGCGTTTCGTCAGTTCATCATAAGTCAGGAAATGCTTAACGACATCAATGGCTTTGCCCCCCGCCAGTTCCTGCAGTTGTTTTTTGATGCGTTCGATTTCCTTTTTTGTCTGTTCGGATTCCGGATCTGGTTTGGCGTTTAACAGGGGATCCAGCAGGGAATCAGGCAGTTGAAACAGTTGCTGCACCATTTCACCCACGAGGTTGCGTTGTTCTCGCGTCTGTTCCAGTTGTTCGCTGAGTTCGCGGTTCTGCTTCTCCGTCAGTTGTGCTTTGGCACGCGCCTGCTTCTGTATCTCGATGGCGTTCTTTTCTGCCTGCATTGCATCAAGTAGCAGTTGCCTGTTCGAACGATTCAGTTCGGCGAGCTTTCGGTGTGCGATTCGTTGTTCTTCTCTGAGCGTTTTCGCTTCCTGCTCAGCCTGCGTCACCTGCTGCTGAGAACGTTGTTCGATGCGAGCCGTCGTCTCCTGAGTATCCATGAACTGCGCAAAGATCACGATCAGGAGCAGGTCCAGCAGCGGTGTCAGTTGAAATGTCAGACGGCGGCGGCTGATCATGCTGGTGTCTCGCCTCCTCCGGCCAGGACGAGTTCCCGTTTAGCACGGACGACGGTATCCCGGACATGCTGGCGGTTCTCGACCAGGCCCAGAAAGGACATCTCCAGCACGCTGTTCACGAACATCAGCAGGATGGCGGCAGCCAGGCCGGCAAACGTGGACCAGATGGCATCGCCAAAATGGCTTACGATGGAACTGATGGCATTGGTCGTTTCCGTACCCGCATTGGCCTGCAACGCGGCTCCCATCGCAAGAATGGTGCCCAGGACCCCCGCCAGGGGATACGCTTCGATCATGGTGCGACAGATGTTGTAGCAGGTCTCGAAAAAATGCGAGTCCAGGTAGCGGCGTTTTTCATCCAGAATGTGTACGCGTTCGGAAAGCGCTTTACGGTCCGCGGGATTGGCTTTGGGATCGAGAGTCTCATTCACGTCTGCCAGGAATGCTTCGATCTGGTCGGACAAATGACCGGTGGAATCGAGCAGGCTGCGGTGTTTGAGTCCGCGTGTGAAGTCATCCAGCGATGAAGCAATGCCCCGCAAGTCGCGGCGGGACCAGACCCACAGCACCAGGAAAAAAAACAGGTGGGCGCCACAGGCCAGGGTAATGACCATTGTGGAGAGCCCGGAGAGCTGGCTTAAATACTGCGACATCTATTCCACCCGTTTGAGTAAGTGTTTCTGCTTTCCGCTGTTTCAGAGACGTATCTGCTTCCGCATGACTGAAACGGCTTCTTTTATAGAATCGATCATATTGCCCCTGATTGCTTGAAGATTCCTGAAGATATTTCGCGGCCCTGCTGCAGTTTTTCCAGTCACAACGAATATAACGAAAAAGGATGCAGACCTCCCGTGGAAGACTGCATCCCGCATCAGTTTAACGCTGATTCAGATTCAAATCAGGCTCCATATTTTTCCAGTCGTCCGGCATGCGCCATGGCCAGCCACATCAGGTATTTGGCTTCAAACTGGCCCAGTCCCCCCTGAATACATTCCGATTCGCCGAAGCTCTGGCAACCATCAAAGCGGGCGTTTTCCGCAGACAGCAGCACGGGCACGGGATGCCAGCTGTGTGCTTTCATTTTGGAAGGCGTACTGTGATCACCGGTGACGATGAGCACATCCGGGTTGAGGGCCGTGATCCGGGGGATGCAGGTATCGACTTCTTCGGTCTTGGCGACTTTCGCATCGAAGTTGCCGTCTTCCCCTGTGGAGTCGGTGTACTTGTAATGCACGAAGAAGAAATCATAGTCATCCCAGATTTTTTCCAGGCAGTCCATCTGGGATTCCAAAGTCTGACCGGCGTCCTGCACGTCCATGCTGACCAGTCGCGCCAGGCCGCGGTACATCGGATAGACGGCGATCGCTGCAGCGCGGGTGCCATACACTTCTTCGAATGTCGGGATCTCCGGCATCTTGGCGATGCCCCGCATGGTCAGCAGATTCGCGGGACGATCGTCTTTGAGAATCTCGGCAGCCTGCTTGAGGAACTCTTTGCAGTAGACGGCGGTTTTCGCAGACGCTTCGTTCTGACCGACCGGTTCCAGGGGAGGCACGCCGGTTTTCTGAGGATCCGTATCATTGATATCACCACCCAGCCCCTTGGCTCGCAGGACGATCACCAGGCGATATTCTTTGACGTGTCGTACGAAAACTTCGACGCCGGGAATTTCGATTTTGTCGAGCTTCTTGCAGAGCGCGGCGCCAACTTCACTGGGAATGCGGCCGGCACGGCGGTCGGTGATCTTGCCGTCATCATCGAGCGTACAGAAGTTGCCGCGAATGGCGACGTCATCGGGGCCCAGTTCGAAATCGATGCCCAGTGCTTCGAGCACACCGCGGCCGATATTGAATTCGAGGGGATCATAACCAAACAGTCCCAGGTGACCGGGCCCACTGCCGGGAGTGATGCCGGGAATCACAGGGATGCTGCGCCCCAGTGTTCCCTTTCTGGCCAGTGCATCCAGGTTGGGAGTGTTCGCGGTTTCCAGTTCGGTTTTTCCACCTGGCTCCAGCGGCAGGCCACCCAGTCCGTCGGAGACGAGCAGGACAATTTTGGAATCATTCTTCTTTTGCAGTTTTTTCATTAACGCGTGCAGGTCTGCCATCGAAATCTCAATACCTTATGATTGAACGTTTATAAATTCAGCGGTTCACAAATGGGAACCAGTTCTGTCAGCGGGAAGGTATACAATACAAAAATCCGCGCCGGTTGTTAAGCAGAACGCCGTGACATTCAGGGATCGGGCATCAATTGAGGTGTGTTCTGCTTTAAAACAGCGGCATCGACCCACTTCTGGAAGAAGCTCAGACTTTCCGTCGCCATCAATTCGGCACTATAGAACTGACGAACACGTTCATAGCCCTGCCGGGCCAGTTGGAGCCGATACTCCTTATCCTGGTAAAGTCGTTCCCAGGCATCTGCGAGTGCCTGCGGATCACCGGGGGGAACCAGCAGTCCTCCGGCGGTCTGCTCGATCAGTTCCGGAAAAGCACCATGGGCCGGCTGAACAACGGGTACGCCGTTCGCCAGTGCTTCCAGCACAAACAGACCTTTGGGTTCGTGATAGTCGGTCGGGACAGAGAGTACCGACAGGCTCTTGTAAAAGGCGATTTTTTCTTCGCGTGTGGCAGGGCTGCCCCAGTATTTATAGGACTCATTCAGGGCCGGCAGATGTTTTGTGGTTTCGTGAAAGTACGCTTCACTTTCTTTTCCCAGAAAACCGCCTACAGCCAGGCGGCTGTCGGGATGGGCCTGGTGAAAAATCTCAAACGCCTTCACGACATTGTGGAGCCCTTTTTCTTTACAGATCCGGGCGAAGAAGCCAATGGTAAAGGGTTCATCCGACCCATCAGCGGGAGTGCCATCATGGCCTTCCAGATTGATACCCAGCAGCACTTTATGGAAGTGTTCGACAGGGACATCCAGATAGTCCGCCATGAAAGCGCGATAATAGTCGCTGTGGACCAGCACGCCATCCACCTGCTGGACGTTACTGCGAATCAGCTCCAGCGAACGACTGCGGTAAGGTTCTCCCAGTTCTTCCAGAAAGACATCGTCCCCCTGCAGGATGCAGAACAGCGGGCCCTGGTAATGCTCCTTGATTTTTTTGATGGTACCTGAGAGTAAGGCATTACTGAGGCAGATCACATCGGGCTTGAGCTGTGATCCCAGGAACTGCGCCAGCTCTTCGATTTCCCGGCCTTCTGCTCCCTGATCCCCTTCCAGCAGTGTGACAGTCAGCGCGCCCAGTTCGTGGGCATCGTTACTGACGCCAAACTTCGTGGCCAGATTGATAATCCAGGGCGTATTGAGCCAGTGCTTCATGAAACGAGGCAGCGTCCGCCAGAGATGGGAACGATAATTCAGGTAGACATTGATGCCCCCCAGGAAGACGGGGGAGCCTGTCATATTTTCTTCATCCACCCGGATGGGGGTGTACGTGGGGATGAGCGTGGCTTCCGCGCCCTGCAGCATCATGGCGCGGGTCCAGGTGTTGTCGTGCATACAGGCACCACAGAACATCCCGGCGCCTCCCGAGGTGATGATGGCCACATGTAATTTTCGGGGTGATGGTTCTGACATAAACTCTCTGCCTGGCGGTGAGCGGGAGATCGCTTCAGGTTTGATCCAGATGGAGTGGTGCAATCTGTTGCACAAATCGTTTTAACAGAGCGGCGGCTTCCGGTGTATCATGAATAGAATGGCGAAACTCATCCAGCGACAGACCCGCGATTTTTTCGACATACTCAGGATAGCTCTTTAAGCGTCCGAGAAACGAGTCGCGATTCAGTTCCGGATGAAACTGCGTGCAGTAAATGGGGCGATCCACAAATCGGTATGCCTGGTTCTGCACACGCTCTGTCGAGGCCAGCAGTTCGGCTCCCGCCGGGAGTTCAACCACGGTATCCTCATGCCCCATCAATCCCTGCAGGATGGGTCCCGAGGGGCCAAACACCGGGTCGGCTGTGCCGGCTGATGTCAATTTAACATGATGCACGCCGAGTTCTGCTTTTTCGAGATCATGAACTACCCGGCCTCCCATGGCCCGGGCCATCGCCTGAAAGCCCCAGCAGGAGGCAAACGTCGGTTTGCGGGAGTCATGTACCAGTCGCAGACTGTCCAGGGCGACATCCAGCCAGTCCCCTTCACCGGCGGCAGAGTAATGCCCGCTGCCCCCCACCAGCACAATATCGGTTTCCAGCAGGTCATTTTCCTGCAGTGAGCCCCCCAAGAGGTCGAAGACAGCCACCTGACTTTCATCGACTTCCAGAATCTCCGCAAAACAGGATACTTCCTGTTTCAGCATGGGGTCGTCGGCGTTGCGCACCTGTAATAATAGATATCGAAGGGGTTCTAACATCAAAGTCTATTCAATCCCGTTTTCATTCCAGTCTGATTTCGGTGCACATGCCGCCATTCAGAGACGATTTCCCGCTGATGTCTACATTGTAGACCGGTGATGGTCGAAGATGTCCTGAAAACCTCAACAGCCCGGCTGGTTTCAGGGAATCAGTCTCAAGAGGCACCCTCATATCATGCTTTTCTCATATTACATTTTCTGAATCGGAAATGATATCCAGGCGGATCGAATTCATCAGATATGACAGTCTGTCAGAGTCCCAGCCCGAACTGGGCAGACATCCGGTTATTAATCAGATTTTTCGCCAGGATTTCATTTAGTATTTATATTTGCCTTGACAATTTTGACTCATCAAAAGATAATAGATCAATCAACAAAACTTGTTTTTATCTCATGCATTATCTCCTGAGAGGATTATCAGTTTTCCTTTTTTTAACCTCTTCAATGCATGATTATTCACGCCAGTCAACTCGTCTTGACTGGCGTTTTTTTTGATACATCCTTTGGCTCAACAGGGTATAATAACGGGTAACGGGTCTCGACGAACACTTCTTTTCGGAAGGAACAAGTCATGCCAAACTTCACGTTATTCAGAACCCTGTTGTGTTTCAGTCTGATTGCTCTCACACTGCCGGCGTCAGCAAAACCGGAAGCAGACCCGAGCCCGCTGGAATTAAAATCAGTCACACTCGGCCAGATCACGCCTCTGCATCGCAGGGGTCAAATCTATCTGGCCGGTCAACCCGCAAAAACTGATTTTCCCCTGATCCAGAAAGAAGGCATCAAAACAGTCGTCAATCTGCGTACAGAGAAAGAACTCGACTGGGATGAAGGCGGGTATGTGCGGATGCTGGAACTCCATTACGTGTCGATTCCGTTTCTGGCACCTGACACCCTCACGCCGGCTGTGTTTGATCAATGCCGTGCTGTGCTGAACGATCAGGCCCGGCACCCGCTGATATTGCATAGTGCGTCGGCCAATCGCGTCGGAGCCATCTGGCTCGTGCATCGCGTGTTGGACGACGATCTCGATATGGATGCCGCTCTGAAAGAGGCCCAGCAGGTCGGCCTGAGAACTCCCGGCTATATCGACCAGGCCAAAGCATATATCGCCGCGCAGAAAAAATAACTGCAAGCGATCAGGAGGAGGACAACACATTCTTGAGAATGCTGACTCCTTCTGCAACCGTGCGAAAATGGTATTCCTCTTCACTCTCATCCTCGATGGATATGTAAAGAGAAAACACGAAACCTGATTCCTCTACCTTCGCATAGACTTCCGCCAGACGAGCCTGTTTATGAAACAGATCGACTTTCAGGTACCCCGGTTCAAATGGGCTCAGATGAGCCGACATGTCTGAACTGATTTTGAGAGCCGCCTGTGCAAATTCCCTTAATGTCTGCAATTCCAGCGAGACCTCTGGTTCAAAGTCCTGATGCCAGTCTGGGGGGATCTGCCAGGTATCAGGGTTGGTATTTTTCATCGGAAGCTCAACATTCGGAATGATTACTCTGAAATAGCAGGACTTCACAATGGGTGCGTGGCGAAATAGTGGTAGCCACCTGCTGTGACAGCGATTTGATCAAAGGTAATCCGGATGAGTCCCTGCTGCAATGCGTTGATTCCAGCCAAAGCCGGATTAGCAGTACGAGCGACCGGTGGGGAACCTGCTCTGACAGACGCGAACAGAGTTGGTTGATTTCGGACGATGATTGCAGTTCAGATTGTCTATTTAGTCTCTGGCTAATCTGCCTTTGCAAACTGAGTTCAACGTAGAATGAGATAAAATGGACGGCAATCAGAATCCAGGCCGGCCAGTTATCAGCTGTACAATATTCGCATTCCAAAGCTGTTAAACATTTTTTCAAATCAGCATTCCAGTCTTTTAATGCCTGAGGATCACCGGAGAACTCCAACGGACAACGATCGCCAAATGACAGAGCAAACAATGCTCTCTGGTTCCCCGTGAAGTATTCGAACTGTATAAAACAATGGTGCTTAAGCAGCGTGTTCCAGAACAATATTTCTGCATCTGACCGATCTCTCCCAATTCCTGCCGAGTTTGCAGTGAGGGACGATTTCCAGCAGCGATCCAGACTTCATAACGGAGTGGCAGATAGCAGGAAGCAAAATGCAGAGATCGAAACAGGCGTTGAGACCAGCGTCGACTGGTGAAAAGATAATCTTCGGCCACTTTCACAAGATCACAATAACTTTCCGCCCATCCATCAGGAAGCTTACCCTGCTCCAGCAGCGCAGTTACAGGTCCCCCTGAGCCCCAAACCAGCTTTTCAAGAGAGTCATTAATCAGAACCAGCTTTCTCAGAGCCATTCACACTCCGATTTCGATGTGTGTTGTGATCCCTGAATTTGAACATGCCCTGACTTAAAACGAAATGACGGCTCCCCAAAGTTCAGATCGTATATTCGATACCAGACATCCTCCCATTGTTGTGAGCGAACATTTTCCAGAATCAAATGCGAAAACTGCAAGAGACGCAATCCCATTTCAGGAAGAATACATTCTGTTACCTTTTCCAGTTGGAATACAGCAGTGTGTTCGGGCTGTGATGTACTGGAAACAGTCATTTTTACTGTGGGAGAACGACCGTCGTGCCAGTCAATCGCAAAGCAAGACACATTTACAAAATCATACCAGGGGAAACTTTCAATCAGTTCGTCATTGATCAGAAATGTCGTTCCCGGATTCAATTGGATCATTATCAGAATCACTTTCGCCCACGCCGTTTTCGTAATGCTCGTGCTCCTGGCTCGCGCTGGTGAAGCGTCCGATAAACCGGGGGCAATACTGATATTCTCTTTGAGGTTTGAAATACTGCCCTTCGATGACCCAGTCATAAACGCCGGTCCCCACGGGATAACACGTTAAAACCCTGTTAACTGATGCCGGGCTATCCAGTCTTCCGCTTGAGCTTTTCCCGAAAAGACGCCACTGGCAAACTGCGCCGCTTCTCCATGAAATACCCAGACTGAGTCAAACTGTGGATATGATGACATGGGCACTTTCTTATCTCAGATTTATCAATTACCAGCTTACTTAAATCTACTGTAACCTGAAGATTGAATATAGAGTCTATCCCGATTTGACACTTTTTTGAATCAAGATGTTCGCGTACAAGTCGACTGAATCTCCGAAATCTTCTGATCATTGGTTAATCGTATTCAATCGATTTCCAGTCGATCATACCTTGAGCGGCGAGGCGGGTATTTTTTTCTGTTCCTTCGTCTCCGCAGTTTTTTCCCAGAGGTAGACATCCAGGGGAGGCAGATTCCATAAGACGAAGGCGCGGCTCTGGGGGGCGCCGAAACAGTCTGAGGCTAATTCACAGACATTGTTGCGAAACTGGTAAGTCACAAAGGCACCGCCGGGAGCCAGTACTTCGTGAATCGTCTGAATCAGCTGGCGGCCTTCTGTGGGTGTCATCACCGAAAAAGGGACGCCGGAGACGATCACCTCGGGGGCAGGCATGTTTTGCTGGCTCAGAATCTGTTTCAGATGCAGTGCCGAGTCTTCTACGACGGTCAGTCGGGGATCAGCGAACTCACGCAGATGTTTCACAAACCCGGAAACCACTTCCACGCCTAACAGTTGGGCTTCCGCAGGAATCGCTTTCAGCAGAGCCCTGGTGGTTTCCCCTGTCCCCGGGCCGAGTTCCACCACAGAGCGCGCGGTCTGCAGGCAGGCCAGGGAACTCAGTTTTCGCTGCAGGTAACCTGAGCTTGGTACAAATGAGGCAACCTGTAACGGGTTCTCAAAGAACCCCCGGAGAAAACAGGGAATCACTGTGGAGCGTGATCTTGAATCTTGTGCTGAAAGTTGAGTGCTGTTCATAATCTGTAACCTGGCGAGATTTTCATATTATTCAAGATTGAAACAGGAGCTCAATTGCGATGGAAGCAGTGCTCTTCTTTCAGTCACGATGATCGTTTTTCCGGCTGACCTGTTCATTTCACTTCGATTGCTGATCGCGTATCGCTTTGATCAATTCGTCTTTCTTCATTTTACTGCGGCCTTTGATGTTCATCTCTGCTGCCCGGTTCTGTAACTCGTCAACCGTGCGGTTTTCCAGGCTGGTATTGGGATTGCCTGTGCCCTGCGTAGTTTTATTGGGAGTTTTGCCGGACTGTCGTCTTTGTTTATTAACGGTTCTGGCTGCGATTTCTTCGGCTTCCTCTTCCGACCTGCCACGTTCAAGTTCGCTCTCTTTAATATGTTGATACTGTCTTTCTTCCTTGTCCGTCCATGTTGCCGGCATTGGTCCACTCCCGTTAAGAGTTAACTCTATTCTAGCGAAACTGGTTAAGCTGATCCATTATGGGAATCGACATAGCTTTTCACGAACTCAACCAGTTCGGGTTTGTGACATTGAAACCCCATTTCTTTTGCTTTCTGAAGAGTCTGTTCTCCTGATTTTCCCTGTTCGACTGCCAGGTTCATCATCGCTGCTGCACCGGCGCGCTTGCCGCTTTTACAGTGCGCAAAAATGGGTTTGGGAAGCGAATCATATTTTTCGCGAAACTGATCAATCTGGGCGTCATTCAGAGAATTCATCGACATCGGAATATGCAGGTATTCCATCCCCGCTTCGTGGACGATTTCATCTTCCGCCAGGGGAGAAATTGGCTGATCCTGCTCGTGTGGTGCACGGAAGTTGACGATCGTCTTAAAACCTTCCTTACCAAACTCATAAATCTCCTGTCTGTCAGGCTGGGGACCGACGGTGATTTCCTCATTGATTTTCGTTGTGCCTTGCATGTTAATCTCCCTTTCTTAGAGAACGATGTCTTAGAGAATGGTTGATTCCTTATATTCTGCATCAACTGAGAAAACGCAAAATTCATGCCAGTAATGGCTCTGCTGGCATATTTTCTCAGAAGCTGTGTACACAACTTGCTATTTCAGTATCTTATTCATCATATCTGTGAGAAGTGATCGATCAACCACCAGACTGGTTGTCAGGCTGCCTCTCAAAAAAAAATTTTGAGTTTTTTGTGATATAATCGATTCTAATACGCCTTCACTAAAGGTATGTCATTTTGTGACTGCGATCTGCAAGTCTATAAAATGACTTTAAAATTGTCGTTCTGTTTTTACGGAGAGTCCTCTCATGCGGTACAAGATTTTACTGGTAATGATTTCCGGGATATTCCTGCAGGCGATGCAACACGCCGGCGCCGCACCTCTGGCGGAAGAATACCTCACCCAGGGGAAGTTGACTGAGGGGGCCGAAGCGATCCGGTCAGAGTTAAAGAAGTCGCCGGAAAATGATGAGGCACGCTTCGGGCTGGGGGTCATTCAATTCTTTCAGTCGTTCGAACATCTGGGTTCAAGCCTGTATGATAACGGTCTGCGGGTGCGCGGTGCTTTTGGAAATCTACCCGGCCCCTTGAGTAATATTCTCACGCAAAATCCCGACCCTGAAACTGTTTCCTATGCAGATGTGCGTCAGATAATTCAGACGTGGGTCAATGATTTAAATGAAGCAGAGAAAACCCTGTCTGCGGTGAAAGATTCCGATGTGAAACTGCCTCTGCATGTGGGCTTGATTAAAGTCGATCTGTTTGGCACGGGCAAGCCAGTCAGTGCCGAATTCCTGCTGGGACAGATGGGATCTCCCGCGCAGCAACAGGCTGCCGAAAAGTTTCTGATCCGTTTTGATCGCGGTGATGCAGACTGGCTGGCAGGTTACTGTAATTTTCTGTGCGCCTGGGGGGAAGTTCTGCTGGCGGTTGACGGGCAGGAGATGTTCAACTGCACGGCACATCTGTTTTTTGAAAAGGTGGAGACGCCTTACCTGTTTCTGATGGAGGGGAGTCGAAACCTGAACGACCTCCGTCGATTTGACCGTCCCTTGATCTCCGACATACTGGCGTTCATCCACCTCTGGCGATTTGAACTGAAGGAACCGGACCGGATGAAAGTGGCCCTGTCGCATCTGGAAGATATGCAGCAACATGCGAAATCCATGTGGAAACATTATCTTGCGGAAACCGATAACGAAAATGAATGGATTCCCAACCCGCAGCAGACCGGCGTACTGGAAATTGAAGTAACGCAGGAGATGGTGGATACCTGGCTGGCGGTGCTGGATGAAACCGGGCTGGTACTGCAGGGGAAAAAGCTGATTCCCTTCTGGCGCGGCACACCGGGAACCCAGGGAGTGAATCTGCGGCGTGTCTTTACCGAGCCTCGTGAGATCGATCCGTTTCTCTGGTTCCAGGGAACCGCGGCAGCACCTTATCTGGAAAAAGGAACGATCACCGATTTTGCAACACCGGAAATGTGGGGCCGCATTAATAATACTTTTGGCCGTCGTAATTTTTTCACGATGGCGTTCTGGTTTAATTAAGCTGAATGATCGGAAGCCGCGATTTCCAGACATTCATCAAACAGCTGCGTAAGTTCTCGACTGTCGAAACCAGAACCGATGGCAACGATGCGGGTGCGCGGCGGTCGCGTGCCCCAGTCGTCGAGCGGCGTCAGTTCCGTTCGACGACCGACGGCCTGCAGTGCATATCGTTTCTCCGGGACCTCGCTGCAGTAGACGATACCTTTACAGCGATAGAGGGAGGCGGGCAGTTTGCGGCGCACCATCTCCTGCAGATGTCCGCTGGAGAAGGGCTGATCTGATTCGTAGCTCCACGTTTCAAACACCTGACTGGCGGCGGCATGTTTCTGCGGAGCAGTTTCGCGCATCGATTTCTGCTTCTGTGACTCCAGATGAGCCGGATCAAACCGCCCCACAGCCAGCAGCACTTCCAGCGGAACTTCGCAGCGCTCTGCATTGACGATTCGAATTCGCTGCAGATGCTGACCAATCCATTCGTGGATCACTTCCAGATGCGTGGGTCCCACCAGATCGACTTTATTCAGCAGCACCATGTCCGCAAAGCCGATCTGCCGCAGTTTGAGCGCGGTCAGTTCTTCATTGTCGGCGTGTGTAAAAATCGCTTCGGCATCAACGACGCAGGTAATGCTGTCCAGCCGCAACAGCTTTTCATAGCGGGCATTCAGGAATGTCATCACCACACCTTCAGGGTCGGCGACGCCGCTCGCCTCCAGAATCACGTAGTCGATCACATCCTCGCGGGTCAGCAACTGTTCCAGCGAATTAACCAGGTCATCGCGAATTTCACAACAGATACAGCCGTTGGTGAGATTGATCGTATTCTCTTCCACCCCTTCCACCAGCTCTGCATCGATGTTGATCGCGCCGAAGTCATTGACCAGCACCCCTACCCGCAGACCGTGATCACCGTTGAGAATGCGATTCAGGAGTGTTGTTTTACCCGCACCCAGAAATCCGGTCAGCAGCGTGACCGGTACGGGATCGCGGCCTTCAATTTCAATCGACTCCAGCCGCGGGGCCGGCGCGAGTATCGGACGTTCGTCTTCAGTCATTCAACTGCTCTCCGAGAATGAAACACGTCATTCAAAAATCAGAACGTGTCTGTGATACGACCTTACATTATTACTTGTCATTGTCGACTTTGATGCCACGTGCTTCGAGCATCTCGCGTGGATTGAGTGTGATGCCTGGCCATTTCTGAACCGGTTTGCGATACGCATCGGGGGGATAATAGAGTTTGGGATCAATTTCCAGATCCCGCAGAAACTGCTCCTGCTGTTTTTCACGAGGCAGTCGCGGGGTAGGCAATGTGATTTCCGCTGGCAGTTTTTCGCCTGGCTTCAGCAGCCAGCGCGGATCCATCGAGGCAGGGGCAGCGCCATCGGGCAGCAGTGCTTCGCGGGACCAGATCGCATCTTTGGTCACGTTGATGACCTGCACATCGGGTCCGCCGAACATGAACAGTCCATCCCAGTTGGAGCGGACTTCCGCCGTCGATTCTGCTTCGAGGGCGGGACCCGCATATTCATAATGACAGATGGCCGCCATGCGAGGCTGCGTCTGCTTGAACAGATAGCCGGCGGCGTAATACATGGTATGAAAAATGTCGATCGTATATTCCCAGAGTTCCGCGGGCGCGCCCAGTTTCATCGAGGAGAGCTGCGGGACATCAATGGTGCCTTCAGAGACGAAGACGTCTACGCCTTTCCCGTACTTGGCCGAGAGCTCATCTGGGCGTCCATCCCCGGTCCAGACAAAGGAGAGCCCGGCGTCTTCCCAGTCGAGTCGATAGGCGGAGGCGCCGTCTTTCACATGCGAGCGCGGCCAGTGACGTACCTTCACGCCGTCTTTGTCGTAGCAGAGGCCGTTCTCTTCTTTCCAGTCGAACTCGGTGACTTCGATCTCCATACCATCCCCAATGGGACACGCATTGAAGTTCTCTTCATGCCAGCGATTCATTTCACGCATATGCTTGACCATGTGCTTGATGCCCAGTTCAGGAGTTCGGCCTGAAGGACCATAGACTCGCAGCGGCGTATAACCGCCAGAGAAAGCGCGGAAGGGATAAAAGTAAGGCAGATCGGCAAAGTGATCGGAGTGCAGATGGCTGATGAAGATGTCATTGATCAGCGGCGCGGGGACCTGCATGGCGATGGCATTCGAGATACTGCCGTTGCCCAGGTCGAAGAAGAACCGGCGGGGTTGCGATTCACCATTGCCCAGTTCCACCAGAATCGAAGTTCCCGACTGCAGACGCGTGGGAGGCCAGGGAGTACTGCCTAGAAAGGAAATCCGCATTTCGTTTTTCGGCAGGATTTCTGTGCCCGGCATATACACGTTGCGATTTTTGATGGCAGGCCAGGGCTTGTAATAGTCGGGCAGACTGATCCCGCCGCCCGGACGCGCGCCGTACGGGTTCTTCATTTCACAATCACCGTCCGCCGCCGAGGCCATGCCGGGAACAGACGCCGCCAGCCCCGCTCCCACGGCAGCGGCACTTCCTTTGAGAAAATTGCGGCGGCCCTGTTCGTTTCCTGCTGGTTTGTCCTGATTCTTATCGTCTTGCGTCAAGGCTCTCTCCTCAGTCGGTTGGTTTGATCTCGGTTAGTTTGATCTCTGTTTGTGTTACGTATTGAACATCCCGGAATAACAGGTTTTTCCTGATTGATGAAACGGGAATCAACAAAGACAGGTGAAAATGAATGCGAAACGCAAGCGGGGGGGATAGATCGATTAATGTGAAAGAACACGTAACAATTGTATCGGCTCTCTGAATGTGACGCCAAGAGTTTCTTTGCGATTTTGAGATATCACACAGATCTGAGATTCAACAAATACGTAAGATCTCTATTTCTCTCCTGATTGATTTTAAAGTAAAGCCAGCCACTGATTTGTTGCCGATCTGTTTGAATTCGGCAGTCCTGGTTTGAAGCCCCTTTGGAACATAAGTATATTTGCCTGTGTAAACAACGTTTTTCTATTCTCAAAAAATTAAACAATGTGAGTTTTCATTAATATCTGTCACTACTGAGTACTGGAATGCGGGATGATTAAAATTGACTTTAGAGTATTACTGAAATGCTATCCTGGTGAAGTTCTGTTTTATGCTGTCGGCGTGATTGTGGGGATCGCTCTGCTGACGGTTTCCACTGCGCTCGGGGGAATTATAGCTGGGGTCGCCCTGGCGGCCGGATTTATGAATACCTATACCTGGAAGAGTCACTTTGCCAGTGGTGCGTTGATGCCGGCCGTTGTTGTGAATCCGGACAAAAACCTGATTGCTGTTCTGGCTGATATGAACGCCCAGGGGGGCAGACCTTACCTGATGCTGAAAATTGCGAAACGTCCCATTAAAAGCGCGACCGGAGCACCTTTCAAAAAAGGTTCTAAACTCGCGACAGTCACTACGTTCCACAATACGAACCTCATTGACAAAAAACGCTGGACTGATATCAACCCGATCGTCGTCAACTGTGCGACCGGTAACCGCAAAACGATCAAACGCGCGATCAATGCCATCGATGAAGAAGAGTGGGATGATTTAATGCGGGCAGTAAAAAAGATGAAACAACCAATGAAACCGGGAATCTATCCGGTCTGATCTCAACAAAACGATTGGGGAACCCAATCCGAAAGGGGACGATTGATGCGTGCTCAGCCAATGATTGTTGTGAATGATGTGGAAGCCAGCAGCAGCTGGTATCAACGTTTGCTGAATGTCAAAAGCGGGCATGGCGGAGCCGAATACGAACAGTTGATGAATGGCGAGGGGACACTCATCCTGCAACTGCATTTATGGGACACACACGAACATCCGTTTCTGGGTGACCCTGATGCACTGAAGGGGAACGGGGCCCTGCTCTGGTTTGAAATTGATGATTTTGAAGACGCTGTCCGGCGGGCTACAGATCTGAAAGCGGAAATACTCGAGGGTCCGCTGGTCAATCCCAATGCGCAACATCGAGAACTCTGGATCCGCGATCCGGACGGCTATACGATTGTGCTGGCGACGAAGTATGGGGATCTGTAAGTGATTCCCGAAAAATGATTCCCCACCCCTGCCAGAAATGACGGTAAGAACTATAATCGCCGTGTATTGAAAAGAAACATGGTTCCTGCGCGGCTTCATGTTTCTCTTCACGATGATTCTGCAAACCAGGGAATGGAAGTCCATGACTCAACAAATCACGTCCGAAATAATTGACTCCTTCACCAGCCAGCTGGAAGAACACCCGATCTACGAAGCGATTGCCACGCTGGAAGATCTGCAGCGGTTTATGGAACACCATGTCTACTCGGTCTGGGATTTCATGTCGCTGGTCAAGCACCTGCAAGGTGTAATCGCACCCACGGGTGCACCGTGGCTGCCTCGCGGTGATGCCAGCGTGCGGCGGTTTATTAATGAGATCGTGCTGGAAGAAGAATGCGACGAAACTTCCGACGGCGAATTTTCCAGTCACTTCGAACTCTACCAGACCGCGATGACCGAAGTCGGCGCCAGCACGCAGACCCTGCAGGAATTCATCAAAATCGTCGATCAACGGGGAATCGAAGCGGCACTGGAGTTTCCCAGACTGCCCGAGCCATCGCGTCAATTCACGACCCAGACATTTGCGTTCATCGCGGACGGGGCGCCACATAAAATCGCTGCCGCCTTCGCACTGGGTCGCGAACATATCATTCCCGGCATGTTCCGCTCCATTCTGAAACAGACGGGCGTCACCGCGCAGCAGGCACCTGTGTTTCACTTCTATCTGAATCGACACGTCGAACTGGACGGCGACTTCCACGCCCCGCTTTCACTGCGACTGCTCAATGGACTGTGTGACAATGACCCGGTGAAAATCCAGGAAGCCATCTCCGCAGCGCAGGCCGCAGTCGAAGCCAGACTACGTTTGTGGGATGGTGTTCTGGAGAGTATTCAGGCGAAGGTGTGAAAGGACTTTTCGCATAAGAAACAAAGAGACCTGATTCTTTTTATATTCAACTTTGAACAACAGGAAGTATTGTTATGGACTTGGGTTTATTTGAATTCGGAAATTCCGCTGCCTTTGTGACCTTCATATTTGCAGTGTGTGGGTTCATTTACGGCGGTAATGCTTTGAAAAAAATCAACCGATTAGAAGAAAAACTGGCGGAACTGAAATTGGAACAGCGGGTCTCAGACCTGGAAAACAAGTCAGCGTAAACAAGAGTCTTATTCACTTCTCTTTCATTCGGTATTCAACAATGACTTATCCAGCATTCAAAGCAGCGCTCGCCCACGTCGCTCCTGTATTTCTGAATAAAGACGCGACGGTCGAAAAAGCCTGTTCGCTGATTCGTGAAGCCGCGCGGAACGGGGCACAGATCATCGTGTTTCCCGAAACGTATATTCCCGCCTTCCCGGTCTGGTGTGCGTTGCAGGCGCCGATTCACAATCACGATCTGTTCTGTGAACTGGCGGCGAACTCGATCAAGGTCGATGGTCCCGAACTGGCCAGGATCTGTGAGACAGCACGTGAATGTGAGATGTTTGTTTCCATGGGCTTTAACGAAGGAACCACCGTCAGTGCCGGCTGCATCTGGAATGCCAACACGCTGATTGGCGATGACGGCAGTATTTTGTGTCATCACCGTAAGATTGTGCCGACCTTCTATGAAAAGCTGATCTGGTCCCCCGGCGATGGCGCGGGACTGGAAGTGTGTGCGACGCGTCTGGGACGACTGGGCATGCTGATCTGCGGTGAGAATACGAATCCACTGGCCCGGTTCACACTGCTGGCCCAGGGAGAGCAGGTCCACATGTCGACGTATCCGCCCGTCTGGCCTTCCCACGATCCCGCGGTTCATGAAAACTATGATCTGAAAAATGCGATCCTGATTCGAGCCGGGGCGCACTCGTTTGAAGGCAAACTCTTCAACCTGGTGGCCGCCGGTTACCTGGATCAGTCAGCCCACGATTTGCTGAAACAGCGTGATCCCGAAGCAGCCCGTATTCTGGACGGCAGCCCCCGCGGTATTTCAGTTGCGATTGGCCCGAACGGAACCCCCGTCAGTGAGATCATGCAGGAAGAGGAAGGCCTCCTCTACGCTGACATCGACCTCGCACGCTGCGTCGAACCGAAACAGCTGCACGATCTGGCGGGAGGCTACAATCGCTTTGATATCTTCCAGTTGACCGTAGATCGTACCGCGCAGCGCCCCATCCGCTTTCTAGCCAACCATCGTCCCCAGGATGAGGAATCGTCTGAGGGCGACACGCTGACGTTTCACTCCTGATACGCTACCAGACAGAACTGCATTACTTCTTCGACAGTTCGGCATTTTTTCCGGTGAGGGCTTCGGCAGAATAGACGTGGATGTCCTGCTGCGGAAACGGAATCGAGATGCCCGCCTGGTCGAAGCGGCGTTTGACTTCGCGGGTGACCGAGGTTTTCACGTCCCACCAGTTTTCCGTTTTGGCCCAGGGACGACAGACGATATTCACGGAAGAGTCTGCCAGCGCGTGCGTCACCACCACAGCGGCGGGGTCTTTCAGAACCAGTTCGTGTTCGTCAAGGACCTCCTTGATAATCTGCTCGGCCTGTTCGAAATCATCATCATAGCCGATGCTGAATTCAAGATCGACGCGTCTGACTTTGTTCGCCGTGATATTGGTAATCACATTATTCCAGATGGAATTATTGGGTACATGAATGGTCTGATTATCAAACGTACGAAATGTCGTAGAGACGAGGTTCATCTGTTTGACGGTTCCGGTAATGCCCCCCGCGGTGACAACATTCCCGACATCAAACGGACGGTTAATCAGAATCATCAGACCGCTGGCGAAATTGCTTAAGGTTCCCTGTAATGCCAGACCTACAACCAGCCCGGTGGCACCAATGGCTGCCAGAAGTGGTGTGACATCAATTTCCAGTGCGGTGAGCGCGATGGCAAACCCGATGAGAAAGATAATGTTCTTGATGGTGCTGCTGATCAGATTCTCGGCAAGTTGCGTGAGCCTGACCTTACGTTCCAGAACCCAGCGCATGATCGCAGATCCAATTCGGGCGACTAACCAGGTAATCAGCAGAATCACCAGAAATTTGCCGAGGTTCCACGACATCCGCTGCCCGCCTTCTTTCGAAACGATCCAGCCTTTGATCCCATACCAGGCGGCGCTGGCATCAGAGGTATCCAGATCAATTCCTGAGACCGCGGCGATGTATTTTCGGTAGGACTCCACATCACCTCCCTTGAGAGAGAGTGAAGCGAGCACAACTTCCAGCCGGTCACTCAAAGCCGTCCGTTCATCCTGCAGTTTCGTGAGATTTACCAGGATCTGTTCCTTCATTACTTCCGCGGCATGGGTGGGTGTCGAGTCTTCATCCGGCGTAGCCGCTTTCGCCGCATTGCCTGTTTGCGCGCTGCTGTCAGCCGGTTCCCCCTCTGTTGTATTCTGATCTGCTGCGGCCTGTTCTGTAGAAGACTGATCCGGTTTGGCTGCATCCACGGCACTGTCAAGACCCAGGTTTTCCTGTGCTTTCTGCATCAGTTCTTCTTCGGTTTCTTTTGCTATCTTATCAGCAGTCTGCTGGACTGATTCTGCTTTCTTAAGTGATTCGAGTGCCTGCCGATCATCGCTGGTGCTGATGGCTTCATTGGTTTTTTTCACCCCCAGCCGGGCAGCGGCGATCTGACGTGCCTTGTTGTGTAATAATTTAAACCAGGCGTCGGCTTCGACCTGCAGTTCCTGCTTCGTAAGCGGCCTGACCATGATCTTTAACTGGTCGAGTGGAATCGTGGGGTCTATGGTGGTGAAGGGTTTCAGCTCCTGGGCGGGTTGAGCCGGTTTTACCTCTTTTGATTCTTCTGCCGCTTGTGTTTCCTGGGCAAAGACCGAGATGTTCGGGACAGAACACAACACAACGAGCATCAATAACAGCTTTTCAAATCGCACTTTAAACTCCGGAATCACATTAGAATATTTTGATGTTAGCGCACCTGCAGGCCGGGTATTCTTATCCTAGCATATCAGGCTCATGCTTCCAGTTTTTTTCTCAAAAGCCACCCATTCTCACATTAATTACAGGCTGGCCTGGTTGATTTCAGATTCTTATGAAATCCCGTAGTGAATACGTTAAGGCGTACGTTATATTTCAGCAGGCATATCGAATGCTCTCAAGAAACGTTCATTGCAAAATTCACCCCATCAAGGCAAGCCGGTCCATGACGACGACGAATTACGATCCTATTGCAGAGCAGTACAAGCGTTCCAAACAGCAACCCTGGCGAACATTCATTGAATGTTTCACGCTACTGGAACTGGCCGGTAATCCGCAGGGGCTGTCGGTGCTGGATGTCGCATGTGGAGAAGGATTTTATACCCGACTGCTGCGTGAACGGGGTGCCACACGCGTCATGGGCGTTGATCTCTCACAGGGCATGATTGAACTGGCGCAAATACAGGAAGCACAGAACCAGCAGGGAATTGAATTTATTGTGGGCGATGCACGGGAGCTGCCTGTCGCGGAACAGTTTGATCTGGCCGTCGCCGCTTATCTGCTCAACTATGCCCGCACGCGTGAAGAACTGCAGTCGATGTGTAACGGCATAGCGAATGCGCTGGAGCCGGGCGGACGCTTTGTCACCGTCAACAGCAGCCCGATGTTTCATTTTCCCGAAAGTCCTTCGTTTCGCCATTTTGGCTTTGAAACGTCTGCCAGCGCAAACTGGACAGAAGGCACGCCGATCACCTGGACCTTCCACCTGGATGACGGGCCGTTTGACATCGAAAATTACCATCTGGCGGCGGAAACCCATGAAGACGCCTTCCGCGCAGCCGGCTTTAACGAGGTCCGCTGGCATGCCCCGCAACTCGCACCCGAGGGACTGACAGCTAACACGCAGGACTACTGGTCCCCCCTGTTAAGTAATTCACCCATTACATTTATCGAGTGCGTGAAATAACCCTGCCCGGCTGAGCCTGACCTGCGGTCAATCCTCGCATTAATTTTCCGCCTGATTATTCGTCCCGACAATAGTTGTCTTGACAAGTATTGTCGGGACGAACATAATTGCGGACATGACAGCACCGGCGTCCCAACCCAATACGGAACAGGTACACTTTGACTCCCCCGAACAGGAAGTCTATCTGCAGCTCTGGCGGACTTATGACTGCCTGAAGGCCCTCGAAGAAGCTCTGTTCGTACAATATGATCTTTCGGCGCAGCAGTATAACGTACTGCGTCTGCTGCAGGCCGTCGCGCCAGGCACGATGCAGA
>TARA_R100001132_G_scaffold27558_1_pt1 | contig 35682 bp, 30 predicted proteins | sample TARA_R100001132 | Tara Oceans TARA_R100001132 (sample SAMEA2621247) | marine metagenome | biome: marine biome (ENVO:00000447); feature: mesopelagic zone (ENVO:00000213); material: "saline water (ENVO:00002010), including plankton (ENVO:xxxxxxxx)" | depth 800 m | reverse complement strand
AACTGGCGGGGGCCGTCTGTCTTTCAGGATTATGGCCGGAACTCTCATGGGAAGATCGTATCTTCCACAGCCTGTTCCATTCGGTCAGTGCCTACTGTAATGCAGGTTTCAGCCTGATGGATGACAATCTGCTCGGCATGGGCCATCACTGGCAGGTCTGGGCCGTCATGCCGGCGCTGATCATCATTGGGGGACTGGGTTTTGCCGTCAACTATAATTTCATGCTGTATGGCATCACCCATTTTTCCAATCTGCGGGTTCGCAAACCTCTGTTCCACCACCCCACTCAGAAAGTCAGGCTGACAATTTCATCACGCCTGGTACTCTTTACCACTCTCTTTCTACTCGTGGGAGGAACCATCGGAATCTACTTCTTAGAGTCGGTTCATGGAAACTATGAAACCCCTTTCCGGGAACAGCTGAACCAGGCCTGGTTTCAGTCGGTGACAATGAGGACAGCCGGCTTTAATACTGTTGACCTGGGGGAATTCCAGCCGCAGTCCAAACTGTTTTCAGTACTGTTGATGTTTGTCGGTGCCTCCCCCGGTTCTACGGGAGGCGGAGTTAAAACAACGGTATTCGCTTTGGCGATTCTCTCTGTCTGGGCTTTACTGAAAGGCAGGGACCGTGTTGAAATTATGGGGCGCACCATCCCTCCAGCCCTGATTCACAGGTCACTTACCATCATTTCACTGGGAATCCTGGTGCTGATGACTTCCACGCTGCTGGTGGTATTATTTGAAAATCGTGAAGATATCTTTCTGGATCATCTGTTCGAAACGACCAGTGCCTTTGCAACAGTAGGCGTTTCGACCGGGATTACAGCCGAATTAACCACCCCCTCACACTGGGTGATTATTTTTACGATGCTGATTGGCAGAGTCGGACCGCTGACGGCGCTGATCGCTTTGTCAAATCGCGGCCCCTCCAACCGGTACCAATACCCGGAAGAAAGTGTGAACCTGGGTTAATCCCTGCTACAAAAACCGTTAGAATATAGATTCATCCCGCATCCAATAATTACCTCTCCCGGGGAGCATTGATCCTGTGATAAAAGTAGCCGTCATCGGTTTAGGACGATTCGGAACGGAACTGGCAAAACGTCTGGGGGCCAGCCACGTCGAAGTGATTGCCATCGATACATCCGACAAGCTGGTCAATGAAGTCAAAGACGACGTGGCGATCGCCGTCCGGCTGAATGCGACCGATGAGCAGGCATTAAAAAGCCAGGATATAGACAAAGTGGATGTCTGTGTGATCTCCATCGGCGAAAACTTTGAAGCGGCTCTGCTGACGACCGTCATACTCAAAAAACTGGGTGTACCTAAAATTATCTGTCGCGCACAAACCAGGTTCCACGCGGAGATTTTTACACAGGTCGGCGCGACAGATGTCATTCAGCCTGAGGTTCAGGCCGGCGCACACCTGGCACGCCTGCTCGCCAATCCTCACCTGGAAGACTACATTCAGGTGGGCGATGGTTACACCATGATCGAATTGATCACCCCTAAAGAATTCATTGGGAAAAACCTGACGGAACTTTCCCTGCGCTCTACCTACTCGGTGAACGTCGTCGCGATTCGCAAGCGGAACTCAGCTGAAGTGGAACAGAAAACAGGTAAGATCTACACCACCGACTGTGTTCCCCACCCGGATTACCAGATACAGGAATCAGATATCCTGTTAATCATCGGAACGGATCAGAACCTGCTCCGCCTGCCCACCAGCAATACGTGACAGACTCCCGCGTTTCACGGATCAGGCCCAGTCCCGGGATCGTTCAATGGCTTTTTTCCAGCGTTGATACAGATGCGTTCTCCGCTCTGCGTCCATCGCAGGCTGAAACTCCACGTCCAGTGCCCAGTTTTTTGTCACTTCATTCTGATCATGCCAGAATCCGACCGCGAGCCCTGCCAGATAGGCGGCTCCCAGTGCAGTCGTCTCGTGTACGACTGGTCGCTGCGCAGGAACATCCAGCATGTCCGCCTGGAACTGCATTAACAGCTGATTGGCGGCCGCGCCCCCATCCACCTTGAGGTTTTTCAGTTTGATTCCGGAATCCTGTTCCATGGCATGCAGTACATCACAACTCTGATAAGCCAGCGACTCCAGAACGGCACGCGCCACATGGGCTTTCGTAGAACCACGCGTAAGACCGATTAACGTTCCCCGCGCGTTCTGATTCCAGTAGGGAGCCCCCAGTCCCACAAAGGCAGGCACAAAGAAAACGTCTCCGGAATCTTCCACCTGTGCGGCCAGACCTTCTACTTCTTCTGATGATTTAATGATCTGCAGACCATCGCGCAGCCACTGAATCGCAGCGCCGGCAATAAAGACGGATCCTTCCAGGCAGTAAGTCACTTTACCATTAATGCTCCAGCCAATCGTGGTCAACAGGCCGGTGGTGGAGGGGACCGGCTTGTCTCCCGTATTCATCAGCATGAAGCAGCCTGTGCCATATGTATTCTTGGCAGAACCGGTTTCAAAACAGCCCTGCCCAAATGTGGCCGCCTGCTGATCGCCGGCGATTCCAGCTATTTTAAGCGGTGCGCCAAACAGTTCAGGCGACGTTTCACCATAGACTTCACTGGAACTTTTCACTTCGGGCAGCATCGCACGTGGAATGTCAAAAATCTTCAGCAGTTCCTCATCCCATTCATGGGTATGAATATTATACAGCAGGGTTCGACACGCATTCGTGGGATCAGTCACATGAACCTTGCCTCCTGTCAGCCGCCAGATCAGAAAGGAATCGATCGTACCGAACAGGACTTCCCCCTTCTCAGCCCTCTCCCTGAGTCCTTCAATCTCATTCAGCAGATATTCAATTTTTGTGCCGGAGAAATAAGCATCAAGGACCAGCCCTGTTTTCTCACGAAACAGTTTTTCGTATCCCTCCGCTTTCAGCTGATCACAGCGTGCGGCGGTTAAACGACTCTGCCAGACGATGGCATTCGAGACCGGTTTTCCGGTATCACGATCCCAGATTACGATTGTTTCCCGCTGGTTGGTAATACCGATGGCAGCGATCTCTGAAAGATCCACGCGCGACTGCTCGATCACACGCTGCGCAGTAGCCAGTTGCGAATCCCAGATGGCCTCCGGATCATGTTCTACCAGCCCGGGTGAAGGAAAGATCTGTTCAAATTCCTGCTGGGCCGTCGCCTCAATTTTTCCCTGATGATTAAATAATATAGAGCGACTGGACGTCGTTCCCTGATCTAATGCCAGAATATATTTAGCCATTACCATACTCCTTGAGGCGAACACAGACTTCAAAGCGAAAGACTTGAATGCTTACATTCTGTTTACATTAAGTAAGCCGAGCCGGGTTCACAAGGAATTCCTGAGAATTCTTGAAGAGAGCGATTCGGATCATCTGCTGAAACTGGTCAGAACCGACGATCTTGTCTGGCAGTGCGCGCATAAAAAAACTGATGGCGAGAGAATTCATTTCTCAAGCCATCAGTCAGTCACACTTAATAGTACCTCCTGCAAAGTACCAGTGTTTCAACAGTCTGTCCTAGTGGTATGCTTGCATTCCGTGCTCAGACAGGTCCAGACCTTTCAATTCATCTTCTTCGGAAACTCTCAATTGTCCGATCACTTTCAAGACAATGAAGAGAATGAACATTGTGACAAAGGCATAGACAGGAATCACAACTGATCCCAGAATCTGAACACCCAGGTCATAATCGCCAAAGATACCCGTAGCCACCCCACCCCAGATACCACACAGTCCGTGGACAGGGAAAGCACCGACGGGATCGTCGATTCTCAGTTTTTCCAGTGCGAGGATGCCGAAGACAACCAGGAGACCAGCAATTCCGCCGATAGCAAGCGACTCGAGATTGGTCACGCTGTCACAGTTGGCAGTGATACCAACCAGACCAGCCAGCACACCGTTCAGAGCCATGGAAATATCAGGCTTACCATACATAACCCAACCCAGGATCATGGCGGCGACACCACCGGTGGCTGCTGCCAGAGTTGTGTTGGTTGCAATTAACATCACAGCGTTCGTGTTACCAGTTCCAGCGAAAGCCAGCTGACTACCGGGATTGAACCCGTACCAGCCGACCCACAGAATGAAGACACCCAGTGTCGCTTGAGCAATATTATGCCCTGGAATGGGAACAGATTTGCCATCTTTGAAGCGACCGATACGGGGTCCGAGCACCAGAGCTCCAGCCAGGCCAGCAAAACCACCGACAGCGTGCACAACAATCGAACCGGCAAAGTCATAGAATCCCATGGCGTCTAACCAGCCACCGCCCCACTTCCAGTAACCACTGATAGGATAAATAAATCCAGTCAGGATCACGCTGTAGATCAGGTAAGAGCTGAATTTGAGACGACCGGCAACAGCACCAGATACGATGGTGGCAGCTGTCGCGGCGAATGCAACCTGGAACAGAAAGTCCACTTGAGGATGCAGTACAGCAGGACCGGCTTCTCCCGCTTCTCCGATTCCAAAACCAGCGTAGCCGAAGTAGCCATTTCCTGCATCACCCGGATACATGAGTCCGTAACCGACGGCGAAATAGATCAGAACGCCAACACAGACATCCATCAGGTTCTTAAAGAGAATATTGATTGTGTTTTTGGATGAGTTGAATCCTGACTCGACCATGGCGAAACCGGCCTGCATAAACAGAACCAGCACAGCACACAGCATTAACATGCTGTTATCGAGTGCGTAGTAAACTTCAGATAATGAAAGTGGGGGAGCTTCTTCAGCGGGAGCTTCCTCAGCAGGAGCCTGTGTCTCCATCGTTGCTTCCGCTGCGGGCTTTTCTGTCGGTTCAGCTTCATCAAAAGCCAACGTGGGTTGAGAGAACGCTAATACTACGACAAGGCTTGCCGTTAAGCCTGTGAGCGCATGTTTCCAATTCATTTTGTCGCAAACCTTTCCCGGAGTCTAATCAGTCGTTGTTTCTTCTACTGTCTGGACAATCGTTGAATCTGATTATGGCCCCTAAATACCAATCAATAATTTGAGCACTTTCTTTGGTAGAGGGGCGTAATGCAAACAGTGTGCCTCTAAGAAATTCCGGAAGTGGTTCTACGACCATATCGCTTTATCAACATGAGACTTACAGACGATCATAATAAATTCATATTTCCTGATTTTTACATTTTGTAACATTTTCAATGCGGGTAAATCGGGCATCGACTCGCGATGCTGCCCGCTGTTTAAGCAGAGCATCTGCAATCTGTCGGCTCAATTCGAACTCATCAGTTTTGACTGGACACTCTGACTGGTCTGCTGAGATCAACAAAGTCACTCTACCAGCGGTCGCGGAACTGGCGTTTCACAATTGCAGCTCTGCTGCCAACTTGGCAGTCTGAGAATAAAACCTGAATTCCACAATAGTCATAATCTACTATGCAGTATTGTCTTATAACTCATAATTCTGATTGGCATGATGATTGCATTTACTGTTTGCCATGGTCGGGGTCTACATGAATCCCTGCCAACTTTGTTTGTATTACACCTGGAACGTACTCACGCGTTCAAGACGGCATGACTACCAAGTCCGCTTATCTTTAACATTACGCGTGAGAGATCATCGTGGTCATGGACACATATTTATTGGCCATTATTGCTGGTTGAGGAGAGACTGTGGCAAAACTTTTAAGCTTTGACGAAGAGGCCAGGAAGAGTTTATTGGCAGGAGTCGCTAAATTGTCGCGGGCCGTTAAGAGTACGCTCGGGCCGCGAGGGCGAAATGCTGTCTTGGACAAAGGCTGGGGAACACCAAAAGTTACTAAGGACGGTGTCACTGTTGCAGAAGACATCGAACTGGAAGATCCCTTTGAAAACATGGGAGTCCAGCTGGTAAAAGAAGCAGCATCGAAAACTAACGATGTTGCGGGAGACGGAACTACGACGGCTACGGTTCTGGCAGAAGCCATTTTCCGGGAAGGCCTGAAGTATATTGCTTCAGGAGCAGACCCGATGGCACTGAGCCGTGGTGTCCAGAAAGCCGTAGAGGCAGTCGTTGAGCAGATCGGAAAGATCTCCAAGGAAGTCAAAGGGAAAGACAAAAAAGCGATCGAAACCGTGGCGACGATCGCCGGAAATAACGATCCGGAAATCGGTAAGATCCTGGCAGACGCACTCCTGAAAGTCGGCGCTGATGGCGTGATTACAGTTGAAGAAGGCCGCGGCGTTTCAACTGAAGTCGACCTGGTGGAAGGGATGCAGTTCGAACGCGGATTCCTGTCTCCTCACTTTGTCACCGATGAAGACAATCAGACCTGTGATATGGAACGGGCTCATATTCTGATCTACGAAGAAAAAATCAGCTCTGCCCAGACCCTGGTACCACTGCTGGAACAGGTTTCCAAAGATGGTTCACCGCTGTTGATCATCGCGGAAGATATTGAAGGGGAAGCACTGGCGACTCTGGTTGTCAACAAATTACGTGGCATCCTCAAGGTCTGTGCTGTCAAAGCTCCCGGTTACGGTGATCGTCGTAAAGCAATGCTGGAAGACCTCGCTGTACTCACCGGCGGCAAAGCCATTTTCAAAGACCTCGGCGTCAAACTGGAATCAGTCGAGCTGAAAGATCTGGGCCAGGCCAAGAAAATTCACATCAGTTCTGATAATACCACGATCGTCAGCGGCGGTGGAAACAAAGCTGCTGTTAACGGTCGTGCCGATCAGATTCGGGCTGAAATCGAAGTGACTGACAGCGAATACGATCGCGAGAAACTTCAGGAACGTCTGGCCAAACTGGCAGGCGGAGTAGCCCAGATCAATGTGGGTGCTGCCACCGAAACGGAAATGAAGGAACGGAAAGACCTGATCGACGATGCCCTCGCTGCAACGCGTGCTGCCATTGAAGAAGGTATCGTTCCCGGCGGTGGAATCGCGCTGCTGCGATCCAGCAAATCTCTCGACAGCCTCAAGCTGTCTGGCGACCAGGCACTGGGAGTTGCATTGATTCAGAAAATTCTGGAAATGCCTCTACGGGCTATTGCCGAGAATGCTGGCCAGGACGGATCAGTGGTTGCCAATCGCGTGAAAAAAGACAAGAGCACTTCCTTCGGTTACGATGCCCTGAACGATCGTTATGGCGATATGTTTGATTTTGGCGTTGTTGACCCGGCTAAAGTTGTTCGCTCCACCCTGCAGAATGCATCCAGCGTCGCTTGCCTGCTGATGACAACAGATTCCATTGTTGTCGAAGAACCCAAAGATGAAGAAGATGACCATCATCATGATGACCACCACGACATGGGTGGTATGGGCGGCATGGGAGGCATGCCCGGAATGGGTGGCGGAATGCCTGGAATGGGCGGCATGCCCGGCATGGGCGGCTTCTAAGCCATGATCGCCATCCGCTTCTGATAGAAGAGGATGGCAACAGGATCCCCAGCGGATCCTGGCTGTGACAACATGAGACATATTACTTCCGGGAAATGCTCCCGGATTCATACATACAACCAGATTAATTGGAATACTTGGGAGTTAACATAATGGAACTGAATCCTCTTGATGACCGTATCGTGATTGAACCCAATGTTGCAGAAGAAACAACTGCTGGTGGGATCGTTCTGCCTGACACAGCTCAGGAAAAACCACAGAGCGGTACTGTAATCGCTGTGGGTCCTGGCCGTCTTCTGGAAAGCGGTGAGCGTTGCCCGGTTGCCGTTGAAGTCGGTGATGAAGTTCTCTACGGTAAATACGGTGGAACTGATATCGAAGTCAGCGGTAAAGATGTCAAGATCCTGCGGGAAAGTGACATTCTTGCCAAAATCATCAAGTAAAGAACGTACTGAATCGGACCATTCGGGCAGAGATATGAATTGCAATACACAATTCCTTCTCTGCCTGCTTCGAGAATCTTAATCAATCACAAATCACGCAGGGGAGAACGGAGCAATCCGATCGAATGTTCGTTCCTGTTAAACAGAGGAGTTTATAAGCGTGGCAAAACAACTATTGTTTGAAGATCGCGCACGTGCCAAGCTGCAAAAAGGCGTGCAAACCATCAGCGACGCTGTAGCCATCACCATGGGTCCCACGGGGCGCAACGTGATCATCGACAAAAATTTTGGTAACCCCCTGGTGACCAAAGACGGTGTTACAGTCAGTAAAGAAGTTGAGCTCGAAGACCCGTTCGAAAACATGGGAGCGAAACTGGTTAATGAAGTCGCCACCAAAACCAGCGATATCGCCGGCGATGGAACAACAACGGCAACCGTTTTAGCCCGTTCGATTTACCAGGAAGGTCTGCGTGGCCTGTCCCTGGGAGCTAATCCCATGATGGTTCGTCGGGGCATCGACAAAGCTGTGGAAGCCGCTGTCGTTGCGATTGAGGCACTCGCGAAACCGGTCACCGAAAAATCAGAAATTGCCCAGGTTGGGGCGATCTCTGCGAACAACGACAATGTCATCGGAAACCTGATTGCCGACGCTGTTGAAAAAGTGGGCCGTGACGGCGTCATCACCGTGGAAGAAGGTAAGGGTAACGAAACGACCCTGACTTTCGCAGACGGGATGCAGTTCGACAAAGGTTATATTTCACCTTACTTTGTCACTGACACTGAAGGTATGAAATGCATTCTGGAAGACTGTTATATCCTGATTCACGAATCCAAAATCTCCGCTCTGCGAGATCTGGTACCTCTGCTGGAAAAAGTTTCGCAGACAGGGAAGCCACTGTTGATTATTGCCGAAGACGTTGAAGGCGAGCCCCTGACGGCTCTGGTCGTCAACAAACTGCGCGGCGTCCTCAACATTGCAGCTGTCAAAGCTCCCGGCTTTGGCGATCGCCGCAAAGCCATGCTGGCTGACATCGCTGTGCTGACAGGTGGTACTGTGATTTCTGAAGACCTGGGAATTAAACTGGAATCGGTCGAACTGGCCCAACTGGGTCAGGCCAAGCAGATTGAAATCACCAAAGATTCCTGTACGCTGATCGAAGGTGCCGGTAAAACAGATGCGTTGCAGGCACGTGTTGCTCAGATTCGCGGTCAACTTGAAAAAACAGACAGCGAATATGATCGTGAAAAATACCAGGAACGTCTGGCAAAACTGACGGGTGGTGTTGCCATTATTTCTGTCGGTGCAGCAACCGAAACAGAAATGAAGCAGACCAAAGCCCGCATGGAAGATGCCCTGCATGCCACGCGTGCTGCTGTGGAAGAAGGTATTCTCCCCGGCGGTGGCGTTGCCCTGCTGCGATCCATTGAAGCGGTCGAAAAGGTCAAAGGGAAAAATGACGACGAGAAGATCGGTATCAATATCGTCGCCCGTGCTCTCGAAGGTCCAATTCGTCAGATCGCAGAAAACTGTGGAACCGATGGTGCCGTTGTCGCTGATGAAGTCAAACAGCTGACAGGCTCCCAAGGTTATAATGCCAACAGTGGCGAATACGTCGACATGTTCAAAGCAGGAATTATTGATCCGGCCAAGGTTGTGAAAAACGCCCTGAAAAATGCCGCTTCGATTGCCGGCCTGATGCTGACCACCCAGGTACTTGTCACCCGCAGTGACAGCACCGAAGGCAAAAAGCTGGCTAACGTCGAAGGTAGCGTTCGATAGTTTCTGATACCAACTGTTTTCCATCACTGGAATTCAGCAGAAACATTGTGATAACAGACGGGCCGCCGTAAAATGGTGGCCCGTTTTTTTCAGTTCTGAATGGAATGACAATCGCGAGAACTTCACCAGGGCGAACAGGGTCAGGTTCTAAATTATTTAGATATACGACGAGTTGTGATTTATGGCATCGAAACGCGATTATTATGAAATTCTTGGCGTATCGCGCGAAGTGACCACTGTAGAAATCAAAAAAGCGTACAAGAAACTGGCGCTGGCAAATCATCCTGACCGGAATCCAGGCGATGAAGAAGCGGTCAAGCGCTTCAAGGAAGCTGCTGAAGCTTTCGAAGTTCTGGGTGATGATCAGAAACGTGCCCACTATGATCGCTATGGACACGCCGATTTTGGCGCAGGAGCCAGCCAGTTCCATGATGTTTCTGATATCTTCAGTGCGTTTGGCGATCTGTTTGAAGGCTTCGGTTTTCGAAATTCCTCGCAGCGAGGCGGTAATCGTCCGCGGCAGGGGGAAAGCCTGAGAACCAGCCTGCAAATCGATCTGCTGGATGCGGCAGCGGGCTGCGAACGTGAAATCCACATCAATCGCCAGGAAGTATGCGAGACCTGCCACGGATCGGGTGCCAGACCGGGAACGGAACCGGATGAGTGTGATTACTGTGGCGGTGCCGGTCAGGTTGTGCAATCCCAGGGATTCTTCCGGGTACAAACGACCTGCCCCCGTTGCCGTGGTGCGGGAAAAGTGATCGTCGATAAATGTTCGGACTGTCGTGGAGAAGGTCGCGTAGCCCGGGAAACCACACTGGAAATCAAAGTCCCTGCCGGCATCGACAACGGCATGCAGCTTTGTTTGAGAGGCGAAGGAAATCCGGGTGCCAATGGGGGACCACGGGGGGACCTGTACGTTGTCATCGGCGTGGATGAGCATCCGCTGTTCCGACGCCAGGAACAGGAACTGAGTTGCCATGTTCCGATTACCTACACACAGGCTGCCCTGGGTGCCAATATCGAAATCCCGACACTGGAAGGGCGACACGATCTGAAAATTCCTTCGGGAACGCAACCAGGTGAAGTCTTTCGATTGAAGGGGCTGGGTATGCCCAATCCGCATGGGGGCCGACGTGGTGACCTGCATGTGGTTGTCCAGATTGATGTTCCCAAGAAAATATCCGAGCGGGAAGAAGAGTTGCTGCGTGAACTGGCAGAAATTGAGCACGCGGAAGTCTCCTCCCACCGCAGTCCAAACCGTAATTCGTTTTTTGACAAATTGAAGGAATACTTCACACAGCTCTGATGAGAGCATGCATGTGTGAGCCCGTCGATTTGTTTCGTTTTTATACAGAACAGTTTGAGAGAGCGTAGCAGGTCAGAATCATGACAGACATGGAACAACCAGAAGAGATTCAAAACCAGACCGAAGAGGTTCCGGTTGAGGAGAATAAAGTGGCAGAGGAAACGCCGAGCGTCGAAGAACAGCTGCAGACCGCGATTTCTGAACGCGATGAAAATCAGGATCGCTTTCTGCGTTCCCAGGCAGAACTGGACAATGTCCGGAAACGCCATCAGAAAGAAATGGAACTGCTTCGCCAGTATGCGGCAGCTCCCTTTATCCAGGATCTGTTACCGGCTCTGGATAACTTGAAGCGGGCCGTCGATGCCGCGGAAAACGCCGATCAGGTCGCTGACCTCAAACAGGGCGTCGAAATGGTGGCCAAACAGCTGCTCGACGTTCTCTCCAAACATAATGTGACGCCCATTGATGCCCTCGGGAAACCCTTCGATCCGAATCTGCACGAAGCACTGCAGCAAATGCCTTCCGAAGAGCATCCGCCGATGACAGTCATCCACGAACTGGAACAGGGTTTTATTCTGAATGACCGGGTTGTCCGCCCGACGAAAGTGATTGTTTCATCTGGTCCCGCAGAAAGTTAATTACTTCTCATTGCCTTTTTAATTGTGAGTCTCGATCGATGCCAACTTATGATTATGAATGTTCCCAGTGTGGTCATAAATGGGAAGAATTTCAGTCCATTACTGCAAAACCCCTGAGAAAATGCCCCGAGTGCGGAAGGCTGAAAGCCAAACGCGTGATTGGAGCAGGTGGCGGAATCATCTTCAAAGGTTCTGGTTTTTACCAAACTGATTACCGAAGCAGCTCTTACAAAAAAGATGCCGCCGCTGATTCCAAAGCACAGACACCCAGTTCTGATACCAAAAGCAGCGGCGATTCCAGTACTTCCAGCAAGAGTGGCGCTTCCGATTCCTGATTACCTTTGATATTTCCACCGGAATGATCTATAAGTGAATCAGACTCCAATTTCGCCCCCCTTTTTGTCTGAGGATCCGATGATCCAACCACAAACATGCCCCATATGTCGAAAGGTCGTCACCTCCCAGGCGAGTGATAGCCAGTCACCTTTTCCATTCTGCAGCCAGAAGTGTCGCGACGTTGACTTCTTTCGCTGGTCAGAGGGCCGCTATGCGATTGTAGAAGAACTCGATCCGCGTATCATCGAGTTGCAGCAACTGGAGCAAGAAGGTGAAGAAGATTAAAGAGACTTCACCGGATGCTCCCGCTTTGCCTGAAAACGTTGACAGCCCACACTCTGCTGGCTTATCCCCGATCACCAAAGGCACAATATACGGCCTGATATCGGCGCTGGCGTACACCGCTGCCAATATCTCTTTGCGCGAAGCGGCTGTCGATAACAATGCAGACTGGGCCATCTGGATTTCTGCTTTAAAATCGGTGCCTGCCACCATCGTGGGCTGGGCACTGGTTGCTTACCGCGGATCCCAGGGACTACCTGCACTGCCCCCACGCCGACTGGTTCTCCCCTTGATTCTAACGGGGCTGGTAATGCAGTTTGGTGGTAACGTCATGTTTCAATGGTCGCTCAGTCTGGGAGGACTGGCTTTTACGGTGCCCCTCTGTTTTGCGACCCTGCTGACGACAGGCGCCCTGCTGGGAAGAATTTTCCTGGAAGAAGCTATTACCCCGCGCATGTTTGCTTCCATGGTTATTCTCACAGCGGCGATTGTTCTGCTCAGCCTGGGGGCTAATCAGGCGGAGGAATCCGTTTTTGAAAGCATGGAACATCATTCCAACGCCATGGCGACCGTGGCACTGACCATTTTTGTTGCTGGATTTGCCGGTTGCTCTTATGGCGCTGGAGGTGCCGTCATCCGTGGAACGGTTCGCGGAGAAACGTCCATCTCTGCCACCCTGGTTTTGATCAGTACCACAGGGCTGATCTGCCTGACTGGTGTCGCCGTTTATCGACTGGGAATCTCTATTTTCTGGATCACAACTCCCTGGCAATATCTGGTCATGCTGGTAGGCGGCATTATGAATGCGATTGCGTTTTTCGCCATTGGTGCCTCCATGAAATACCTGACGGTCACCCGGGTCAACCTGCTGAATGCATCTCAAACGGCAATGGCGGCTTTCGCGGGCGTACTCTGCTTTGGCGAAGACCTTACCGTCTGGCTGTTAAGCGGGACCGCACTGACAATCGGTGGTTTATTTCTGATGGAAAGGAAACGTCCCACCATTCCCAACAGCAGCCTGACTCAGGCAACCAGCATCCCACCCGAGCAGGAAAAAGGTCCTTCTGATGAATCATGATCCTACCTCACCCGACTGGCCACGCGTGCAAGCGGAGATACCCGCGCCTCCGGAATTACCCTATCCGGAAGTGGACTGCGACTGGCAGGCACTTCATTCTTCACCGATCATTGATCCTACAGCCTGGATCACACCGGACGCGATTGTGACCGGACGCGTTCGCCTCAAAGCAAGAAGCACGGTCTGGCATCAGTGTGTCCTGCGCGGGGATCTGGAATATATCGAAGTGGGAGAAGAGACCAACGTGCAGGATGGATCGATCCTGCATACCGATTACCAGCATCCCTGTATTCTCGGTGATCGCGTCACACTGGGACACGCTGCCATCGTGCATGGTTCGATTGTGGAAGATGACGCCATGATCGCCATCGGTGCCACCGTACTCAGCCGATGTGTGATTGGAAAAGGAGCGTTGATCGCAGCCGGGGCTCTGGTACGGGAAGGCATCCACGTTCCCCCGGGTACGCTCTGGGCCGGCTGCCCCGCGCGGCAGATCAAAGTGCTTACCGAACAGCAGCAGGAACGACTCAAGGCCACCTGGCAACACTATGTCAATCTGGGCGCAGCCAGTCTGCAGCGATTTGGTAGAGATCACATCGACGCGATAATTACAGGCAGATAGCAGACAAACAACCTGTTCACAGGTCCAATCACTCTTGTAAAAACCTGTTATCAGAATTGCTTTTTGCCTCGAAAACCCTATGTGGTGTATGGTATCCTGAGATTTCAGTTTTTCAACGAAACTAATTAATTCAGGATTATCTAATGAATGCCAAGCAACCTCAGACTACCCCCGCAACGACGCGGCGTGAATTTATCAAAAACGGTACAGCAGCAGTGGCAGCCGCCTCTACGTTTTCCAGTGCCGCATTCGCTGGTTCAAATCAGTTGACTGCCTTGCAAACCAGTCTGTTTGCCGGCGGCAGCGATGTGATTCGTGTGGGTCTGGTGGGATGTGGCGGACGGGGTACCGGTGCTGCAGCGCAGGCACTCGCAGCTGACCCCAATGCAAAACTGGTTGCCATGGGTGATACTTTCTACGACCATCTGGATAAGAGTTTTCAGAACCTGAAAAAAAATCCGGTAGCGGAACAGGTTCAGGTCGACGCCGATCATAAGTTTGTCGGCTTTGATTCCTATCAGAAAGTGATTGACTGTGTCGACGTCGTTCTGCTGACGACACCACCTCACTTCCGCCCCATGCAGCTGCGGGCTGCCATCGAAGCAGGCAAACATGTATTCGCAGAAAAGCCTGTTGCCGTAGATGCGCCCGGCGTACGATCCGTTCTGGAAACCTGTAAGCTGGCAAAACAAAAGAATCTCTCAATCGTCTCCGGCCTCTGCTGGCGCTATCATGAAGGCATGCGGGAAACGTTCAAGCAGATCCACGAAGGAGCGGTCGGCGATGTCATGGCCATTCAATGCAGTTACAACACTCGTGGATTATGGATGTTTGAACGGCAACCCGAATGGAGTGATATGGAATGGCAGATGCGTAACTGGCTGTATTTCACCTGGCTTTCCGGAGATTTCAATACTGAGCAACATGTCCATAGCCTTGATAAAATGGCGTGGGCCATGAAGGATCAAACTCCACTGGAGTGCAGTGGAACCGGCGGTCGACAGACAAGAACCGGAAAAGAGTACGGTAATATCTTCGACCACTTTGCCGTCGTTTATGAATACCCGAATGGCGTCAAAGGTTTCAGCCGTTGTCGCCAGCAGGATGGATGTGCCGTCGACGTCTCGGATCATGTCTTTGGAACGAAAGGACGTGTGGATGTCTTTAAACATCGCATTTACGATCCTAAAGGCGAAAAGACCTGGCAGTTCCGAGGTAAAAGCAAAAACATGTATCAGGTCGAGCATGATGAATTCTTCGAAAGCATTCGCTCAGGCGAACCAATCAATAATGGCGATTACATGACGAAGAGCACCATGCTGGCCATTATGGGGCGGATGGCTGCTTATACGGGGAAATCAATCACCTGGGACGAAGCCATGAATTCCAAAGAAGACCTCACACCTGCCAGTTACGAGTGGGGGCCCATACCGGTTCCTCCCGTCGCGATGCCCGGCATCACTGCATTCAAATAATAAGTATTTGATCGTAGTGATCCATCAACTAATCTCCAAACGTCTGCAGTTTACCTGCAGGCGTTTTTTTTCGGACAAACTGTCGCTACATCAATTTTTCATGTTCTTAGAAATTCTGGGAGTTTATTGAGTTTTCCGAAACATTTTCTCGTCACCCGGGTTTGATTTTTGTAGCTTAAATATGATCGAGGAACACGGCCACTTTCCGGAACACATCCATACTTCCTAAGTGATGTCGATTCCAGTGAAAACGGACTTTGAAACCTCATTTCAGTTTAACAGACAGCCAGTGCTGTAAACCCACTGGTTTAAGACACTTAACATTTCTAAATACATTTCTGGAGATCTTCAAATGCGTATGTCACGTTTATTCTCAACTGGTGCTGCTTTGCTTGCGATCAGCGCCACCACACTCGTATCAGCACAACCTCCGGAAGGCGGGGATCGTCCCGAAAAAGGCGATCGTCCTGAAAGACGCGAACGCGGTGAACGCGACCGTGGTCCCCGGGAGGGAGGCCCGCGTGATGGCAGAGGAGGTCCTGGTGGCCGTCCTAATTTTATGTTGATGTTACCCATCTTCATTACACTCGATGTCAACAAAGATGGCGAACTCTCCAAAGAAGAGATCGAAAACGCTACCGTAGCGCTTCAGAAACTGGACAAAGACAAAAACGGTAAACTGACCGAAGAAGAACTGCGTCCTGATTTTGGCAGCTTTGGTCGTCGTGGACCTGGAGGACCTGGTGGATTTGGTCGTGGTGATGGAGATCGTGGCGACCGAGGCGGTGACTTTGTCGAACGCATGCTGCAAAATGATAAAAATAAAGACGGCAAACTCACCAAGGAAGAACTGCCGGAAAGAATGCAGGGACTGTTTGATCGAATCGATACCAACAAAGACAAGGAAATCGATAAAGCCGAACTGACAAAAATGTCAGAACAGTTCAATTCACGCAACCGGTCAGGTGGCCGGGATCGTGGTGACCGCGGTGATCGTGATTCAGACGGGGATCGCCCCAAGCGTCCAGAATCAGATAACTAATCGGCATCCTGAATAACCACTGTTATCCGTTTGGTTCATTAACATACCCAGCCCCAGGGAACATGCCATGCAGCCCCAAATTGCTGTCTTCGCTTTGTTGATACTTTTTTCCTCGAGCGTTCAGGCAGACTGGATGCGGTTTCGGGGACCAAACGGGTCAGGGGTTTCAGATGAAAAACAGGCGACGCCTGAAAAATGGAGTCCTCAGCAGAACCTCAAGTGGAAAGTCGCTCTGCCAGGACACGGCTCATCCAGTCCGATCATTGCAGGTGATAAAGTTTTTATCACCTGCTGGTCGGGCTACGGGTTGTCCCGTAATGATCCCGGCGATCAAAAAGACCTGCGCAGGCACCTGGTCTGTCTGGATCGAAAAACGGGAAAGATCCTCTGGGACAGAACCATAGAACCGGTACTGCCGGAAGACGTGTATACCGGCATGTTCGCTGAGCACGGATATGCATCACATACTCCCGTTTCTGATGGTAAAAATGTCTATGCTTATTTTGGTAAATCGGGAGCGGTTGCCTACGACCTGGATGGAAACAAGCTTTGGCAGACCATCGTCGGGGATGAGTTGGATCCTCGCCGGTGGGGTTCTTCATCGAGTCCGATTCTCTATAAAGACCTGTTGATTGTCACTGCGACTGCGGAAAGCGAAGCCCTGGTCGGTCTCGATAAAAAGACCGGCAAAGAAGTCTGGCGTCAGGAATCATCAGGTTTTAACGCAACCTGGGGCACTCCCGTGCTGGTCAAGGGGAGTGAAGATGAAACCGATCTGGTTCTGGGTGTCCCGTATGAGATCTGGGGAATGAATCCAGAAAATGGGAAACTGCGCTGGTATTGCGAAGCCATGGACACCGACACTTATTGTTCCAGCGTGATTACAGAGAACGGCGTTGTCTACGGGATCGAAGGTCGGGGCGGCGGCTCCATTGCCGTCAAAGCAGGGGGCAAAGGAGACGTTACCAAAACAAATATTCTCTGGACGGGACGTGATGCCAACCGGATTGAAACACCAGTGATGTACCAGGGACGAATTTATTTCTTCTCGCGCGGCATCGTCAACTGTATTGACGCCAAAACCGGAGAACGGATCTTCCGTGGTCGACTGGACTCAGGAGATTCAGTCGCCACGGATGACCGGGACGAGGAAGCAGACGGCAATCGCTCTGGTGGACGATCTGGTCGAGGCGGCGGCGGTGGCTTTCGAGGCAGCGATTATTCTTCACCGGTCATCGCAGACGGCAAAGTCTATTTCACATCCCGTTCGGGTGAAACCTATGTCATCAAGGCCAGCGATCAACTGGAACAGATCTCTGTGAATCGTCTGACGAATGACAATGAAGACTTCAGTGCTTCACCTGCGATCAGCAATGGTGATCTCTTTATCCGTTCGGACAAGCATTTATACTGCGTGGGTAAATAGAGAACGTGCAAGCAGAAATACGCAGACTATTCCCCTTGAATCGTCACGATCAATCTGCGACTGCCACCTTGGTTACGATGCTCACATAGATAAATCCCCTGCCACGTTCCCAGGCAGAGGCGTCCTTCGCTGATCGGAATCGACAGCGAATTTCCGATCAGAGACGCTTTGACGTGCGCGGGCATGTCATCAGGTCCCTCGCAGGTATGCACGTAGGGAAATGATTCCGGTGCGATCCTGTTGAACGACATTTCCAGATCGACGGGGACATCCGGATCCGCATTTTCGTTGATCGAAAGTGAAGCGGAAGTATGCATAATAAAGACATGCATCAGCCCGACCTTGATACTCGAGAGTTCCGGGATTTCACTGAGAACTTCTTGAGTAATGATATGAAACCCACGTCGAAACGCAGGCAGACGAATCTGCTTTTGTATCCAGGCCATGATGGATTTCTCTTTCAACCGTGATGAGTTCGATCCGGCGCCGCCGCACACTGAGCGCGCCAGCGTAGCCAGTGGTCGGCCAGCGTGATGGCAATCATTGCTTCCGCGATCGGCACGAAGCGAGGCAGCAGACAGGGATCATGCCGCCCTTTTGTGCGGATCGTTGTTGCCTCTCCCTGACTGGTGACCGTGGGTTGTTCGATCAACAGACTGCTCGTCGGTTTAACGGCTGCACGAAAAACAAGGGGTTGCCCTGTCGAGATTCCACCCAGGTTGCCTCCATGGCGATTCGTATCTGTGGAAATCACAGGCGATTCATTATCATCGCTCTCTTCAGCAACAAAGTGATCGTTATTTTCACTGCCACGCATGGTCGCACATCCGAATCCGGAGCCATATTCCACTCCCAGGACGGCAGGAATGCTGAACAGGGCTTTGGCAATGTCTGCTTTCAGTTTGTCAAACACAGGCTCACCCAGGCCGGCAGGAACATTGATCGCGGCGATTTCGGCAACGCCTCCAATTGAATCTCCGTCTTTTCTGACTGTATCGATGAAGTCAAACATCTGCCGCGCCAGCTCATGATCGGGACAGCGGACCGGATTCAGAGTTCCATCCGGAAACGTCTCGACCTGCTCTGCGGTGATCGATGTCGGATCGGAGATTTTCGCTTTGAGATGCCCGACCTGTGTTACATACCCGATGATGCGTCCGCCGAAGGCAGCGTCCAGAATTTTTTTGGCAACAACACCTGCAGCGACACGGACATTCGTTTCCCGTGCACTGGAACGCCCGCCACCCCGATAATCACGGAAGCCGTATTTTGCATCGTAAGTGTAGTCGGCATGGCCGGGACGATATTTGTCCTTGATATCGCTGTAGTCTTTGCTGCGCTGGTCTTCATTGCGGATGAGAATTGCCAGGCTGGTTCCTGTCGTAATTCCCTCAAAGACACCTGAGAGTATTTCAGGATGATCGGCTTCTTTACGCTGGGTGACAATCTTGCTTTGCCCCGGCTTGCGCCGATTGAGATCAATCAGCAGATCTTCCACGCTGATCGGAATTCCCGGCGGAACGCCATCAATAATCACTACGTTGCCCGGACCGTGGCTTTCGCCCGCTGTTGTGATCCGAAACGCTTGTCCAAAACTGTTTCCTGCCATACCCTGATTGTAACGGGACGTCGGGGAATTTCATCCTTCCCGGCTGTCTCCACCGTATGAATTCAATGAGAAGGTAGGAATTGTTCCGAATATTCCCGCTTCCAACCTGCAGGAATCGGGGATGCCCGCTAAAATACCCGGGCAAAACAGGCTTCCGATAGCGGTTGCTGTTTATATGTATCAATCCAGCCGCCTCGCATTCGATCAGATTAGAAAGACGATTTACCGTGTCGACACAGCCACCACAGCAATTTCAGACGCCTCCCGTCTCCGGCTGTATGATCCTGAGCCTGATGATTTTTATGGGCTGCATGTTGCCTCTGATCTTTGTAGATCTGGCAGAGACGGCTTTAAGAAACCTGCACCTCAGCCCACAGGCTGCCATCCTTGTTCTGATTGGAATGATCTTCGGCTCCCTGATTAACTTCCCCATCTCGCGGTTTCCCCTTGACCGGGAAGTGAATGTCCCTGTGTTCGAGTCCCTCGCTGGAATGCAGCTGATGCCCAAAATGCAGCGTTTGCGCCAGGAGGCAATTATCGCCGTTAACCTGGGTGGCTGTGTGATTCCTGTTTTACTGGCAATCTGGCTCTCTCGTTTTATTATTGGAGGGGGGATCACTCCTGTCCTCGTGACGCTGGTGGGCATCGCTCTGAATACGGTGGTCTGCTATCGTACTTCGCGACTGGTTCCGGGAATGGGAATCGCGATGCCGGTCTTTATTCCTCCCCTGGTAGCAGTGATCGCAACCATTCTCGGCTTTGGGATCTTCGGACCGATGACCGGCAATGCGGATATGAATTATCAGGCATTGTATGCCCCGATTGCCTTTGTGATTGGAATTTCAGGCCCGCTGATCGGAGCCGACCTGCTACATTGGAATGACTTCAAAAAACTGGATTCCCCGTCCATCAGCATCGGCGGTGCAGGAACCTGGGATGGCATTGTTCTCTCAGGCATGATCGCTGCCCTTATTGTTTGAGGGGATCTGTTCTCAGCAGACTTTTCACAAAGGGGATTACATCCCGCTGGTAAGTATAACCTTCTTTACCATACTCACGACGCTCATTGTCAAACCGTTTTGCCAGTTTCCCCTGCCGGTCATAGACGTAAGTGGCCGGCATTGCAGCCAGATCCAATGTGGGAAACAATTCCTCCGCGGGCACATTACTGATGAGATTCGTCATAAAGGCTTTGTGTTTCGTAAGAAATTTTTCGACAGGCTCTCGATAATATTCGGGCGGATAATTCTTGCCTCCGAAGTAATCACAATTGAAGGAAACACAAACGACTTTTTTCGGGAACTGGTTCTGTAAAGAAACGAGGTCCGGAAATTCACGCAGGCAGGGAGGACAGGAAGTGGACCAGAGATCAACGACCACGATTTTTCCCTGCTGGTCTGTAATGAGCTGCTCGACATATCGCCAGTCAGCGATTTTCAGTGAGGGCTTCTCACCCGGCACACTGCTTACGCTGTCGGTCCCCGGTGATGCTGATCGATCCGACTCACAACCTGCACACAGAATTAATAGTGTCGCACCAATCAGCGGAAGCAGGATTCGCTTTTTTTGAAAAAAGATTGTGAATGTTTGTCGTAATTTGAACTTCATTCTCTTGGTACTCTATCAAGGAAAGCTTTACACTCTAATCTATATCCCAGTTTAATATACTGCGATGCAAACGAATAGATTAGAAATAAACACCTGAGATTCAGACAGAATTTATCTGCCAATCCTCAATCGAAATTGATTCTCCCCCCTGTGGGAACTGCTCAGAACATCCGCATCCAATCCTGAAGAAAGTAGAACCCGTTGGTCTGGTGGCATTATCTATTACTGGCAGGTGTCGGCTGTCTCGCCGGCATCCTGAATGTACTGGCAGGCGGGGGGTCACTGATCCTGATGCCCATCATGGTATTTCTGAATATTCCCGGTGCCGTCACGAATGGCACAGTACGGATTGCCATTTTAGGTCAGAACCTGACTGCAATCGCTGGATTTAAACAAAAGGGGTTCTCCGATTACCGTCTCAGCCTGACCCTGGCTCTGTGCGCCCTGCCTGGTACTGTAATTGGTGCTTTTTTAGGCACGAAACTCAGCAATGCCTGGTTTAATCGCATTCTGGCAATTGTCATGCTGGGAGTGCTGGTGACAATGATTCTGGGCAATCGTAAAAAGAAGAAGCCGGAACAGAAAGGGGACGGTTCCTCAACTGGTTCAACAGACATTGAAGATCTCTCCGCGAGTCCGCCTGCTGAACCTCGCGTTGCATTCAGCGGTTATCTGCTGATGGTTCTGGCGGGATTTTATGGTGGATTTATTCAGGCTGGTGTCGGCTTCATCCTGATTGCCATCCTGCACAACGTAATGAATATCGATTTATTGCGGACGAATATGCATAAAGTATTTATCGTAGCCGTCTATACGATAGCAGCGATCGGGATTTTTGCATGGCAAGGTCAAATCCTGTGGGGAACCGGTCTGATCCTGATGTTAGGGATGTCGCTGGGGGGCTGGATCGGATCTAACCTGGCAGTCAAAAAAGGGGATGCTTTCATCCGCACAGTTTTATATATTGCACTTGTCTGCATGTCGATCAGGCTACTCTTAATGTAACAGCAATTGTTCGATTGTGGATGATCTATTTTCAGATCCGAGAGCGTAACGAATAACCATGGAATGGATTGCTATGTTGAGGCGACTGAAACGAACAATGGTTTACCTGTCCCTGCTGATCCTGATGGGAATATTTCCTCTGGCCGGCAGCAAAGCGGACGACACCGACCCAGGTCCAAAATTTGATGCGAAACGCTCATTTGAATATCTGACCAGCGTCTGTCGCCTCAAATCACGCATCAGTGGATCCCCTGGCATGGCGGCTCAACAGAAACTCATCCTGGAACATTTCAAGGAACTCAAAGCGAAAGTCCAGTTTCAGTCCTTCGATGCACCGCACCCCATTACCGGGAATCCAGTGCGGATGAACAATATGATTGTCAGCTGGAATCCTGAAGCCAAAAAACGCATCTTGCTGGCCTGTCACTACGATACCAGGCCTTTTCCCGACCGTGACCGCAACCAGCCCCAGGGCTTATTCATTGGAGCAAACGATGGCGGAAGTGGCGTCGCCTTTCTCATGGAACTCGGTAATGTGATGTCGTCTCTTAAAGTCAGTCACGGCTACGGAGTCGACTTCGTGTTCTTTGATGGCGAAGAGCTGGTCTACCGTCAGAATGATCCTTATTTTCTGGGTTCAAAATATTTTGCCAGCCAGTACAAGAATGAACCGCGTGAATTCGAATATGTATACGGGGTTCTGCTGGACATGATCGCCGACAAAAACCTGGGAATTTATATGGAAAAAAACAGCCTGAAGTATGCCCCCCAGCTCACGCGCAGCATCTGGGAAGCTGCCCGCAAAACCGGGGTCCGGGAGTTTATTCCCCAGGCCAAGTATGAAATCCGGGATGACCATCTTCCCCTGAATGAGATTGCCGGCATCCCGACCTGCGATATTATCGATTTTGATTATCCCGTCTGGCATACAACCCGCGATATCCCCCGTTACTGTTCTGGAAACAGTCTGGAAAAAGTAGGGACCGTGCTCATTTACTGGCTGCAGAATCTACCGGAAGGATAGAACAGCTCCCATGTGTGCATTGCCTGATTCAACTATTAACAACCACTCCAGACTGGAATCAGAGGCATGATTGATTCACTGCTGTTACACCGCGTGCAGTTTGCTTTTACGGTTTCCTTTCATTATCTGTTTCCCCAGTTGACGATGGGGCTGGCACTTTTAATCTTTATTCTGAAATGTATCGGGTTAAGAGGCAATCCCTGGGCTGATGCTGCCGCACGATTCTGGTTAAAGATCTTTGGTCTTACTTTTCTGATGGGGGTCGTCACGGGTATTCCCCTTGAGTTTCAGTTTGGAACCAACTGGGCCCAACTTGTGAAATCCACTGGTTCGATCCTGGGACAGACCCTGGCAATGGAAGGCATTTTCGCGTTTTTCCTGGAGTCCGCGTTTCTCTATCTGCTGATCTTCGGTGAGAAGAAAATGGGAAAGCGTTTGCATTGCCTGGTTTCTTTCCTCCTGTTAGCTGGAACCTGGTTAAGCGGCTATTTCATCATTTGTACAAATGCTTTTCTTCAACACCCGGTCGGTTATCGGATTGGAGAGGATGGTATCTATCATCTGACAAGTATCTGGGCATTACTCAGCAATCCCTGGGCGATCAAACAATACCTGCATACCATGACAGGCGCCGTGATTACGGGCAGTTTCACGATGGCATCGATTGCCGCCTTTCATCTGCTGAAACAGCAGCATCAGGATATTTCCCGCCGCTATCTGAAAGTTGCGGTGCTGGTCGGTTTTCCCGCCAGTCTGCTTGCCGCCATGCCTACCGGTGACTGGGAAGCAAAACAGGTTCTGCAACATCAGCCTGTCAAATTCGCGGCGATGGAAGGTCACTTCCATACAGAAGATGGTGCCGGACTGATTATCCTGGGCCAGCCCAATCTCCAGGAACTGAAAATCGATAACCCGATCATTATCCCCAAAGCACTTTCATTTCTGACTCACGCCAGCTGGGATGCCCGGGTAAAAGGGTTGACGGAATATGATCGTGATCTCTGGCCCGACAACATCGAACTGCTGTATTTTTCTTATCACATCATGGCGGGTCTGGGGACGCTGTTTATCGCTTTAATGGGAATCAGCCTGGTGCTGGTATTGAAAGGAAAGCTGCATACCAGCCGTTTCATTCTCTGGCTGTTAATGCTTTCGCTCCCGTTCCCGTTTATTGCGAATACCGCCGGCTGGTTTACTACCGAAATCGGGCGTCAGCCCTGGTTGATCTATGGTCTGATGAAAACAGCCGATGGTGCATCAAACAATATTTCGCAGGGAAATGTCATGTTCACACTCCTCGGATTTATGGGACTTTATCTGTTGCTGTCGGTTCTGTATTTCTTTCTGGCAACACGCATCATCGGCCAGGGACCTGAACTGCTCAACTCCACAGAGTCAGTGAGTAAGGGAGGAGAAGTATAACATGGAAACGGTCTGGTTGATTCTGCTGGTTTGGATGATCGCGACTTATATTGTCCTCGACGGATTTGATCTGGGGGTAGGGGTGCTGCATCTGCTGATTGCCCGAGATCGTCCGGAGCAGAAACAGATTCTGCAGTCGATCGCTCCGGTCTGGGACGGGAATGAAGTCTGGCTGATAGCCGCCGGCGGCACGATGATGATGGCGTTTCCCGGTTTTCTCAGTGCCATGTTCAGCGGATTTTATCTGCCCTTAACCATGGTTGTCTGGCTGCTGATATTCCGGGCCATCAGTATCGAACTGCCCCATTACCTCTCAGATTCATTATGGATCCATTTCTGGAATCTGATGCTGTTTGTTGCCAGTGGATTACTGATCGTCATCCTCGGAGCAGCAATGGCAAATATCTATCGCGGTGTCCCTCTGGATGCGAATGGTTCTTTCTTTGAACCACTGTGGACGAATTTCCGCATTGGACCACCGACGGGTATTCTGGACTGGTATACGATCTTGAGTGGTATCACCTCAGCGACGTTTCTCCTGCATCACGGTGCACTCTGGCTCTCGGCGAAAACAGATGGCCGCGTCCTGCAACACTCACGACAGGCAGCCACTTGGCTCTGGTGGGGCTCGTGCAGCCTGACCCTGGTCATTTACATCGCCAGTTGGTTCGTCCAACCCCTCACACGCACTGCTTTTTCAGAAACTCCCTGGAAAATCATCCTACCTGTGATGGCGGTCCTGTCTCTATTCGCTTCAGGTTATTTCCGCTGGAGTAATAAAAACATGCTGGCATTTTTGAGTTCGGGATTGTTTATCTACCTTTTCATATTTACAGGCGCAGCGGCAATCTACCCCAATATCCTGCCTGGCTTGAATCCCGATCATCATCTCACAATCTATAACACTTCCCCTGGCCCGGAAAAACTGACCACAACTTTATACTGGTGGATTCCCGGCATTCTGCTGGTGGGCGTCTATTTTACCATCCTGTTCCGATCCCTGCCCGCCGTGATTTCAGCCGGTTCTGATGATGATCATTAAACCCGGCCCCCGGTGAATGTTGAAAAAAAACACCATTTCCGCTCATTCATTCCAGTATGCCTCTATATGAAGGAATTCTGAAAACAGTCGGAAAACGCTCTGTTCCAGCCTCTTAGTCTGTCTGCAAAATAAATTCCGTCACACACGTTTCATCTGAAACTGAATTTGTTAGACTGAAAACGAGAGGACTGGAAGTTTGAAATGTTAACATTTCAGCAGGCACCGGGATTTCCCCCACCATCACTCAAGGACGCAGTAATAGTGACAGATACGATCCCAGGCATAATCGTTGGTACACTTCTTGTGCTGTTTGGCGCAGGACTGATTCAATTGCACCGTACGTCCTGGTTCCATCGACAACACGACGCTGATCTGGGTGACGATGATTATCAGTTTTACTCAAAGCAATATCGCCGACGCATGCAGACTTCGAGTCTGCTGACGATAATCGGGTTTCTGATCGTGATCGGCGATTCACCTTATATGCCGTGGAAATCTTATCCCGGGCTGTTTGCAGCGTATTGGGGGGGCATCCTGCTGATCGCCTTCTGGGTGATCCTGTGTGCGATTGGTGACATGAGTGCCTCCCGCATTCGATCCACACATCTTATTTCACGAGTTCACGATCAACAGCGACTTCTGGAAAAACAGCTGTTGGAACTGCGTAAAAATCAAAAGAAGTCAGTCGACGAGGATTCAAAAACGTCCTCTGATCAGGAAAACTGAAGCTTCAAAGGAACAGCCAGTTCAGGAAGCCACGCGAGCTTTCTGGACCAGAGCTTCTGAGGGGAGTCTGTCGTAACCGAACATCTCGAATGCTTTCTGCCAGCGCTCGTAGATTTTCTTCTCCTGTGCAGCGTCCATTTCGTATTTGTTTTTCTTATAGGACTTCTGATCCTTCAAATACGGCTGCATATTCTGTTCAAGACCTTCGAAGCCCGAGAGATTCAAACGCTCATAAACTTTTCTGAGTTCACCAACCGGATCTTCTTCCAGGTCTTCAAACCGGACCTCATGTAACTGGCCTTCGGGTACAGTCTGGCGATCACGCTCATAAACATTCAGGTGATTCAGATAAATATTAGACATGTCCTCTTCCAGCTTCTCCATATCCAATGGAGCAAAACCGTTATCGCCAAACATCGTTTTCCGCAGATGCAATGTCGAATTGTAGACTTTATAGGGATCCCGATAGATATAAACAAACCTCGCATCGGGAAACATTTCCAGCAGGAACGGTATCCGAAACGTATGCGTGGGTGACTTCAACAGAACGTGTTTATTAGCACCAGCTTTGAAAGTCAGCTTCTTCATGAAATACAGAAACGTCTTTTTCCAGACCGACGTTTCCCGGGGAGTCAGCTGATCCAGTTCATAATAACGGTCATAGACTTCCGGCTGATCGCTGAAAGAGATCGCCAGGTAAGGTGACATCAGATGCAGCAGCAGAATAGATGTCTCATCTTCCTGGGGCAGATCCCAGGTCACAGGCATGTTATCCATGGGCCGCTGTTTGGGCAGCAGATGTTTGACCACATGTTTGAGGACCCGCTCGGTCAACAGAAAATGCGAGGGAAACAGCATCGCTCCCATATTAGGATAAATAAACTGATCGTCCTTGGACATCAGATTATGCAGCAAGGTTGTCCCGCTCCGCCAGTGGCCAATAATAAATACGGGAGGCTCCAGTTGCGTCTTTTTGACTTTGCGGCTGTAGATCAGATTTTCCAGCATGCTGAAAAACGAATTGGACACACTCAATATGCCCGAAGAAATGAGCCGTCCCAATCCCGACCAGCGAATCGTAGGACGGAGTCTCATCAGTTTGACAAAATTAGTGAATCCAATTCCAGACCATACACAAAAAGGGCCTTGAGTCGATCCACTGTTCTTTTCCTGGAGTTTAGTCATCTGGGGAGACTGTCCTGCTTTTTATCAACACACTTCATAGCCCGGCTAGCAAACGAATGCCCGTTTTCAGCATCGTTGATCAGTTCAACTCTGCTGGAAGATCAAGATTATACTCGATTTATATGAAATTGTCTTCAGGCAGGCAGAGTAGAATAGCGGCTATGGGATTGTTTTTCTACCACAATATCCAAATTTGAACTGATCCGATTCACCGGACCTATAATGATTTTATTTCGGCATCCCGTGAATCAGACTTCGATGAACTCTTTCCCGTTACACTGGATTAATCAATACAATGCGCCTGACGCAGTATAATACATGCGTTTTTACCACATTTAAATTAACTGTTTACCCCCACTTACACAATTGACAGAAAAAAATAGTTTCACTCCCAGATGACTCTCATTTATAGTGAAATATTGTATCCATCGTTTTGGCAGGGGCAGCAGAGGAGCTTAACTCTAATCCAGCAGGCCACATATCTGCTGGAAATCAGGCTTTAAAGAAGAGTAAAGTTTTTGATAGAGGGGAAATGCCTGATTGTAGACTTTTTTGTCTTTTGAATTGACACTGGTACTTTCCACAACTCGAATCGTAGCAGAACAGGCTTCTACCACATCTTTATAAGCACCGGTTCCTGCAGCTGCCAGCAATGCAACTCCGTATGCAGGGCCTTCTTCTGCGTTGATGGTCACCACTTTTTGGCCATAAATATCTGCCTGGACCTGACGCCAGAACGGACTCCGGGCACCACCACCAGACAGGCGGATTTCTTTCACAGGAATCTGCAACTCCTGAATGATTTCCAGAGAATCCCGCATGGCATAAGTTGCACCTTCGATCACCGCTCGACTCAGGTGAGCACGCCCATGCCTCAAACTCAAACCAATCCAGGCTGCCCGTGCATAAGGATCTGCATGCGGTGTTCGCTCACCAGTCAGATAGGGCAGAAAGAACAGCCCCTCGCTGCCTGCTGGCGCTTCTGCTGCCTGAGCAGTAATCAGTTGATACGGATCCACTTTCTGTTTTTTCGCAGCAGCGACCTGCAGTTCACAAAGTTGATCACGATACCACTGCAAACTTCCTCCGGCTGAAAGCACGACTCCCATCACATGCCACTTATCGCGCACGGCATGGCAGAAGGTATGTACGCGCCCCTCCGGATCGATCTGCACTTCATCACTGTGTGCGAAGACGACTCCACTGGTGCCCATGGTGGCAGAAATCACACCTCTTTTCACAATCCCGTTTCCAATTGCTCCCGCTGCCTGATCGCCGCCTCCCCCCACAACGGCCACCCCGGCTGACAAACCCAGTTGACGCGCAGAATCTGCAGTTAAATGACCACTGACATCCTCCGACTCATAAACTTCGGGTAACAATGATTCGTCCAGTTCCAGTTTACTCAACAGCGGACGACTCCACTTGCGCTGTTTCACATCCAGCAATAAAGTACCAGAGGCATCACTGACTTCCGTGGCGAATTCTCCTGTCAGGCGAAAGCGAACGTAGTCTTTAGGTAAGAGGACCTGAACGGTTTTAGCAAAATTTCTCGGTTCATTATTTCGCAACCAGAGAATTTTGGGAGCCGTAAAACCGGTCAATGCGGGATTGGCAACCATACCAATCAGTTTTTTACGACCGCCGGCCCGTTGTTCGATCTCGACGCATTCCGCGGCCGTCCGCTGATCGTTCCAGAGTAGAGCGGGACGAATGACTTCATGATTCTTATTCAGAAACACGCTGCCATGCATCTGCCCGCTCAATCCAATACCTTTGACATCCGCTGGTTTGATTTTTCCTGACTTCAAGACTTTGCGAATACTCTTAATCGTTGCCTGCCACCAGTCTTCAGGATCCTGTTCCGACCAGCCGGGATGCGGGCTGTAAAGAGGATACTCCACGGTGGCGGAAGACAGAATTGCGCCGTCTTCCTGCATCGCCAGGGTTTTGGTTCCACTGGTTCCCACATCAACGCCCAGAAATACGGCCATGTCTCAGCTCCTTCTCTCAAAGTCAGTTACTCAATTGCAGTAAACAGAAACCAGACAGGAATTCAGATCCTGAAATCTTTCAGGGGCAGACACAACCAATCGGCTGGATTTCAGAAAGTTCACGCACCCAGATATTTCGAAACTGAGTATCGTTTTTATGGAACTGAAGTTGAATCGGCAGCTTTTCTTCATGGGCCGTATAGAACGGTGGCTGATGATAAAATGTCGCTCCCTGCAATTCGGTATGGTTCTGAACGACCACCCCATTTTGAATCACGGTGATGTAGGCAGGTTTGACCAGCTGATCGTATTCGTTAAAGCGAGGTGCGGTAAAAATAATATCATAAGTCTGCCATTCACCCGGTTTACGGCAGGCATTCACCAGGGGGGGATACTGCTTGTAGATGGATCCGGCCTGGCCGTCGAAGTACGTTTTGTTTTCGTAAGAGTCCAGAATCTGAACTTCATACTTGCCCATCAGAAAGACGCCACTGTTGCCACGTCCCTGGCCTTTTCCTTCGATCTTTTTGGGAGTCGCCCATTCGATATGCAGCTGGCAGTCTCCGAATGACTGTTTGGTTTCAATACTTTTACCGGCGGTAATCGCATACCCGTCTTTGATTTTCCACTGATCACCGTCTTTCCACTTGTCGAGATTTTTTCCATCAAACAGGACAATGGCATCGGAAGGGGGCTGATGAGGAGGCGTCTGTACGACCTCAGGCTCTTTCCAGATCAGACCATTCTTGTATTCCTCAACCAGATTCCCATAGGTGTGATAAGCGGTTCCCAGAAAAACTGTGATTACCAGAATCCGAAACGCCTTATGCAAACCTGTCATAACATTCTCCCGTTTATAATTATCTTTGATTGAAATACAAATTTAAAATGCTTCAGCAGAAATCAGCCAGCAGTCTCAATAATCGAGGCTGGCGCCTCCTTCCGCTTCAATAGCCTGACCAGTCAGAAAACTGGAATCTTCAGTGGCGAGAAACAGCGCCAGTTTTCCCATTTCTTCAATCGTGCCCATGCGTTTGAAGACCTGCAGATCAGCAACGTTCTTCAGTGCATTTTCAGCATCCGGTAATGTTGCTGCCCAGTCACGCATGAGTGGAGTATCGATATTGCTCGGCAGGATCGCATTCACCCGCACTCCGGCTTCTCCGAGTTCAATTGCCAGAGACTTGGTAAAACTGACCTGCGCCCCTTTGGTCGAACAGTAAGCAGTGGAATGATGCTGTCCCAGAACGGCTGTCATCGACGACATGTTTATGATCGTCCCTTTGGTTTTTCGCAGATGAGGCAGGGCATATTTGGCGCCGGCAAACGTACTCAGAAAGTTGACTCGCATCAACTGTTCCATTTCCTCAATACTGGTTTCTTCCAGAGACATTGCGGGGGGATGCACGCCGGCATTATTGATGATGCAGTCCAGTCTGCCGAACTGTTCTACTACCAGGTCAATTGCAGAGCGAATCTGTTCGTGCTCACCAACATCGCATTGTACGAACATGGCTTTGCCCGGACCTGTTTCATTGAGTTCACGGGCCAGAGCCTGTCCGGCATGCAGGCCCCGTGCCAGGATTGCCACCTGGCCTCCCTCTGCACAAAATACGCGCGAGCAGCCTTCACCGATGCCTTTGCTGCCGCCGGTGACAATCACGACACGATCTTGAAATCTCATATTTCCCTCAACCGATTTGTCTTGCAGGATCAAACACAGAACTGAAAACCGTACGTTTCAGTTCGCCATTTACGGTAACAATTACCGGGAGGGAATTCCAATCCAACGCAGATTTCAATACAGGGCGCACGACTAAATAAATGAGCTTTACTTTTTCCGGGTGCTGATTATAACGATTCCAGACAGTGGCCCGTTTTTTCTGTCGCGTGTCCCTGGGCATATGGAGCGAAGATGTTAAATCGAATCTACAAAAACAGGGAGTCGCTATCGTTGAATGCGAGGCACTCTATAAAGAAGCCTGTTCAGAGCCGATTCGTAAGATTGCGGGTAATTCAGCCAGATTCAAATTACCACCACTGAGCACAGCGACCACTTTCTTACCTGCAAACCGGGCGGGATGCTTCAAGACCGCCGCCAGTGCGGCCGCACCAGCGCCTTCTGCCAGATTATGGGTCTGTTTGAGAATATGGTAGGCGGCAATTCGCATGTCATCTTCGCTGACGAGAAGAAAATCATCTAATACAGACCGCATGATTTGCTGTGTCAATTCGGCACCAGCTCGAGTCGCAACACCTTCTGCCCAGGTTGCTGCGGTCGGTGTCGTCTGTGCGGTTCCCGCTTTCCAGGAGAGTTGATTCGCGGGCGCATTTTCTGCCTGTACTCCGATCACTTCTGTCTGAGGACGCATGTACCTGGCAACAATTCCCGTTCCACAGACGCCGCTCCCCATGCCTACGGGGACCAGAATTACATCCGGATTGGGAAGCACATCGAATATTTCGATTCCCTGGGTACCCACGCCGGCGATCAGCTGCGGTTCATTGGCAGAATGGACATAGCGCCGTTTGCCATCTACCAGTTGCTCTTCGAGAAACTGCTTGGCTTCATTGAAATCTTCCCCCGCTTCAATGATCTCGGCCCCCAGCATGCGAATCGCTTCGACTTTATCCGGATTATTATTTCGGGGAACTACGATCGTACACTTCACTCCATACTTCCGTGCGGCAAATGCCAGCGACTGTCCATGGTTGCCTGTTGAGCATCCCATGATTCCCGCTTGCCGTTCTGCTTCAGTAAGCGAACTCACCAGGTTGATACCGCCACGCACTTTGAATGCGCCCACGGGCTGGTGATTCTCATGCTTCAGAAACAGCTTCGCCCCAGTCAGTCGGCTCAAACCGGGCCATTCAATCAGCGGAGTCGGGGGCAAAATGCTGTGAACACGCGGCAGTGCATCCTGAATATCCTGATATGTCGGGGCTTGCATTCTGATTACCTGAAGCTGGAGTGGGACGAACATCACATTTCACGATAAGTGTGACACATTCCTGCCTTTGAAGTTCGTAAGATAAGCCCGTATTGTCAAGTTTGTATAGCACCAATTTCAGGTTCTGCCCGGATCGGGGGTTCTTGCAACTGCTCTATACGCCTGATATGATTTTATTAGAGACTGCTGGTGCTGAAACGAATATCAGCCAGCATGAATGATCCTACCTGCTGAACTTTGGATGTTCAGCTACCGTTAACACCAGGCGTTACGGACCGGTATCACCAAACAGTTTTCAACGCGTTTGATGTGCCAGGAAATCCGGGCAGAGATCCACTCCTCCCGGCGCTTCTCACGTGTCCTCAACTGAGGGCGACTTAACATGCCTTGGATAATTCTGAAAATCTGCTGCTTTACCTTTTTATGCCTGGTTATCCCAGTCGATGTGGTTGCCGGGAAAGTCGATTTTAACCGTGATATCAGACCGATTCTCTCCCGAAACTGTTTTCACTGTCACGGCCCAGATGCCACACATCGCGAAGCAGACCTGCGGCTTGACATTGTACAGGGACTGAAAACAACAGACGCAGCAGCGCTGATTCACCCTGGTCAACCGAGTCAAAGTGTGCTGTTTGAACGTGTTTCCAGCAAGGATCCCGATCTGGTCATGCCCCCGGTTGATTCCGGGAAAAAGTTGAAGCCAGCTGAGATCGATCTGATCAGACAATGGATTTCAGAGGGTGCCCCCTGGTCTCAACACTGGTCTTATATCAAGCCACAACCGGTGAAAACTCCGACTGTCAAAAATCAGAGTTGGCCCGTCAACTGGATCGACAACTTTATCCTGTCACGACTGGAATCAGAAAACCTTCAACCGGCTGAAGAAGCAGATAAAATTACGCTCATCCGTCGACTGAGTTTCGATTTGACAGGACTGCCCCCTACACCAGCCGACGTAAAACGATTTGTCGATGATACCGATCCCCGAGCGTATGAAAAACTCGTGGATCGACTGCTGGCCTCTCCCCACTTTGGAGAGCGGATGGCGATCTATTGGCTGGACCTGGTCCGTTTTGCCGATACGGTCGGCTATCACGGAGACCAGGACCACCACATTTCTCCCTACCGGGATTATGTTATAGACGCCTTTAATCAAAATTTACCCTTTGATCAATTCGTCAGGGAACAACTTGCAGGGGATTTATTACCGGAACCCACCCTGCAGCAGAAAATTGCAACTGGCTACAATCGCGTATTACAGACCTCTCATGAAGGGGGCGTCCAGCGCAAGGAATATCTGGCGATCTACGCCGCCGACCGGATACGCAATTTTTCGGGAGTTTTCATGGGTGCCACCATGGGCTGTTGTCAGTGCCACGATCACAAGTACGATCCCTATACTATCAAAGACTTCTATTCGATGGTCGCCTTTTTTGCAGATATAGATGAGGACCAGCACTTAAAACGGGGCGCGGATCGTATTCCCACGATCCGTGAACCGGAAATTTTTCTCTACACGGACCAGGAAAAAGAGCAGCTCGCTGAACTTGAATCGAGGATCAAGGCCATAGAAATCGAATCGAAGTCGGCAGAACAAAAGGAAGAAAAACAGCAACTCAAACAGCAACTGGAGAAGCTGAAAAAGTCACGTGAAGCCATTAATCGCAGCGCCTTAAAAACGATGATTACTGTTTCCATCAAACCCAGGGAAATACGGGTTCTGCCCCGTGGCAACTGGCTGGATGAAACAGGCCCCGTCGTTCAGCCGGCGATTCCGGAATTTCTGGGAACGCTGGAAAGCGACCAGGACCGACCGAGCCGACTGGATCTGGCAAACTGGCTCTCCGATAAAGAAGGCTACGGTCCTCTGATGGCGCGGGTGATGGCGAACCGTTTCTGGTATCTGTTCTTTGGTAGAGGTATTGCTCCGGTTCTCGATGATTTTGGAGGGCAGGGTGGCCCCCCGCATTATCCCGAGTTGCTCGATCAGCTGGCGATCAAATTCCTGAATGACCAGTGGGACATGAAGCAGATGGTCAAGTTCATCGTCATGAGTCGTGCGTATCGTCAGTCCTCCATTGAATCGACTGAACAGCGAACTGCAGACCCTTTTAACCACTGGCTCAATCGACAGGCCCGGTTTCGCCTGCCTGCCGAAATGATTCGCGACAATGCACTCGCCGTGAGCGGATTACTGGTTAAAGAGATTGGCGGCCCCAGTGTGAAACCATACCAACCCGAGGGATACTACCGTCATCTGAATTTTCCCAAACGTAAATACGTCGCAGATACTGATGAGAGCCAATGGAGACGCGGACTGTATGTGCATTGGCAGCGTCAATTCCTGCATCCGATGCTGAAAGCATTTGATGCTCCCAGCCGTGAGGAGTGTACGGCTCAACGTCCTCGCTCCAACACACCGATTGCGGCAATGGCACTATTGAATGACCCGACTTTCGTAGAAGCATCTCGAAAATTCGCTGAAGACGTTCTTCGGAATGGCGGAAAATCAGATTCTGCAAAAATTGAATATGCGTTCTCAATAGCAACTTCTCGCCAGCCAGAGAAAATGGAGTCGGAGGTACTGCTGACATTATTGGATTCCAATCGGACTGCATTTTCCCAGAAACCCCAGGCGGCTGATGCACTGTCTCATACGGGTCTGGCGAAGACGAACTCAAAACTGGACCTGATTGAACTGGCAGCCTGGACTGAAGTCGCGCGAGCCCTGTTAAATCTGAATGAAGTAGTGACGAGGAACTGAGAATATGCGGAACTGGAATCAATTTCAAACCGGTTTGAATCGTCGTACCTTCCTGAATAATACCGGCGTCGGCCTGGGTGCGGCTGCGCTGGGCAGCCTGCTGAACGGTGAGCAACTGGCCGCAGCGAAAAAAACAACTGCAATGGGGGGGCTCCCGGGGCTCCCCCATATCGCACCGAAAGCAAAGCGGGTTATCTTTCTCTGTATGGCCGGCGGCCCCACGCATCTGGAAACGTTCGACTATAAACCCAAACTGGCGGAGATGGATGGGAAACCGTTTCCTGAAAGTTTTACCAAAGGACAGCCTATCGCACAGTTGCAGGGGAAAGAACTCAAATGTCAGGGTCCGTTAACCAGATTTCGTAAGTATGGACGCAACGGCCAGGAGATCAGTGATTTCCTGCCCTGGACTGCAAAAATTGCGGATGACATCTGCATTATCCGTTCAATGGTCACCGAGCAGATTAACCATGACCCGGCCCATACCTTTATGAATACAGGAACCGTGATCAGCGGCCGCCCCTCAATGGGTTCCTGGATCACATACGGCCTGGGAAGCGAAACAGAAGAACTGCCTGGCTTCGT
>TARA_R100001132_G_scaffold27545_2_pt1 | contig 35869 bp, 19 predicted proteins | sample TARA_R100001132 | Tara Oceans TARA_R100001132 (sample SAMEA2621247) | marine metagenome | biome: marine biome (ENVO:00000447); feature: mesopelagic zone (ENVO:00000213); material: "saline water (ENVO:00002010), including plankton (ENVO:xxxxxxxx)" | depth 800 m | reverse complement strand
CAGCGCGACAACGCCTAATGCTGCCAGGACCATCGATAGATTGGTTTCGCGGGGCCAGGGATAGGTGGCCAGCATCCAGGCTAAGGCACCCAGGCCGGAATTGATCACCAGCAGTCCGCCGACCAGGTGGCCGCGATGGCTGTCTTTCGCTTCCATACGGGCAAACCACGTCAGGCCGACAATGAACAGCCCGAGTGCCGCTGCGATGCGTAACTGCGGTTTGACCCAGAGATTGATTTCCCGGGCGACGGCACTGGCGCCCAGCATGACATTCAGAAATCGACAGAGCCCCATCATCAGAGGCGCCAGGAATGTTTTTTTCAACAGCATGTCGTAGCTGAGGATGGCGACCACCAGCAGACTGGCAACGATCAGACTCTGTGTGCCGACTGTCTGGGCTGCACCGACACCGGCGAGCATCAGCAGTCCGCCCAGCGTTGCTGCTTTCTGAGTCGAGATACGGCCGGAAGGGATGGGGCGTGAAGGACGTTCTTCGGCATCGACCTTACGGTCGAAGACATCGTTGAACACCATTCCCGAGAGATACAGGCTGGCCGATGCCACCAGCAGTAACGCAAACGAGATCGGAGGCGAAAATGATCCATGCGTCAGCAAAAAGCCGAGAATGATATCCGACATCGCTGTAAACACAGCGGGCAGCCGCATCAACTGAAAGTAAGCAAGCAGGGTTTTCATGCGAACCAGTCTGTGTCCGGGTTTACTGCAGCGTCTCCCGGTCTTATTGAACTGAGTCCAACAGCACGCAAGACGCTATCATTTGAGAACTGCGATCTACGCTTCTTCCGCAACCGTGTCGGCCCATTGTTCCAGTTGCTGATACTGGCGTTCGAATTCGGGTGTGGTTGCCTGCATCGGGCTTTTGTAAAACGAACTTAAATGGGTCATAATGCCCGACTTGTTTCCGCGTCGCCATTCACGTTCGGTGAAGCGAACCATATCGAGCATCAACGGAGCTGCCAGGATGGAATCGGTTCCCTGCCAGGTAAACTGCAAAGCCATTTTCGTATCGAGGAAACCTTTGAAGTGGATATGATCCCAGGCGGTTTTCCAGTCACCCATCGATTCAATGTATTCGATGGAAACCAGTGTCTGCGGCTTGTAACCCAGAATTTCGGTCAGCAGGTGATCTTTGGAAACGACCTTGTTGGATTTGTTGACCGGATCATCCAGCACTTTTCCGTCCAGGTTCCCGAAGATGTTATGCCCGACCCAGCTCATGACATTCAGATTGCGATGTGCGAACATCGGAGCGAGTACACTTTTCATCAGTGTCTCACCCGTTTTGCCATCGCGGCCTGCATGCAGAACCTGCTTTTCTTCAGCCAGTTCAATCAGCGCCGGCAGATCCGTGCCTGCGGAGGGGGTGAAGTTCAGATGCGAACAGCCGGCGTTCATGGCGGCAATCGCATACAGGGTACTGGCGGGAACGGGTGAGGTTACCGCTGAAGCAAGTGACTCTTTCAATTCTGCGAGCGACAGAGCTTTGGCAGATTCATCGACGGGGGGTTCGGTGGAGGCCAGATTGACAACGACGACGTGCGCCAGATCATGCTGTTTCTGGAATTCGCTGATATCGTTGGAGAGACGCGTCAGTGTTTCCTGCAGAGATTCGGTATCAAATTTTTTGACGGCATCCCCGGCCAGGGAGCGAATCGTATCGCCGACATGAATCAGCGTTCCCGGTTTGACATTCTGATCGAAGGCTTTGAGGTCTTCTTCGACAGCCTGTAACAACGCCGGATGGAAGACGCCGGAATTCTCACTGAAATAGCGGGCGGCTTCGACAAATGACGTGTCGCGAATTTCGTGTCCGCCGACCACAAACTGGTCCCAGCTTTTGAGGTTCAGCTTTTCGAAGTAGGGATTTTCTGAAACCAGGCCGCTGGTCCCGGTGAGCCCCTGCTTGAGTGCTGATAATCCGACTGCGGCGGTCGTAGCGACGCCGCCCCATGCGCCGATGATCCAAATCCCGATACGTTGTTGCGTCATGATGTTGCCTGAAACTGATATTTCTGAATTCAATTGAAACGGGTGATTTTGCAGGTGGGAGCAGGCAGATCGAAGCCTGCCTGACCTGTCGTTGCACAGACTCCCCTGCTGCTTGTTATGGAATATTATTTCCAGGCACGACAATCAGAACATTACCGAGCATAGATGATAATAAAATATGTTTATAATTATAGGTCTCTGGTGGCTGTTCACAATCAAAGAAATGCTGATTGCGGAGAAGAATTTCGGTCTCTCTGTCTAAAATCCTCATATTTAAGTGTTTGTGAGGGTCTGGTCGATCCAGTCCATCAACGCCGTTTTAAAGTCTTCGATTGTGGAACAGGCAGCATCTTTCGTTTGATCAAGCTGGCCTGGATCGCTGACTTCTGCCTGGGCGAAGTAATAAAATTTGATTTTGGGTTCGGTACCGGAAGGCCGTACACCTAACTGGACCGTCAGCGGCGATCCCTCGGCCCGGGCTTCAAACATCAGAACATTTCCCCGCGGTTTCGAAAAGGTCTCAGTCACCGTATTTTCGGGTAATGCCCGAATTTCCAGATCCGAATAGTCCCTGACCAGGTTGAACGTGAGATTTCCCATTTTCCCGGGAGGCGTATTGCGGAAAGCCTTCATCAGCTGCTTGATCTGTTCGTTACCCGAGGAACCTTTACAGGTTTTGGAAACCTGACCTTCCAGATGAAATCCGTGTTCACGGTAAAGTTCGTCCAGGCGATCCAGCAGAGTTTTGCCTTCCGTCTTCAGTTCGGCAGCGAGTTCGCATACCCAGAGTGCAGCGATCGCCGCGTCTTTGTCGCGACAGTATTCGCCTGCCAGGTAACCCAGTGACTCTTCAGTTCCGAATACAAATTTGTCCGGCCCTTCCTCGTCCATGGTCTCGGCGATGTACTTGAATCCGACCAGCAGGTTATTGATAATTCGCACATTGGCTTTGCGGGTGATGGCGGCGATCAACGGAGTCGTGACGATCGTTTCCACCACGAAGTGTTCCGGCGAGAGGGTGCCGGCCTGCTGGCGTTTGCGGAGCACATAGTCCGCGAGTAATGCACCGACCTGGTTACCGGTCAGATGAATGAATTCACCGGCCACATTTTTGACACAGACTCCCATGCGGTCGGCATCGGGATCACTGGCGAGAATGATTTCGCCGCCGGTCTGTTTCGCCTGTTCAATCGCGGGTTGATAAACTTCTGTCCGCTCCGGGTTCGGAAGCTGATCGGGAACATTGGGGAAATTCCCGTCCTGTTCACACTGTGGTTCATACCGCTGAATTCCTGTAAATCCGGCCTGCTGCAGTACCTGATGTACCGACGCTTCTCCCACGCCATGCAGGGGAGTGAAATATCCCGTCAGGTCGCGCTGGTCCGAATGACTGTGGCTGACAACCGCACTGCGGTACTTGCCGGCGATATCTTCATCAATAAACTGAATCAGCCCCTGTTCAACCGCCTGATCGAAATCAAGCAGCGGGATTTCGGTGGCCTGGTAGACTTCGTCAATGATGCCCTGATCGTGTGGCGGCAGAACCTGTCCCCCGGTGGACCAGTAGGCTTTGAACCCATTATCGGAAGGGGGATTGTGCGAAGCGGTGATCATTGCACCGACATCGCAGCCACACTCGCGGACGGCAAACGAGAGTTCGGGTGTGGAGCGGGAAGTATTGAAGAAGTAAACGGTCAGCCCGTGCCCTGCCAGTACACTGGCTGCGATGCGGGCAAAATGCTTAGAGTTGATTCGGGAGTCATGCGCGATCGCGGCTTTCCCGGTCTCTTTCCCCGAAAACTTTTTGCAGTAGGCTGCCAGTCCGTGTGCCGACTCTGCAATAGTCCGCTCGTTGATGGTCGCCGAACCCAGTTCGCTCATCAATCCGCGCCGTCCGCCGGTTCCAAACGGAATGACTTCCCAGAAACAGGTATCGAGCTGCTGAAAGTCTTTGTCTTCGATCAGTTTCAACAGCGCGGGCTGATACGGTGCATATTGTGGCTCCATCACCCAGCGTTTCAGATTTTCGAGGGCTGCTTCTGAAAGCTTTTTCTCAGCCACTGCGGTGCGCGCGAGTTCCATAGCCTGCGTGGAATCAATAGAGGGAGAAGGCTGGTTCATCCTGTAACTTTTCCGTATTCGAGAGCGCGGGTTCTTTGACTGTATAAGTAACTGAAGCGGGCCTGAGTCCATTTCTGAAAAACTCATTTCCCGGAAGGATTCTCTGCCGGAACAGTAGATTCTGGTATCAGGTCTGACCAGAAACCAGGCTTTGGCGTTCTTTCCCTGACAGGAAAAAGCCAGTGCGAACTGAAACGATCACACGTTCCGGACCCGTGCTAGATTGTAGAGTGATTCGCCCTGTGAGCCAACCCTCACACGAAATCCGGTTCGAGGAGTGCTCAAATCGGATAAAAAGTCTGATTACAACGAATGTATCACTGGACGGATTCAGCCACGAACTGCTGACCCACTGAATCTTTGCCCAGAAAGGGAATTCTCCCTTCATTAAGACTTTGCCAGATTTTGGTTTCCCACCGATCAAGTCCTTGATTCCCCCTCCTAACAGTGGCAGAATAGGTGGATTAAAACGGTATAGCACGATTCGGGTTATACCAATCTTGATTTCAGAGTCACGAGAACAGAGGAGGGAATTCTCCCGTTTGCTTTCCTGATTCTCTCGATTCCGCTCTAATGTCCTGATCCATGATGAACCTGCATGTATAACGAAATTAAGGTAGCACTATGAAGTTTGTTGAAGGTCATACTGTTGGCGTTGACTTGGGAACCACCTATTCAGCAATTGCACAGCTTGACAGTGATGGTCAGCCCATTTCCCTGAAAAACACGGATGGTCGTTCGATAACTCCTTCGGTCGTCCTTCTGGGTGAAGAGGGGCGTGTGGTAGTCGGTCCTTCTTTTGAAAGAACGGCCATCGAAGATGATCCTTCCCGCATTATCGAAGCGGTGAAACGACATATGGGAGATGACAACTTTTACGTTGTCTACCAGGAAAAGAAACTGACTGCAGAATTCCTGTCCGCCCTGATCCTGAAAAAAATGAAGCAAGATGCGGAAAAGGAAATCGGCCCGATCGCCAATGCCGTCATCACGGTTCCTTACTACTTCAACGATGTGCGCCGCAAAGCCACCCAGGATGCCGGCCGGATCGCCGGTCTGAATGTCATCGACATTATCAATGAGCCAACGGCAGCGACGCTGGCTTATGCCTGGAAACGGGATGAGCTGGGGAACCCCAATGCCATGCCCGATGGCGAACGCACAATCCTGGTATACGACCTGGGTGGTGGTACCTTCGACGTTACCATTGTCCGTTATTCTCCTACACAGTTCCGCGTGCTGGCTACTGACGGGGATGTGATGCTGGGGGGACTCGACTGGAGTCAGCGGATCGTGGATCATGTGGCAGAACAGTTTATGAAGAAATTCGGCAGCGATCCCCGCCAGGATCCCGTCACATTACGAACCTGCGTGCAGGAGTGTGAAGACGCCAAGCGTGAATTGAGCCAGAAGGCGCAGACCCCCGTTTCCATTTATCACAAAGGCAACACCTTAACGGTGGCTTTGACCCGTGGCGATTTCGAGCGTATGACTGCGGATCTCCTGCAGCGGACACGCGACACAACCGAGCTGGTCATGCAGCAGGCAGGTGTGGAGAAAGGCCAATTGGATGATGTGGTACTGGTCGGTGGTTCGACGTTGATGCCTGTGGTCGAAGAGATGTTGAAAAAGGTTTGTGGAAGCGAACCTTCTCGAACCATGAACCCGGAAGAAGCAGTGGCCCAGGGTGCTGCGATCCACGCGGCCATCCTGGAAGCCCGTGCAACCGGAGGCGAGAGTCGCATGGCACAGGCCGTCATCAAACGATTGCGGAGCGTCAGTACCGCTGATGTGAACTCACACTCGCTCGGCGTGAAAATCACGGACCCCAATGAACGCACCCGTAAAATCAACCACATTATGATTAAACGCAATACGGAGATTCCCGCGAGCGTCAGCCAGAAATTCGTGACGACCTCCGAGAATCAGCAGCGGATTCACGTGATCATCCTGGAAGGAGAGGCCAGCGATCCTGATGCCTGTTCGACTATCGGTGACTTCCGCATTCTGAATCTGCCAGCCAACCTTCCCAAAGGTTCGCCTGTGGAAGTGACCTACCGCTATGATGCCAACGGTCGAATTCATGCTTCGGCAAGAGAACTGACAGGGAACAACGAATCCGCCACCGAGATTGTCCGTGACTCTGGTCTGGACACCGAGGGAGTGGACCGCTTTGAGCTTCTGGCCAAAGACTACCTGGTTGAATAATGTCCCAACAGCTTCTGCAGTGAAACGGTTCCTGTTTCACTGCAGAAGCTGATTTGAATCGCGACAACGAACACGTCATACTGAAACTGTTTCACTTCGATTTTGATCTAGATCCAAGAGCAAGGAGTCCTCTGAGGTGGCAATAGACGTCTACAAGGATTGGCTGGGAATACCGGAAGGGGAGCGACCTCCACATCATTATGACTTATTGCGACTGGTCAAATTCGAAGATGATGAAGAAAAAATCAGGGCGCACTACAAAAAGCTGAACGCCCATGTCCGCAAGTACGCCTCGGGAAAATACTCTAATGAATCCCAGGAATTATTAAACGAGCTGGCGAAAGCCATGCTCTGTCTGACCGACCCCGAACGAAAACATGAATATGATGAAAGCCTGGGTCGTGAGTTTGATGAAGACGAAGATACCGGCCCCAAATCAGTCGAACAGATCCTCCTCGAACAGGGGCACATCGAGAAGAGTCAAGCCGCAGAGCTGAAGGAATTTGCGGAAAAACGGGGACTCACCACCAGGGACGCCGCCGTCCAGATGCGGTTTGTCACCGGTGAAGTAGCAACCCAGGCAATGGCCCGTTCAAAGGGAATGCCTTACATCGACCTCGAAGACACGATTCCCGAAAGCAGTATTCTCCTGCAGCTTCCTCAACATGTCGCCAAGCGAAATACCATTCTCCCCCTGTTCATCGACGATGATATGCTGCTGGTTGCCTGTGCCGATCAGCCGACGCATGAACTGGAAGACGATCTGCGGATGCGTTACCAGGTCCCTTCCCGCTGGGTGCTGGCGATGCCCCGTTCGATTAATAATGGCATCACCAAATACTATGCGGCTGCCGAGGAACAGGAAGACGAAGAACCGGTTGCAGCAGATGCCGCCACGGACACCGGATCCAAAAAAGCGGCCAAAGCAGCCAAACCCGAGAAAAAGGTAGAAAAAAAGAAACCACAACGGGGGGGAAGCCAGCTGACTCCCGAAGAACTGAAAGAGAAGAAGCAGCTGGCCTTCATCTTTTGTGGCTGGGCTTTCTGTGGTTCAATCCTGATCGATCAGTTCCTCCTCAAGAGCTTTGTCTTCCCGCAAACCTGGCCGTGGCATTTCATGCTGACGACACTCGTAACCCCTTTAATCGCGATCTACCTGATGACCGGGATGTGGAAGAAGTAGATCGGCTCGCGATTCTTGTGCCGACTGCCTGTCTGAAACGAAGCCGCGATTATTCGACTTCCGGACTTTCTTCCACAGGCATTTTTTCCCGAAGCTCTGCAATCAGATGCCCGAGCTTGCGGACTTCAATCACTTCCAGTTCGAAGTCCAGCCAGTCGCAGATATCCCCGACTTCCGGGATGTGTTCCAGCTTTTCATGGAACATCCCTGCGACGGTTAACAGGCCATCGTCGGCAATTTCATAGTCCTGCTGCAGCTTGCGGCACAAGTACCGCAGCGTGGTAATCCCCTCAACATGATACACGCCAGGTGCCACTTCACGCACCGGTTCCCTGCGGAGAATTCGTTTGGCCCGACTCGGTTCCGGTGAGAGCAGCGTGTCAATGATATCATCATGAGAGACGATACCGATGGTTTCGCCATATTCATCGACGACAGAAGCGAAGTGACATTCTTCTGCCTGAAAGCGGGAGTACACATCCGACAGGTTCGCGCACCAGGGAACATGAATCACCCGCTTCGATTTCTGATTCAGCATCTTTTCTGAGAAAGACGAAAGTTCCGTCAACGAGATGATACGCTCAATCTCATCCGTTTCGGTATCGCGTTTCCTTAAAATAATGTAATCCGTTTCGGGGGTAATCCGCGTGAGGTCTTCCAGCTGCACGGGCATGTTGAACGTCAGATACGTTCCCCGCGGACGCATCGCTTCCTCGACCAGAATCTCCGAGAGGTCCAGGATATTATGCAGGATCTGTCGTTCATGGCGAATGACTTCTTCGCTGGAACCGGACGCATCGACGGCCCGTTCCAGGTCTTCTGAGTGCAGATACGATTCTTTCTGGATATGCGGCCAGAAGGTACGCCGCATCAGCCGACTGATCTGCTGCAGCAACGGGATCACCGGATCCAGCAGGCGGACGGAAACCGCCAGGGGCCAGCTGACCAGGATCGCAATTTTTTTGCGAAAAACAATCGAGAGGCTCTTCGGCAGAACTTCACCGAACAGAATGATCGCCAGCAGGCTGCCGACCGTGAACACCCCGGCAGCGGCAGTCATCCCCTGGTCGGCCAGTCGCCTGGCAATCACTCCGGCGACCGCAAAATAACTCAGATTGATCAGCAGGTTCCAGAACAGCACGGCTGTCAGCAGGCGGTCGGCATCCGCGGCCAGTGCGGCGACGACCTGCTCACTGGGCTTACCTTTACTGAATTTTCTCAGTTCGCTCCGCGACAGATAAAAAATTGCAGTCTCGCTGCCTGAAAAGAACCCGGACGCAAAAATCAAAGCGAGTAACGCCAGTGACCCTGGAAACCAAATTGCAACGGTATCAATTAATGCGATCATCATGAATCAGGATCAGCCACTCTACCCTTTATCGAAAGTGGTTTTCCCCAAGGCAACATCAAATTCAGAAACGGCCGGAATATACATCGAAAGAACAGGAAGACCATAGGCAAACAGAATGGTAACCAGAACCCCCAGAGTTCCTCCCAGCAGAAACGAAGTGATGGCATAAAACGTTAAAAACGGGAGCATCCAGGCCGAGATGGCCAGCGCCCGGGAAGGATTACGATGTGTGAGAGCAGAATGCAGGGCGGCACTTCCCACCACAATAAACACGAGAAAACTCTGCAGCTGCAGGGCAAACGAAGAGCGGGCCTGTACGAGCAGAATCATGAATATACCGATCCCGACGAACAGAAAGAACATGGTTCCCAGGCTGGCACCGATGGCAGAACGGCTGTTGTCATACGTGAGCCCCATATGCAGCCCCAGGACAATCGCAAAGATCATCAGTGCCAGAAACCCGATCAGGGCACACAGAAAACCTTCGGTCGAGAATGCCCCCTGGCTGACCAGGTAACACAGAATCAGCACGGGAACCAGTATCAGTTCTTTGCTGTTATAGAAGATTCCCCCCAGTTTCCCCAGCACAAATTCTTTGGCGGAGATATCGGTCACCAGCAGTAACTCAAGTGTTTTGCTGTCTTTTTCGGTCGTGATGGAAGTGACTGCCTGCGTATTGGCCAGCACCAGGCTCAACCAGGCGATCCCCGCAAAAGCAAGTCCCTGCGGGGGAATCACTCCCAGGTACAGCACGCCTTCGGCAACCGCCTCGGAGGTGACTGCGGACCAGAGCGTAAAACCAGCCAGCAAAAAATACGCCAGCTTGATCACAAAAACTTTTCGCCCGTAAGCTTTCGTCATGATCTCGCGCCAGATCACAGGATTCGACCAGATCACACGGGATTTTTCTTTGACGACGACCGTCTCTTTTTCTGCCTTGGGGGTCGCTTTATAAACCGAACGCGAAGGGTTCCAGACCCGCAGCCTGAGAACGGTAAATGCTTTCAAGGCGACTCCCAGTACAAACAGGCTGATCAGCGAAGGCCAGGCACTGACGGTAATGGGATTCAGGCCGGTATTGAGAGAAAGCGGATTCAGGATTTCATAGAGTGAACGAAAGGGATTCAGGCCGGCAATCCAGGGACGCAGGCTGAAATCTGCGGGCAGCAGGTTAACAATCACTTCCACAATACCCAGAAATACCACCATCCCGAGCACACTGATCGCCAGGGTCTGAAATGTTTTTTCCCGCCAGAACGCCACCAGGGCCGCCCAACTGCCGGTCGCGAAGACTGTGATCAGACACAGCAGTTCCATCCAGAGAATCTGGGTGAGCTCAATTCCTCCCAGCAGATGCAGAAAGACGCAGACGGGAATTGATGACGCCAGCAATACATAGACAATCAGCAGACTGGACTGGGTTTTTCCGCTGACCAGTTCACGGTCTTTGAGTTCCGTCATTAACAGCAGAATCAACGTGCCCCGGTCTTTTTCCTGCGCGATACTGCCGGCAGAAAACAGGAGCGTGAAAAACAGGACCAGCAGTAACTGCAGAAAGGCGATCATCTGAAAGATCAGATTACCCAGCCGGGCAAATTCGCCGATGGTGGTGGTCTGGATCTGTTGAGTCCCCAGGATGGTCTGGCCGGCAGTAAAGATCAGAATGAATACTGCGGCAACATAACCGGAACGAATCAGGTAATGTTTCAACTGACGGGGAGAAGTCAACGCTTCCCGAATAAAAATTGGATTGTTAAACAATGCTCTCTCGCCTCTTTATTCGACAGGTGACAGCATTCAATCAGAGACGCCCTTCTCCTACGACCGATCTGTGCAACCTGATAAACTGTTGCTGATACTATGATATTAGACTGTGTTCCGTTTTATTGATACCTCTCCGGGCACATTGGAATCGGTGATATCAGTTCCGGAGACACTGCGGATATCTGTCACGCGCTCTAGATTGTTCTCTGAATGGCAAATTCCGTCAGTTCCTCCAGGATCTGTCGTGCCGGTGAAGCGGGGCAATTCTGGAGCGCATCCCGAGCCTGTTTCGCGAACTCCCGTGCCCGGTTACCGGCGTAGTCGATCGCATCACTGTTTTTAATATACTGTGTGAGTCGCTGCCTGGTATTCGGATCGGGCTGAGACAGAATTTCCTGAAGCGTGGCCCGGTCTTCCGGGCTGCATTGATCCAGCAGCCGAATCAGAGGCAGTGTCAGTTTTTCTTTCTGCAGATCAGACCCCAGTGATTTTCCCATCTGCTCTTCATCGCCCAGCAGGTCCAGGAGATCGTCGGTAATCTGGAAGGCAACGCCGAGTGCCCGACCATATTCGTCCATGGCCTGCACGATGGATTCGTCGGCGCCGGCATACAGGGCTCCCATCTGTGTGCTGATGGCGCAGAGTTCTGCTGTTTTTCCGTTGATGATTTCCAGGTACTGTTCTTCACCCAGTTCATGATTTCCCCGCTCGTAAATCTGCGCCAGTTCGCCTTCACAGACCAGGTTGGTTGCCCTGCCAATCAGTCGGCAGGCCCGGGCATCGCCGAGGCTGGCGGTCAGATGAAACGCATGCGTGAACAGGAAGTCGCCTACCAATACGCTGGTTTCATTATTCCAGCGAGAATTAACCGTCGCGACGTGGCGGCGGATCAGGGCGTCATCCAACACATCATCATGTACGAGGGTCGCCAGATGAATCATCTCGACGACAGAGGCCAGGACATAGTGGCTTTCATTGATGCCTCCGGTTGCCGCTGCGGACAGCAGCAACAGAATGGGACGCAGTCGTTTGCCTTGAAATCGGGTAATATGCTGCAGGACATCATGAACATAAGGATGCTTCGAGCTGACTTCGCTCAAGAAGACCCGTTCTGCCTGTTCCAGTTCACCGCCAATTAACTCTTCGACACGCGCCAGCAGGTCATGTGTCGTAAGATGGTCCCCCATTACAGCCTCACCACAATATCGAATCGTTTATCCAGTTTTCGTCTGGCGGTCGGTTATTTCACAGATACGGAACAAATGATCCGATACCCGGCTCACTATTCGCAGCCATTGTAAGCATTCTCCCTGCAGATAGGAATGCAAACAGGGGCCGGTGTTTCATTTCCGGGGTCGAAATCAGACTTTCCCGTCTACTGGGTAAAATTATCTGGTCCGCCTGGAAAATTATGGTGTGGTTCTTCTGAATGCACAGGGAGAATCAATAAGTTTCCCGGATAAAATGTCCGCTCTTTCCTCCCGATTTTTCCACGAGGCGGGTGGGGCCGAGCGTCATGCCTCGATCGGCGGCTTTGCACATATCGTAAATGGTAAGGGCAGCGATACTGACCGCCGTCAGTGCTTCCATCTCGACACCGGTTTTGCCATCAATTTTCACCGTCGCACGAATGCGAATCGTCTTTTCATCGGGAGCATCAAAATCCAGACTGACACTGGTAATACTCAAAGGGTGGCATAAAGGGATCAGGTCGGCTGTTTTTTTTGCTGCCATGATGCCGGCGATCCGGGCAATTTCCAGCACGTCCCCTTTGGAAATCTGACGATCCAGAATCAGCTTTTGAGTGTGCGGCAACATGGTCACCAGTGATTCCGCCACGGCGAGCCGCGCGGTCACCGCTTTGTCGCCGACATCAACCATGCGGCTGGCGCCATCTTTATCAAAGTGGGATAAATCAGTCATTGGAACCTCTCTGGCATGGGGATAAATCGCGGATCAGTGCAGACAGCGCCGCAAAGATCAGGCAGCCTCAGAGGCATCCTCGGCAGTCGCCGACTGTTTGAAGTTTCCGTCTTCACTGATATCATCAAAGCGGACGGACATTCGTTTGGAGACCCCTGACTGTTCCATTGTAACGCCATATAAGACGTTTCCAACAGTCATTGATCGTTTATTATGTGTGATCATAATGAACTGGGTCGTCTCTTTGAAATCGTCAATCAGGCCGGCGTAACGTTCCACGTTGGCTTCATCCAGAGCCGCATCCACTTCGTCCAGAATACAGAAGGGGCTTGGACGGCTGCGGAAAATGGACATCAGCAACGCGACGGCGGTTAATGTTTTTTCTCCACCACTTAACAACGTCAGGCCGCGAAGCTCTTTTCCAGGTGGACGGGCCACGATTTCGATACCGCATTCCAGCACGTCATCCGGGTCTTCCAGAATGATATCTGCTTCACCGCCACCGAACAGCTTGCGGAAGATTTCCTGGAAATGCCCGCGAATGACATCAAACGTATCGTGAAACAGGCGACGGCTCTCCGCATTAATTCGGCGGATAATCTCTTCCAGTGACGACTTGGCTTCATTCAGGTCGTCCAGCTGCGATTTCATATACTCGAAGCGGCATTCCAGTTCATCCAGATCGTTCAGACTGTCTGAGTTAATGCTGCCCATCATCTTGATCTTCCGCCTCAAGCGATTCACCTGGGCTTCAATCTCCGGGCGAATTTCCAGGTAAAGCGCAACATTGAACCCCGGTTCGCTCGGCGTTTCATCCTCGTCTACCAGTTCGATTTCCACCGACTCCGATGCTTCTTCCACGTCAGCTTCCGATTGAACTTCTGCCTGGTCAACTGCCTCGATCAGCGCGGCATCCTGTTCCATTTCGTCTGGAGAGACCGACTCATCTTCGGCTTCGTATTGCGCCTGTTCTTCCAGATGCTGCTTGAGAACGGACTCACCCGTATCCACGATTTCTTCCAGGGTGAGCTGATATTCCTCTTCGATCCGCTCGGCCAGTGTGCTGATCTGATGTTCGATATCGCGGGTTTTGAATTCTTCTTCGTGTTTTTGTTCACTCAGTTCCCGACGCTCTTTTCGCAGGGCAGCCTCTTCTGAGCTGAACTGCTTCTTGAGCTGTCGCTTCTCATCTCGGATGACAGTCAGACTGGCTGCGGAAGCAAGCAGGCTTTCCTGGATCAAATACTGTTCGTCCAGCACGGCGCGTGTATTTAGAATATGCAGTTTAATCTGCGAATTCTTTTCCAGCGACAGTTCATAACGACGATTGGATTCTTCCTGCTGCTGCTGACGCTGTTCAAATTCAAGTTTCAGCCGATCGCAACGCTGATTGAGTCCCGCCAGACGTTCTTCGTGCGTGGCCAGTTCCAGTTTGCGGGCGTTCTGCTGTTCTTTCAGTTCCTGAACTTCACACTGTTTATCCAACAGGACAGATTCATTCTCCTGAATCAGCGCGTTCAATGACTGCAGTCGGGCTTCGGTTTCCTGCTTTTCTGAGAGCACCGTTTCGATTTCGGTCTCCAGTTTTTGAGAATGGCGTTCCAGATCCAGCAGGTCGTTTTTGACCGTCGTCCATTCTTCATTCCACTGTTCCCGCTTCTGCTCGGCGGCGACTTTAGCGGCTTTTTCAATCGAGAGTGTTTCGGAAGCTTCCTGCATCCGACTCTGGCAGGCACTCCGGTCATCGTCTACCGAAGACAACAACTCATCCAGCTTTTCCAGGGCAGTTTCGTTGTCGTTCAATGTCCGATCAATCCGAATCAGATCGTTCTTGAGCTTTCGCAATTCACTGCGACGGGTGAAGATGGCAGATTCACCACCAATGGCGCCGACGAAGATCGAACGGTTTTCTTCAACCAGTTCTCCCTGCAGTGTCACAAAGCGACATTTTTTGCCCGCTCCCTTCGACAGGTTGACGGCCGTCTCCAGTGAATCCACAATCCAGGTATCCGCCAGCAGCATTTTTGCCAGCAGTTGATTTTCTGAATTGGGCTTCACCAGTTGATCTGCACGATAGACAACACCGCGTTCCGCAGACAGATCCAGAAAATCAGAGGTCTGAAAATCAGCGGGCTGTGCAGTCGCTATTTCTTCCGTCTCAGCAGACGGACCATCCAGAGCGAATCCCTGGATGACCGGAGGCAGATCTGCCTGTGAATTCGGGCGGGTAATAAAACCCACCCGACCGGAGATGGAGTATTTGCCTTCTTTCAGGAATTCATAGAGTGGCTCAAATTCGCTGATCACCAGTAACTGCGAACGAATGCCTAAAGCGACTTCCAGCAGTGCCGCCTGTTCCAGATCCACTTCGAGCAGATCCGCGACACTGCCAATGATCGTATTCCAGGGAGAATACTGTGAGGTCTGCGCCCGGTTCAGTATTTCTTTGACCCCGATACTGATGCCTTCCTGCCTGCGCTCCAGATCTTCGAGTACGCTTTTCCGTGCCTGGTAGGCGCTGCGTCTTTCCCGCAGCTCGGACAGCTGTTGGGTTTTCTGGTCCTGCTCGCTGAGCAGTGCCTGTTGCCTTTCATCGACGTCAGACAGACTTTGCGCAAATTCAGCGACCCGTTCGCCGGCGGAACGAAACCGTATTTCACAGGCTTCGACAACCGCCTGTGCATCCTCGACTTTCGTTTCCAGTTGCAGCCGCTTTTCGTTGGCCTTCCCGATAGAACTGCTATAGGTTTCCAGTTGGGTCCGCATTGAAAATACACGGTTATCCAGCGTCAATGATGCTTTATTCAGCTCATGCACCTGCTGCTGTTTCTGTTGAATCTGCTCGCTGGCTGCATCCAGTTCTGCACTCGCCGCGGTGATGCGGGCCCGCGTTTCTTCCAGGTTCTGACGTTGTTCCTGAAAACCGGTTTCCGACTTGAGCTTCTCCTGTGTGACGGCTTCCAGATCCTTTTGAATTTCTGAAGTCCGCCTGGCCATCAGGATCCGCTGCTTGCGCAACCGGATGATTTCCGTTTCGAATTCCTGCTTTCGGTCCAGCTGATGCTCGATCGCCGTCTGATTTCCCGCAATCCCCTCGCGTTGCGAAGAGAGTTTTTTCTCGACGGCTCTTAACTGGTCATCAAATTCAGAGACTTCCGCATCGATGGCGCCCAGTTTTTCTTCGTAAGTCTGGTAGTCTGCATTCAACTCTTCGATGCGTTGCTGATACTGAGCGATTTTGTCCTTGAGCGCAGCCTGCTGCGAAGTCAGGTGTCGCCAGTCATCGGCTGCCATCCCCATCCACAGCTTGCGCAACTCGGTTGATACTTCACGGTATTTAGCTGCTTTAGAAGCCTGGCTGCGTGTCGAATTCAGCTGCGCTTCGACTTCATCCACGATGTCGGTCAAACGCTGAATGTTCTGGCCGACCCGCTCGAGCTTTCGCTCCGCCTCGACTTTCCTGGATTTGTAGCGGCTGATTCCTGCAGCTTCTTCAAACACGACGCGGCGTGTGGCAGCGTTGGCCTGCAGGATCTGATCGACGCGGCCCTGTTCGATAATGCTGTAAGCCGACGTCGCGGCACCAGTGCCCATGAACAGGTCGCGAATATCTTTCAGACGGACCGGGTTACGATTCAGCAGGTATTCCGAGTCGCCATTTTTCCAGAGTCGACGGCCGATATGCACTTCGTCTGCATCAATATCCAGGAAACCCTGCCGGTTATTGAAAGTCAGCGTGGCTTCGGCATACGCATTGGCTTTACGGCCCGTGGAACCGTTGAAGATCACATCGGTCATGTCTTTGCCACGGAGGCTCTTGGGGCTCTGGTCACCCAGAACCCACTTGATTCCATCCACGACGTTACTCTTACCACTTCCGTTGGGCCCGACAACGCAAGTGATGCCATCCGAAAATTCAAAGATGGTCCGGTCGGCAAAACTCTTAAAGCCGAACAGTTCCAATGATTTCAGCATCACTAAACCTTACACGGGAAAACTAAAAACAGGAGCCTGACTTGCAGTGGTCATACATAATTCAGAATCAATCCAGAAGGAATCACATTTAACCCTAGCGTCTCTCAATCTCTTATTTCTGGTCCACATCGTCCTGGAGACGCGACAGTAAAACGGGACATAATCTGCTGATCCGATTGCTTTTATTTTTTGAAATACCGGAACCAGCTCTGGAAGGTCGTCTGCTTTACGTACTTATCATCTTCATCAATCGATTCGGCTTTACGGGAATCGGACAAAGTCGCTTTGCCTTTATCATCTGACTCTTCCGCTGCCTGGAAGTCAGGTTCTTCCTCTTCATATTCCGATCTTCTAGATTCACTTGTTTTAGGAACATCTATGTTGAAGATGTTGGGGACCATATTCTGATTTCCCACCCGCGAACCCTTTTTCGGTTTCGGTTTGGTTGACTTCAAGTCACCTGATTTCAGAGCCAGCAGAGAGTCGTCGTGAACCGGACGGTAATACATGCGGCCCCCTTCAGGTAAGGCATCGATTTCGACCTGACCTTCGATGTTCCCCTGCTGATGTGCCTGCAAAATCATTTGAGCAATGTCGGGATAGCTGGCTCCCATTTCTACCGCGGTGCGAATGACGACCGCAATATTTTTGGAGACCAATTTCCGCTGATCGGGTTCATCGACTGCGTATTTACTGACGGTCAGCTCTTCAACCCCCGGCGCACCGGTGATCAATACTTTGCCGGCCCGAACGGTAAGCGGCACGCGGAATTCCTGCTCGGAACCAAACAGGACCACTTCCGGGTGTTTTCGGTGAGTGATGTGAATCATCGGACCGCCATTCTTCGGACCACCTGGTTTGGCATTCGGATCGTGCGTCGTCACAGTCTCCAGTTCGGTCTGCAATACATGCAGCAGGAACTGGCCGTTCATATCTTCGCCACGAATAAAGGGATCGTTTTTATCGAGCGTCCACAGTGCGCGGAAGGCACCGTAACGGGTTTCGGCACTGGTCATGCTCATCAGTTCCCGCAAATGCAGATGTGCTTCTGGTTCATCCAGAGCCGACATGGCGGCCAGGGCGTACACGCGGAACGCCGGTTCTTCGCGGGCTGCTTCTGCCAGATCCTTGATGCCGGACCCGTCATCCAGGTAAGCCAGTGCCACTGCCGCATGGAAACGTACTTCCAGCAAGGGGCTCTTCAGCGCCGCCTTCAGAATCGGTATCGATTTTTTCCCGATCGCTTCCAGCTCAATCGAAGCCCGCTCTGCTTTTTCCGGAATCTTGATCTCGTCCGTGAGTTTCTGCATGCGCACCCGTTGTGCCACATCGGTTTCCCGGAAGGCAATATAGCGAACCACCTGCAGGTAACGCGAATCATTATGTTTGTAGCGTGGTTTCAGCTTGAGTACCACTTTTTTATCTGTCTTGGCTTCGGCCAGAGGTTCTTCGATCCCATATTTATCGAAGTGATAGAACCGGGACCCGATACGATTGGCAATACGCTGTGCATTTCGAATACTTTTGAAATCATTGCGGAGGTACAACGCCAGATCGCGATCTTCCGCAAGTGAAGCACCACCAGCCAGAATGCGACCACGACGCAGCAGTCCGGAGGTCCCTTTTTTCCGGTCTTCTTCCGACATGGGAGGAATCAGAATGGAACCTTCCGCTTTCGCCAGGATGTGACCTTTCAACAGCCCACGCCCCTGGATCATCGCCTGTTCGGCCAGATACGATTCCATCAGCCAGCCCCCGTCGAGGCTGGTTGCTTCACTGTTACCGGGCAGATAAACTTCCACGTCGAAGGTTTCGCCTTTGCGGATCAGTGGTGGCAGATAGGCTTTGACAATGACCAGCGCCGTCGAAGGACTGCGCAGAATCTGGTTTGGATTTTTAACACCCCGGCGGCGCATCTCGCGGAGTAACGCTTCACGGTGCACCGAAGGAGGCGGGTTGCCGCCTGTCCCGTTCAGTCCCGTGACCAGACCTACGCCCTGCAGCGCAATCAGGTTTTTGCCGGTAATCTGTGTGTACTCGCCAATGAACGGCGTTTCGACCTTGGTCTCAAACTTCTCAAGTTCCGACGAATCGTCGTCTTCATCCGGACTTTGTGAACGCATACTGGCCGAGTTCAACCAGCTCTGCGGATTCAGATTAAGTTTCTGACAACCCGTAAAGCCAGCAGCCACGATGAGCACAACAACGAATAAACTGACAGTGTTCTTCACAGTACGACCCCGTTTGTGAGAAAATAGTCTTTTCAGAATGGTTGTTTTTCCACTGAAACCGTTTCCGGACAGACGTTGATTCCCAAGCAGACAGGCATCGATAGAGAACCTGACCGAGTTCAGTTACATCAACTGAATTTGCCTTGAGTAATCAAACAGTGCCGGCCTCGACACAGCAGAAAACCTGAAGAGAAATTGAGATTTGATTTGAGAGAGATTTGTGGAGATCGGAAGCTTATTGCAATCGGCAAAAGGGGTCAATAGCGATTTTCTCACCTGCCAGCAGTCATCCTGCCGGCAGGCTCTGCGCAGAACAATGCGATCAGCGGAACGAACAGTATCTGATTTGATTAACCGAATTTACGACGAAGGGAACGACTTTGATTCTGGAAACGTTATCGTATTATCCTGAAATACTTTGCCGGCAGGTTTCTTTTTCGATTTGGGAGTTTCGAACTTTGCAGGTCCAAACTGATCATCCGCAGAAAATGGCTGATACTGGTTCTTTTTACGAGAACCGGGAAACGAGAACGGATTGGACTGAGTCGCTTTTGTTTCCGTAAAGGTAGCCGCTCCCAGTGTTTTCAGCTGCATGCCAATCTGATCTTTAAACTGAACCTGAATTTCGGTGGCTTCAATCTGGGTATTCCGGGAGCCAACACCTCGAATCAGTTTGACGTTCTCTTTTTCCGTTCCTGTGAGACTCATTGAGATTGAGTTCGTCCCAAAATCGAATTGGGCTTCAGCAGCAGTCGCATTGATCAGATCGGCACTGCTGATAATTTTCACATTTCCCTTCAGATCCAGCTTCAGATCAGAATGGCTGGAACAGGTTGCGTCTATCACATCTGCCGAGAAACACATTTCATCGATTTTGATTCCCGCTCTCCCCTGCAGACGAATCACGCGTTTCCCGTCCCCATGGATTTTCACATCGATTTCTTCCCCACTTAAGATCATTTGATCCAGTGGCAATGTCTGAACTTTGGCGGCAGAGACTGTTTTTTTCTCTTCCTTCGATTCCGCGATTTCTTCAGAAAACCCCGAATTCAAAAAGCTGCCTGCAAAAACAAGCGCCAGAACGATCGTAAAATGCGGATGTGTCATTTTGTTTCTCCGTTAGTATTAAAAAGTCGATTGGGCAGCTGATTGTATCCCCACACAACCTACTTATGCAGGTAAGGTTTCTCTGCCCGAACACTCCAGTCATGTGAAAACATTTTAATCTCAGTGATATCAATCTGGTCAAAGAAATCGAATTGACTCGGCTCGGCTGATGCGACTCTGACAATATCTTCAGGTGTTGACTGTCGTTCAATAATACTGACGTTTTCATCCGGTTGAACCAGCATCGTATGCAGATCTTTGTATTTCATAAGAATATATGAAGCTTTAATCTCGGTGGTCTGCTGATTCTGAGTTCGTATCCATGAGACACTGCCGCGCTCTCGGCTACTGAGCATTAATATTCGCCTGCCATACTCCAGACTGGCATGCAGTGCCGAAATTCGCAGTTGATCACGCTCGTTTTCAATCTTTACATTTCCTGTCAGCTGAATCCGCAAATCTTGTTCATTTTTGTAGATGACCGAAATCGAATCTGCTTTAAGACGAGTTTCACCACAGAGGACTCGGGCATCCCCTTTGAGTCTAATCACATTTCGATTATCCCGCGTGACCCAGATATTCAGTTCTTCTGCTTTCAATACGAAAGGACCAAATTTGAGGGTTTTCGTTTCTGCAGAAAGAGCAGCGTAGTTTTTTAGTTTACCTATCCGAACAGGAGCTGCAGACTCGGCTCGACAAAACGAGTGAATTTCTAACAGACAGATCACAACCATTAGCATTCGGATTAACATATAGAACTCCGTTTCAGTTTAGATCGCGCTTTTATTTAGAGGCCCACAGGACTTCAGACGAAAGACATCAGTTTTTCAGCTGATTTTTTCTCGGATACTCTTGAACCGGAGCAGACAATGTATTGCCGTTGACCGGAGTGAACTGCGATGCAGGCAGATCGAAGTTCGATGATGGCTTATTCCCGAAGAGGTCATAACTGCCTGTCTGCAGTACCGGGAAATCATCTGCCGGAGTCTGGTTCCGCTCTGAGATTTCGATCGGCCCCTGTGATTTGATCAACATGATCACATTTTCTGACAGTTTAATTTGGATCTCCGGGGCGTCTAACTGAGTCACAATTGAACTGTTATATCGATTCAACTGCGCGGGTTCCTTTTCAGTGCCTTTGAGTGAAAGCGATTTGGCACCGAAATCAAACATGGCTTCCGCTGACCTGGCACGCAGTTGGGAAAGCGGGCTGACGATACTGACCTGCCCATTCAGATCGAGAACCAGATCCTTCGTATCTGTATAGGCCGCCTGTATGAGATCTGCTTCAACTGCGAGCACGCCAATTTGCATTTCCGCCTGACCGCGCAAGCTGATTTGATGCTTACCATCCTGCTGAATCTTGTATTCGATTTCCTCCCCCTTGAGTTCCATGCCTTGTATCTGGAGCGTATGCACTTCGCCAGGCGGGTCAGATTTCGAGCTGGAATCTTCTGCGCGGCCGGAAAGTGTCAGGAGAAGCAGAAACAGAATACTCAAACACGCTGAGAAAACGTTGTTGCACATGGTTTGTCTCCACGGACTGTATAATAAGTTTCAATAGCCGGGGCAGGCCTGTCTGGTGTTCTAACAGACAGATTTTCGATCGTCCATGCCAATTGCGATGGATCTGGTCTCTTTTTACGATCGGGGATTATCTTGCGCGTCACAGTTTTCAAATGCCATGCGATCCGACATGATATACAGAACAAGCTTAGTCACGACGCTTTAAGCAGTTACATCATTCCCAGTTCCCGTGAGAGTCTGCTCATGTTTTTTCTACAAAAATGCATTGTTAAAATTACATTCCCGGCGTTGTGCGCTGTGCTCTGCATCACAGCAGTGACATCCGCTGATGGGCCGGCGGATAACAAACCGGATCAGGTACGTCGTATCCCCGCACTGGGGGTCGAAGTTCCGGCAGCAGAACAGCAACAGTTGGAACAGGGGCTGGCGAAACTACAGGCGTCACTGGGTCAACTCAGAAAAAGCAGGGACGCCCGGATCAAAGCGTTGATCCCTGATGTGGAAATCTATCATCGCGCGGTCCGGTGTGCTCTGGAGTACCAGGAGTTCTTTCACGAACGGGAAATCGGAACGGGGCTCAATCTGTTGAAACAGGGACAGGAACGGGCTGACCAGCTGTTGAAAGGGGAAGCGCCCTGGACGCGACAGACAGGGCTGGTCGTGCGGGGCTATATTTCCAAAATCGATCAGACCGTGCAGCCCTACGGACTGGTCATCCCGGACAACTACACGTTTTCAGGTAAGAGCGATTATCGCTGCGATCTCTGGTTTCATGGCCGGGGAGAGCGTTTGAGCGAAGTCAATTTCATCAATCAGCAGCAGCGGTCCCGCGGACAATACACGCCCGCGGATACGATTGTATTGCATCCTTATGGCCGTTATTCCAATGCGTTCAAATTCGCCGGTGAAATTGATGTACTCGAAGCGCTGGAATCAACGAAACAGAATTACCGCATCGACGAAGATCGCGTTTCTGTCCGTGGCTTTTCCATGGGAGGCGCTGCCTGCTGGCAGTTCGCCGTGCATTACGCCGACCGCTGGTTTGCTGCCAATCCGGGAGCCGGCTTCTCCGAAACGCCGCTGTTTCTCAAGGTCTTCCAGGAAGAAAAGCTGAAACCAACCTGGTACGAAGAGAAATTATGGCAGCTGTATGACTGCCCTGGCTATGCGCTCAATCTGTTTCAATGTCCGACTGTCGCTTACAGCGGGGAAATCGATCGACAGAAGCAGGCCGCCGATGTGATGGAACAGGCGCTGAAAAAAGTGGGCATCGACATGGTGCATATCATCGGTCCGGATACGGCCCATAAAATTCATCCGGACTCGAAAGTCATCATCGAGGAGAAAATGGATTCCCTGGCTCGGGTGGGCCGACAACGCGTGCCAGCCACCATTCATCTGGTCGCCTATACGCTGAAATACAACCGTATGGCATGGGTCACGCTGGATGCAATGGAAGAAGAATGGACGCAGGCCCAGATCGACGCCCGGTTACTGAGTGGCAACCGCGTCGATGTCAAAACGGAAAATGTGACCGCCTTCTCTTTCAAAATGGCAGCCGGCGAATCGCCGCTGGATATGACTCAACCGGTGACCGTACAGGTGGATGGCAGGAAACTGGAAGCACCCCGCCCCCTGTCCGACCGTTCCTGGGAAGTCTCGTTTCATAAATCAGGAGACAGCTGGCAGGTGGGCCCCGCGACTTACGAACCGGGCCAGCTGGTGAAGAAACATAACCTGCAGGGCCCGATTGACGATGCCTTTATGGATTCGTTTATCTTTGTCTCTCCTTCCGGAACCTGTGCCTCTCCGACCGTCGACAAGTGGGTTCAGTCCGAACTGGAACATGCCATCGTTCACTGGCGTCAGCAGTTCCGCGGCGATGCCCGCGTGATGAAAGATGCAGAAATCACGGATAAAGAAATCGCGTCCAGCAACCTCGTCCTGTGGGGAGATCCCCAGAGTAACCAGCTCATTAAGAAGATCGCCGATCAACTGCCGATCCAATGGACCGCCGATGCGATCACTGTAGGCGATAAACAATACCCGGCGGATCACTGTGCTCCGGTGCTGATCTTCCCGAATCCATTGAACCCTGAAAAATATGTCGTGATCAACAGCGGCTTCACTTATCGTGAGTACGCTTATCTGAACAATGCCCGACAGGTGCCGATGCTGCCCGACTGGGCGATCATCGATTTGCGGACTCCCGCGGGCAGTCAGTATCCGGGGAAAGTCGTTGACGCGAATTTCTTTGACGAATTCTGGCGATTAAAATAAAACGTTCCTTTCCCGGGATTCACACTGGGGAATCACAAAAACAATCCATTTTCAAATAGTTGGCTGCACCATGAAACATCTGACAAAATTTCTGATTGCTGTTTTTTTTCTGGGAATGACTGGTCTGACCCGGGCAGAAGTCTCGTATTTCAAACCTTCTTCCAAGACGGGAGCTTCGCTGTGTGTCGTCGTGAAAGACGATGTCCTGGCGCATACTTCTCAGATCCTCCCCTTGAATATCAAAGGGGGAATGATCACTTCAACGGGCGTCGGCGATCAGACGGCACTCGTGTTGAAGAACCTGGATTATCTGCTGAAAAAGGTGGACTCTTCGCTGAATAAGCTGGTGAAGTTGAACATCTATGTCGCCCGTGAAGAACTGGTCGCGGAAGTGCAACAACGGCTGGCAAAGGAACTGGAACTGATCGCACAACCGGCGTGCACCTACGTGGTCACGAAACTGCCCGATCCCAAAGCGCTTGTCGCACTGGATGCAATCGCTGCGACAGATTCATCCAGTAAGCTGACAGAAACCAAAGTCTTCAACGACGCTCCTTCCGGATTCCGTGTCGCCCTGTTACCCGCAGGTCGGACGGCATATATATCCGGCCAGGCCGTCAAAGCAGACACCGTATCAGAAGCTGCGATCAAGACGATGAAAGAACTGTTTGAAACGCTGGAATACCTGGGTGCGAAACCGAAGAACATCGTGCACATCAAAGCGTTCATGACGCCCATGAGCCAGGCCAATGAAGTGAACGAGATGATCGACGGCATCTTTCCCGAAGAGCGCCGACCGCCGGTCACACTGGTCGAATGGTTTTCATCGCTGCCCATCGAAATCGAAATGATTGTCGCCATGCCCGAAGCAGCACCTGCTTCCCGCCCCGCGGAAACCGTCACTTATAAAACTCCGACCGGCATGAAAGCGTCTCCCGTCTATAGTCGCGTCGCGATTGCGGAAGTCAGTGACCGGATTTATGTCTCGGGCATCACCTCGAAAGAACCAGGTGACTACCCCACACGAATTCACAGCGTCTTCAATCAACTGCAGGCCATTGTGGGAGAAGCGGGCAGCGATATGCAGCACCTGGCGAAAGCGACTTATTACGTCTCTGAAGACGGCATCAGTGGTGACTTCGGTAAGATCCGTACCGAATACTATAACCCAAAGCGACCGCCGGCTGCTTCCAAGGCCACCGTTAAAAGTGTGGGTGTGCCGAATCGGATTCTGGTGCTGGATATGATTGCGATACCGGCAAAATAAAGGCCGGTTATGATCACTTAAATAAAAAACGCCCTGTTGCTGCAGGGCGTTTTTTTAATGCATTGTTTTGAGGCGGCTTCAGGCAATAATTTCTTTCACCACGCGATTTTCCTGACCATCAATCAGTGTCTGTGGTGCACCGTTGCGGGTAAAGGTCAGGCGTTCGGCTTCCAGACCAAACAGATGCATGAGCGTCGCGTGATAGTCACTGTGGCTGACTTTGTCTTTAATAGCATGATGACCGAAATCATCGGTTTCACCATATGTCATGCCCCCCTTCAGCCCACCCCCGGCGAGCCACATGCTGAAGCCGTAAGTGTTATGATCGCGGCCCTGCTTAGCCATACCTGCGTCATTCTGAATCACAGGCAGGCGGCCCATTTCTCCGCCCCAGTGAACGAGGGTTTCATCCAGCAGACCACGCTGTTTGAGATCTTTCACCAGGCCTGCAGCCGGAACGTCGACCCGCTTACAAGCCAGCGGGAGCGAAGTCCGCATATTCGTATGATGGTCCCAGGTCTGGTTACCGGTCATGATTTGAACAAAACGCACGCCCCGTTCAATCAGGCGGCGGGAGATCAGGCAGCGTTTGCCGAATTCGGCTGAGGTGGGGTCGTCGATCCCATACATGGCCTGCGTCGCTTTGGTTTCCTTACTCAGATCCAGCGCCTCAGCAGCTGCGGTCTGCATTTTGGCCGCCAGTTCGTAACTGGCAATGCGTGCCGAGAGATCGTCTTCACCCGGATGTTGATTTAAATGACGCTGATTCAGATTTCCCAGAAAGTCGAGGTACTTCTCCTGGGCTTTGCCGCTCAGGTGAGGCGGGGCATTCAGATTCAGAATGCGTGGTTCCTTGGGACGAATTACGGTTCCCTGGTACAGGGAAGGCAGCCACCCGTTGGTCCAGTTATCGACGCCGAGCACAGGTGCACCGCCGGGATCGACCATCGCAATATACGCGGGCAGATTTTCTGATTCGGCTCCCAGGCCGTAGGTCAACCAGCTGCCGAGGGTCGGTCGGCCGGGTAGAATGCGACCGCTGTGCATCGCATAGATTGACTGACCATGGTTATTCACACTGGTGTGCATGGATCGCATCAGCACGATATCGTCCACGACTTCCGATAAACCGGGAACGAGTTCTGATAACTCCATTCCGCAATTACCGTGTTTGCTGAATTTCCAGGGACTGCCTAATACTTTCGAACTGGCCTGGGCCGCGTTATCGTATTTGATGTCACCCGGAAACTTTTTGCCATCGTACTTCTGGAGCATCGGTTTGGGATCGAACATATCCAGATGACTGGGGCCACCCTGCATGAACATCGAGATCATGGCTTTGGCACGGGGAGGATGATGCGTGGGCTTGAGGGTCAGGTCAAATTGCTGCTTTTCCAGCGGTGGTTGTTTGAGATCTGGTCGGGCGACAGCAGGATTGGCGTGTGCCTGTTCCTGGTTCAATAGCCAGGACAGAGCCAGCGATCCGATGCCCATGGAACCGGAAGCCAGAAAATGCCGCCTGGAGTGAGGTGCTGAAATCGATTGTTTATTCATAATTCGATACCGTTATTCTTACCGGATTCAAAATTTCATTTTCAGATCACAGTTTCAGTGAAGCTGAATCAGTCTACATACAGGAAGCCGTTACTGCTGAGTAATGCCTGACAGAATGTCGCCAGTGCCAGATGCTCAGGAGTTTTACCTGCATTGTCTTTTCTATCTTTAAACTGAGGCAACTGCGAATCGATAAATTCGACAGACTGCTGAACTTCTTCAGTGGATGCCTCTTTACCGAAGGCCAGCATCCAAGCCAGCTTGACCTGTTCTGCTTTATTGCCGGCTTTTTCTTTCAACAGTCGTTCTGCGAACAACTCGGCATTTTCGACCATGAACGCGCTGTTCATCATCAGCAGTGACTGTGGTGCGACGGTTGAAGAAGAACGTTTCTCACAGTTCGGCTCCATCTTGGGTGCATCAAACATATCGAGCACGGCCAGCGGTTTGCTGCGACTGACGGTGACGTAGATACTGCGACGGAACTTGCGATCATCCATCTTCAGGTTTTTCCCCTGACGACCGGCTGAGTCAACATTGGCAAGGCCCACGACGATCTGCCCGACTTCGTCTTCCTTTACAGGAACCGGTTCGCCGTACAGTTCGGTTTTGAGTTTCCCGGTGACAGCGATAATGGAGTCGCGAATGGTTTCGGCTTCCAGGCGACGAACGGGCATGTGACCATACAACAGATTGTCCGGATCGGCGACATCATATTCATCGGAGCGCTGCGAACTCTGCATGTAAGCGGTGGAAGTCATCAGCATTTTATGCATGCGTTTGATTTTCCAGCCATGGGCCACAAAATCATTTGCCAGCCAGTCCAGTAATTCCAGGTGAGTCGGCGGAATTCCCAGTTTGCCGAAATCTGTCGGCGAGGCCACAATGCCTTTTCCAAAGTGATGCAGCCAGAGACGGTTCACAAACACACGTGCCGTCAGAGGATGCTCACCGTTGGTAATGTAATTCGCATACGCGAGCCGCCGTCCGGTCGTCGGGATGTCTTTGTTGACTGGAGGAATCTCAAACGGTTTTTCCAGGTTGGATTTAATCACCGTCAGCCCGGCAGGTTCCAGTTCATGTTTGGGCTGCTCAAAATCACCGCGGTTGAAGAAGAACGTTTTGGGGACTTTTCCGGGCACTTCTGTCAGTACGCGGATGAATTCTTCTTTGGGTTTCTTATCCCGGATCGCCGTCGCTTTGTCACTGTACTCAGTCAGGATTTTTGTGGTTTTGAGATCCGCCAGCCGCTTGGATTCGTCTTTGAGATGCTGAATCTCCGCGGCTCCCTGGGGGTCGAACTTTTCCAGATTGGAAACGGAGACCAGTAACGCCGGGAATTCCGCCAGAATCTGTTTCTGCTCTTCGGTCTGGCTTTTGACTTCTGCTTTTTTCGCAGCCAGTGCTAAGGCCTTCTTCTCGGCGGGTATCTTATCCAGCGTTTCTTTTTCGATTTTTTCTACCAGCGTTTTGGCCAGTTCCTTGGCTTTTTGAGCCGCTTTGCTCGACTGTTCATGAAGCGTGCGATCGTAGAGATACAGCGAACCGGCAGACAGACGATTAATACGGGGATACTCTTTGAGCAGCGCCACCTGCTCTTTGCTGCGTTCTTTGCCGGCAGTTTTGTAGGCAGTTCGCATGGCGTCCCGTTTGTCTTCGGGCACGTCCATCAGTTCGCGTTCCAGTGTCCGGTCGATAAACTTGTTGACCAGTTCGGTACGTTCTGCGAGGACTTTCTTCGCTTCCGCTTCCAGTTCATTGGCGACTTTGCGATCCTCGTCCGACATGATCGAAATGCGCCGGGCGACGGGAGTCCGCCAGTTTTTCCAGTCCAGAGCCGGCTCGAAAATCGCCCGGAACCGATAGTAATCATTCTGGGGGATCGGATCGTACTTGTGATCGTGGCACTGGGCACAGGCGATGGTCATTCCCAAAATCGAAGAGGAAACGATATCCACCGTGTCGATGATCACCTGATTTTTGGCGACTTCCCGTTCTGCCGGATTACTGCCTGTGCCATCCGGGGCCATACGGAGAAATCCGGTGGCAACCAGTTTTTCCATCTCTTCCGGACTCAGCTTATGATAGGGGGGCTTGACCATCTCATCGCCGGCCAGTTGTTCTTTCAGAAACTGATCGTAGGGTTTGTCCTCGTTGAAGGCACGAATCACATAATCCCGGTATCGAAAGGCCCAGGGACGATCCTGATCTTTATTGTTGTAGCCTTCGGAGTCGGCATAGCCGGCGACGTCCAGCCAGTGTCGGCCCCAGCGTTCACCATAATGTGGGGAAGCTAGCAGACGATCAATCAGCTTTTCGTAGGCGTCCGGGCTCTTGTCATCCAGAAACTGTTTGAGTTCTTCGGGCGTGGGAGGCAGGCCAGTCAGGTCGTAAAATGCACGTCGGGCCAGTACTGTTTTATCCGCCTGCGAAGTGAACGTGAGATCTTTTGCTTCCAGCTTCGAGAGCAGAAAGGCATCGACGGGCTGCTTGACCAGCGTGGATTGTTTGACCTTGGGAACCGGGTAATTCTTCACGGGTTGAAAGGACCAGAATGCCAGATCGTCGGGGGCCACGTAATCGGGTCCGATCGTCTCGGGCTCAGGTCGGATGTTGTGGGCTCCCTGATTGACCCACTGCTTGAGAATTGCCAGTTCTTCATCGGGCATCGGTTTGCCTTCGGGAGGCATTTCTCCGGCTTCAATTCGGGAAATCAGTTCACTCTGATCGCTTTTTCCAGGCACGATCGAGGGGCCACTGTCTCCCCCTTTGAGCATGAACCGCTTCAGGCGCAGGTCCAGATTGCCTTCCATCTCGCCATTCTCGCCATGACAATGCAGACAGTGAACCTTGAGAATTTTGCGCACATCGTTTTCGAACGAAAGTTTTGATGTCTGTTCTGCAGGCTCAGCGGCTCGCACTGAATTCAGACAGACAGAAGCGGTAAACAGAGACGCCAGGAAAAGTCGCCCGATCATAGAAGAAGACTCTCTTGGTAATGGTTTCAGTGAGGGCTATCCACGTTCAATGAATAGTATGTATGGAGGGCTCATCGCAGACTTTAAGATGAGTAATATCTAAAAGTTGCTTATATATTATGGTATCGGTTTTAGACCGAAGTGCAAGAGAGGATTTTCGCAGGAGTTTGATTAATAGAAAAGAGTCAAACTCTCAGGATTGTCCCAGACAGAGAGATTCTGTGTCTCATCGCCGGCGGTCAGTACCATATTCACCGTAAACTGCTACCTGATAAACAGTTACACCGCTAATCATCCAGTGACCAGTTTTTTCATGAATTCCCCTTCATTGAGGGTGGGGCGTTCAGGGCTGCCTTTGTGGCGATATTCAAGTTTCAGGTTATCCAGCCCCAGCAGATGATAAATGCTGGTATGAATATCCCGGACATGCATCCGGTCTTCGACGGCGTAGAGACCGAGTTCGTCTGTGGCGCCAATCGTCTGGCCTCCCTTGACGCCGCCTCCGGCCATCCACATGGTGAAGCCGGTCGGGTTATGATCGCGGCCGTCCCCTTTTTCACTCATCGGGGTACGACCAAATTCGCCGCCCCAGACAACGAGAGTGGAATCGAGCAGACCACGCTGCTTGAGATCCTTCAACAGGCCGGCCACGCATTTGTCCATCCCTTTGCAGAGACTGGAATGACGTTTTTCAATGCTTGAGTGCGAATCCCATTTACTGCCGGCTCCGTTATAGAGCTGCACGAAGCGCACGCCCCGCTCTACCATGCGACGCGCCAGCAGGCAGTTTGTGCCATAGACCTTGGTTTCCTTCTGGTCCATGCCGTACAGTTCCTGGGTCTCTTTGGTTTCCTGCGACAGGTCGATGGCTTCGGGAGCAGCAGCCTGCATCCGAAATGCGAGTTCGTAGGATTCAATCCGGGCATCCAGTTCGGACTGCTGTTTGCGGGAAGCAGCATGACGTTGATTCAGTTTCGCCAGCAGATCCAGTTTGCCGGCTTCCTGCGTCGGGTAAATATCTTCGGGACGATACAGGTTCGAGATCGGCGTTTTACCGGCATTGAGTCTTGTCCCCTGATAGACGGCGGGAATGAAAGCGGTTCCCCAGTTACGGGGGCCGTTCACGACGGTTCCGTTATTATCCTGGATGACAACGAAGGCAGGCAGGCTGTCGTTTTCGGTTCCCAGGCCGTACGTCACCCAGCTGCCCAGTGAAGGTCGACCAGCCAGGGGAATGCATGTATTCATCTGGCAGACACCACCAGCATGATTAATGCCATTGGTCCAGCAGCCACGCAGGACCGCAATGTCATCGACACAGGTCGCAGTATGTGGCAACCAGTCTGAAACCCAGGTCCCCGCTTCGCCATGCTGCTTCCATTTTCGCTGGGAAGCCAGCAGTGGTGAATTGACTTCGCCCATCGCGGTAATCGGCTTTTTGAAACTTTCGGGCAGTGGTTTGCCTGCCAGTTTCTGCAGATCCGGTTTGGGGTCGAACAGATCGATATGGCTGGGGCCCCCTTCCATGAACAGGAAGATCACACTTTTCGCAGTCGCGGGAAAGTGAGTCTGTTTCGAAGCCAGCGGAGAGAGAGACTTGCCGCTCGAGATGGCTGCGCTCTGCGCCTGTTGGGCCATTAAGGCGTTCAAGGCGATTCCGCCGAAACCTGCGCCGGCCTGAAACAGAAGCTGACGTCGATTGATATTCTGTTGAGTCTGATTGCTCATGGGTTTATCTTTCTACTCTTGCTGTCGTAAGTCACGACGGATTAATCCAGGTAGAGGAATTCGTTGGAGTTTAACAGCACATGACAGAGATCTGCTAAAGCCTGTTGACGTGCGTTGCTGGCTCCGAGTGAAGTTTCCGAAGGAGGCAGGATCCGCAGGGCCCCAGCGACCTGGTTTTTTAACAGGCTGTTCTGATCCTTGAACTGCCAGAAGGCGACTGTGGCATCCGGCTGCTGATCGGGTTGATTGATGAGCAGTTGCTGTTCCGTCAGGGCAGCCTGGCAAAGGCGGACATTGTCCAACAGCCCCGTCCACCTGCTGCCTGATGTTTTCTCGCGTCCCCCCAGAACCAGATTATGATCGGGACGATAGTTTCCCACGACAGAATGTTTGACTGAGACAGTCTGCAGCGGTTTATCTGAGAAGAGCTCTTTGACATAGAACGTAATCCCCTTCTCACTGGTATCCGCAATGTTGATCGCGGCAGCGACATAATAGGGTTTATGGAGTTCCAGATGCAGATTGGAGGGCACCACCTCGTAAGTCAGTTTTCCCTGTTTGTTATCGCCGACCAGTTGCAGAATCAGGTTGCGAGGTTTGTAGGCGGATTTCTGACTGGTGACCCCGAATGACCAGCCCTGCTGTTGGGAGTTGCCGGTCCAGTGAGCGGCGATCGTATTGACGGACGCATTTTCATAAATGGAATCCAGCTGCACGACGGCTTCAATCGTCAGATCTGCCGCGGGCAGTGAACTGGCAGGCCCTGCACTCAGGCTGGAGAGTTTTGAGTCTTTCCCCAGTTTGATGGCTTCGCCCGTTTTGGGAGTGATGTGCCCCACGAAGGTCTGCTTCTGACTGTCGGATTCAGCTGCAATCCGTTTCTGTTGAGTATCGAGAAATTCCGAAAACAGTTTGATCTCAGTCGGCTCCGGTTTCTTACCGAATGTCATCTGATGCAGATGACTGATCAGTTCTTCCTCGGTATTGAACGGCTCCGATTGCACATTGCGGGCCATCGCTTTAGCACGTTTCAGGAACCAGTCGCCGTTGATCATCAGTAATGCCTGGTTGGCAGTGGTGGTCACATCGCGCTGGGCGACACTTTGAATACCGCCGGGCAGATCGAAGGCACCCAGAACAGGGTCCTGCACATTCCGTTTCATAATTGTATAAATGCTGCGACGTGGCTGACTCGCACTGACGGAAGGCCCTCCCAGTTTCGTATCCAGTTCCCCGGACAGCAAGAGCGCAGAATCACGAATATCTTCTGCGTTCAGGCGGCGGATGTTGGCCCGCCAGTGCAGTCGGTTCGCAGGATCTTTCAATTCGGCCTGTCGCGGTGCCGGATGGAACGCGGACAGTCGGTACGTCGAGGAGTTCATAATCAGGCGATGCAGATTTTTAATGCTCCAGCCATTCTCCACGAAATAGTTCGTGAGCCAGTCCAGCAGTTCGGGATGACTGGGCGCCTCTCCCATATGGCCGAAATCGTTGGCAGTTGCTACCAGTCCGGTGCCGAAATGATACTGCCAGACGCGGTTGGTAATGACACGTGTAGTCAGTCGATTCTGAGGATTCACCATCCAGTTCGCCAGCGCCGTGCGACGACCTGTGGAATGGGGGGCCGTCGAAATGGGGACGATTTCCGCTTCACCGGGCTTCAAGAGGGATAAAAAGCCGGGCACGATGGGTGTATGTTCCGGGTCATCGGGAATTGTGGTCACCGGGATCGCGCCTTTGGCGTCGGTCACACTCATGCCGGTAGGCAATGCTTTGGGTTTCAAGTCGTCAAAGGCAGCCAGCTGTTCGAGCAGTTCCTGGTATTTTTTGCCGTTTGGTTTAGCGCTCTTCTTCAGTGAAACCAGTGCCCGGTTCTGTTTATCTTCGACCTGTCGGTTAACAAGGTCTGCCAGCTGATGCTCGTGAGCGGTCCGCTCCTCTTCCGGTTTCTCCATGATAGCCTGGATATCGGCTGGGAACATCTGGATCTGGCTGCGGGCTGCTCCCTCCAGCGATTTCTTTGTCAACTCTTCGATCTGGGCACGAATGTCAGCCGTTTTCTTTTCCCAGATATCCTGTTTCTGATTGTATTCAGCCAGTTCCTGCGGTGTCACAAAGGGGACATCGTCGCGAGGCATCATCGGTGCAAAAAATGCCTGCAGGCGGTAATAATCCTGATGGGAAATCGGATCGAATTTATGATCGTGACAGCGGGCACAGCCCATGCTCATTCCCATAAAAACATTGCCGGTGGCATCGGTAATGTTGTCGAGGATGTCATTCCACTGCGTGCGTGCATCGCGCTGATTGTATTCGTAGAGGTAATGTCTGAGGAACCCGGTCGCCGCAAGTGCTTCGGGATCTTCCGGTGCAATTTCATCGCCGGCCAGCTGCTCTTTTACAAATTGCGAGTATGGTTTATCACTGTTGAATGAGCGGATGACATAATCCCGGTAGCGCCAGATTTCCGGACGAAACGCGTCCTGGTTGAACCCGTCTGATTCGGCATAGCGAACCACGTCCAGCCAGTGTCGAGCCCATTTTTCACCATAATGCGGGCTCTCCAGCAGCTCTTCAATCAGCCGCGGCCAGGCATCGGGTGAAGGGTCATTTACGAAGGCGTTGATCTGTTCCACGGTCGGAGGCAGGCCGATCAGATCATAGTAAGCACGTCGAATCAACGTGGTACGACTGGCTGCGCCGGCGGGTTGCAAGCCTTCTTTTTTCAGACGGTTAAAGATGAACGCGTCAACCGGATTTTTCGACCAGTCCTGTGCCTGGACCTCGGGAACGTCTGTCTGCTTGACGGGCTGAAACACCCAGAAGTTACGGTCTTCTTCGGTGAAGAATGTTTCCAGCTTTCGCTGCTTGATGACGTAGTCTGCGTTTTCCGGCCAGTAAGCGCCGGTATCGATCCATTGTGTGAGTGCGGCGATTTCTTTATCAGCCAGTTTTTCATCCGGCGGCATCTCATACGATTCGTAGTTGATCGCTTCAACCAGCAGACTTTCATGCGATTTGCCAGGGACAATGGAGGGGCCACTCTCACCACCGGTCAGCATGGCTTTGAGCGAATCGAGGCGCAGCTCTCCTTTTTGCTTTTTATCGCCGTGGCATTCCAGACAATGTTTAATCAGCAGGGGGCGGATTTCTTTTTCAAAGAAATGCAGCTGCCGTTGATTGCCGTTGGGATCTGCGGGCTTGGTTTTTTCTTCCGCCACAACCAGGTTGGCAGACAGCAAAAGTAACAGACTGACTTGCAGGAATCTCATGAACCATTCCTCTTTCATTTATCGACGCTGAAAATAAAAGGGTATCTATCTTCGAATCGTATCAGATGTTATTACAAATTATTTGCGTGTTTGTTTCAGGGGAGGGAGCCCGCCGATAAAGACGGGATCTATTATATCACTGTCCTCCAGCGCATCCTGGATGAACAGGCCTTCGACAGTTTCCCCTTCGGCAAAACCGAGGTCAGACAGATCAATGCCGGTCGCGAGCGCCTTGGCGCCTACGACATGCCAGTTACCGCCATTGCCTTTGGCAGTCTCCAGTTCGGCACGGGAACGAATGCCTGACTTCTGATTGAAAATGTGCAACCAGAACTTCTCCAGTGGTTTTGCTTCGGGCGAAGCGAGATCGATATCAAATTTTTGAATCAGGTGGGTTTTGGATTTATCCGTGAACGGCAGTGGTGATGCATAAAAAGCATCTCCGGTGGTGGAGTGTACGATAACCTGTAGATCAAACAGGACAATATCCGGTCCGAGATCATTGACCACCGGCTCTCGAAAATGGATGGCCATCCCGGGAGTGTTGGGGTGAGCGGGATCGTCCTGTTCATTCATGACGGGCGGCGCAGTCAAGGGCGACGTGGATCCGCCGGGATTGACCACACCGGTCAGCAGGCAACGATCCTGCTCCAGCAGATGCCGTCGCAATGTCTGCGGATTCCCATCGCTGCCGGGATCAACACCATCATTGCGGGTCAGGAAGGATTTCCCGGTATAATGAATGAGTTCGATTCCAATCAGATCATCGACTTCATACTGACAGGATTTCCCCCCCCGCTGCACTGTGACGCATTTCAAATCTTCCGCGCGTTGTTCGGGGCCCAGGGTGGTTGTATAACTAACGATCCGATCAGGCAGCTGCGACACATACTGTTTGTGATCGAACGGGATTTCATCGACCACAATCCCGTTATTGGTGGTTAAGCGCTGCGCCATACCACGGGTCAACCGCTGTGATTTGACTTCACTTTCGGGCTTGAGTTTCACAGGCCGTACATCGGTTTCCCCTTCGACGACCTGCACGTCGGTATTACCCGCCTCAGAGACATTGACAGAAAACCGGGTGCCGTAATCAACGACATTGGAGAGTGGTGTTTCAACGGTAAACCCTTCGGCACCATCGGGGGCATAGACGGAACAGGCACCGTAACGCACCGCGAGATGCTCTGGCCCCTGGCTTTCAAAGACGGCAGGTCCGGTCAGAATGACCTCGGCCCCGTTGCTAAAAATCAGCTGCAGCTGTCCGGCCGAGATCGCATATTCCTGGCGGTTCACGATGGGGGAACCGACTTTCAGGGAAGGAGAACCTTCGGCAAACCGGACGGCGGCGGTCTGAGTGACAGCGGCGACAGCAGGAGTTTTCATATCA
>TARA_R100001132_G_C3276021_1_pt1 | contig 37030 bp, 30 predicted proteins | sample TARA_R100001132 | Tara Oceans TARA_R100001132 (sample SAMEA2621247) | marine metagenome | biome: marine biome (ENVO:00000447); feature: mesopelagic zone (ENVO:00000213); material: "saline water (ENVO:00002010), including plankton (ENVO:xxxxxxxx)" | depth 800 m | reverse complement strand
CTTTAACGCCGTCGACATCGTAATGTTTTGCGAGCCTCTGATTCAGGAAGGCATAGTCAGCGTCAATGATTTCCAGCAGACTGCGATTTTCCTGGAAAAGATAATTCATCATCTGGACTGCTTCTTCACGGAAGTCGAGTGCCAGTTCGGTAGAATACACATCGCGGAACTGTCCACTGACAGGGGCGATACGGCCGCCGACATCTTTAGTTCCCAGCCACTGCTCTGTAAACAGTTCGGATAAAGCCCGCGCTTTCGGATCGGCCAGCATACGCTTGATCTGCTGTTCGAGGATCGAATTCTGATGGAGTTTTCCTTCATCCGCCAGTTGCATCAGTTCTGCGTCTGGCATGCTGGCCCAGAAGAAATAAGAGAGCCTGGTTGCCAGTTCGTAATCCGAGATGCGCTGAATGCCCGGTTGCTCAGGAGCAGCGTCGGTACGAAACAGGAAGTGAGGTGATACCAGGGCTGCTTTCAACGCCAGTTTGATTCTTTCTTCATACGGATCGTTTCGTTCGGCGGCGCGATCATACAGCTGCAGCAGTTGAGTCAGTTCATGATCGGTCAGCGGCCGTCGATATGCTTTCTTTGTCAGGGCGCGAATGATCTTCTGCGCAGATTCACGATTTGGCGGAAGATCTTTGCCGGCGACTTCGAAGATACGTTGATGCAGATGTTTTTTTTCTTTTGATACGGGTTCTCGTCGTTCTTCCAGATTCAGTGAGCGGACTTTGACAGCGGCCTCACCCTCGGGAACCGCGAGTGTCATCGAATGCAAGCCACGCATCAGTCGCACATCAGTGGCAACGGTCTGGCTTTCCAGGGGCTTTAACTGAAATCGATGCGCTTTGATACCGTCGATCTTCAGGATGACCTGCGTGTTCTTTTTTTCTGGTGAGAGCAGTTCAATTTTAACGCTGTAATCACTGGTAAGATAGATGCCTTCAATCACGGAAATCTCATCGCCCGGCTTGATCTCTCGTGAATCAGTATTGTCTGCTGAGAGGGGAGGCAGGAAATCAGAGACCTTGTATGTTTTTTTTAAGGGGGGAGTGATGATGGCAGCATCGAGAATTTCCTGCGCTGCTTCCAGGTAACGTTCCATTAAAATGGGAGGCAGAAACAGGGTTTCACCGTTATTGTCGAATCCTTCTCCCCCCGCTCCATCATTGGGGAATTTTTCCGAGAACTTCAACTCCAGGCCGAACAGATCGCGGATCGTATTATCGTACTCGGTTCGGTTCAGACGTCTTGGTAAAACCCGACCGGCGTGTTCGCCCCGGTCACAGGCGGTCTCACGGAGAAAAGTTTCAATCCAGTTCGCGATCCGCAAGCGTTCTGCTTCTGTGGGTTGATCTTCATCAGCAGGAGGCATCGTCCTGTTTCTGAGCTGGTGTGACGCACTCAGCCAGATTTTACTGAATTGAGAAATTTCCTCCGCTGTCCTGGCCTGGAGTAAGCGGACGTCATTTTTTGAATCGTCTGGATCGTGGCAGTCCGCGCAATATTTCATCAGTATCGGGCGGACTGACTTTTCAAAGTAATCAGCTGGTTCCGGAGTCACGGCAGTGGCAGAGCCACTGATCAGAAACAGCATCAGAAAGCAGATAGCAAGTCGCATAGACAATCCTGATCAAGGTGGTGTGGCAGGCAAATTCAGAGGAAGGTTAAATCTGAGGAAAACTCAGCTCTCATTATATACGGAGCAGGAAGCGAGGGAAAGGATTGATCCGTTTGGGATCAGATTACGTTTCTCCTGTTTAAGCAGGAAAGCGCGCTGAAAGCAGTTCTTTCGAATCAGGTTGACCTCGAAAGTGGATTTCGTACATAATCTGGGACTGCAGTCGTATGTTTCGTACATCTCCCGGAAATGGCATCGCGAAATTATTAATGATCGAAAGTATCTGAATGTCTGAGTCGAAAAAGACGCCGGAAATAAAATCGCGTGACTGGCGGGATCGCTGGTACGAAATTATCTTCGAGGCGGATACACGGGCGGGGAAAGCATTTGATGTCATTTTGCTGATTGCTATTTTACTGAGTGTGCTGGTGATCATGCTGGAAAGCGTGAATTCACTGGACAAGGACTATGATGTCCCGTTTCATTATGCGGAATGGTTTTTCACAATTCTCTTCACCATTGAGTATGTTGCGCGCATCATCTGTGCCCGTCATCCTCTGCGCTATATCTTCAGTTTTTATGGCGTTGTCGATCTGCTTTCGATTCTGCCGACCTACATTATGAATATTGCGCCGGGGGAAACACAACGACTGGGAGTGATTCGCGCGCTGCGACTGCTGCGTGCCTTCCGAATCTTTAAACTGGCACATATGCTTTCGGAAGCTTCGGAATTGCGGCGTGCCATCTGGGCCAGTCGCTCCAAGGTCGCGGTTTTTCTGGCGACTGTACTCATCGCGGTTGTCATCGAAGGGGCGGCATTACATCTGATTGAAGATGATAAAGGAAGTGGCTTTGATTCGATTCCCGAGAGTATGTACTGGGCGATTGTCACAATGACGACCGTCGGCTATGGTGATAGTGCGCCGGTCACCCCTCTGGGAAAATTCCTGGCCTCCCTCATTATGATTCTGGGTTACAGCCTGATTATCGTGCCCACGGGAATCGTCTCTGCTGAATTGGCGCATGGAGCGAGAGCATCAGATCGAAGCAGGATTACGACGCAGGTCTGCCCTGAATGTATGCGGGAAGGCCATGATTCCAACGCCACGTTCTGTAAATTCTGTGGTGCCCGGCTCTGACGGGATCAGCCTGTGGAGACAGTACCTGCGTCGGATTCTTCCTGTTGTTTAAACAGCTTGGGAGGATGAGCGGACCAGACCGCGGCTGCTGAGATTAAGGGGAGAGTGGCAAACAGGTAGAGAGCCGGATTGTAAGAATCGAAGTAGTCAATCGACATGGCGACCGGGAGCGGTCCTAAAGCAGAGGCCAGAATCATCATCGACCAGGCTACGCCTCGGACGGCACCCTGGTTCATGCGGCCGTAATAGTTAATCCAGACAACGGTTGCCGTACTGCGAAACACGCTGCCTGTCAAACCGAGCAGAAAAGTATACACGACCACCATCCACAGGGCAGGCATCGTGAGGACAATCAGATTCGCCAATGACAGACAGAGCATGGAGCCACATAGAATATAACGACTGGGAAAACGGTCGGTCAGCCAGCCAGCCGGAAACATCAGTACGGTAGCGCAGATCGCCTGAAAGGACATCATGCGAATGGCCCAGTTCATGGGAACACCGTGACTGCCCAGCAGGGCGATCTGGTGAAACACAAGTCCGGTTCCCACTAATGCATGAGTCGTGATGACCGTCAGAAGTTTCCAGAAAGTCGGGTCGCGTAAAACCTGGCGGACAGTCCAGGATTCAATGGTCGCGGTGATCAGAGGGCGTTTCTGTCGGGCACCGGGGAGCTCAGGCTCAGGTTCCGGTTCGTCTGCGGGGTCGATTCCATCCGGGTGCAGTCCCAGGTCTTCCGGACGATTTCTGACAATAAAGATTCCAGGCAGAATCAGGCAGACGGCGACCGTGACCGCGTGAACAAGCCAGCCGGTCTGCCAGCCATAATGGGTAATCAACCAGCTGTTCAGCAGAGGTATGGTCATCACGGAGAAGGCACTGCCAAATCCAGCAAGTGCCGTGGCACGTCCCCGTTTTTTCTCGAACCATTCTCCCACCATCCAGACGGAAATTAAAGTGAGGGCACCTTGTCCCAGGCTGCGAACGAGACTGAATCCGATATAAAGTTCCGACAGTGAGTGAATCCGCGACATGAAGAAGCAGGCGGCAGCGAGGCCCACGGCGATGATGGGCAGAATGATTCTTGCGCCAAAGTGGTCCAGCAAACGCCCGACAAACGGGAGCAGGCAGGCACTGACGATTGTGGCAAACCCGTAAGCCAGTGAGTATTGCGTCTCGGTTAACCCCAGGGAGGCTCGCATGGGATCTTTAAAAACAGCGACGGAGAAAGACTGGCCGGGGGCGGATAAAAACTGCGCCAGCGCCGCGATTCCCAGCATGGACCAGCCGGGAAAATATTTGTAAGTGGGGAGGGTGAGTTCGGGGGAGGTTGCATTCAGCTCTGCGTCAGCAGTCGACTGCGAATTCATTACAATTTATTTCTTACCTGGATTATTTGAGGTATTAACCCGGGGCGGGCGACCGGTGGGCTGAATCCAAATATAGCAGATGAGCAAATGAACGCGTAGCGTAGAAAGTAACTGCTTTTCACAAAAAACAGATCTTCATCTGATCCTTAAAGGAACCTCATCCATAAGTAATCTGGTGCCTGTGGTTTACTCAGATTGATGAGGGTAAATCAGTTACACTTTCCCATACAGATCTACCGGCATTTTTTCACGGTACACAGTAAATCAAATTCCCAGCCAGTCATTGAACAGGAACACGAGTCGGCCACTGAGCAATGCGATTCTGCCCATCACGGTATAGGCAAAGCTTGCGCCAAAGGTAACCATCAAAAACCAGATCCCCAGACGGGAAATATATTTGACGACTCCTTCATGTTCGATGGAGAAGAAGAAATAGATCATGCAGGAGACCACGCCCACGATAAAGATGGTATTTCGTAGTGATTTGATCCACAGCAGAGAGCCATCGGAGGCAAACACAATGAAGGGCATGACGGTACTTTGCAACTGTCCCACAAAGTCCGTTTCCAGATAGCTGATCAGGCGGATTCCGGCCGTGGCACCGATAAAGAATGCGAGTGGCCAGCGGGCAATCCAGCTTCCTTTGGGGGATAGACGCCATAACAATAAAATACTCAAGACGAGCGGGATCAGATAGAGATAGTCCGGCCTGGCTGTGGAATCAATATCAGGATAAAAGGTAATGCGTGCCAGGCCTGGCAGAAGTTTCGCGTACAGGTTGGTCATGATTTCTGTCCAGAACGCGACGACCATCGCGTAGGCCGCAGAAACTCCGACAAATACTGATTCCGTAAATTTATAGATCGGGTTATCGCCGTACAGAAAGGAAAAAATGGCCAGAGTACTAAATGCGGCGACCCACAGACCCAGCGTGCGTGACAAACTGAAGCGAACGTCTGGTTCCCCTTTTTCCGCTTCCGTCACCTGTTGATATCGCGTCCAGCGATAAACCTGTTCCTCTCCCTCGGGCTGAGACGCCTGGGCTTCGACGGGGATTTCACGCACGTAGACGCGACCATTTCCTTTGCTTGCCTGGAACAGCAGAAATGCACCACCGGCGACCATCAAGATTGTCCAGATGAGTGTTGATTGCTTCATTGATGCAGTCCCTGTTTTCGTTCCCAGAAATAAATCACGTTACCTAAAAATATCAGGCTGATGAGCAGAAGATGTGCTACCAGCTGAGGTCCCATGCGAACCAGGCCTTCCTTGGCGTTCGGATTGTTTTCCAGTTCGGGGTATGCGTTGATAATCGCCTGTTCGTATTCGGCGGCTCCTTTGATTGCAGCCAGCATGCCCGTCAGCTGGTCGGGGATGTAAGGCAGCATGATCGGGGCCTGGACTCCGGTGCAACCCACGACAGTGGGAATATCAAAGGGGGAAGAGCCATACAGCACCCATTCCTGTGAGCCGGGATAGCCGGCGCTGACATTACACAACAGGTCGACCTGCTGAATGTTTTTGAGGTTCTTTGTGAGGGGGATATTATCGAGGTTTGTGCCGTGAATGTCCGTGGAGTAGGACTTTTTCAGATCTTCCACGACGAGTTTAATCACGCCTTCGTTGCCGGCCCGGAATCCAAGGTTGACGTATTTTGTGCCGTATTTGCCTTTGTAGGTCTCAGGGTATTCATCCTGCAGGATGCCGATCGAATTCTGGATCATGGAAATCCCCTGAGGCCAGAGTGTCATAAAATAGATGTTATGTTTTTTGATGGCGCAATGTCGGGCGAAGGCAGACGCCATGGGCTGGAGTTCTCCCTGGCTGGCAGGATCATAATCCAGAGCCATGACCACGTTGGAACCATCGGGCAGATTATCGACGGCATCAAAAACCGCCATCACCTGATCCGAGGGGACTTCAGGAAATGTCGTGCCCATGATGAGGGGAACGGCAACGGCGATAAACATCAGGAAAAAGATCCAGCGACGATCCAGATGTTGTAGAAAGTCCAGCATTGATTACGCCTCCTGATCCGAGCCAAGGTAAGAACGGTCAACGCCTAATAAAACTTTCAGCGAAGTGGAAGCCACACCCAGGGCAATTCCAATCTTGATGGCCCGCATCCCCGGCGTGGTAAAGTCTTCCATGATGATTTCCGATAAATTCTGCAGATTAAAATCACTGTATTTGATGCCGCTCTCGCCGATAATAAATTCATCCGGAAACCAGCCTGTCAGCCAGACACTGGCGTAAGTGCGTCCCAGTAAAATGATGACGGCAATGATCAGCAGAATCGTGGCTTCCGTGTTTTTGGCACGGAAAGCCCGAAAGGCGGCGGAAGAAATATAAAACGCCAGCAGGGCAAACATGGTGGCAGAGAGCGGCGTGAAAATATATTCGAACAGCCACCAGAAGACGCCGTCTTCCTGCAGGTAATCCCCCGACCAGGCAAATTCCGGGAACTTCACATTCGGGTGTACGCCCACTTTAGCCAGCCCGACAAAAAGAGTAATGAAAAATGCAATCAGGGTGACGGCCGCATAGCCCCAGCCTGGTTGTTGTGCAGATATTTTCTGCAGCTGCATCTTGAGCAGGTTGCCACCGCCGAGGATGAAAGCAAATGCAGCAAGCAGATTGAACCAGGACATTGCAATATTACCCCAGTCCACGAACAGGGGGATAAACGCGGTTCCAATCAGGACGAACCCCGTAATCGCGGAAATCAGCAGGGGGATGGTTCGCTTCATTATTTGAAACCTCCTTTACCGAGGATATTCTCTATGATGTAGTTCGACGCGGACTGCAGGTAAGTCGGCTCCTGATTATCGGGAGCGACTCCACGTGACTGGATTGAGGAGAGGGTCATAATGAGGCAGCCGGCAATCAGCAGCAGGCCTCCAATCAGTTTTCCAAAGTCCTGTCCCTTCAGGCTGCCCAGCTGCTGGGGTTCACCTGACAGGTAAGCGGAAGCAGCAAAGAACTCTTCACCGATCAGAGTGAAATCGCAGGCAGCGACGAAGAAGGGGAGCTGGGTCGGCATCGCGGTGCCTGCGACCTGAATCGCGCCGACCGAGTTGCCGGTCTCCGCCAGGATCAGTGACTCGGCGTAAAACGCACCCATGTAAAAACAGGCCGCCGGTTTGTCCCGGACCATTTTACCCGTAACGCTGGCAACATATCCGAACTGTTCGTCGGTGATGTAGTAGATGTCATCTTCGTTGTACTCATCGGGTCGCCCTGCTGACAAGTAAGCGGCTTCCACGGTATCCCGGGCCGTCGTCATTACCAGGGAGCGGGAAGTCGGGACTTCCAGCTGGGCGCGATAGTCTGCTGTTGTCTCTGCCACCTGCGCGAGAATCGTAATGCCGGCGACAGTCTGAATGTCATTGATATCCTGAATCCCGGGGACGAACAGGCAGGATCGCCCCATTTCAGTCGCACGGCCCACTGCATCGTTAATTGCTTCCAGGCCCGCAATTTTTCTGACTTTCAGTTTTTTACCGCTCCGTGCGAGTCTGATGAAGACGATGACTGAGCCGCAGATCAATACCACAAAGACTGCGAACCAGCTGCGCTGCAGGTTAAACCATTGCAGCGAGGCGATGACTGGCTCATTGAGGACGACGGGTTTCGATGTCAGGCTCTCCTGGCCGACGGCTTCGATCTGGTAGAGATAGGGAGTACCAGCTTCACAGTTCGAATCCCGAAAGGTGTTGACCCGATAAGTGGGCTCGCCGATATTTTCAAACTTTGATTCTTCGTTATCTGCTTCCTTTCGAGAGATGACATATCGTAAAACCTTGCGCGGTTTGAGATCGGGTTGATCATCCGGCGAAAGTGTCCAGAACAGATCAATGGCAGTGCCCGCATCCCCGGGAACATCCTCGGCTCGAAAGTCAGCAGGAGGCGCTGGTGGTTCGGCTGCTCGAATTACTGATAACCCTGAGACAGAGACCAGGGGCAACAGCAGTAAAATCAGTGCAAGCTTGAATATCCGGTATTGCATAAATGATTATCCTTCGATGAGTTCCACATTGGCACGTGGAACAATCACGATTTCTCCAGAATCCAGAATGACTTCCAGGACGCGGGACAGCGATCCTGATTCGAGTGTCCGCAGTTCCGTAGGCATTTCACCCACCTCGCCCAGCAGACCAAAATACGGGTCCCGGATGATTCGCACGGGGACGCCCGTTTCCAGAATTCCAGCTGAATTAACCTGTCTGGTTTTATTATCGGGAGAGGTTTTGTGTTCCAGGGGAATGACGATTTCCGGTCGCAGAACGCCAGCCCGGATTTGCGTGGTCCCGTTGACGGCGGCTTTGGCTCCTTCGCGTTCTTTGAGCAGGTTGAACGTGCGATCCGCCATGGCAATATCACCGAAGCCTTCCGTGATAATCAGGGTGGTGCCGATATGTTCGGAACCCGTGACCGCCACGCCCAGATCGTAGCCCAGAATTTCTTTGAGGTCTTCATCATCGATTCCCCCGGAAATCATGGCGGCGACACCAATTTCGATTCCCCGCGATACGGCTTTGCCGGTCATGCGGGCACCGCCGATAACGATTTTTCCCTGCATTGATTCATCGAGCAGATCGTCTGTGAATGGTTGCTGTTTATTCTCGCAGGCGAAGGAAATCGTTCCGAAGGCTTCACCACCGATACCGAGGATGCCCTGCAAAAAAGTGACTTCCGATTCGATGACGACTCCCTGGTCGGGAATGACTTCTTTCACCGTACCTGCCTGGTAGGCACAAACCTGAATGGGCATGGGGGCACCCCGGAGAATAACCTGTCCCGTCACATGCGAGATGGATTCAATCGTACCGGCTGTTTTGGCTCTTGTTTCCGATTTGAAAAACCCGAAAATGCCATTACTGCGTGCCAGGATGTCACCCACGTGTACTTCTTCCCCTTCTGCAATCAGCATGCAATGGGGGACTTCCGCAGGAGCTACGGAAATCTGATTGGCAATATTGATCGGAGTCACATCTCCCGGCATAAAGGTCTGGGCGACGATCTGGTCAGCGGTGACCCGATCACCCACTTTCACCAGCACATCGCCTGGAATGGGGAGCAGACGCCTGCTGGCGTGCAGAACGCGCTGCCTGATCTGTAAGCCGGGGGAATATGCTTTCGCCATAATGCTTATATCTCTGCTGGTTGAATCATACTTCTGTAAGAGCCGGTTCCGGATACAACTGCAGTTCCTCGACCCAGCTGTTCAATTCTGATAAATGGTCTGTTTCACTGGTGGGAACAACCAGTGGTCTGCCCCGTGCATCCAGAATCAGTCCCACCTTACCGCCACGCGCCTTAAACTCTGTTCGTTTACCCGGGCCGTTTCCAAAATCATAGCCCCGGCTGGGTTCGACGGTGACAACCGCCTGTTCATTTTCATCCAGGGGAAACAGCTTCATTTCACCACAGAGCATTTCACCAGACTCTTCCAGCGATTTGCTGCGAATGTGGTATCGAAAGCATGTTTTACCAGCACGATATAGACCACGGGGGGCGATACAGGTACCCAGATAGATCAGACAGTCACGCTCGAATACCTGAAGTGCTGCGCGGGGATGGACCTGTGCCAGCACTCCCAGATGAGGCATCATGAAAATGCTGTCTTTGGCGAGTACGGTCATGCCCTCCGGTTCAAATGCATCAATCATCATGGAGGCGGTCTGATTCATACTGGGGGCGTGTGAAAGTACCCCACCGGACGCGACCAGCAAATTGAGTTTCATGTTATCGACGATCGAGGCACCACTGGTGTTCTGGCTGAAAGTGTCACCCACCGTTCGCTGTTGTTGAACCCCTTTTAAAGTGGTGGCGAACTCTTTGTGTTGAATGTAAGCCAGACGCAATGCTTCGCGGGCGACCGCCTGTTCGAAGACCAGCGCTTCCCGGGTCTGCGGAATGGTTGTCGGGCGGATCATTTTATTCTTGATATGATTCCGCAGTTCACGCGGATCCATTTCCAGGTGCACCCAGCGTAAGATCATGGGCAAGGTTGCTGATGCGCAGACATTGGAAATCGAGTAGCTCATCCCCAGGTTGGCACTTACTGTACGGTTAAAGGTGCCATTGAAAACACTGAAAACATCGGTCGTCGCACCGCCAATATCGACGCCGAGGGCATTGATATTCTGTTGCTCGGCGATCGTCTGCAGGATGTTTCCCACGGCACCGGGTGTCGGCATGATCGGCGCATCTGCCCAGGAGATCAGTTTGTTGTACCCCGGGGCATGAGCCATCACGTGTTCGAGGAACAGATCGTGAATGGCGTCCCGCGCGGGGGCCAGGTTCTCCATTTCCAGTACCGGACGGACATTTGCCACGGTCGTCAGTTTCACATCATCATCAAAGGCTTCTGCAACCAGTTCTGCCGCCTCCTGGTTTCCCGCAAAGATGATTGGCATTTTATAGGTACCCCCAAAACGCGGCTGCGGTTTGGCAGGCGCAATCAGCTCTGCCAGCTCAACGACGTGTTTCTGAGTCCCTCCATCTGTGCCTCCCGCCAGAAGAATCATATCAGGGCGCAGTTCGCGGATGCGCTGGATCTGTTCGTGAGGCAGTCGTTTGTCGTTCGAGCAGATCGTGTCCATGACAATCGCTCCTGCTCCCAGGGCGGCGCGCTTCGCACTGGCGGCGGACATTTCGCGAACCACACCAGCGACCATCATTTGCAGTCCGCCCCCTGCGCTGGAGGTCGAAATATAAATGTCGCAACCGGTGTCTCCCTGTGCCGGTCGGATGATTTCACCATTGTCATCGATCAGTTTGCGACCTGCTAATTCGCCGACTTCGGTAACGGCATTGACGACACCTACCGTCACATCTGCGGCGGGTTCCTCGACGGTCGTGGGGGCTTCGCCTCGAAATGTCTGGCGGTATTCCCCATCGATTTTCTCAATTAATATGGCCTTGGTTGTCGTGCTGCCACAATCGGTCGCCAGGATGACGTTGATTTGATTGGGATCGAGTTGTTTTGCTGTCGTGGAATTCATAGCTGACTCACCATCCGTGTCAATCTGAGAGCAGTTGAAGTGTCGTTCAGGCTGTGTGTTTATAGTCAGGAATCATCGTTTTTTGATACCCCCGATGGCGCGGGCTCCGCATTCGGAGCTCGATCTTCCGGCTTGGCATTGCTTAAAAATTCCAATCGCTGACAGAGCCATTCAATCGAGCCGCGCTGCTCCAGAAAATCAGCAAAGGTCTTCTGGGCGCGGGGGTCTACCAGGATTGACAGTAGGGGGGTGAAGAAATGGATGGCCTGGGAGCCGATGTAATTCAGGGGGCGGCAGGTTTCCAGTGTGAGGATTGCCAGGGTCACCATTTCCCGGCGAATGATTTCCCTGCAGATGCGATCTGCGATCTGCTGTTGCTCGACGGTGGGAGCAAAATCTTCGGGGCGTTCTACCGCGAAGGCGTGCGCGAGCCACTTTTTGATCATGACCATCCTAGCCTGTATCCAGATATACTGAGCGTTTCGGAAGCTACTTTCAACAAAAACAGTTGTCAGTAAGCTGAGGGAATTCGTTGAACGCGTTTCTGTAATTCTGTTGTGGTTTCAATTGACGCAAGTTATTTCCATAATTGAACTAAGTCTAACAATAGCAGGATTGAATAAAAATGAAAGTATCCATCCGAAAGAAATAGCGATTCTGAAGAATCCCTCAAAAAACGGGCTTCTGTTTCAGGCAATATTGAAGAGTGCTCTGGCGTTGGCGGTAGTGATCTCTGCCATCTCTTCCGTAGTTTTCTGATGGAGTTCTGCCAGACAGGCGCACGTGTATTTCACAAATGCAGGTTCGTTTCTTTTGCCTCGCATGGGAACCGGGGCGAGGTAAGGGGCGTCAGTTTCAACCAGCAGTCGATCGAGGGGGATCTGTCTGGCGGTCTCTCGCAGTTCGTCATTTTTCTTAAAGGTCAGCATGCCGGCAAAAGAAATATGCAGACCCAGATCCAGACAGGCGACCGCTGTCTCCGGGCTGCCACAGAAAGAATGCATGATCCCTTTGAAAGGAACCCCGTTTGCTTCCTGCTGTAACAGTTCGATCACATCAGCTTCCGCTTCGCGGCAGTGGATCACAAATGGGAGATCCCGATTACGGGAAAGCTGGATGTGTTTGCGGAAATACTCCTGCTGCAATTCGATCGGTGCGTAATCCCAATAACGGTCCAGTCCTGTCTCACCAATGCCAACGACTTTCTCGGCAGTTGAGAGTGACTCAATCAGTTCCCAGTCATTGGGTTTCATTTGAGCGACGTAGTTAGGCTGGATCCCGACTACTGCGAAAACATTTTCAAAAGTTGCTGCCAGATCAACGGCTCGCTGGCTGCTTTCCGCGGTGATGCCGATGGAGAGGATTGTCTCCACGCCGGCGTCGATGGCGTTTTGCACGGTTTCCGGGCGATCGGGGTGAAAGGCTTCTTCATCCAGATGGGCGTGGGTATCAAATAACTTCATGGGGAATTACAGATTTCAATCTTGAGATGTTCACAGTTTCTTTTTGGGAGTGACTTTATTCGCATCGGTTGCAAAATTAATCGACTGGAACCCGGCAGCCAGGCAGGTATCGTAGGTGCGAATCATTTCGCCCAGGGGGACTTCTGCCTGGATATCCAGAATCACCGGGATCTCAGGTGCCAGTTCGGCCAATTGCATCAAAGTCTGTTTCAATTGATCGAACTGAGCATACTCGCGCTCATTTAATTCTACAATGGTCTGGTTATCCTGCCATTTGAGTTTTAACCAGACTTCACCCAGTGGCTGTTCCTGCGGAGTTGATTCGACAGATTCAATGCTGCCCGTCGCCAGTTCTGTCGGCAGCAGAAATTCACGAATCTGATTCGCGGAGGCGCTGATGAAAAAAATCAGCAGCAGAAATACCACGTCAATCATCGGCGTCATGGTAGCCTGATCCTGGATGTCTGATCGGCTGTTATGATGGGAAGGGATTTTCATGGCTGGGCCGGTTACTCGTTCAGGACTAGAAATTTAACGTTTGAGATCCCTGCGCGGGCGCAGCTGATCAGCACGGCTTCAACGATTCGATAGGGAATCCGCCGGTCCCCGCGGATTCTGATTTCCATCTCGTGTCGTTTGCTTTCCTCCAGAGACAAAAGCTGAGCTTCCAGTTCTTCCGGGCTGATTTCATTACCGCGCAGATGCAGTTTATCATCCTGTGTGATCGTGATAATCATCCGGCGGGGTGCTTCATCCGGTTCATTTTCATTTTGAGAGGCTTCGGGTAATTCGACCGCTTCCAGCTTCTCATTCTGCGTAAGGTGAGTCGCTGCCAGAAAGAAGACAATCAGCAGAAAGACGATGTCGATCAGGGGGGTGATGTTAAATCGGATCCCCGGCTGGCGGGGACGCATGGGGACTCTCATCTGCTTTATCCTCCGGGAGGTGCTGAGGGTCGCGTTCCCTGCTGATCGGCGAGTCGCTGTGCCTGCTCCTCTTCCGGTCGCTTGCGGAGTGGTTTGCCCGACTGTTTTGCTGGTACTGCCACATTACGTTTGAAGTCTGCAAAAACATGTTCTGCCAGGAGTGAAGATTGTGCAACGAGTTCATCAATCCTGTTGCGGAAGAAAGCAAAGCTGGCGAGCGCGGGCACTGTGACACTCAGTCCAAACAGAGTAGTGATGAGCGCTTTGGAAATTCCGGGAGCCAGTTCTGCCACATCCGGATTGGCTTTGGCAGTGAATTCCGAAAAGGCCAGGATCATACCCCAGACAGTTCCCAGCAGTCCCAGCATGGGAGAAAGTGTACCGATTACGGACAGGTATTCGATTTTTCTGTTCAATCGCGCGGACTGCTGCATGGCGGCATCTTCCATCGCTTTTTCAACAGCCCCGTAACCCAGTTGGACTTCAGCCAGGCCGGCAGAGAGCACGTATGACAGAAAGCTGGGGTTTGACTTGCAGACGGAATCGGCACTGCGATACTGCTGCTGCGTGATTAAGCCATGCACTTCTTCAGCCAGCCCGGGGGGCATCAATGCATTGCTGCGGATGCTGATGACATGTTCGACGATTAATGCGACCATCGCGATACTCAAGACCGCGATGATGATTCCGATGGCACCTGCATCATCAACGAGCTGCCGGAAGTCGATTTTAGAGATGTCTGATCCGGCAGCCGTTTCGGAATCCTCTGCAGCAAAGCAGAAGGCAGGAGTCGCCAGTGACAGGCAGGCGCAGATCAGACTGCCCCAGAGGTATTTGCTCAGCGGTTTGCTTCGATCCATCAAATCATTCATTTCCAGAAAAAATTCGTACTGTTCAATTATCTTGTGTTGTGGATTGAGAACTTTTATTTGTGATCTGGTCAATCATCTGCAATGCCATCTGTTGTACAGGTGATTTTGCGTAGCGGGCCGCTGTTTCCTGGTAGAGTCTCAATGCGTTACTGGTCTGTCCCATGGCCAGAAGGGAATCAGCGGCTTTCAGACTGGCCTCTGCAGAGAGTTGAGGGTTTGAGTTTTCAGCAAGTGGAATCCAGAGAAATGAAGCAGCTGCCTGCCCGTGTCGATCCAGCATGGCGTAGCCGGTTCCCAGCAGGAAATGAGGGCCTGCTCTGAGGTGTTCCGGAACCTGGTTCAGATTGCGTTCCCAGCGCTGCAGTTCCAGCAGGCTGATGTCGCCGGCACGCAAGCGGAGTCGCCAGAGCTGGGTGCGTGCGAGTTGCTGGATGTTGACGTGAGGGCTTGTTGCCAGGGAGCGGAGTGCTGCTTCTGCCTGTGCCTGATAGTCAGGAGCCGTTAACAGAATACTGGCTCCCATCAGCTGTTGAACTTCATCCGGGTTGGTTAACCAGCCTTGCGCTGCATTCCGGACGGGGGACAAGGTTTCTTTCATTCCCCAGTCGAGCGGAATCAACTCAAAGTAACGGGCATCTGGTTCATTCTCAACCATGATTTGAAATCGCAGTGCTGCCTTCAGATTGTCTCCCAGTGCCAAGGCGCCTTTGGTCATCAAGGCCAGGATTTCACGGCGGACCCAGAGACGGTTTTCGATATTCAGAGCTTCACTGAATGATTCAATGGCTTTTTCGTATTCTTCGTTATGCAGCTGTTCCAGCCCCTGCTGGTGCTGTTCTGTCTGCGGTGTATGTACCTTGACGATTTCTGAGCTGGGGTAGATTTTCACAGTGCCGCTGGGCAGCAGCTTCACTTTGATCTCTGATTGCGTGAAATCCAGAATCGTACAGGGCAGCGTGGCCTGGCCTACATGATGATCCGGACGAACTTCGATCTTATCCTGTGCGCAGGTAATCTCTGTATTCTGAAATACGAATACAAGCGCCAGGTTGATCAACAAAAAAGTTCGCATGGAATTCTTTCGACTGGGGAATGGAGTTATTCCGCAGTTGCTGGAGTGTTCTGTTCTGAAACGGGTTTCTCGGTTTTCAGTTCAGGCTGGTCCTTAGTGAAAAACCAGGAAAAGAGCATGAGCAGTGCGCCTCCCGTAATTGCCATGTCGGCGACATTAAATATACCAGTTCTCAACGGGCCAAACCCGATGTTGAGAAAATCGATGACAATCCCGTTCAGGAAAACTCGGTCAATTAAATTACCGATCCCTCCCGCCAGCAATAATGAAAGCGCGATAAACTGAACCAGTGGCATCTGCCAGCGAAAGACCAGCATTCCCATCACGAGCAGTAAAAATGCGGCGTTAGCGACGACCAGCAGAAAAAAACGAACCGGTTTCGACAGGCGGCTTCCTACACTGAGAAATGCCCCCGTATTCTCGGCGTATTCCATGCGAAAGGTATTATTGAGATACGTAACCGGTGGTTCGTATTTCAGCTTTTCGACGGCGATCTTCTTGGTGTACTGATCACAGCCAACGCAAAATAACAGGCAGGCAAACAGCAGTGTATAGCGAGTCGCTTTGGATACTGAGGAGGACATTATATCAGAGGCTTTCTGAGTGATTGAATTTGATTTCGGTTGATTCGCAGGCTGTTAATGCTGTCCCTTAGGGGCGTTTGATAAATTTGCGGACATTATAGTATCGATAGCTGCCTTTATTCTGGCGGGCCAGTTTATCAAGGGAGTTACCTTCCTTGACGGGGTAACCCTCTCCAAATTCGATGCAGTGAATTTTTGCTCTGCCGCCATTTTCTTCATGAATATCATTGAGGTCAGCACTTGATAGCTGCGGGTGTTTGGCATCTGTCAGGAAGAATATGACATCGGGGTTAAAACTCAAAGCTCTTTTTAACGCAGGCAGATGGTCAGTGCCGCCATCAGGTTCGACGCTCTGAATAAATTGACGTGCCAGGGTTCGATTGATATCTGAGGCATACAGCAGTTCTGCTGACTTTCCCCGATGCTGCATGGCACGTGTGGTGGTATTATAAAAAATGATCTGAAACTGCTGCTGGTGATTTAATCCCGCCAGGCTGGAAATCAGTTCGGAACGGGCCTTGCGAATGGGGGCTCCCTGGGGGGCCGCCATGCTGCCCGAGCAGTCAAGTACGAATACAAATCGCTTGCCGGAATCGACGGCGTCGAAAAAATTGACATTTCCTGCGCCCATCACCGGGGGGGCCAGAGCGGTACTGGGGGACATTAACTGGTCAGTCGTGAGGTCGGCAGTGGGATTGCCGGGAGCCTGGGTCGGTCCTGAACCGAGCAGTCTGGAATTCAATTCCGGAAGCTGCGGCGCGACCGGTGGCTGCTCCATGACTTCGCTGATCTGTTCCCGGGACTGTGAAAGCTGTTGATTTTCAGGAGATTCCAACGGTTCCTGTTCAGAGTCTTCAGCCTGATCTGCATCTGCTGACTGTTTGACGTAGATCCCGACGCTGCGAAGTTCTCCTTCATCTCCTCCTGTCTGACCGCTGTCACAACGGTTCAGGCTGGAAATCAGGATGAGCAGAATCAGCGAATGGATGGCCAGTGATGCAGCCCAGCTGGGTACAACGAGCAGAGGAGAGTTTGTCTGCCATCGTGCGGTGCGTTGTTCCATTTCAGTGAATGCTGCTGGCATTTGTACAATTCCATCGCTGATTAATTCAGTCCGTCAAATCAGACCGTCAAAGCCTGACTTAAGTCTCTCTATTGTAGTGGATTATCAAGTCACGAACAGTCGGGATTCCCGGGAGGAGATGTGCGCAGGGACAGATAGGCCCTTACAGCTCAGTGTTCTGACAAGTCAGGCACTTCTCTTACGTTATTTCTGATTCAACTGTTGAAGGTATTGTTTCGTAATGTCCACAGGAAAAACGCCATCCGGTGGCTCGTAAGCGAATTCCGTTTCGGAGATCGGTGAGTTCAGGATTACTTTACTAAAGTCAAGCGTAACAATACTTTGCAGAGAGTTCTCTGTTTTTTTAAGGTAGACAATACGACGTGGGAAGAGTGATTCCTGATCCAGGTAGATTCTGACTGCATCCGGTACATAGGCGGGCAGTTCGACGGGGGCTGCCGGATCTCCCCCCTTCCATTGAGCCAGAAATTCATCTTTCCAGACACCATTCAGGACCGTCAATGTTTTTCCACTGATGGTTCGTTCTGAAACACTGACGAAATTCATGTTTTTCTGAATGGAGGCCAGTAAACCCGGAAGACCTCCCAGACCCAGCTCTGCCACCAGCATATTTGACTGTGCCTGTGGATTGAGTTCCGCCTGGTTGAGAATCGCCTGTACATCGCGGCGGGTCACACGCGAATTTCCTTTTATAGTGTGTTCTGTCCATAAAACCTGGCCATCACAGATCTCGAGCAAAGTGCCGACCGGTTTTCCCTCAGCGGTTTGGCTCTGCACCTGAAATTCAAGTCGAAGTTTCAGGTCTTTTCCCTGCAGGTAATTCCCCGTGATCACAAAGGGCTTGGGCCCGATCTCGACTTTCTCGGTAATTTGGGTTCGAATCGAGCTGTAACTGAGCAGCTTTTCCCGGGCTTTTTTAAGCAGCGACGCTGCGTACACCGGATTTTTTTTCAAATTTTTCTCGGACTCATCGGTCGCAGCATTTTTATCTGCTGTCTGCTCCTGGCCGTCTGTCTGCGCGAGCAGCCTTTCATTGGGTCTATTGCTATCTTCCTGTCTGATAAGGTTTTGCGGCAATTGAGCCCAGGAAGAGATCGAGAAAAAATCATTCAGGACTGCGACGAGCAGGATGCCTGTTGTCAGGGTTAAAATGCGTAACATGTTCTAATTGTTCGGAAAAAAACGAATTTATCAAAGAATCGGACCACATTAGTCCGAAAACAGATGTATGAGGCCATCTATGTGCCTCTAGCTGGTTGAAGTATTTCAGCCGGCAGACCGTTTAGCTCAGCAATAAGATCGTTGAGATTTGGGACTGATCGCATTTTAACGATATTTTGGGCTTTGGGTCGACCTGAAAACTGAGTCTTTTTTGAACCGAACGTCGACCGTTCCAATTTCCCAGGGATCGACGTCTTAGTTTGCGATGGACGGTTCTTCACTTAACAAGTCGCATTATTCGTCGTGGGTATTCGAACAAGGGGTCATGATGAAGTACTACTTCCTGGCTTTAGGAACACTGGTAGTTGTCTGTGTTGGCTGTGCAGCCGACGGGCAACAGGTAATTAAAAAGGGTGAGTACCATGCTCCACCAGCTGCCATGATGCAGCGACCGGGGCCAATGGTAGATGGACCGGGGCCTGGCGTTTTGCCGATGCTGGCTCCGCCTCCGATGAGTGCCTACGCAGCACGAACCTCACAGGTTCGCTTTGTAGGACCAGCGGGCATGAAAGTGGGCTGGCAAGTCGCGGAAGGCTATGCCGAAAACCAGATCACAGCGCCGGGTCGCTACAACTTTAACCAGGGAGCAACTTATCGGTTAAAGATGTCACACATTCCCGGACGCTCCATTCCTGCTCTGTATCCTTCATTGCAGGTGTATCCATCACATCCAACGACAGATGCTTACCTGTCGCATAACAGTATTCCTCTGGAAATTACTCCGGAAGATCTGGATCAGGTGGAAAGCAACAACTTTGTCACTAAGGTCATCTATCTGCCAGATGAAAAGTTCCAGGAACTGGCAATCGCCGGTGTGGAAACTCTGGTTTCGACCCGTCTTGATCCCGGTGTAGATCCGGTCGCGGAAGCAGATCGTCGTGGAACCATTATGGCTGTCCTGCGAATGGGTAACATGGATCTGGAAATGCCAACTGAAGATGGTGGCAACGAAACTGTTTCACAGGTTTCCTATGATGGTGACGCCGGAGCACACATGGCTCCCATGCCGATCCCCGGTGAATCGATTGGTGTTGCCTCCGGTGTGCCTGTCCCCACAATGATGGGCGGCATGGGTGCTCCCGGTCAGCCAGCATACAATCCCATCTCTGGAATGGGGCCCACTCCTGCCTGGGGTATGCCCATGACAGGAACTCCGATCGGACTTCCAGGCCCTCCCCATATTCCATTGGGTGGACCAGCCAGTCTGAAGTCTCACACGATTCGGAACGTATCGAAAACCAATCTGCCCAAACCAGTGGATCACTTCCTGATCGACGTCAAACAGAATCCGCCACCAAGCCTGCCGAAACCTGTTAAGTATGTCCAATACTCAGAAAGTCATCCAGTACACTCTCCAGGCCAGGTTTCTTACCCAAGAACAATGGCCCCGGGACCTGGTTATTAACAGTTAAAAGACTCTGGACCCACGTGACACTCCCGGAAGCGAAAGCCGGGAGTGTCACCCCTTGTCTTTTCAAGTGTCATCTCTGCTCTGCATTATCCACTCTTACGACTAATACTCTTCTGTCATCCCTCTGGACAACTGATCGTAGAAACGCTTAGTCATGACGAATTTAAACCGACAAAACCGATCACGCTTATTAACTTTACTGTTAATGACCCTGATCGTTTTTGTCATGGATGTACCTGCTGCCTGGTCCCAACAGATGATCGGCGGTCGCGAGTACAATTCCGGAAATCAATTCTATCACCCTCTGAATCAGCGCACTCCACCCGGGGTTGCCGGTCAGTGGGCGGCAATGTCCGGCCAGGTGCAACCCGGTTATATTCAACCGATGAAATTCAGCCTGCCTTCCACTGGCGCTCTGACGTTTTATGCAGGTGGGCCTGATCAGGCTATTCAAAAAACATCACCCGCTTCTGTTGGCTTTGGTGTCGGTTATGTATATCGCGTCAAAATCAGCGGGATGCCCGAATTCCCAGGTGTCGAATTATATCCGACGATCGAGTTGATTGACCGTCTGCATCCTCCTGCCGGACTGGCGGAACAATATCCCATTCCGGTCAGTTTTACTGCCGAAGATATTGAACTCGTGTTGTCCGGAAGGATGGTGACGAAAGTTGTATATCTGGAGCGACCTCAAACCGCAGTCCCTGCCCGGTTTGATCGACAGCCGACTCAAACGATCACCGCACAGAAAAACCTGATTGCGGAGGCTGATCTGCTGGGCCGTCCAATGTTGATTCTGAGAATGGGGGGCCGGTTGCCTGCTACAAATGGTGAAGACCCTGCCTTTTTCGGGAACGGGGCACCTGTCATTGAATTAAATCAACCCGCTGTCAAAAACTGATGAGTCGTTTAACCAAAGGATATTCCGTGTTTAAATTGTCGTTGAAAAATCAAAGAGGAGTATCGCGTCAGCAGCGTGTCTGCTCTCTGGCGGCGATCATGCTGATGACTGTCAGCAGCGGGTGTTCCAGTTTATCTCCCGTATCGGTTTCCATGCCCTGGGATAAACCAACTACAAAACCGATTGAAGAACCGGCACCATCAGTTCAACATGCCGACTTTGACAGCAGTGAAAGCAGAGAAGGCGCTGTGACACTGTCAGCGCCTGCCCGGCAGGCGGCTCCAGTTTCAGCCGTCCAGCAGGTTGCTTATTATCAGCCTGCTCCGGTCTGTGAACGACCTCCTTACTGTGAATTCTCTCCTGCTGTAGAGCGGGATTACACACTGCCTGCAGGCACCGATCCTGCCACGGTGGAAATGTATCCGGATGAATATCTGTTTGATGGTGGTGATCGGGAAAACCCGGTTCATTACGACGATTACAGTCGTCTGGGGCTGGATACGGAAGATACCATTGTTGAATATCAGACACACAAAGGGAATCACGAAGTGAAAAAGTCGAATCGAGTGGCAGTTTATGCTCCCCGGTTCGCAGCCATTCGTTCCGCCAGTTCGCCTCTGTCTGGTACTTCTGTCGATACTCTGGCAACCACGGAAGATACCGTACAGGGAGTCGGTCTGGATGCACGGACTGTCATCACACAGCATAAACAGCGTGAGCAGCTGGAAGGAATTCGCATGCGTTCCCGTGCCAGCGGCGTGGAAACGGAACAACTACAGGGAGCCGTCGGACAGACTGCTTATCTGGGAGCGCATACCAAACTCAACAATCTGTTCCAGGATACCGGGACCGAAACTACAGGTCAGTTTGAACAATCTGATGAAGCACGCATTGCCTATCAGATTCAGGCAGCCGCCATCTGGTCTCGTACCCAGTTTCCTGTGATTGCCATTCGCCAGCAGTCAGCACATTCTTCCAAGAGTGCCGTCAAACCTGAAGAATACGTAGGAATTGAAGATAAACGCAAAACCGAAGGTAACCTGAAGCTGGTGAAACTGGCTGATAAGAAAAACGCGGAACCAGGCGATATCATCACATTCACAATCAAATACGAAAACGTGGGTGACTTCGATGTCGAAGGCATCAAGATTGTCGACAACCTGACACCGCGGCTGGAATACATTCAGGACTCTGCCACATGTGATCGAAAAGGACGACTGGTCGTGGAAGACAACCAGGAAGGCAGCCTGATCCTGACCTTTGAAATCGATGAAACTGTTCCCGGTCATCAGGGCGGAGTTGTCACTTTCCAGGCACGAGTTCGCTGATTTTCGACCCAGGATGACTTTGACGCCATCAAATAAATTTTGTGGATTCCCGCGAATCCTGAGCCCGTTGTGCAACATGCATGACGGGCTCTTTTTTTTCGTGCGTCGACAACTGAAATGGTGCCTTGAGAAACAGCAGCCTTGCCTGCGTGAAGTGTTTTAAATTGCCACACACTGAGGTGTTTTACTGCAGCGTTCCAGCTGTGTTTCAAAAGAAGCGTGGGCGAGCTTGGTTAAGATTCGGTTATAAAACGAGATTTTTCATGTACTTAACTCCCAAAACGCAAGAGCCAATTACTCTACGGGGCAATTTTATGTATAGGCATTCTCACTGGCACGTGAATTGCGAATATCGGATTTGGAATTTGTCAATGTGATGCGAAGTCTCACGCGGAACGCAGTTGTTCTTTTTATATTTTTTATGCCTGGCTTCGTGTCCTGTATTCTTTTTGAAAAGGATAAAATTCGATGACGGTACAACAACAGGGAGGAATTCTCCAGGTGTATCATTCAGGACCTATGTGTGTTGCCGGTTTCGGCGGCAGGGATGTTCTGGATACCTTCAGTGTAAAAGATGTCCGGGATGAATTACTGGAGCTGGTTCAAGTTCAGCAGTGTGAAACACTGGCTCTTGATCTGACGGGAGTGAAGCTGATTCCCAGTGGAATGCTGGGTCTGCTGTCCTCAATACGTGACCGCGGCGTTGAAATTCATCTCTACAACCCTTCAGAAGATATTCGGGAAGTTCTCGAAATCACCAGGCTGGACCAGTTCATGCAACTGCATGATATGGAAATCCCTTATTAAGGATGTCCTTCGAGTTATCATTGAAAAAGCGAAAGTTGATCTTGATCGGCTTTCGCTTTTTTCAGGCAGACTCTTCACGGCTCCTTTTCAAAAACACGACCAGTGATTACTCTGGATTCCCGGCTCGCACTGTTTCTGCCCTGGATTCTCTCTGGTTGAAAAAAGATGTCTCTCATTATTTCTGAACGCTGGCACCATGTCGAAAAACTGATTGACAGGTTCTGCCAAACTGATCAGGTTCCGGCAATTGCATTGCAGGTCACGGTGGGGGAGGAGTCGCGCCATTATTTCAGGGGACGACAGCGAATCGCAGATCAGTCTGAAACGCTGTCCTTGGATGCCATTTTTCTGGTCGCTTCCATTACCAAGCCAATCGTGGTCTCGGGTATATTGAAGTTGCTGGAAGAGGGAGAACTCTTACTGGGAGACCGGGTCAAGAGATTTATTCCGGAATTCGGTTGTGCTGGCAAGCATGGAATCACTCTTCGGCATCTGATGACGCATACTTCCGGATTGCCAGATATGCTTCCCGATAACCAGGAACTGCGGGCCGCCAATGCCCCGCTTTCTGAATTTGTGCAACAGATCTGTGAACTTACTCCGGATGAACCGCCCGGTAGAATCGTACAATATCAAAGTACGGGAATCGCGATTCTGGGCGAAGTGATCTCGCGAATTTCAGGCTTGTCCTGTGCCGACTATTTGCGACAGTCTCTGTTTGAACCTCTGCAGATGCATGATACCGCACTGGGGCTGCCTGAGAATTGGACTCGGGGAGACAATCCCCGCGTCGATCGAATCGCAGAAATCCGAATTCCAGCAGAACTGGATGTGGAGTCTCACTGGGACTGGAACAGTTCTTACTGGAGGCAGTTCGGGGCACCATGGGGAGGGCTGCTGACGACCGCTGCCGATCTGGGGAATTTTGCCGGAATGTTGCGACAGGGAGGTCGTTTTCAGGATCAGCAGATTCTCTCGCGCCAGACAATCCGTGAAGCCACCCGTGACCAGTTACCGTCAATCGCCAGCTTATCTGATGCTGCCAGGCAAGGGAAAGGCTGGGGGCTGGGCTGGCAGATCGTTTCTGCCTGCAACAGTGATTATTACGGGGATTTGCTTTCCCGTTCCGCTTATGGCCATGCCGGTGCAACGGGAACTGTTTTCTGGATCGATCCCGACCTGGATGCTTCCGCGGTGATTCTGTCGACTGAGCCTCAGGAACCGCATGGACGATATCTTTCGCGGATCACAAATGGAATCGTCTCTTCCATAGATCCTGAATAATGTATTTGCTGGTACAACAGTGATAAGCTTGCCTTGATTTTTTTATTCGGATTATAATACACGCTGTCTACGGATGAGGTGTTAACTGTATTATTCGTATCTGACGTCACTGTTCAAAGCTGCCATCCTGTTTTGTATGAATCATGATGAACCCTGAAGCCGCCGCCATTCTGTTACTTCTGTTCTATCTGCTGCTGACTTCAGCTCTGCTGATTTATCAGGCGCTGCATCTTCCTGATGGCTGGCGTGCCTGGATTTTATTTGCCATTACGCGGGTTTATGCCCCTGGCTTGTGGCATGTGCGGCGGAATCGTCGTTGTCCATTTCCGGGAGACACCGCAGGTATCGTGGTCGCCAATCACCGCAGTCCGGCGGATCCGATCATCCTCTGGCACAATTCTCATTTGGGAAATCCACAGAAAAAGATGCGCTGTATCAGTTTTTTAATGGCCCGGGAATATTATGAACTGCCGGGGCTGATAGGCTGGATTTCACGTGCCATGCATTCCATTCCAGTCGACCGTAATGGGCAGGATGTCGTACCCGTACGGGAAGCATTGCGACGTCTGAAAGAAGGGGGATTGATCGGCGTTTTTCCGGAAGGGGGGATTCAGGAAAGTCGTCCCATCGCCCATGCCAATTCCGGGATTGCGTTTCTGGCCCTGCGTTCCAGGGCACCCGTATATCCCGTCTATATCAACAATACCCCTCGAGGCAAGAATATGATCGAACCGTTTTATTCACGGGCCGATACCTCGCTGGTATATGGAGAACCGATTGATCTCTCCGCTTACTATGGTAAGCGTCTGTCTCGTGAAGTCCTGGAAGAAGCCACGACACTGATGATGTGGAAACTGGCTGAACTGGGAGATACCGAATATCTCGGTGGACCCCGGCCTGATACCCAGTCAGAGGTAATCCCGATTTCTGCCGATCGATATCATTCAGGAAGCTGATCTGTTTTCACGCCGGATCAGTCAGAGGGCTCTGTTTCGCTTCTTCCGTTGTATGAGCCAACCTGGGGAAAGTGTATTGCACGGGCTTACCAGTGATGCAGCACAGCCCCGCAGGATTCTGATCGATGAACGATCGCGTTCAGGCAATTGCTGCACCGACCAGAATGACCCCCGGGGTTGCCTGCTTCTGAAGACTGTTCCAGCTGTTGAAATTCCAGATTTGAACTAAATATGACCTGAAGTGTCAGAACTGAGAGGTATTCGACGGCCTGATTAAAAATGCGACAAAATGGTTGAGTTTTTGAAGTGAAAAAATCGCATTGTCACAGATTACCGGATTCCGATTCTGGATAATCTGAGAAAAATCAATAAGATGCAGTTGTTAATCACGCGATTGCTGTGAACCAGTTTCAGTTGAATCTGTCAGCAGAGTGCTTGGTCAAGCTGGAAATTGAGGGTTGTTTATGTTGATTACGTGCTCCGTTGTCGAACTTTCGTGATATTGATCAACCCAAAATTTAAAATGACATTCCAATAGTATTTCAGAAGATCCCATAGAAAGAATGTGAATCATGCCGGCTCTGGGTGTAAATATTGATCATGTCGCGACTGTGCGTCAGGCCCGTTTAACTTTTGAACCGGATCCGGTCTGGGCAGCCGTCCTGGCGGAACTGGGGGGGGCCGACGGAATCACATTACACTTGCGAGAGGATCGGCGTCATATTCAGGATCACGACCTTTATACGATGAAGAAAACCGTTCAGGTTAAACTGAATCTGGAGATGGCGGCCGAAGAAGAAATGACCCAGATTGCTCTGGATGTCCACCCGGATCAGGTTTCTCTGGTTCCTGAGAAAAGAGAAGAGCTGACGACAGAAGGGGGACTGGATGTGATCGCGAATGCAGAGCGGGTAAGTCAGTGTGTTCAGCGGCTGCAGCAGGCCGGGATTGAAGTCAGTTTGTTTATCAATCCTGATCCGGCACAGATTGCGGCTTCCAAGAAAGCGGGAGTGCACGCTGTCGAACTGCATACCGGGCGGTATGCGGATGCTTCTTCTGCGGGAGAGCAGGAACAGGAGTTGAATATCCTGAAGAAAGCTTCGGCGTTCACGATTGAGCAGGGAATGAAACTGCACATGGGGCACGGTCTCACGTATCGCAATGTAACTCCCGTTGCCGCCATTCCCCATGTGAGCGAACTGAATATTGGCCACAGTATTATCTCCCGGGCCGTGCTGGTGGGAATGGAACAGGCGGTACGCGAAATGAAAGCCCTTGTGAATCTTTGAAAAGTGGGCTGCGTCATCAGGGACTCCTGTTCACAATTAACGCGGAGACCTTGTTAATTAACGTCGTTTAGTTATCAATCGCGACTGATTGTAGTAAGCGCTGCGGCTTCGCTGGTTTTGCTGATCCTCAGAAACCGCAAACCTGTGTTATGAAGCCTGTCCTGTTACCGTTTTGTCAGATCCTGATTTGGCAGAGAACTTGGTTTTGACAGTAGATTTCTACCGCTTGATACGTTATGGTGATTTTCAAACTAGCAGAGCACATCGCCCGATAGATTCCGTCAGCTTCGAGAGTGGGTGTGTTCTGTGCCTGAGGGTTTCGGTATGGTTGCGAATTCCTGCAATCGCTGTCTTACCAGCCGATCTACTTCTAGTCATGATGAATACAAGTAACCCGGAAAATGTGAGTGTTTCTCCTGCAGCCTGTAACAGGGTGTCTGGCAGGATGCTCATGGCAAAAACGAGTAAAGAGAAAAGCGTTCCAATATCTGAATCGTTTTGGTTTTAAAATGAAATGCTTACACGGAGCCTGGTAAAATTCTTTACTGGCTGCGGTCTTTGCTTGAACTTATTTTGGAAATGATCGGTTCTTCGCAGGACAGGGTAGGGCGGACCTCTTCACCTGCTGGTTTATTCAGAATTTATAGAGGAGCAAATTGAGATGACTCCCAAAGATTTTTTTGCTTTTGCAGAAAAAAATGGCGCAAAGATGGTCGACTTGAAGTTCACCGACATCTTTGGAACCTGGCAGCACTGTTCTTACCCCCTCAGTACCTGGAATGAAGGTACTTTCGAAGATGGCGTCGGTTTCGATGGATCTTCCATTCGAGGGTGGCAGACGATCGACAGCTCAGACATGCTGGCGGTACCAGACCCGGCTTCGGTCAAGCTTGATCCTTTTTTCAAGCAGCCTACCGTGAGTGTGCTGGCTGATATTGTCGATCCCATCACCAAAGAGGATTACAATAAAGACCCCCGCAATGTCGCTAAAAAAGGTCTGGCTTACCTGCAGCAGACGGGGATTGCCGATTCCTGTTTCATTGGACCGGAACCGGAATTCTTTATTTTTGATGATGTGCGCTATCTCTCCAATCAGAGAGGCGCCATGTACGAAATCGATTCTTCGGAAGCCGCCTGGAATACAGGTCGTTCTGAAGAGGGGAACCTCGGGCATAAAATTGGTTACAAGGGGGGCTACTTCCCCGTTGCTCCCACTGACACCTATGGTGACCTGCGTGCAGAAATGGTGGAAGAACTTCAGAAAGTGGGCATCGTAGTCGAAGCCCATCATCATGAAGTTGCTACTGCGGGACAGTGTGAAATCGATATGGAATTTTCACCTCTGCTCCAGATGGCTGACCAGTTCATGTGGTACAAGTACATCATCAAGAATGTTGCGAAACGAAACGGGAAAACCGTTACTTTCATGCCCAAACCAGTGTTTGACGACAATGGTTCCGGCATGCATACCCATATTTCGCTCTGGAAAGATGGCAATACCCTGATGGCGGGCGACGGCTATGCCGGTCTCAGTGAACTGGCGCTGCATGCGATAGGTGGAATTCTGAAGCACGGTCGTGCCCTGATTGCTCTCTCCAATCCGACTGCCAACAGCTTCCATCGTCTGGTGCCTGGTTTCGAAGCACCTGTTACGCTGGCAATGAGTCAGCGTAACCGTTCTGCTTCCTGCCGTATTCCGATGTACTCAGGAAGTCCGAAAGCGAAACGCGTTGAGTTTCGGTGTCCGGATCCGACTGCCAATGGCTATCTGAGCTTTACCGCTTTGATGATGGCGATGATTGATGGTGTGCAGAATAAGATCGATCCTGGTGAACCGCTGGACCGCGATATTTATGATATGACACCTGAGGAACTGGCTGAAACCAATGTGGCTCCCAAGTCACTTGATGAAGCATTGATCGCTCTGGAACAAGACAGCGCCTTCCTGACCGCGGGTGATGTCTTTAGTGAAGACCTGATTAAGGCGTTCATTAAGTTCAAACGGACTGAAGAGTTGGATCCCATCCGTTTACGCCCTCATCCTTATGAGTTCGACCTCTATTACAATGCATAATTTGTATGATGTAATAGTGGTATAAAGAGTAATTTAACTCGCAGTAGATCTCCCGATTTACTGCGAGTTTTTTTAGTTTTGCGGGACGTGGTGCCATAATGGCGTGTCTTGCCGTGTGGTGAAATGTGCCAAATCGGCATCTTCTTCAGGTTCTGGATCATCTTCTTAATTCTCTTTAATGTTGATTATGAGCCATAAGTCCTTTTGATTTAATTGGATATGATTATTTTGTTTTTTGGGTGTCTAAAATGGCATGGGTTGTGCAGTTAGTTGTTTCCGTCAAAATGGAAGAAAAACCCTCAAGGGGTTCAAATAACTTCATCAATCTTGTTTCTGGATTTAAGGAGCAAAAACCATGTTAAGCACACGCACACACAAATTGGGATTTCCTTTTTCTGCGAACCTTCGAAATGAATTAGACGATGCTTTCAGCCAGATGTTTGGAAAATCGTTGAATGGCCTCGAAGGTGCCTATTCTCCCTTGTCTGTCTGGGAAGAAAACAGTCAGTATCACATCGCACTTGATGTTCCGGGGATGAAAAAGGAAGAGCTGTCACTGGATATCCAGGATGGTTACCTGATTCTGACAGGAGAACGTAAAACAGTGGAAGAACGCGAATTTCTGCATAATGAGCGTCGTTATGGAAAGTTCAAACGAGTGGTGCAGCTGCCAGACTGGGCTGATCCAACCTCTGTTAAAGCAACTCTGGACTCGGGAGTTTTGACTGTGATCCTGGATAAAAAGCTCGAAATGCAGCCGAAAAAAATTGAGATTCAGGATGTACCAAAATCTGAATAATCACTGATACCATTTCGGACAGAGGAAAATATTGTTGGTTGCGCTGCCCCGGTCCGCTTGTCAAAGTGGGCCGGGGTATTTCTATGTAGTCCGGATACGAATCTTCCTGAAATCAGTTCAGTCAGTTCTCCTGGATCTGTCTAATTCCTGAGCAGCATCGCCTAAATGCTAAGTCTTCCTCAATCGCTCAGTATGAGTTCCGGATAAAGATTTCGTGGTTTTCAGATCAATCCTGCAAAAGGATGCGGGTTAAATGTTGTTTTACAGTAACAGCTTACGGCGATCAATGTTTACCGGTCATCATTCCGGTCTCCCGAATCCGGCACGGCAATTGCGAAGTCCTTTAAGTATGTTTCTTTGAAATGCGCCAAAAATTCTTCAGCAGATGCGATCTAAAATGAATTGTTCTGATGGTCAATTTGGAGTGGAAAACTAATAAGTGAATTCGCCTGTGAACGGCAGGTATTCTTCCAAGACCCGATTCAAACACTGATTTCTCAGTGAGCGCGCTCCAGCATCTGAAGATCTCCTACATGAGTCTCGACTCATTTTATTAATTCAAGGACTGAACGTGATGTTACCAGGATTTTTGATTGACATGGATGGTGTGATCTACCGTGGAACTGACCTGATTGAGGGGGCAGTTGGATTTATCAACGAGTTGAAAAAACGTGATCTACCTTTCATGTTTTTAACCAATAACAGCCAGAGGACCCGTCGTGATGTTGTAACAAAACTGTCGCGAATGGGGATTACTGTGGGCGAAGAGCATATTTTTACCTGTGCGATGGCGACAGCCCGCTTTCTGGCACAAAGCAAGCCGAATGGGACTGCCTACGTAATTGGAGAAGGGGGGCTGCTGCATGCCTTGCACAGAAATGGATATTCGATCGTGGACCATGATCCCGATTATGTGGTCGTCGGCGAAGGTCGTTCGATGAACTTTGAAATGATCGAAGCGGCAGTTCGCATGATTGAAAATGGGGCAAAACTGATTGCCACAAATATGGATCCGAACTGCCCGACTCAGAATGGGCCCCGGCCCGGCTGTGGAGCCATCGTCGCCATGCTGGAAGCAGCCACAAAAAAACAGGCTTTCAGTGTCGGTAAGCCCAGTCCGGTGATGATGCGGAGTGCCCGGCAGGAACTCGGTATATCCTCTGCCCAGACGACAATGATCGGTGATACGATGGAAACAGATATCCTGGGAGGGGTTGAAATGGGCTACCGATCGGTACTGGTTCTGTCCGGGGGAACTGCGTTGTCCGACCTGGCTAATTTCGCGTATCAGCCAGACCTGGTGGTGGATAGCATTGCCGATCTGAACAACGAAGAGTTCTTTCAGTATGAACGGACTCGATTTCTTAAGCCCGAGCGTTTACTGGCCTGAAAATCCAACTGTCGAGAGACTTTTTACCCGGTTTCGGCAGGAAATTCGCTTTGATTGATGCAGAACCCGTTGATGCGCGCATTGAGGTATTTCTGATGGTTCGCTACAATTCCTGAAAATATCACGATAATGTGATTCGATACCAGATTTACAGGATTTTGCAGGAACTTCGATGATCTGCTGTTTTCGATCCATCGAGAAAAAACAGCAGCAGGAATACTTGAATGGCACGTCTGACGCAGGCCGATTTATCAGATTTGAATGAGTCGTTTGAAGAACGGACTCCGCTGGAACTGATTCACTGGGCACAGGAAATGTTTGGCACACGGCTCGCGGCATTATCGTCGATGCAGCGTGCGGGGTGTGTTGTCGCCCATATGCTGAGTGAGATTAAAGCCGACATTCCGATACTATTCGTCGATACCGGAGTTCTGTTTCAGGAAACCCTGGAGACCCGGGATCGCCTGGTTCAAGAGTATGGCGTCAACATCGTCACACTTGAGCCTGCCAAAACCATGCAGGAACAGACTGAGGAACTGGGGGTTCTCTATCTCTCTGTTGAGGGGCAGGAGCAGTGCTGTGATTTACGGAAAACCCAGCCCTTAATCCAGGTTGCCGAGCAGTACGATGCTCTGATTGGGAGCCTGCGTCGTGCGGATGGCGGTCAGCGTGCCAATGTACCGATTCTGGCGATTGACCCGGCCATGAACTGTCTCCGCGTGAATATTCTGGCCAGTCTCTCCAAAGAGGAGTTTCAGAATTACCTTGAGGAAAACCAGGTCATTACCAATCCATTGCATCGGCAGGGATACCCGACGATCGGATGTAACCGGTGCACCACGCCGGTGATGGAAAGTGAGCCAGGTCGAGCGGGCCGCTGGCGACATCTGGGGCCCTGGTCGCAATATTGCGGAATCAATCCGACCGATGTTGCCGGTAAGCACGCACCTTCGATAGAACTGCCACAGGATCTGGTGGATCGAGTACTGGGGCGTGAAACTGATTTCATGATCTGATGGATATCATTGCGACTCTGTCGGTTCCAAGTGTAAACGGGTAGTAGAACTCCCCCAGGCGGGAATGAACCCCGCAGCGCGGCTTTTCTGAAAGAACTGTTTCCGATCAGCTTTCGTGTCTGTATAGCCGAGCGTGAAGACTGTTGTATGCCCCTGCTGCTGGATTTGCCGCAGCTCGCGTTCTTTTGCTTCGATCCATTCACCGGAATGCATGTAAGCAGATTCCCAGAGTAAACCATCCGGATTGTGAGGATGTTGCTGTTGCAGGTCTAATCCCGGCACAAAAACTCCGGCGGCATCTCCCACAAACACAGTCTTACCGATCAGATTCAATCCTCGGTTCTGCAGAATGAATTTTTCAGGTGAAACCGCTTTGATCTCCCTGATCAGGGAAATCATTGATTTCACGCTTTGTGCTCTGCGTGGGACAGGCCAGTCTTTCTTTGTGATATATAAATCAACCGAATCGATGGTGTCCAGGAACAGGCCATCGACTGGCAGTTGATAAATCTGCCTGACTCGCTGCATGACAAAATCGCGCCAGGCTGGTTGTCTGACATCCATATGCCAGGACTGGAACGTTTCGTTTTTGCTGAGACTCATCTCTGCCAGAGAAGACTGGGGCGCATGTTGCTTTAAATACTGTTGGAAATTCTGTTGTTCAATCTGACCCAGTTCTCCCACACTGAGGTATGCGATCATTTTTGCTTTAACCTGCTGCGCGCGATCAGCCAGCTTTTGAATCTGTTCTTTACTCAGCCCGCGGAGTTCGATTACCACTACCTGTCCTGGTTGCATGCGCTGCTGTAACAGGTTCAGTACTTGAGGGTCGCTGCCATAATAGAGTTGAAAGCCGACAGGTTTGGATTTATCTGTTTCCTCACCCATTATCGCTGGAGGTGAAATCACGAAGAGCATCAGATACATTACTGCTGGATTGATACGGGGCAAAATGTAATTCATGAATCGGGATCCCGAAATGTTGTTTGTATTTTCTCGAAAGCATCTGTTATTCTAAAGTAGATTACCAGCTTATCGAAAGTATCCTTTGTTGAAATCATCTGAAAGTACATCCATGAGTCTGAATCAGATCCAGCGTCACCGTCGCAGCCTATGCAAAATCATCAGTCTGACTTTACTGGTTTGTCTGTTTTCGATCCTCAGGGTAAATGCTGCTGACACGCCGCCCAATATCATATTGATTGTCAGCGACGATCAGGGATATCGGGATCTGGGCAGCTTCGGCAGTGAGGAGATTATTACACCCCATCTGGATCGTCTGGCAAAAGAAGGGGCTAAGCTGACCAGTTTCTATGTCACCTGGCCGGCCTGTACTCCCAGTCGAGGCAGCCTGCTGACGGGGCGTTATCCTCAGCGAAACGGGATCTACGATATGATTCGCAATGAAGCACCGGACTATGGTCACAAATACAAACCTGAGGAATATGAAGTGACGTTCGAGCGGATTGGCGGTATGGATGTCCGTGAAAAATTACTGCCAGCACTGTTAAAACCGGCAGGATATGTCAGCGCCATTTATGGGAAATGGGATCTGGGGATACACAAACGGTTTCTGCCCCTTGCCCGGGGGTTCGATGAATTTTATGGTTTTACGAACACCGGCATCGATTACTTCACTCATGAGCGATACGGAGTGCCTTCCATGTATCGCAATAATCAGCCGACTGAGGAAGACAAAGGCACGTATTGCACGTACCTGTTTCAACGGGAAGCGGTGCGTTTTATCAAAGAAAATCATCAGCGACCATTTTTTCTTTATTTGCCTTTCAATGCACCCCATGGAGCCTCCAGCCTGGATCCCCGAATCCGTGGCGGTGCCCAGGCCCCGGAAAAATACAAAAAAATGTATCCGCATTTGCAGGATACGCTGGTGACGAAGAAGAAAACGGGACGCTATGAATTTCGTGAAAGTCCAGGGGGGCCTGTCATTAATCAGGGGGTCTCTGCCAGCAAGCGACGACTGGAGTATGTGGCTTCCATTACCTGTATGGACGATGCGATTGGCGAAATGCTGGGATTGCTGGACGAATATCAAATCGCCGACAATACCATCGTGGTTTTCTTCTCTGACAACGGGGGCAGTGGCGGTGCAGACAACAGTCCTCTCAAAGGAAAAAAGGGGATGATGTTTGAAGGGGGAATCCGCGTGCCCTGCCTGGTACGATACCCCGCCAAAATAAAACCGGGAACGGTAAACGATGATCTGCTGACGTCACTGGAACTGGTTCCGACGTTCCTCAAAGAAGCCGGGATTCCAATGCCAGCTGATACCGTCATTGATGGTTACGATATGCTGCCTGTCCTGACGGGGAAGACGGCCTCTCCCCGGGACGAAATGTTCTGGCAACGTCGCGCCGATAAAGCAGCGCGGGTCGGGAGCTGGAAGTGGGTGGAGTCGGCGAAAGGAAATGGTCTATTTGACCTGTCGCAGGATATCGGCGAAAAACATGATCTCTCCAAAGCACATCCTGAAAAGCTTAAAGAAATGAAGGCCCGTTTTGCAGACTGGAAAAAAGCGATGGCCGATGCAGAACCGAGGGGGCCGTTCCGTGATTATTAATCCGCAGGGAGTTCGAATCAGGGTTTTGTGAGCAGTTCCAGTTCTTGTGCAGGCAGTTCTACGAGTGAATCGACAGGCAGACTCTGTTCAATCAGTTCCAGACCGCAGATCAGCGGTTCTCCTGTAAGCGCAGTGAATGTCAGGTTCAGTTTCTGATCCAGGTGGATTTGTGAAAACTCGCGCACCAGAATCTTCTGGCTGGATTTTGTCTCCTGAAAAATATCGAACTGGCTGATCAGGGGCTTTCCATTGAGCGAAATATCAAAGACCCGTTGCCCGGTGCTGGAAAACTGCGGCTCTCTGAAATAGAGCCGGACTGTGTAATCTCCGGCTTTTATTTGATTCAATCGGATTTCACGAACGCCCGTGATACCTGACGCGCCCACCCACGGCCAGCCTCGTCCTCCTTCTATCCAGAGAGAATGCTCATAGAAAGGTTTTACTGATATCGGGCTGACCTGCAGATCAAGTTCTGGAGAAGGACCACCCACGCTGGGAATATCCAGCCAGAGGGTGCCTTTGTCGGTCATTCGATCGCCGGGCGCACCAAAGTTTAAACCGACGCGATGAACCTGTTGCACATCGCTTTTTCCCCAGACCATCCATTGCTCGTGTGTCTCGGGCATCGCGATCAGGGAAAGTCCCACTGGCAGGGGATAGCTGCAGGTGCATCCCTGAAAATAGTAGGGGACGTTGAGCAATCCATTGGCGGGGACGATGCTGTTGGTACAGCCGGAACGGGGGCCGCTGATATGAATTGTGCCGCTTTCGATTCGTTTATCGTAAAACGCCGCCGTTCCTGATCGCATGGTATAAAGGTAGCTGTAGTCGACGCCTCCATCGCAGCCATAACTTTTAGGGAACGCGCGCGGCTCGGTTTTACCCGTGAGTGGGTTGGTGCGTTCTCCAATGACGGGAGGAGCCGGGCTCCAGTCGTTTTTCTGATAAGGGGGCCGATATTGACTGGGTTGTTTTTGTGCCTGGTCCAGTGTTGGTAATTCTGTAGTCAGCATTTCTGCCTGCGATGCAGTCAGTTTTCTTCCGGTATACACGTCCGCAAACTGTGGTGCGAGTAATTGATACGGTGGGCGAATGCCAGCCGGATAGCCTTGCCAGTACTTCGAATGCGAGATCATGACTCCATCTACAAACAGTGGTTGCGGTGCCCGTTTAAAATTTCCCACGCTGTCGTCATACCAGAGAACTCCGACGGGAGCTTTCACAAGTTCGTCAGGACTGGACCAGCCCCCTGTATAATTTGTTGATCCGGGGATTGCACCTGATTTTTCAAATACCGTATACCCGTCAATACGTGAAATTTTGGCTTGAGAGAGCGTTTCAAACTCTGCAGCCAGCTTTTGATGGTCGGCTTCTGAACATTTCAAAAGTAATCTGCCACCATAGGGTCTGAGTGCCGGGTAAAGAAGGGAAATCAGGTCTGAATACGATTTCACTCCCGAGGCAATGTGTTCTGCGGCGATAATCGTTTGAGCAAAGTAGGGGGGAAGTTGAATCTCCTCCAGCGTGCCGGATAGAAATGACAGTTGGGAACTGGAATGTCCCCGTTCGTGATATAGCTGACGCAGGGATTTGATCTGTCCTGCATGCTTCACTGGATAAATCAATTGCAACTGCGGTTGAGTCAGTAATGAATCGAGCAGCCTGGCATCGGGAATGCCTGCCAGAAGGACGTAACCTCCTGCCTGAAGCGGTCCTGAAAATATTTCTGGTATGGGGTTGGATTGAGGCGTGTCGGGTTGCTTTGTCGGCTGCTTCAGTAAAGGTGATTCGTAGGTGACTGGTGTGGTGGGTTCTGAACCCAGGCAATAAATGCTGCCTTCGAGAGTCACTGCGATCAGATAATCCGAGGCAACGAGCAGAGAATGGATGGTCCCGTCTACACCCGGGATGGGGGTCTGATATTTGAGGCTTTGATTGCCGACCTGAATCTGCTGCCTGAGCCCGCGCTTGCCATCGGGACCATAGTTCTGGCCATTTTCATGACGGGCTGAATTCACGTCGCGATCGAATTGCAGACTGGGAGTGGCGACTTCAGTTTCGCCTCGTCGTGCTGCTTTATCTGCTGCGGTAAACCAGCCTCCAGGGGTACGCCCCGGTTTGGGGAGTTCAAATGCAACCAGTTTTCCTGTCTGTTTATTCAGACGGGCGGGGAATGCAGTACCACAGGGAACAATCAGTTCGTTGTCAGAGATAACCAGATAACCCTGCGGTGTCACGCCTCCCAGGGCTTCTGCGGCATGGGGGTGTTGTCCATACAGGAATCCCAGGCGATCATTCATCCATTTGACTTTACCGGTCGTTGTATCGAGGGCATAAATAAAAACGCCTTCAAACGGCCAGACCCCTGCTGCGAAATAGACTGTGTCATTTTCAATGACGGGGCCTCCCCTTACAGGCCAGACTGAGATCAAGCGGCGATTGCCGAGAATCAGACGCCTGGATGGGACTGCACGGAATTTCCAGAGCAGTTTGCCGGTCTGAGCAGAGACAGCATAGAGACAGCCATCATCGGAACCAAAATACACAGCATCTTTCCAGGACACCGGTGCAAAGCGTATCGGACCCTCCGTTGTATACTTCCAGAGTTGTTTCCCCGTTTTCAGGTCAAGGGCTGTCACACTGTCATTCTGAGAGGAACCGAAAAACAGAATTTCATCTTTGACCACCGGTTCGTAGCCCGCGTCAAACTGCAGGCGTTCATTTTTATATGCCGGTTCCAGCTGGGGGAGTCGATGTACCCACTGCAGATGAAGCGACTCGGGAAGTAGCTGTTCCGTTTGTGCCGAACGAGCCGGGTCCTTGCGCCACATC